>Ga0193753_10002145_pt1 | contig 15987 bp, 9 predicted proteins | sample H1c2metaG_FD_144925 | JGI IMG/M metagenome (GOLD analysis project Ga0193753, IMG submission 144925) | Soil microbial communities from a riparian zone of the East river system, Colorado, United States - H1c2 | ecosystem: Environmental > Terrestrial > Soil > Riparian zone | place: USA: East River... | reverse complement strand
CGACAAAACGCATCCGCTCGTCCATCTTGTAACACTCCTTCCAGGGCATTTTGCGTCTCCCGCAAAAGCCAAAAAGTGTTACCTATGTGCTCGGAAAAAGTGTTACCTATGTGTCCGGTAGGACCTTCCTCATCTTTTTTCTCCTCGAACAACGCTGGGTGCGAGCTCGGCTCTGTGCTGGGTGTGAACCTGGGTGTGAGTTTCGATCGCAGCCTAGGCTCCAGGCGCGTCGTTGTTGAGAACAGGCGACGTTCGGATCCCGGTCCACACGGAGTGCTCACGGACACTTACGAGCTGAGACGGGCATTCATCCCCCATCAAAAGGTGGTTGCCACGGTGACGTTGCGGGACATTTAAGTTCGCGTGTTGCCACCACGAGATGCAAGGACGGCGGGCATGTTTTGGACATCGGGAGAGTAGGCCCCAGGGATTTCACCCAGAGCCTCTCGCAGAACCGTGCGGGAACCTCTCGATTCACACGGCTCCCATTGTCCGTACCGCAACTCTTCCACGAGCGGACCAGTGAACAAACAGCCGGGGTGCCCGGTTACCACTGTCTTAAGCCAGGCTTGCGCCCGTGTTGGCTTTCCCGCTAATTTGCGGTACTTGCGCTGCGCCCACCGCACCAGCTTCGCATCGATATGATTGTAAAGCCGGTACAGCGCGGACTTGTAAAAGTGGCCGTAGTAGTTCATCCAGCCCCTGATGTGAGCATTGAATCGCCTGGCCAGCTCGTTCAAGCTAACAGTGGTTTGTCTTGGAAGTTTCCATTCGCGAATCGTTTGCCTGATGCGCTTCATTGCCGATGCACTGATCGCGGGCAGGAAGCTCGTCCATATCTTCCCGTCGCGTTTCCTGGCGCTTCGTGGTCGGAACTCATATCCCAGAAACGTAAAGCTTATTCTGGGATAGTCTTGCCGGCGAAGGCTGTCCTTGCAGTACACGATGCCGGATTTCTCCGGATGCATTTCCAATTTGCACTCCTTCAACCGCTCCTCGATGCTAGCCAGCAGCTTCTTCGCCTCAGCTTCGCTTCGGCAATGCGCTACGGCATCATCGGCATAACGGGAAAATGGATTATTCGGGTGTTCCCGCCCCATCCATTTATCGAAGGCATACGTCATGAACAAGTTCATCAGCACGGGTCCGATCACTGAGCCTTGCGGCACCCCTTTGGTCCGCTAGACGGGCTGCCCGTCCGGCGATACCGCTGAGGCTGTCAGCCACCGTTCGATGTACAGCAAACACCAAGGGTCCTTTACGTGCTTCGCAATCGCCTTTCTCAACAGGTCCCAGTCGAGCTCATCGAACGCACGACGGATGTCAAATTCGACAACCCAATCGTACTCCCAGCATCGCTTGCGGGTATTGGCTACCGCATTCACGGCAGATTTATTAAGCTGGTACCCGTGCGAGTCTGGGTGAAAGACCCCAAAGAGGTCTCCTCCGATCCTCGTTACCGCTACCTGTTGTGCGACCCTATCTGCAACTGTGGGCACTACTAAGATTCTGACTCCTCCGTTCTTCTTCGGTATCTCCACTTGCCTTACCGGCGGTGGGAAGTAGCTTCCCGAACTTAGCCGATTCCATAGCTTGTAGAGATTTCCTGTAAGGTCTGCCTCGAACATCTCCAGACTTTCGCCGTCAATGCCCGCTGCGCCTCGATTAGCTTTCACTCGCCAAAAGGCTTCCAACACCCTCCTCTTGGATATGTCATACGGCTTGAGATTTGTCATCGACTCATCCTCTATTCAAGTTGGTCTATGCCATTTCCCAGACAATGCCACCGAATCGCTCCACCTCCATTACAGAGGTTTCAACGCTACGATCAGCGGCTCCTGAACTGACCTTGAGCATCGGTATTCTTCCTCACGGTCTTCACCGTTTGTCATTTCCCTCAATCGCCAAAGGCCAGAGTTCCCGCGTTCCACAGAACAGCCTATAAGTTGAGCTCGTGCCGCCTCCACACCGGCTGTCGCTGGGTCGATTTGCAGATCACTCCCCCAGCTCATCCCGCGAGCGGTTATCCCCCACGGTTCTGACAGCGCCTTTAATTATTTCCGATGCGTATACAGCGGTTCAACACCTTCACCTTCTCAACTCACACCTGCCAGCTTTTATGCTGACTTTTCGGCAGTTGCTCACGACCAAGGTCTTTTGAACCCCAGCCGCACTGCCTGGTTTGATGCCAGCCTCTGCCTGCCGACATCGAGGGGCCTCCCCTCATCTACTTCTGTAGCATCGAAGAACCGTTCCATCGGTCCTTCGTTCGCGTCGCACATAACCGCTATTATCATGCGCAATCGGCCAGGTCACCCATTCGGTCCTACGGCCTGTGGCGAGTGGCAGCTCACCAGTGGCTAATATTACTGCGCAGAGCTAACAACGATCGTCGGGACCAAACTACAGCTGCCGTGCTGAGCCTGCAGGCGCGACGCGCAAAAATCCTCACGACATACGTCTCTGAACACAAATACGAAATATGCAGTTTCGTGACTCGCGGGCCGCGTCTGCAACGCTCGGCGATCATTCTCGCTTCAATTGCTCCGGCCACGCCCGTCGAAACGCCGTTGCGCATCGGACAGGTGCTGGATGACAACGTGGGATGCGATATTCACCCCGATGCCCGCCAGGAGAGCGGGGAGCACGTAGAGGCCGACGGTGATTTCGGAGTCGAAGATCACATCATCGGCCGTCGACGGCGTTTCGCGCGCCCGATGCTTCAGGGCTTGGAGCAGATAAATATCAATGCCTGCTATAGCCACGAAAAAAAGCCCCACAGCCAGGACATGATGGCGAGAGACCTTGCGAATAGTCAGACACATCCAAATGATGGCCACCGGCATAACGACCGAAAACACCACCAATAGCCAAAACTCTAATTCGACAAACACGGACCGATTCATAAGTGGCACCGTTCGTTAGAATAATAGCCAGATCGCAGACGCCCATTAGGGCACGAATTGAATCTCTTGAGTATTCGGAATATCGCTTGAGACCTTTGCGGCGCTCACGAGCTCATTCAAGAGCGACAACGCTTGAAGGCTGTGATTTTGCGGGGCTGCCGGGTCACGTTCATTGTCCGCTTGAATGGCGTAGCTCGAACCGCGGTAGGTGACATGCGTAAATGCGAGCCGCGAGTCGGTCGAGAGCTGAAACAACGTGTGTGCCACGGTGGCGCCGATTGTATCGGTGTCGGTCCATTGGGCGGCCTCGGTATTCCTCGTTCGCAGCAATGCCCCTAGGTAATCGATCACTTCGGCGATGGAGCGCCATTCGACGTGGCTATAGGTTCCGGAGTCCTTGGCGTTCTGCTCCTCCGTGTAGGCTGACAATACCAGCTCGTTCTGCCCACAGGCGGAGATCGGCAAGATGGCAGCCACGCGGTCGACCTTGAGGTTCGAAGCGAGCGAGCCACCGGGCTGCGCACGGAAGCCGGCACTCCCGTTGGCGCCCGGGTTCGCCGCACTACCTGAATTAGACGAAGCCGGTTCGTTGACTTTGCCCGCACCTCCCTTGGCGGCGGCTTTGAGCGCGAGCGCATAACGGCTCAGTGCCTCTTCTTCCTCCTGTTCCACCCCCAATGGAACGGAAGACGAGGTCATGGGCTCGCTACCGAGTTTGTGATTCAGACACAGCACCACCTGTTGGGGATACTCGCGGTACAGCTGCAGCCGGATCGAGCCATCGGGAGTTTGGGGAGCCGCATTGCCGACATAAAACGACCCTCCGCCCAAGGGCATCAAATACTGATAAGCGCCCAGCAGCGTCGTGTTGGCGGCATTGGTAACATCGGTCCTCTCGATGCGACTTGCGAGCGCAGACTTGGAGCCCTCCGACCGGGTGCTGACGGCGGTCACGGTCGACGGATCCAGAGTCGGCCCCAGCGGCTCGAGCACCGTCAGCGCCCGCATGCTGATACGCGGGAACCAGGAATGCAGCTTGGCGGAGAACGCCGCCATCGCGACGGGCGAATTGGGGTTGTTGAGATATTCGTGATAGCCGTTGGCTTCCTTCAAGTTAATGGACTTGATGAAGAGTCGCAACAAGAACTCCCGGTCTAATCCGGTGCTCCACTTGCTCACGACGTACATCGGCGAAATCGGCTGGATAATCCCAAGCGTGAAGCCCTGGGTATTGAGCGAGGCCATGCTCCATGTCGGCGAAGAGCTCGCCTGCACACCCGGTGTGACGCTCGCGGCGACATTCGTGCCGGCAACTGTTTTATAGCCCGCCGTCGCGCCCAAGCTGCCCTGCACCGAAACCGCGCCGTTGATCGTGCTCAGCGCGAGCAGGTTGATCGGGGCGTCGTCACGCGCGCGCAGAATCGTGTAGATCAACATCTGATCGTTATAATTCGCAACGCCCGCGTTGTAATCCAATGCATCACGCTGGATCGAGGTTGCCATGGAGCAAGCGCCCAGTACCCACGCCGACGCCGCGACGACGACGACACGAACTATCCTAGAGTGACTCGTCATGACTTTCCTATTGAATGACATTCATTGCAAAAACGTACCCTTACAGCGCTCGACCCACTTCGCGAATAAAAAGCTCGTGAGGCTGCGATAACTCACTGCGGATTGCGGGGGCAGATTACCTGCCCCCGCAACATCGCTCAAGCACTCACTGTGGATCGCATCCCCCGCTCCCGCTTTTCATGCTGTGTGGTCATGTTCGCAGTTCTCCTAAGGTGCCAATGATCCTAAAACCGATAACTCACACGCGCCATGCCGCCTTCCGACGTGTAACCATCGCCGACCTCGGGACTGTAGAGCAGCGAGAAAGACAGATGCTCTGAGCTGGAGAAGTCGGCGCCGATGGCAAAACGCCCGAGAGTGCCCGGCCCTGCGGTGTGTACATTGAACCCCGCTGCTCCGGCGGCATCGGCAAAGCGTGCCGTGGTAGTCCACTGCGAACTGCGGTCCGATTCAACGGCGGCGCTGATAAAAGGATGCAGGTCTGAAGTGGACGAGATCTTCAGGTGAGCGCCCAGCTCGAGCCCCGCGCTGGCAAGCCACGTCGTCTGCGTACGACCATCCACACTCAGGAGGAACGAGGAGTTGCCTTGTTCCGTGAAACTCTCGTTGCTCACCAGAATGCCGTGCGCGCCAACGAATGGTTTCAAGTAGAGGCCACGGGCGAGATCCACCTCGTACGCCGCACCCCCATGGATGCCAATCTGCCACTGCTGCGGCTTCGCGTTCGCGGTGCCGGTTTCGTCGCCGACGGCCACCGTGCGTGTGCTGCTGTACCAGCCATACGCGCCGTCCACCGTGGTCGACAACTGCCAGGGACCGCTCACGTAATTGAGGCCAACGCCTCCGACTGCCGCGCTGCCCGTGATGGAGGTCGTGTTGTCGTCGCCGGTAAAGTTGCTGTGCTCCGATCCCAAGGCGGCGACCAGCGCAAGATGGTCAGTCAAGCCCACCTGGCCGCCGATTTCGACCGTATATGCATCGGCGCGATAGCCGACCGTATCGCTGCTGGGGTCTTGGTGTGCTGAATTCCCGTAAGCGCGGACCCACGTGCATGAATCCTTCGCATCGGATTCAGAGGTCATCTCGGTGCACCCGCCGTACAAATTTTGCACGAAGTTGCGGCTGCTGCTGATGCGGAAGGCGCCGAAAGCACCCAATCCTTCACCGGACATTGCGCGCAAGCTGGGCGCATAGTTCGCGTTTCCCTGCACTGTCGACAGGGCTTTGAAGCCGCTATCCATTGCCGCGCCGCTATCGAACACGCTCTGCAGATTCGCAGCCACTGCCTGCTCTAGGTGGCCTATGCTCGCCGCCTGCTGCACGAAGTGAGCCTCCGGGGTGACCTGCAAAGAGTTGCCGACGGTTGTCACGTTGTAGTCGAACAGCATGCCAGTCGAACTCTGAAGACCCGGCTGATAGGTGAGAGGCCCGGTCGATGAGAGCACGGTCAGGGTCGTCTTGCGCAAAGTGCTCGGCACGATATCGACGACGCCCGCGATGGTCGCCGCACCATTGATGGTCAGCGTGTCGCTCTTGCCGGAAGAGAAGTCGGCATCGATGACGAGTTTGCCGCTGGCCTGCTGCACGTAGTCGCCGCTGATCGTGGTCTTGGCGATGAGGCCCGACCCGCCCACGTTGACTGTCCCGGCATTGGTGAAACCACAAGGGCCGACCGTGACGGTGTCGCCGGAAGTGAATTGTCCGGGCTTGTTGTTGGTGAAACAGCCGGTGCCGCCATTGTTGGTGAGCAGCACATCGCCGTTCATCCAGCCATTGTTGATGACGGCGGTGTAGCCGCCGGTGCTGTAGACAGCGACCGGACTGGTGCCCGTCGTACCAGTCGCCCACACGATGCCGTTATTGATCACTAGGTTCTCGAGGTTGGCAGCCTGGCCGCCGTGATCGAGGTAGATGGCCGCGGAAAGCCCATTGGCGGCCGGAGCGACGCCGCTTCCGCCTACATCTATCGCGCCCGTTGCCCCGACGGTCACGCTGATCGGTGAATTCGACGAGCTGTCGCCGACGCTCTGCGCAAAGATCCCCGCGGAACCCACACCGCTGGTTCGCACAATACCGTCTACATTCACGTTGATGCTGCCGCCCGTACCGGTACCACCGGCGGTACCCGCGAAAACACCGGTACCGTTGGTGACGCGGCCGCCACCACCGCCGATCGATTGAACGAACACAGCCGGAGCGTAGTCGCCTTGGGTGTCGACGATGAGGTCCGGCGCGATGTCGATCGCCACGTTGCCGCCGCTACCGTCGTGCTTTGATTTGCCGCCGATACCGAAGAAGCTCTGTCCGGTGCTTTGTGCCAGCCCTGTATTCCCTGCGAGTCCGCCGCCGCCGCCGATCGACTGCGCCAGTATCCCGATCGCACCCTGACCGCTGGTGAGAATGTCCGCCCCGACGTTCACCACCACGCTGCTGTTGCTGCCCGTGCCATTGGTGACGTTGCCGTTGCTCGGCGCGCTGCCGAAGAAATCGCTGCCGGAGGATCCATTCGGGTTGCCGCCGAGCACCAGGCCACCGCCGCCCGCGATGCTTTGCGCCAGGATGCCGTAGGCATTGTCGCCCGAGGTAGCAATCGTGCCTCCCGCTTGAGTCGTCACATCGACTTGGCCGCTCGCGCCGGATGAACCTTTCTTATCCGTTCCGCCGAATACTGCTTCGATCAAGTAGTTGGTCGCCGATTGCGTGTTACTCGAACCGCTATTTTTGTCGAGGTCGGTCGCCAGCGTCTTGACCACGCCGCCGCCGCCGCCGATGGATTGGGCAACGATGCCGATCGAATCGTGGCTTTGGGTGACGATCGCCCCGGTGCTGGTGACCGTGGCCTGCCCGCCGTCGCCGGATGCGCCATTGGAACCGCCGACGTTCATGGGCAGGTTGGCGAACTGTCCGGAGTCAGCCGCACCGTTGGAGTTCTTTGATGACCCCGACACGCCACCGATGCCGCCGCCGCCGCCGATGCTCTGCGCCAAGATCCCGGTCGCCAGGGGCCCGATGGTCACCACGCTACCGCTATTGGTGACCGATACCACACCCCCGTCGCCGGCGAGGCCGCCATTGCCTCCCACGCCGATTGAACTGCCGGAATTGTTGTTGGTACTCGCCGTCGTGGCCGCGCCGCCCTTGCCGCCACCGCCGCCGATCGATTGCGCGATGATGCCGTCGGACATCTTGCCCGTGGTGCCAACGTCCGAGTAATTATTGAGCGTGACCAGGCCGCCGTTGCCGCCGTTGCCCCCGGTGCCGCCGACGGCCACCGCGAGCTTGATGCTCTGGGACTGGTTGTCGTCGTCGGTCTCGCCACCACTGCCGGCAACATTGTCCAACGCATCCGCCGCCGGATCATCATCGAGAGCCACAGCCGCGCGGCCAGTCGCACTGGGCGTTGCGGTGGTGGAATTGCCGAGCAGGCTGTTAATCGCACTGACGGCATTGTTGAAACCCAGATAGTCATTGATCGCAGCACTGCCATTGGTACTGTAATTCTGGCTGATCGCGCTGATGGTGTTGCTGACGCTGGTTTGCGAGCCATTGCCACCGTCACCGGTCGACTTTGCACTCGAGAGGCTCGAGGCCGCCTTGCCGGCAACGCCGCCGGAGCCGCCGATCGACTGGGCGAAAATTCCGGTCGCATCGGCGCCGAAGGTCACGATGGTACCGAAATTATTCAGATACACCGGGCCTGAGGTGCCGCCGGTTCCTCCGTTGCCGCCGACCGACACTTGTGCCGAGTAGCTTCCGGAGGTCGAGGCGCCGGCGCCGCCGGCGCGACCACCACCGCCGCCGATCGACTGGGCGCCGAAGCCGATGGCACCATCGCCGAGAGTAATGATCGAGCCGTTGTTGCTCACCGACACCGTACCGCCGGTGCCGCCCGCGCCGCCTTTGCCGCCCAGGGCCACAGAGAGGGAGATGTTGGTTCCATCGCCACTGCCGCTGGCCTTCGCATCGCCGGTACCCCCCGAGCCACCGCCGCCGCCAATGGATTGCGCGAGCATTCCGTCAGCGGATTCACCGGTGGTGATGATCAGCCCGGAGTTGCCGAGCTGCACCAAGCCGCCGTTGCCACCACTGCCGCCTGAGCCGGCGATCGACACGGACGCTGACAGGTTGTACGCGCCTCCGGAGGCCTGCGACGTGGCGGAGGCGTCGCCGCCGCTGCCACCACCGCCGCCGATGGATTGCTCCAACATACCGATCGCACCTTGTCCCGAAGTCGCAATCAGACCGCTGTTCGCAAGCGTGACCGCGCCCCCATCGCCGCCGTTGCCGCCCGAACCGCCGATGGCGACTGCCACCGAGAGATTGGGATAGTCCTCGGCCCCGTAGGCAGTCGCTTGTGCGGAGGAGGCGCCTCCGCGGCCGCCGCCGCCGCCGATCGACTGTCCCAAGATTCCAAAGGAGTCCGAGCCCGAAGTCAGTATTTGACCCGCATTGGTGGCCAGCTTGGTTCCAGCCTGGTCGACGCGAATCACATCACCACCGTCACCGCCGTTGCCACCGGAACCGCCGACCGACACCTGGAGTGCGAAAATGCTGGAGGTGACTTGGCCATACGCGGCACCGCCATCGCCGCCGCCACCACCGATGCTCTGAAGCATCAGTCCGACGGAATGTTGTCCCTGGGTCGTGACAATATCGCCGACACCGCTCGACAGGGTCACGGTACCACCAGCCCCGCCACCGCCGCCGGTCCCGCCGATTGTCATGTTGATACCTGCACCCTGACCTTGCGCATCGCCGCCCTTGCCGCCGCCGCCGCCGATTGACTGCGCCGCGATGCCATCGGATTGCAGGCCAGTCGTCGTAACGGTCGAGGACGTGAGATCGACCTCAACGGCCGCTCCGTTGACCGCGTTCCCGCCGTTGCCGCCAACGGCGAACCAACCATCCGAATGACCTCCGGTGCCGCCGCCGCCGCCGATCGACTGCGCGAGAATGCCGGGCGAGATATCATCGTTGCCCTGATTCTTTCCCGCCGTGATGCTGGCGCCGCTGCCGGTGACGGTCACCGTGCCCGCGGCACCACCTTTGCTGGCGGTGCCGCCGCTTGGCCCGAACCAGCCGGCGCCATTGCCGCCGTTGTTACCGGCACCGCCCAAGGATTGAACCAGGACTGCCGGCGCCATGTAACCGATCGATGTCGCCTGTCCGTTCAATGTCACGTTCACATTCCCGGCGGCACCGCCGGTGCCCCCTGAGCCTCCCGCCTTGGCAAGACCGCCGTCTCCTCCCTGGCCGCCGCTGGACTGAACCCACAGGGCAGCGCTCGACTGCGACTGATTGTCGACTGAAGCTCCCTTTGCCAGCGTCACGGTGACATTGCCGCCGGCCCCACCCCCGCCGCCATCGCCGCCCTCATCGCCTGAGTCACCGGCGTTTGGTCCGCCACTCCCACCTGCGCCGCCGATGCTACCGACAAAGGTCCCGCCCAGCTGACGCTGGCCGATTGCGGGATTAAACTGGCCGCCCTCACCAAAGAACTGACCGAGGATGGTCACGTTAACCGTATTGCTGTCGCCACCCTTCGCACCATTAGGCGCGATGGAGCCGTACCCAATTCCCGAGGAGTCCTGGCCGCTCCCGCCGGCGCCACCCTGCGAAACCGCATACAGGGCCAAGCCGCCGTCGGATGACCAACCGCCGTCGAGCGTGGCCGTGACGGTGCCCGCGTTGCCGCCGACGCCCGTGTTCAGACCCGGGTCGCCCTGAAAGCTGCCTGGCGCGGCCTCGCCGCCGGCGCCGGCGAGGCTATTAATAAAAAGGGCGGTCGCATAGTTGGACGAGTTGCCGCCGATCTGCGAACCGGTGGTGGTCACGCTGAGGTTCCCCGCGCTCCCGCCGATACCACCGCCACCACCGCCCTTATCAACCCCACCTTGAGTGGCAGCTGCGCCAGGGGCGCCGGCGCCGCCCAGCGACTGGACATTGAGGGGCGAGACGGCCACGTTGTTCTGATAGACGGTCTGTTCCGTCAGTGATGCACCTAAATTCACGGCCGGGCCGCCATTGCCGCCTGCCTGCCCGGCCCCGCTGGCCGAGTCCCCGGTGGCACCCGTGGAGGTCACGACGCAAGCATCGCCCTGAATCTGCAGGCAGGCCGGATCGGCCGCGACTGCCGGTAATGAATGGATGGCACCGAGAAGAAGAGTTCCTACCGAGGTGCCGAAGAACGAGGCGGCGCGCGCGCGCTGGGTGCCGAGGATTTGTGAGACGACTGTTGCAATGCGGTTCATGATGAAAACTCCCTTTCGTAATGAGTTGAAACTTAAGTCGGTTACCGGCGTCTACAGTAGTGCGTGACACGTCACGCGGCAGCTTTATAAAATGCGTCACGCGCTACGTCAAGTTTTTTTTGTTATTCTGTGATCTGGATCTGCGCCAGATAAAAGAATTAGTTAGCCATATCAAGGAGTTACAGAAATGCTAGTGTTCGCCAACTCGTCGACAACTCTGCGTGAGGCGGTGCTCCAACAGGTCCGCTCGGAAATCATCTCCGGTCGCGCCGCCCCCGGAACCCTCTATACCGTGCCGGGTTTAGCCGCGCAGATGGGCGTTTCGACGACGCCGGTGCGAGAAGCGCTCCTTGAACTTTCGCGGGCGGGGCTTGTTAGCGCGCTCCGAAACCGTGGGTTCTTGGTCGAGAGTGCCACGCTCCAAGATCTCGAGAATTTATTCGCCGTACGCGTGATGCTCGAGCGGTTCGCGCTCGAGCACCTGGCACGGCAGCGACTGACGGATCCCGCGCCACTCACGGTTCTCGCTGACGAGGTCGCCTCAGCTGTGGAGCGCCACGACATCCACTCGTACGTCGAGACTGATCGGCGTTTTCACGAGACGCTCGTCGCGCGCGCCGGCAACCCCCGCCTCACGCGCCTCGTCATGGAGCAGCGTGACGACATGCGCCTGTACGGCATCGATTCGAAGGAAGGACGGCAGCGCCAGCTCGACTCGGTCGGCGAGCACTACCAGATGATTCAATATGCGCTCGAGGGCGAGGTCGAGCAGATCGGCGAACTCATTACGCGGCACATCATGGAATGGATGCCGCTGTTCGCCGCCGCCCTCGCAGCACAAGGATCGCCGCAGCCGGCTGCGGTCAGGTGAAACTCGCTCCTGAGCAACACTTCTGATCCAATGCCGCATGCCTTGAGTCGAGGTCGGTGTCAGTTCCCCTTGAAGCGGTCCCCTCTTCACTTCGATGATGTCCTCGTACAAAAGTGCCGTCGCGCTCTCTGGTGGCGTGTTTTCCAGAACTTGATCACCCATGGCCCTGTTGAAGCGACTGCGACATAGAAATCATTTTGCAACATATGCGTCATGGCTGGCGTTAATCGTGTCCTAAATTAGCCTCGCGCAACCACTACGTCGAAAACATCGTCATCGCGATGCATGTCGAAAAAACGAGTCGCCAACACAGTATGTCGATACTCGTTCATCAAGCGAGGTAGGGGGTTTTGCTTTTAGGACGTCCTTAAAGCAAGAAAGGATATCTTCTCGGAGAACTCACACCGAGGGTCTGAGCCACGTCAGTCACTCGACGGGCGATGCGACCGACCTTTCAGCGTTACATTCTCGCGAGCCCCGCGATCACATGGAACGGCGAAAAAGTCTGGGGCTGGGAACAAGCCTGCGCCGATGCTCGCAGCGACTTACTCGCAACCGTATTCCTAAGCGCCGGTGAGCTCGAGGCCGCCGATGTCGCGCGCCGCTACGCGCTAACGATACAAGAAAATAACCCGATGCTGCGCCCACGGATTAAAGTCATGATCGCCTGGTTTGAAGAGCATAGCTGGCCCAGAAACCGCAGAAATCGGTCCCGAATTCGCAGACAAAATGCGCTCTCGTAATTATCAGGGCCTCCCCTGTGCGGCCGGATTCTCTGGATGATAACGCGAAGCCTTATCACACCAACCAGTCAATGCGTCGCCAGTCCGCGCGCCATACGCAGGACGTTTTCGCGATGGAAATCAAGGTAGCGGCGCTGCCCCTCTGAAAATGCACCAACGTTGACGTGATCAGCTGAATCAATTCCCATTCGCCTGAGAGATTTTAGGTCGGCAACCGGAGAAACTATTAGTTGCCCACTGTCCTCGAACGAAATGAAGCCTTTATCAAACAAATGGTCGACGGTGGGTGTCAGCAATAACCCGTTTTCACCGTCGAGCCGCTGCTCGTTGCTGGAATCACGCCAGGGCTGGACATGACTTGCAATCAGATGCTCAGCGCGCTCGACTTTGGTGATTCGGCAAGCCCGTTCAATCGTGCGCACATTGTCCCGGAAAATACCTTGACCACGACGAGCCTGCACGAGGGCACGCCTTTCAGTCTCCCGAATGGCTTCATCGGTGACGATGGCGTCCTCCACTCGTCGCTCCCATTCCTCGATGTCTCGTTCGGGCGCCGGCGAATCACGTTCGATCCTGCTCGTCTCGTATCCAATATCGGACACTCTGGCTACTTCATTGCCGATCAACCGAAACAGGGCTGACGCGAGGCCGGCGCCGACTCTGGTTAGATAGACGCTTTGCAGGCCGTTACCGTCCGGAGTCAAGGGGGCATACCTGGTCGCAAGCTCGGACCTCAACTGCGCGATATGATCCTTCGGGCGTATAGCGTTTGCGAGTCGCCGCCAGCGAACACCAACTCGCCACCCGATCTGACTCCAATTTGTACCGGCCGTGCCGAACTCCTCGGGCTTTGGACTCTCCCGACAATAGCCGCTGACTATGCCGATCGCTGCAATCCGGGTATCGCAGAATGAGAACACGATGTCGCCGGGAGCGACCTCGCGCATGAATTCGTAGAACGGATTGCGGTGACCGTTTTTGTTTCGCTTGGGCGACCACAGATAACCGCCGTCAACTTCCTGACGGAAAGTCTGGTTCTGGTTGACCCACCAATAGCGCACTTTCATTCCGTTGAGGCAAGCCACCGTCGAAGCGGAGGTACCCCAAACCTATCCCGTGGGAACCCGTACATAGATCGCGTTACGGGGATACCTTTTTCCGTCAATCGTTACAATATAACCGACAATCTGCGACTCGGGTGCCCCGTGGGCGGTGACCGATATCGCGCGTTTCTGGTGACCTGACTCAGTTTGCCGTGAAAGGCAGCCGCCTGGATTCCCGCCCGGCGCAGTTTCTCCGCGATGTGTTCGGTCGAGTACTTGGTGCCGACGAAGACCAGCACCTGGGTCCAGCCCTGTTCCATAATCAGGTGGCGCAGAAGCTGGGTGCGACGCGCGGGGTCGACGTGAATGGCCCGCTGCAGGATGGCAGGTTGCGTGGCGGTGGTCGACGGCACGTCGATACGAATCGGATCATGTAGCAACTCTTCCGCGAGTAGGTGCACGGCGGGTGGGAAGGTCGCGGAGAACAGCAGGTTCTGGCGCCGCCACGGCAGTCGTTCGATGATGCGCGCGAGTTCATCGGAAAACCCCAGATCGAGGAGCCGGTCAGCTTCGTCAAGTACCAGTGTCGTCACGTCCGCGAGCCGCAGCGCGTTGTGATCCACCAGGTCCAGCAGGCGGCCAGGAGTGGCGACGACGATGTCGGCGCCACCGCGCAACGCCATCATCTGAGGATTGATGGATATGCCACCGAAGACGATGATTGTCTTGGTCGGCCGCGGCATATAGCAGGCATAGAGTCGAATCGATTCTCCGACCTGTGCGGCGAGTTCCCGTGTGGGGACGAGTATCAGGGTGCGAACACGAAGCGGCGCGTCGCGATCGCGGCTCAGCGTCTGCTGCAGAAGTGGCAAAGCGAAGGCAGCCGTCTTGCCTGACCCGGTTTGAGCGCAAGCCCACACATCCCTGCCCTCGAGGATCGCCGGGATCGCTGCTTGCTGGATCGGAGTCGGCGCGGCATAGTTGCGCTCGCTGATAGCACGCAGGAGATCAGCCGATAATCCTAATGAGGAGAAAGTCATTCCTCGCTTCCAATCCCGCGAATCCGAAAGTTCCGGCCTTTGATCTTACCTGCGCGTAAGCGCCGCAATGCCTTGTCATGCCATTCGCGAGCGATAGCGACATAGGTGCGCGTAGGAAATACGTCGATTTTTCCGACGGCCGTGGCTGGAAGCCCCGCATCGCCAGTGAGCGCTCCGAGCAGATCGCCGGGGCGTAGTTTGTCCTGACGACCGGCGTCGACCGCAATCGTGACGAAAGGAGCAAGCAACGGGGCGCTATCAGAGGGGGCGGGTAGCTTGCCCCACTGCAGCGGCTCACCGAGACGATCTTCGATCAGGTTGGCGCGATTCGATTCACGCGCCAGGCAGAGGCTGAAGGCTACGCCGAGATGGCCGGCACGACCCGTGCGGCCGATGCGATGCAGATGTGTATCGGCGTCGGCAGCGATATCGAAGTTGACGACCATCCGCAGGCCGGTGATATCGAGCCCGCGCGCCGCGACGTCGGAGGCGACCAGGACGGTGCAACTGCGATTGGCAAAGCGCACGAGCATTTCCTCGCGTTCGCGTTGATCGAGTTCCCCATGTAGAGCCAGCACCGCGAAACCGCGAGCGTCGAGTGCCTCGGCCACCGCGCGGACGTCCTGTCGAGTATTGCAGAACACCACTGCGGATTCCGGTCGGTGCTGCAGGAGCAGCGCTTCGAGCGCGGCCAGCTTTTGCTGCTCTTCGACTTGAAAGAAGGTCTGCTCGATGGTGGTCTCGTCAGGCTCGTCGGGTACCGTGATGTCGAGGGGATCACGTTGCAGCTCTCGACTGATTTCCCGAATAGACTGCGGGATCGTTGCGGAGAACAGTAATGTCTGACGTTGGGTTGGCGTGGCCTCGATAATGCTGCGCAGATCGTCCGCAAAGCCCATGTCGAGCATGCGGTCTGCTTCATCCAGCACCAGCACCTTGATGGCCTTGAGCGGCAGTGCTTCCTTCTGGATCAGCTCGAGAATACGGCCCGGCGTGCCAACGACGATATGGGGTTCGTGGGACAGCGAGGCGAGGTGCGGTCGCAGCGGCACCCCGCCGCACAGGGTCAGCACTTTTATGTTGGGAATGAACCTTGCGAGCCGGCGAATCTCGCGGCTGACCTGGTCGGCCAATTCACGCGTTGGGCACAATACCAAGCCCTGCAGCTTGACCGATGCGGCGTCGAGAGCCGCTAGCAGTCCCAGCGCGAACGCCACTGTCTTCCCGCTACCGGTGCGCGCCTGGGCTACAACGTCTCGGCCCGCCAGAATGGCCGGCAAGCTGGACGCCTGCACCGGCGTCATCTCGGCATAGCTGACCTCCTTGAGACCCCGCTGTAGTGGGTCGATCAGCGCCAAGGTGGAGAATTCATTCATCCGCGCATGATCGCATCAATATTCAACCTTCGTGCACCGCACACCCCCAACTTTCCGTTACTCTCCAACGAAACTGCAGGAGCCATGCGCGACCAGCGCATTCGTCCTTAGGACGGCCATCCATTGATGCCATTGCCGCTCGAAGATCACGTGGACGACGCAAGAGAAGTTAGCGGTCACTC
>Ga0193753_10002144_pt1 | contig 15988 bp, 11 predicted proteins | sample H1c2metaG_FD_144925 | JGI IMG/M metagenome (GOLD analysis project Ga0193753, IMG submission 144925) | Soil microbial communities from a riparian zone of the East river system, Colorado, United States - H1c2 | ecosystem: Environmental > Terrestrial > Soil > Riparian zone | place: USA: East... | reverse complement strand
TATAGATTGAGTCGACAGAAGCTTTACTTGTAGCAACTGTCGCTGAGGCTTTTTGTCCGTTTGTTGAAAGGCAAAATAAAAGAGCTGATATGATAATTAGGGTCTTCAATGCATTGTGCCTAACGTCCACGGCTTGCTGCCGGGCTGGGCTCTGTGACCCGTCCGCCCAGCTACCGAACTTGGTTAATAAATTGAACTTGAATATGACAAAAACCTAGTTTTAAAACGGTCGCCCCGTAACCGCTGCTGATTGCTAACTGCTGCCCATTGCAACAACGTCGAGCCAGCCTGGCAGCAAACCGCCTGTTGCAGGCAGTTTAGTCGAACCGGCACCTACTTGCTGCCGGAATATTGTTCAGGATCTTTCGTGTCGATAACAATTGTCCCTGCCCATAAGTCACCGAGTCGTTGATGTTTGTCGGTATTAGAAACTGTGATTATTGCAGGAATGCCCCAAGCGAAGATGTCTATTGGGTCTAGCAAACGACGTTTAAAAGTTTGAGTCCAGTCCGCAGTGCTCCTGTTTATTGTAACAACTTTTAAGTCCAGTCCTTGATGCCCCAAAGTCGCGCCGTAAATAGATTCTATGACTACAAAGTACACCAACCAAAATATGGGAATAGGTAACGCCAAAAATCCACTTACTGTTTTACCACCTTCCTCATTGTCTTGTCCGAAAAACATAATAAACATGAATGTCGGGATTGAAAATAAGGTGTAGTCCAAAATAGTCGCGAATATCTTTTTCTTAAGATTTGGCTTGTATTTGAAAGTCGCTATGGTAGAGTTTGTAACTGTCATAAGTAAATTGCCTGCAACGTCCACGGCTTGCTGCCGGGCTGGGCTCTGTGATCCGTCCGCCTAGCTACCGAACTAGGTTAATAAATTGAACTTGAAAATAACAAAATCTAAGTTTTAAAACCGTCGCCCCATAACTGCTACTGATTGATAACAAATGCTCATTGCAACAGCGTCAAGCCAGCCTGGCAGCAAACCGAATGTTGGCTGCTGGCGTTTGTGGAAGCAAACGCTTTTGTCGGGACAAGTTGCTTATTATTTTTTATAGAGCTCGATTTTTCTATCGTCCGGGTCAGAAATTATTGTCATGAAACCAAAGTCAGTTTGAGTCGGCTCTAGTGAAAACGGGATCATTTTTTCTTTTAATGTCGCAACTATCCGGTCAAAGTTGTCGATGCCAAAACCTAAACGCAAATATTTATCTGGTTCTATTTGCGATTTTGTCAACGGATATATTTCAAGAACGGTTTGTCCAGTTGTCGCCGAATAATGCATTGGAGAATTTCCATGCTTGTGGTAGTCAAAAGTCAATCCCAAAAAGCTATAAAAGTCAGCCAATCTTTTTGTGTCACTTGTCCGTAGAACTAATAATCGAATGTCCATTTTTTGTTTTGATGTTGTTGTCGACCTGCGAAGTAAACGGAAACGCTAGCAGCCAACTCGCTGATTTATGCTATTAGACGAATTTGCTCAAAAATTAAAGTGTTTAAAATCAAATAGTCAGCGATCAACTTTTTGTATTGTTATTAGTACAATCCGTTTTTCGCTTAGTCGGGTATAAACGTTTACAATCGGTGTTTAACCTGGCTACTGCCAGGCACAGCTTCGCTACCCTCAGTCACAGGAAGAATTGAGAGGGTGTATCGTTCCGCAATCAATGTAATACTAAATATTTAGAGTTTACAGCCCCTGCCTGTTTCCGCACAAAAATTTAATTTACAGGGGCGAACATGCCGGCCGGCAAGCCATCACATCCTGCAACTCGATTTGCTTTATCTAACCGGGCTGCCGGCCAGGAATGGCAGCAGGGGAGGACTTGCCGGAATAGTGGCGAAGGGTACGGGTATTAAAACCTATTTACCATTTGCCCGCCATTCATGTGGTGTCAACTGGTACTCCTGTTTAAAAATTCTTCCAAAATAACCAGGGTCGTTATAACCGCAATCCAACGCAATGGACGCAATACTGTCTGCAGAATTCTTCAATAGATCCCTCGCTTTATTTAACCTGATAGTGCGGATGAATTTATTCGGGGAATAGCCTGTCAGCGCATCCAGTTTCCGGTGCAGCTGGGAATGACTCATGAATACCAGTTTACATAATTGCTCCACCGTAAAATCCGGTTCTGTTAAATGTTCTTCTATGGTCTCTCTTATCCTTCTTACAAAACCATCTTCCTTCCGGGTGCCATTGATTTCAGCAGGTGTTATGGCTACCGGCATTCCATTATTGCCAAGACCTGCTTTTTTAAGATAAAACTGCTGCAGGGTTTGCCGCAGCTCCAGCAATTTTTTTATTCGCAACAATAATTCTTCCGGGTGAAATGGTTTTTCCAGGTAAGCATCAGCACCCCGTAGCAATCCTTCCAGTTTGCTTTCCATATCGGCCTTGGCCGTAAGCATGATAATGGGTATATGACTGGTATGTTCATCATTCCGCAACCGGCGGCACAATTCAAAACCATCCACGAAAGGCATCATTACGTCGGTGATTATTAAATCGGGAATGATTTCGGTGGCTATTTCAATACCTTCTTTTCCATCTTTGCCAACGGCCAGGCGGTAATCGGGCAGGCAGGAGGCGGTATAAGCCACCACATCTGCATTGTCTTCCACCAATAAAATCAGCGGCTTTTCCTTGCTTTGTTTTTCATCAGCACCTGGTTCAACAGGGATAGCAATGCCATTTATCTTTTGTTGCAGTGGTTCTGCAACAGTTGGATAAATAGTATGCGCTTCCAGGGCGGGTATTTTTTTCAGGGGAAGCGTGACGGTAAATTCAGTGCCTTTGGTAGCGCCGGTTGGCGGGCTCTTTACCGTAATCTCTCCCTCCATTAACCTCACCAGTTCTTTGGTAAGTGCCAAACCAATACCGGTGCCTTCTGCTTTTCTTGTATGGCTGTTGTCTGATTGATAAAACCTGTTGAAGATGTGTTCCAGCTCCGTTTCGGGGATGCCCATCCCCGTATCTTTTACTTTAATAACAAATGTTGCACGCTCATCATCATCCGGCGCCAGCATTTCACTTAAACTGATGTAAATATTACCTTTCTCCGGTGTAAATTTCAGGGCATTGGATAATAAATTGGTAATGATCTGCCGGATCTTTTCCGGGTCATAAGACGTATACAAAGCATCGATATCAGCCAGGAAATGCAATTGTTTTTGCTGGCTTTCGGCCAGCGATTGAAAAGACTCAACAATGTACCGGAGAAAATTAAGTATATCGCCATTGATCGGTTGCAGCAACATTTTACCCGTCTCCAGTTTCGATAAATCGAGCATTTCATTGACCAGGTTCAGCAGGCTTTGCCCGTTGCGGATGATCATGTTCAAACCGTTTTCCAGCTGGGCTGCAGGATTGCTTTTAATCCGCTGTGCCATGCCTAATATAACGGTTAGGGGTGTTCTAAATTCGTGCGTAATATTGGTGTACAGTTGTGTTTTTACCGAGTCTAATTCCTTCACCCTTTTGGCTTCCCGTATTTCAAAATTTAATTGTGATTGCAGCCTGGCCCTGTTTACCGAGAACCTGAACCAGGCCCGGATGCCGAAACCCAGCAGCAGTATATAACACAAGTATGCCCACCAGCTGCGCCACCAGGGCGGCAATACCGTTATCTGCAGTTTGGCGATCTTATCACTCCAGATGCCCTGGCTATTGCTGCCCTGTACTTTAAAAATGTATTTTCCGGGTGGCAAATGTAAATAGGTGGCGGCACGCCGGGTGCCACTTTCTACCCAATCCTTATCGATGCCCATCAATTGATAGCGGTATTTATTCTGGCTGGATGCCGTAAAATCCAGCGATGAGAATTCCAGCGTAAGAATATCCTGTAAATAGTTAAGTGTGATGCCCGGTGTTGTTTCAATGGTATTTTGCAAAACCCCTGTTTTATCGCCTGCTGTTACCGGCGAATTGTTTATCATCATGCTGGTAATAAATACCTGGGGTGTAAAACTGGCCCTGAGAATTTCTTTTGGATTAAAGATATTCAAACCATTTACGCCGCCAAACGCCAGGTTGCCATTGAACAATTTTGCATAAGCGCCGGTATTAAACTCGTTGTCCTGCAGCCCGTATGCCTTGGTAAAATTCCTGAAGACCCAATGGCTGCTGTCTTTGTTTGTACTGGCAAGCAGACAGAATATGCCATTATTGGTACTGCCCCATATATTTCCTTCATTATCCGGCAGGATCCCATATACTACATCATCGGGCAGCCCTTGCTTGCTGGTAAGATGAAAAAAATCACCCGTCGTTTTATTCAGCCTGTTCAGGCCGCCTCCTTTTGTGCAAATCCATAAATATTTGCCCGGTTCAGCAGGGTCATCCATAAAACAGGAGACATGGTTATAATTAAGTGAATTACGGGTAGCGCTGTTGGTATTGAACCATACAACCTGTGGCAACGCATTTTCTTTGTCACTGAGAAGAACCTTTGCAAATCCCTCCTGCGTGCCGATCCAGTATATACCCTGTTTGTCTTCATACAAGGCGGTGCAGATGGCTTTGGGCTGTACTGGTTTGGCGGCATTGGTATTAATGCTGAAGCTATCGATCCTGCCTGTGGCAGCATGATAGCGGATAAATACGCCACCGGGGCCGGGAAACCAAATATTGCCTTTGCTGTCTTCCAGCATGGGTTGTTTGGCGCCTGCAGTATGGTAATCATTGATTTCTGGATAGGGTGTTAGATTGCCGGAGAAGGCATTGTATTTAAAATATCCCCGGCTATCGCTTTTTATCCAGTAATCACCTTTTTTTGAAATGATGAAATTATCTATCTGGGTAACTGATGGAATGGTATGAAAAGGATCATTTTCTATTGAGTCTGTTTGTAGTTTTTTCCATCCATATGCATAATCACCGGTAAAAATATCGTCCGGCGCCACGGACACAATCCATCGCACACTATATCCGGGAAGCTGCCCTTTGAATTTACTGCCGGCGCTGTTGTACTTGCGCAGGCCATATCCAACGGAACCAGACCACAGCATTCCTGCGCGGTCAATGATAAACGGGTATACAAGCCTGGTAGCCGCCGGCAATTGTTCTTTCCATTCCACCATTTTACCGGGCTCCCATTTACTTACTGCATAAAAATGCAACTCACGGTGATGGTTCTCCCAAAGTTTTTCAACTGGTTTAAAAATAATATTGCCTGCAGGTATTTTGCTGAGGTCGAACAGCGGGAATACTTCCTTCCCATCCGAAAGGAACAGGTTATCGTTTATCAGGATGCTTCCATCCCGGGTAAAATAACCGTTGTTGAACAACTGACCATGGGGTAGTTGTATAAAACTGTTCTTTAACGGATCAAACTGGTATACCGATCCGTCCATTCCGCCGATCCACATTCGCCCGGCTTTGTCTTTTCCCATACCATAGACCTGTTCATTGCCAGGCAATGCCAGTCTTGTAACAAGGGGCAGGGCGTCTTTTTCAAAAAAATCATTGCCGAGTTCAACCACATTCAGACCGGTTCCGTTGGTGGCTACCAGGAACCTGCCGTCAGGCAATTCTCTTATTGATCTTATGGCGTTGCCTGCAAGACTGCCGGGGTCGGCCATTCTGTGTAGGATACGATAAAATTTCCCGTTTTTTTTATCATAGACATTTAAACCGGCGTCTTCTGTTCCTGCCCATATCCGTCCTTTTGAATCCTCAAAAAGTTTTATGATTGTATTACTGCTAAGTGTGTGGGTATTGTATGGGTCGTTGCTGAACACTTTAAAGCTGTAGCCATCATAGCGGTTCAACCCGTTTTTTGTGGCCACCCAGATAAAGCCCTCTGTGTCCTGCAACATGTCAAACACCATGCCCTGCGACAAACCCTGGGCCGTGGAAATGGTTTCATAATCAGGTGTTTTTTGTGCAAACGTTCCGGTTGCCAGCCATAGCATGGCCAGTGTGATAATTGTTGCAGGGGCAGTTCGGGGCTTTGGCATCGGTTACTAAAGATAAATTAAACAGGGTTTGTATGGCGCCAACAAATACCAATCCATCCAATTTTTTTTGGGGAATGACGAATTCATCCATACCACGCACAATTTGTCCGGTTACAAGCTGAAAAACCCCGGTAAAATGCTGAGAAAATGCACATTAAACGGAAGCATGGAACTGAACTTTACAATATCAGCAGTCATTGGCATCCCTGCCCTTTAAAACAACCAAAATAATGCAATGGAAAAAAATCAAATTGCTGCGGGCAATGAATGGGTGCCAGAGAAGGCAAACCGAAGATTCAATTGTATACAAGTGCGGATTAAGTTTTGGTTTCTCCGCAGCGTCTCTCTAACAGAAACTTAGTACGAAAACAAAGCATCTGAGGACGCTGCGGCTAGCGGAAACAGCATATATTATTCATATTAATTAATTAATACGATAATAATACCGGTATACTATTGGTGATTATACAAACGCAATGCCGCAGCGTCCTCCGCAAGTCCCTATTTTTTTTGATCCCGACTGGAGAGACGCTGCGGAGAAGTCAATATAAATCACCATACAGATACAACTTTCATCACTACGATATTTTTTAACCCAAACAAACAAACAACATGAAACAGACAATCAAATTAAGTTTGCTGGTAGCCATTGCTTCCCTTACCGCATTTATTACCCCGTTAAAAGCACAGGATGCTACAAAAGAGCTGGCTGTGTTTACCAAAAAATTCCAGGCTGCCTACAACAGCAAAGACGACAAGGCATTGAAGATGATGTACACAGATGATGCAACCAGGACCGCCGCAGATGGAACAATCAGTAATGGCAGTGAGGCAATCGTAGCCCAGTTCAGGGATTACTTTACTGAAAACAAAGTGGTGCTGGATTTAAAACAAACGAAAGTGGAGATGCAGACCGATGGCAGCGCTATTGCTACCGGCACTTTCCAGGTGACCGGCACCAGCAAAACAGGAGAAAAGATTGACAGGAAAGGAGGCTATACCAACAATGTTGTTAAAGCAAACGGCCATTGGAAAATTGCGAAAAGCGTACTGACCGCCATGTAAAAATGCGCTTTCGTATATGAATCACCGTTCTCCAAAATTGAACACCTAAAACCTGCACCAGCACCGCTGCAGCCAACTCTGCAACGGTGGTTTTTGTAAAATCCTTCACAATGATAAATAGTAAACCTATTACCCGATTGCCATTGTTCACCTGCACACTACTAATTATAAGCTTTATTTTATTTGCCGCTTGTAATAATACGGAGGAGACAAAAACAACCGGCGTTACAAGTGCCCCGCCTGCTTTCGATTTAACTGTTGCCAAAAAAGAAATAGAAGAAGCCAATCGCAATTTTTCAGATGCCCTGATCAGGGGCGATTCAACCGGCCTGGCCAATTTGTATACTGCTGATGCAAAAATGATGGGGCCCAACGAACCGGCAATCGTTGGCAGAAAAAATATACAAACCGCTATTGCAGGTTTCATCAATGCAGGTATCACCAAAGCTGTCTTTACAACCGTTGATGTATGGGGAACCGAAGCGATGCTGGCTGAAGAAGGTGAACTGGCACTCTTCGGCAAAGGCGGAAAACAAACAGACAAGGGAAAATACATCGTACTCTGGAAAAAGGAAGATGGTAAATGGAAATTATTCCGTGATTTTTTTAATTCTGATTTGCCGGTACCAGCACACAAATAATTTAATTGATGCGGTGCTGGCAGCAATGCAGATGGAATCGGCCAACCATTTCAAAAACGGGCCTGCCAGCAGTAAATCTTATTAATGTTACCAGGCCGCACCCATTTCAACATTGTGCGGCCTGTTTAATAATAAAGTTGCAATACAGGTATATGACAATGGAACTCACCGGACATGCCAGGCCACGGTTAATAGATCCGCAAATCAATACAGCTGCTATAAACAGGATACAATCCATCGATCTGCTTCGCGGCATTATCATGGTCATTATGGCGCTTGACCATACCCGTGATTATTTTCACAGGCAAGCTCTTACAGGTGACCCATTGGATCTTGCCAGCACCACCAGCATGTTGTTTTTTACCCGTTGGATTACACATTTCTGCGCGCCCAGTTTTGTTTTTTTATCGGGCGTGTCGGCCTGGTTGCAAACTGGCAGAAAAACCACCCATGCCTTAAGCCGGTTCTTAATGACAAGGGGCTTGTGGCTGGTATTTGTTGATGTAGTGATTATAACGTTTGGTACAACCGCGGATATTCATTTCGGTTATTTTGTAATACAGACCTTATGGGCCATTGGGATCAGTATGTTTATATTGGGATGGATGGTCAGGCTTCCCTTTTATGCCATACTGGCCACCGGCCTGGTCATTGTATTGGGACATAACGCCATGGATTTTGCTGAACAATATTACAAAGGCGATTGGCCGTTTTGGTGGCACCTGCTGCACCTGCAGGGAGGTTTTAACCTGGGAGGGGGGCACCACCTGTTTATATTTTATCCTTTTCTTCCCTGGTCAGGGTTGATGATGCTGGGTTATTGCAGCGGCAAAATTTTTACCAGCTACCCGGAGCAGCAACGAAACAAAATATTGTTCCGGCTGGGTTTGGGCCTACTCCTGTTTTTTGCATTGCTGCGTTTCAGCAACCTGTATGGCGATCCGGTGCATTGGTCGGTACAATAAAATGCATGGTATAGTTTTCTCTCCTTTCTGAATATAAATAAATACCCGCCATCGCTGCTGTACATGTGTATCACCATCGGGCCGGGACTTATTTTTTTATCGCTTGTCAAAAATACACGGGGCCGGCTGGCAACAATTTTAATTGTATACGGAAGGGTGCCGATGTTTTATTATATCATCCATTTCTATTTACTCAGCGCTATCAACGTGATCTGCTTTTTAGGCAGGGGCCACAGCCTTGCAGAAGGAATGAAAGGGATTCCCAATGAACCCTGGAAATTTGTTTCCCCTGGCGATGGCTATAGCCTGGTGGTGGTGTATGCCATTTGGCTGGCAGTGGTAATTAGTCTTTACCCGCTGTGCAAATGGTATGATGCCTATAAAACCAATCACAAAGAAAAATGGTGGTTGAGTTATTTGTAAATATATTTTCTACCATCATTGTGCGGATAAAAATTATAAAATTAGATGAAACTCTTTACAGGTACGGGTTCTGACCCTCTCTCCTTTGGAGAGGGTTGGGGTGAGGTCTTTGTACCCAGACAACAATTATTTTCTACAATAAAAAAACATAAACATGCCTAAACAATTTTTATCAGCAGCACTCTTTATGATTTCAGTTTTTTCAGTTGCTTGCAATAATACCGACACAGCAAAACCTGCTCCGGCAGGTACCTTACAACAAGCGGAGGCGCCTGCATATTTTAACCTGCGGCCAAAATTGGAAAAAGACTATGGCTATTCCCATGCCGTAAAAATTGGCGATGATCTTAAAATTTCCGGTGCGGTGAGTATGAATGATTCCGGTCTTATCGTTGCACCCGGCAATATGGAACAGCAGATGAAGAATTGCTATGCTGATTTGGAAAAAATATTACAGCATTATGGTTACACATTTGATGATGTATTTGCCGAAAATGTTTATACAACCAGTATGGATGATTTCCTCAAAGCAGCAGGCTTCCGGAATACCATTTATAAAAAGCAATTCCCCACCGGTACCTGGCTGGAAGTAAAGGGACTGGCGGTAAAGGGACAGCTGATTGAGATTGACATGGAGGCACATAAAGCGAAATAAAAAGGATCACTACGGCAGTTTGTTAGACAGGATATTTTTTGAGCGAAAAGGTTTAAAGAAATCAATCGTGTAAGCAATATGAATCAACTTTTGGAATGAATGCAAGGCCATAACTGTAAACTTATGAAAGCAGGCCATCCATCCTGAACAGGGTGAACGGTTCCAAACGATAAACCAAAATAAATGGAACTTGCTAAACCAAAACTACGATTCGATAGCTCCGGCTATTATTTTATCGGGTTATTTGCACTGGCGCTACTGGGTTTCTGGCCATCTTATTTTTCGAAGTTCTTTAGCGGAAAGGCTGGCTTCAGTTTTTATTTTCATTTTCACGCCATCATGATGGGCTTGTGGATTGGCGCACTGGTGGTACAGCCCATACTTATCCGAAAAAAGAAACTAACATGGCACAGGTTTATTGGTAAACTAACTTATTTACTGATGCCCTTGTTGTTCATTGCCGTGATGCTGCTGGCGCATAGCCGCCATCCTTTAGACCAGGAAAACCTGGATACAGCATTATTTGTTCCCTTTAAAGATTTGCTGATTTTGGGAACGATGTATATCATTGCCATATGGTACCGTCATGATGTACACGTTCATGCCAGGGCCATGGTGGCTACCGGCATTGTTTTTATAGAACCGGCGCTGGTGAGATTCATTGGTCATACATTTACATCAAATGGAATGGTGGCATACCTGGCTACTATTGCCATTCTTTATTTATTGCTGATTGGATTGATGATTAAAGAGCGGAAACAAAAAAGAGGAAGATGGGTTTTTCCGCTAACGCTGGGAATGTATATCGTTGTTCATGCCATCCTTATTTCGGGCGTGCACATTGGCATATGGCAATCCTTTTCAAAATGGTTTGCGGGTTTGCCTTTGACATAAGAAAACAGCTTGCAGACAAGCGCTACTGTGACAGGCAGACGAATGTGGTGATTTTTCGCTAATTTTTAAAGAAATATACAATAAATGGTAAGCAAGGTTTTCTTTTTCGTGTATTTCTTCTGTGTATCCGTTTCGGCATTTGGCCAAACGGCCGCAGCAACAAAATCAATCAAAGTAAATGAACACCGGATAGAAGATAGGATTATGGAACTATCAAAATTCGGTAAAGACTCCACGGGCAGGGGCTACCGTGTTGCTTTCACCAAAGGAGACCAGGAAGGAAGGGCCTGGTATATGGGCTTAATGAAAAAAGCGGGACTGGAAACCAGCATTGATGCAGCAGGTAATATTATTGGCAAACGAAAAGGTAAAAAATCCTCATTGCCACCCATTGTATTTGGCTCTCATATTGATATGGTGCCGGATGGTGGTAACTATGATGGCTGCGTGGGTTCCATCGGTGCGCTGGAAATGATTGAAGTGCTGAATGAAAACAATATTATTACAGAACATCCATTGGAGGTCCTCATTTTTTCAAATGAAGAAGGCGGTACTATTGGTAGTAATGCCATAGCCGGGCATCTCGGTTCCGAAGCTTTGAAACTGGTAAGCCAAAGCGGACTTACCATGGCAGAAGGTATAAGGGCTATTGGTGGTAACCCAGACAACCTGCCATCCGCGATCAGGAAAAAAGGAGACATCAAAGCATTCCTGGAATTACATATTGAGCAGGGCGGTATTTTAGATAAAGAAAATATCCAGATTGGTGTGGTTGAAGGAATTGTAGGTATTGAACACTGGAATGTAACCATTGAAGGTTTTGCCAATCACGCGGGTACCACGCCCATGAATATGCGCCAGGACGCATTGCTGGCTGCTGCAAAATTCATTGTTACCGTAAATGATGTCATCAATAGATATCCCGGCAAACAGGTAGGCACAGTAGGTAAACTGGCTGTTGCACCGGGCGCTTACAATGTAATTCCCGGGAAAGTAATAGCGGGGCTCGAAATACGGGATCTTTCCTATGATAAAATCTGGCAGCTCTTTCATGACATAGAGAAAAAAGCAGATTCTATCGCCATGGCCACCAACACAAAATTTTCGTTCCAATACCAGGCCAACCCGGCGAAGCCGGCGCTAACAGAAAAAAGTATTCAGGATAAAATTATTGCCTCCGTTAAAGCATTGGGCTTCTCCTATAAATACATGCAGAGCGGTGCCGGTCATGATTCGCAGGAGATGGCATTGATTGCCCCGGTAGGAATGATTTTCGTCCCCAGTGTGGGTGGCATCAGTCATTCACCCAAAGAATTTACGAAAACCTTTGATATGGCCAATGGCGCGAATGTTTTATTAAATACTATTTTGAAGCTGGACAAAGAATAAGGATGGATAAGAGAAAAAAACAGGATAAATCAACGGAGGCAGGAAAAGATGCCCTGCAAAAAAGACTGCTGGAAATGTCCGCAGCATTAAACGTAATGAAGCGCGAACTGGAAATTGAAGCTTCACTCGAACGGGTAAGAACGGTGGCCATGAGTATGAACAAACCAGATGATATGCTGGATGTGTGCCGCATTATTTCAGAACAACTTGCCCTGCTGAAAGTAAAAGACATCCGCAATGTACAAACCGCCATTTTTTATGAAACCAATGGGAACTATACCAACTACGAGTTCTATGCCAAACATGATAAAACCATTATTACCCAGGTTGATTATGGAACGCACCAGGTACAACGGGCATTTGCCGACCAGATGATGAAAGGCCCCAACGAAATGTATACTACGGGTTTTGAAGGCAAACAGGTGAAAGAGTGGTACGAATACCAGAAAACAACAAACGTATTTATTGACAGTTACCTGGAAACGGCCAACTCGCTTACCTATTACTGGTATTCGCTTGGCCCGGTTGCATTGGGCATTTCTACCTATACTCCTGTGAATGAGGGAGAGATTAATTTATTTATCCGTTTCCGGAATGTATTTGAACTGGCCTATCGCAGGTTTATTGATATTGAACTGGCAATGGCCCAGGCAACAGAAGCAAAGATAGAAGCTTCATTGGAAAGAGTAAGGGCCCGGGCCCTGGGTATGTATAAACCCAATGACTTACCGGGTATTTGTGAATCACTCTTTACAGAATTGCACAACCTGGGGTTTACTGAGCTTCGCAATGCTATGGTCAATATTTTTGATGATGATAGCGGTTCATTCATCAATTATGATTATGCTGCCAATGCCGGCAGAACCATCAACAAACTTTCTTACAATACCCATCCCATCATTGAGAAACAGGTGCAGCAGGCCAGGACTTCGGCCGATGCTTTTTCAGAAGCCGTTTTTAAAGGGGAAGATTTGGAGAAATGGAAAGCGTTCAGGAAGAAAGCCGGCGAAAAAGAAGATACCAAAGTGAATAAAACCGGTTCACTGTTTTATTATTTCTATTCCATCGAAACCGGGGTTATCGGTATTTCAACCTACAGCTCCATTACAGAAGAAAAAAGAAACCTGCTGAAACGTTTCCGGAATGTATTTGATTTTGCCTATCGAAGATATATGGATGTGGCGCAGGCGGAAGCGCAGGCAAGAGAAGCAAAGATTGAGGCTGCATTGGAACGTACCCGTACGCAAAGTATGATTATGCAGCATTCAAAAGAATTGGACGACAGCTTACGTGTTTTTCATGAACAGGTGCTGCTGCTCGGCATTCACTCAGCATTTTCTTTTTTATGGTTGCCCGATGAAAAAAAAGATCAGCATATATTCTGGGCTGCCTGGGCAGAAGATAAAAATGGTTCAACATTTTTTAAAAGTAAAGCCATTACTTACCCACTTGACAGAAGCGAGCCAGCTACTGCACAATGTCTTGTTGATTGGAAAAGCGGTGAACCCGTTTATTCGTACGCTGTTTCGTCTGGAGGAGTGGAAAATTATTTTGCCGCCTGGAAAGAATTGATTGAGGGAGTGGAAGAATTAAAACCGGAACATTTTCCCTCCGGATTATATTATGTAGAAGCTTTTATGAAATATGGTTGCTTCGGTGTGATGCTTAAAATCGATTTAACTGATGACGAAAAAAAGATACTCGGGCGTTTTGCCATTGAATTTGAGCGTACCTATACCCGTTTTCTCGGTTTGCAAAAAGCCGAAGCACAGGCAAGGGAAGCAAAAATTGAGGCTGCTATGGAAAAAGTGAGGTCGAGGGCATTGGCGATGCAAAAGCCTGATGAATTGATTGAAGTAGCACAATTGCTTCGCAAAGAAATGAGTTTACTCGGCATTGAAGAACTGGAAACGGGTTCTATTTACATACATCATGAAGACACCGGAAAAACAGAATGCTGGTATGCGATAAAAGATGTGAATCACCCTGGAAAAGACTTGGTAGCTGATCATATGACGTTAATGCTGGATGAAACCCGGGTAGGAAGAGCGATGCTTGCGTTTTACAGTTCCGGCAAAAAGCAAATCTCAATTTCAATGCAGGGTGAAGCAAGGAAGGAATGGATCAACTATTGTGCGGCTCATTCAAAAGTATTGGAAGGTTTTTATGGCGATAACATCCCTGATCGTACTTATCATTTATATAAATTTTCAAACGGTTATATCGGGGCGGCCTCAGCCGGCAATATATCTGCGGAAAGCTGGGATCTTTTGCAGCGGGCTACTTCCGTTTTCTCATTGGCGTATACACGTTTCAGTGATTTGCAACAGGCAGAAGCCCATGCTATCCAGGCCGGAGAAGACCTGGTAAAATTACAAACGGAAAAAAGGCGCGCCGAAGATGCACTCGCGGAATTAAGAGAAACGCAAAAGCAATTGATTCAATCAGAAAAAATGGCTTCGCTGGGAGAACTCACCGCAGGCATTGCACATGAAATTCAAAACCCGTTGAACTTCGTGAATAATTTTAGTGAAGTAAGTAATGAGCTCATTGAAGAGTTGAAAGGTGAAAGGCTTAAGGCGGAAGGTAAAAGGGATACGGAACTTGAAGATGAGTTGTTAAAAGATATTGCTCAAAACCTGGAAAAGATCAATCATCATGGCAAACGGGCAGACGCCATTGTAAAAGGCATGCTGCAGCATAGCCGCAGCAGCAGTGCCACAAAAGAACCCACGGATATCAATAAACTGGCCGATGAATACCTGAGACTTGCCTATCATGGACTCAGGGCAAAGGATAAATCTTTCAATGCTGAATTGAAAACTGATTTTGATGAAATGATTGGAAATGTCAATATTATTCCCCAGGATATCGGAAGAGTGATTTTGAATTTAATTACGAACGCATTTTACGCGGTGAACGAGAAAAAACATGCTGCCGCCACCGGAGATTACCGAAGTTTTCAAAACTTCGGTAATCTTGAAACGCCACAGGTTAAAAATTATGAGCCAACTGTTTCTGTCAGCACAAAAAAAACAGACGATGAAGTAGAAATAAAAGTAACAGACAATGGCGCCGGCATCCCTCAAAAAATACTGGATAAAATATTTCAACCTTTTTTTACCACCAAACCAGCCGGTCAGGGAACGGGCCTGGGTTTATCATTGGCGTATGATATAGTAAAAGCGCATGGTGGCGAATTAAAAGTAAAAACAACGGAAGGGGAAGGAAGCGAATTTATCATTGAATTACCAATAGTGCAATAACAATAATTTATGAAAAAGAATCCGATCCTGCCCATCCCAAAAATCCCTTTGTCATCCCTGAGGAACGAGGGATCTCTATGATCCGGGAAAATTTGCTGTTAAATATTAAAAACCAACCAGCTTATAAGATCAGCATGTTAATAAATGGAAGCAATAAGAATGTAAATTAAATAGTGGGCTCCATACTATTTATAGTCGCTCAGATCCCTCGTTCCCCGGGATGACAAACGATTGGTGTTATCATCATGCATACCAGTTCAGACAATTGCGGTAATCTGGCGAATCATTTGATTGGTAAACCCCCATTCGTTGTCATACCATGCCATTACTTTAACCAAATCTCCATCAACAACCCTTGTCATGTCCATGTCAACAATAGCTGCAAAAGAACTTTTGATGATATCGGAAGAAACCAACGGTTCGTCTGTTACGCCCAAAATTAGTTTGTACCTGTCGGTGGCTGCTTCCTCTTTTAGTATACGGTTAATTTCTTCCGGGCTTGTTTTTCGTTCCGCGATAAACGTTATATCAGAAATAGAACCAATTGCAACCGGTGTCCGGATGGCAATACCGTCAAATTTCCCTTCCATGGCAGGAAGCGCTTTGGTAACCGAAACAGCAGCACCGGTGGATGCAGGTGCCAGGTTGTGCGAGGCTGCACGGCCCATGCGTGGTTCTCTTTTAGAAGGTGCATCAACCAATGTTTGCGAGGCCGTCATTG
>Ga0193753_10002143_pt1 | contig 15989 bp, 25 predicted proteins | sample H1c2metaG_FD_144925 | JGI IMG/M metagenome (GOLD analysis project Ga0193753, IMG submission 144925) | Soil microbial communities from a riparian zone of the East river system, Colorado, United States - H1c2 | ecosystem: Environmental > Terrestrial > Soil > Riparian zone | place: USA: East... | reverse complement strand
TTGCGATCTAACCGCGCCGCGCCTGTGCTTCGCATTCGCTACCATATCGTAGCACGCTCTGTCAAGTGCCTGATTTGTGAAGGGTCGTATTGCGAAGGCGAAGCCCACGCCATTATTTTGAAGGGTCTAAATCAGTGGTCTAAATCAGTGAGCGAACCCACGCCATTATTTTGAAGGGTCTAAATCCGTGGGCGCTTTTGTGGGCAATTTATTTTCCATTGCTTTCGATTGCGCTTCCATGTCGGCGCGATGTTGATTGACAATTCCAGCACCGTAAATGTGACCAGAACCAGATTGAAATGGGCAGGTGCCATCAGGCGATAGCGGTGCACCGCAGATACAGCAATGTGTTGTATAAACATGGCCTTTAATTGATCCATGTTCACATGGTACGTCAGAGATATCAGCGCCGCATATAGGACAAATATAGCCTTGTTTTACCAGATGATTTTTCATCATAGTGTTAATACGCTTGCGTGTTTCCTTGTATCTGTGAACAATGACAAAAAACCATGCGATAACCGAGATACTCAAAAACACCACAAGAAAAATTGAAACTTTGTCAACGGTAGTCATTAGGCAAGCCCCTTTCGTGAGTGAAATAGCCGCGCTTGCATCCGGTTACGGTCTTCGTGGTCGAAACTGGCGGTAGATAGAGCGATGTCACGACGAATGAGCCGTAAATGATGTTCGCAGAACATGGACCCATCAGCAGTACGGGTCAAAGCAAGATCGGTCCTATCGCAGATGTCACAGCAAGGGCCAATCGTGGCGGGTCGTGTACGCGGCTCCGGTATGCCTTGCCTGCGAACGTAGGCCGCGCATTCGTCCATGGTTTTCCAAGTGCGGAACATCAGCAAGTCGTAATCAGGATGGTCGATAAGGAAGGGGATTCCGTAGGTTGATATTCCTAGCTCGAACCGGGTAGGGATAGAATAGAAGGCGGACACGATAGAGCAGGGAATCACGCGTTGCATGTGTTGTGATGGCTCTTTAGATCGGGTGAAAGTGTACGCTCCAAAGGTCATTTTTCCCCCTTGTGTTTCTCAATGAAGCAAAGAACCTCATTCAACGAACTCACATGTTCCATCTGTTTATTTTTCGCGATAGCTTTGAACAGGCTCTCTACAGCGAGTATAGCGTTGTTCTTGCTTTCTCCTACCGGTTTGTTCTCTTCAAATTCTACAGTCATAAAAAACTAGTCTCCTAAAACATAGTACCAAAATTAGACCGTTTTTACAAGCCCTTTTATTTTACCAGTTGCTTTGATTCGTCGTTTTGTGAAGCTATGAGATCCGTCGAATTTGAAGCTAGGTACGGGGTTGAGAGATTCGACGATAGCCCCACTGGCAATAGAAAGTATGTCCTTGCCAGTGAGTCTAGCTCCCTTGTGTGCTTTCTTGATACACTCGTCACCATTGAATATGGCGTAGAGTTTTTTACCGCAGATGGCCGCGTGTGTTCCTTCGGCTTCCAGTTTCCACGCTCCAAGAGCATGTTCATCAATGGTGATTCCCGTTTGGTTGTCAAGGTTTCCAAGATGACTGAAAGAGTCCCTAGAACGATGGCTATCAAGACCACGGCAAATGATAGAGTCCGTATCCACATACATCGGATCAACAGCATGGTAAAGTCCTTTTAAGAGCATGGCGCGTGCGGCTCCGGTTATTGATGCGCCTGTGGCGATATTGAAATAGTGAAGCTCCGCTAACGGCTTGCTCCAAATAATGTAGTCGTTACCGCTGATGAATGAAGGTGACCAGCGTTTACGACAATCTTCGTCGCAAGCTTTATCGCACTCATGCCATGTTGGCGGTCTATCTTCGAATGAGGTTATGAAGTAGTCGCAATAGTTTTCAGGATTCTGAGCAAACTTCCCGTAGCCGCTGTTCATGACGAACTTATAGAACAGTGTATGAATGACATCGCCCGATGCTTTGGCGGCTAATCGCGCGTTGTAAAAATGATCGACAAATTCAGCGAAGGTAATACGCTCTGAAAAGCCACGCGTTTCGATGATCTTTTTCGGGCGAAAGGTTTTAGTTTCAAGTGCGGCTTCAAATTCATGGATGCTGGTATGGAACGTACCGTATTCGACGGTAAAATCTAGCGAATGATCTTTTTGTCTCTGTGGGAAGGCTCCGTCGTTCCAACCTTCAACCGTGATGAATGCGGTATTGGCTTCGATTTTAGATGATCGATAAATGCCGACACTAACGGGATGTAGACAGCGGCGCATAACATCAGGATACATACTATTAACGTCGTAGACCTTAATGGGTCCTTGGATGATACCGGCTTGGAATACCTGATTACGACCACCGAAGTAAAAGTCTTTTCGAAACTTTTCATCATATTCCTGATTTCCGGTAGTGAATTTATGGAACCGTTTTAGCTGCTTCATGGAAGCGGCTCCGATAGTTAACGCAGGACCGAACTCGGTAATAAAAGCAGTAACAAGAGTATACAGGTCCAAACAATCATCACGAAGATACGATGTAATCTCTTCGCGATTCGACTCCCGATTGTTGGCAGACATTTTGTTGTAGTCAATGGGAGTCTTTTTGTAAGCCGCCAATGGAAAGGGCATGATAGCGAAGCTATCGCGTAACTCATGCTTTCCTAGCCATGCTTGAATGATACGGCTATTGACAATGCGTACTTCGCGATGGATATGTTTGATGAAATAAAACCAGTCGAATCGCCCACCGTTATGAGCATAGATCGTCAAGGGCTCATTCTGAGTGTTGAGATAGGCAACCATACGATCTACACAATCGGCGGACCAGTAAGACGTAAACGCGGAGCCGTCATAGAAGCCAGCTAGGAACGGATGAATCATGCGTCCGTATTCAAATGGGTCTGTTTCAAGATCTAGAACGGCTACTTTCATGAGCGCTTCTTTTTCGCGGAACGTTTTTTCTTTGCGATTCGGGTTTTCTTGCGTTTCAGTCCGCGAACTTTGTGAGAAATTTTAGCTCTTTTTCGTGCGGCTTTCAAGTACTCAGAGTACTTTTTCTTGTTCTTTTTGAGCCTAGCAATGTAATCACGTTTACGGGCTCTTTCAGCAGCATACACTTTCTCTTGAATCTGTTCCGGCATGTGCGAAAGCTTTTCACGGTAGCGTTTGGCGCGACGACGGTTATATTCTTTCGACATCTTTTTACGACGTTCCGATGGGAAGACCCACGGCGAACGACTGGACACGCGAACGATTTCGAGGTTCTTATAGATTTGAGCCTGCTTTACTCTCGATCTAGTACGAATGGCTTCGGTAATCGATTCGTATTTGCTCACCATTTCGATTGCCATATCAATATCGCGGAACAATTCGGAGCTATTGAAGCCAAAGAAACGGAAACCAAAATATTCCGAGTCTCGTTTCATGCGGTTAATCAGCTTAGAATTAGATCGAATATCACGGAGCCACTGTTCTAATCTATGATAAGGAACGGGTAATTGTACACGTTCGATACCGGAGCCTACACTTTTAATGGTGATATCTCCGCGTTTCAGTTGGACTTTCTCAGTCGCGGAGTGTGGGATCAATACCCGGTTATTGGCCGTTTCGTAGCCTGCCGCTCGAAACTCTTTCAACCGGGCGGGAGTCACTTTTACAGCGGTCATTTTGCCGCTGAGAACGTCGTCAAACTTGCGTACTAAGGTATCTAACCGCTTGCCTTTGACCTTGATTGATGGTATGGCGGAACGGGCATCAATGCCCGTTAGCAAGCCCTTTTTCTTCAGGACCGCGACGGCATGACGGAATTGGCGCGTAGCTGTAGTGGATGGACGACGCATGGACCTGGACGGGTCACCTTAACGCGAGAAAACGATTGTAAACAAGAGCATACCACTGTATACTATTCAGAGCAAGGGTTTTGTTTCATTAAATGTCGTCAACCATCGCGACGGATCGCACTATCGGTGCCGCTACAGGCGGGTTGAGTAGCCGTCTGAAGACACTCCGGTTTGGATTGAATTTGTATCAACTTTGCAGCGATGTAAATGGGACACAACTTTTTGTCTACAAATCTACCGATCAAGGTTTGACGTGGGTTTTAGTCGATGGTTTAAATGGACCCATCATCGAGACGGGCTCATTTACACAAGGCGCATGGACCACGACGGGTGTTAAGTTTTTTGCGGCTTCGGTTTCAACGGTGGTTAATGGAACGTTTAAACGATGCCAAGTTACGATCTTTGATCCATCTACGGATTTATGGGGCACCAACACAATTACCACCAATAACACCGGACCTATAAAAAATCCGCTGGTTATTCATTACCGGGCTTCAACGTCACAATTGATTATCTTATGTAACTTTCTTACATCAGGTGCGGGATTAGGTAGGGTTCTTTCTTATACCTTTAACACTCTTACATTGGCATTTACCGGCGAATCGGCTGTAGTTATATCATCAATAAATGTCATCTTTAATTCTGTTGCTATTGTTGCGGCGGGTCCTGGTATAACTTTGTTGCTGTATACCGAACGGGATACACTTACAAATACTAGCATTCTAGCCTACAAAACTTTAAGCGATGCGGGTGTGCTAGGCGTTCAAGTCAATATTGATTCGGTGGTTACGGTATCGACAGCTAGTATTGCACGCGCCACAACCGATGGAACAACCATCGGGCTTGTATGGTTTCCCGATAGCGATGGGGCTCAGGACATCCTACAAACTTATACCGCGCCCGTTGCGACACTGGTTTTTACCGCACAAACTATCGGTCTTGATGGCGTGCTGTTCGGAGCCTTTACAAGTTTTGATATCGCGGTGGGCTCTTTTGGAACAGTAGTGATAGTGGCCTATTTCTTTTTTCTTTGGACAATCGTTAGATATCAGGATACTGGTAGTGGTTTTGATAGCGGATTAGTGCAGCAGATTCCTGGCACGGTTGTTTTGAATTCGTTTATGGCGTTAGCCGCTGTTCGCGACACGGATTTAATCAACATCAGTTTTTCATGTCTGGTTACAGGGAAGCAAGCCACACTAGACGTTGCAGTGTTGGGCGAAGTGTTTGTGGTTCAGCTAACCGCTGTTGTAGTGGGTGATAATACTATATCATTTCAGATGGTGCAAGGGACGGGTGCGTTATCGGTGGCCGTCGTTGGTCATGCGATTACGGTAACTTTAGCAGATGATGGTGGAATTCCACCATCGACTACAACTATCACGGATCTTGTCAACATCCTGAATGCTACACCGGCATTCACGGCATTGGCAAGTATTACGCAAATTGGGGCGAATCCAACTATTACACGTTTGGTAGTGTATCCACTTAACTTTCTAACCGGTGGTGTTTTTGGACCCACGCGTTTACTTGCATTTATTCCGCTGAATTTATCACCGGCAGTCATGTTACCTAACATTTTAATGGCTCCTAGTTTTTCTATCATTTTACCGGACCCTCATTCTAAGTGTGCTCCGAACAAGCTTCAAAAGTGCCATGCTGAATTGGCGTGTCATTACGCACCGTTTCAAGTGTTCTATCCGCCACGCGCGGGAAAGATAGGTTAAATGTTAGTCAATCAAAAAGGTCTACAAATCGTCAACGCGAAAAATCAGACGTTACCGGAGGAAGGACCTAAAACTGTCCCGTATATCCTTAATTTTGCGGTAGCGGCTAGCTATGATTTCGATTTAGAACAGATGCAAAATCAAGGCTTTTTTTCGATGTTGCAAACGGTCTTTGTCGATACCATCAGCGGGAATGCCGCGCCATCGGTAGGACCTACAACTATCACGGTTACGGCTACCGGGCAGGTATTGACCATTAAAAATAACGCGTGTGGCTATTACCCTATCGTTGCACCGAACCCGGTTCGGCTCTCGATTGCCAACGCGTCAGGTTCGGATGTCATCAAGATTCAACTTATCAACGTTGCCATCGCTCCGTTAGTTTGGAGCCCAACATAAAATGACGGGCTTAACTATGATGCTGAAAGCGTTCGGCATCCAACTAACACCGGAGCAGATAGCGATGGCCGAACGTGAGATACCAGCGCTACCGCAACGCATCGTACAGGCCGGAGCCATGATACAAAATGGGCTCCAAAATTTTGAGCAACGTTTGCAACGCATCGAATCGGCTCAAGCCGCGCAACAGCAATTGTTAGAGCAAATTTTAGAGACACTGGAGTCTAACGATGTCCCAATCAAACGGGCTACCGCCAGTAGAAAACGGCTTACCTAATGAAGCCATCGAAAATGAACTGGAAGAACTTAGCGACGAATTGGAAACCGTTGCTGATCGAATCGCGGGAGACACTCAATGGTTAAGAGAACACCAAAGCGAAGCCGTACAGGCCTTGGAAAGCTTGTCACAAAGATTGACGACGCTAGAAACTTCGTGCGAACAGCAGCGGACGGAATTTCGGAGCTTGCGGGAAGAGATCAGGAATCTCAAAGAGTTAATGGCTTCGACCACGGACCACTTGAGATCGTTGACCCTGGACTACTCGAATCGCCCGAACCAATCCCCTACACCGCAAACGACAACACAGCCGAACTCCCCGAATTCAGACCAGAGCCAGAGCCAGAGCCAATCGGAGCAACTCCCGAACCCGGAACAGCCGCCGACACAAAACAGCGCGGTAGGCCACTTGGATCAAGAAACGGTGCCAACGGTGGCGCGTCGAAAGCGGTATCGAATATAATCGCTGATTTGGAATCGTTGCTTTTGAGCGTTCATTTTATGGGTGCTCAAATTCTCTCGATTCCTGAAATGGAATTAGATCAGACGGAAGCGGCGAAGCTTGCAGCATCGTTCAAAAACGTTGCGAAATACTACAACGTTGCAGTTGATCCGAAAAAGCTTGCGCTCTTTGAGCTATCGACGACGGTAGGCGCAATTTATTTGCCGCGTGTTATTGCTGTGATGAAAAAGCCGCGCGAACCGAAAGAGCCCAAACAAGTAGGTCCACAACTTGTCCCGAAAGCGACGGCTCCACAAACCGCGCCACAGCCGCCAGCACCAAAATTAGAGACGCCATCGCAAATGTGGGCAGAATCGCCCGTTGATATGGGAGGGATTTGATGAGTAAGCGAAAGCCGCCTACAAGGCACGTGACAAAGAAACCGGTTAAAAAACCGGTTCAAAAAGAACAAGGGCAGACGGAACAGGAAAAAGAACAGGACATCCACGATATCGAAATTTTGGATGCTGAGAAAGACGCGGAGAAACCGGTTATCAAACATCCGGCGAATCATCTCGTTAACAACTAATGGCCGTCAGATTACCCAACGATACCGAACGTATCTCGATTATCGGCGCGACGGGCAGCGGAAAAACACACGCTGCTCTTTGGCATCTTTCTAGACGTAACTATAATTTGAAACCTTGGATTATCTATGATTGGAAAGGTGACGATTTTATTTCGTCGATTGAAGGGGCTCAATTTATCGGGCTAGGCGAACCTATCCCGCGTCGTCCTGGTATTTACGTGGTCCAACCGGACCCATCGGACGATGAGCTAGTCACAGAACATATGTGGCGCGTATGGTCCACTGGAAACACCGGTGTCTACATTGACGAAGGTTACATGGTGGGCAATACGAACAAGGCGTTTCGGGCTCTATTAACGCAAGGTCGATCTAAGCATATTCCGATGATCGTCCTTTCCCAACGTCCGGTATGGATGGATCGTTTTGTATTTTCGGAATCTGAATTTTTTCAGGTGTTTCGTTTACAGCATATCGGAGACATTAAGAAAATTCAGGAGTATATTCCACACGACATCACGCGGCGGCTACCACCGCGCGTGAGCTATTACTATGACGCGCCTAACGATAAGCTAACGGTGCTCGATGTAATGGCCGATAGAGAAGCTATCTTAGACACTTTCCAAACCAAATTACGGGGGCTAAAGAAAGTTGTATGAGTAAACCAGCACGAAAAACAACCGGTGTAAAACGTACGCTTGAACAAAAGCTTGCGGATCTAGACGCAAAGAAAAAGCGTTTGGAAACCATGAAACAAATTGCCGACTTGCGAAAGACCTTGAAAAAATAAAGTCTTGACAAGTCGTGGTCTTACAGTTTATAATGCCAGAGAGGAACGGTGTCGCTTTATGGAAGGTGAATCAATCATTAGCTGGAATCCGGCGAACTGGATTACGGTGGTTCTGATGGTCGCGCTTGGATTTACGATCCTAGCGGCGGGTGCCAGAATCATCCAACAGAAACGCGCGGCGGCATAGGGCAGGTTTTATGGGGATCATCAATTTCAACCTGTTGAAACATCCGGTTAATTATTTCACGGTTACCCTGATGGTTTTGATTGCGGCCATTGCGTTTCACTTTTTCATGCAATATCAAATGACGCCTATAAAACAGGCGTCGTAATTTTTAACTACGGGCTAGCGTGGTTTTGTTGTTTCACTTTTAACCGAAGAGAAAGGCATCCCCGTATAATCTACGGTTCATTTTATGAGTACACAACCACAACTTACCCCACAGATGCAAAACAGCATCGCGCGGCAATTGATTCGGCAAACATCCGTCGATATGTTGCAGCCGATTTTCAGCGCGACGTATACCGCGTCCGGTACGGCGAACGTGTCCGCGACACAGCCTACCGTGAACGTCATTCCGCGTAACGTCGGATTGATTAAAGGATTTTGGGTTAAGGTCGTTGGCACGATTACAAACGGCTCCGCTGTTCAAATCGATCTAGCGAACCTTAGCCCATCGACGATCTTGTCACAGATTCAGTTCAACGACCTGAATAACAACACCCGGATTCAGACCACCGGTTGGCACATGCATTTCGTCGATTCGATGAAACATCGACGGCCATTCGGTACGGCTTTAATTCGTGGTGTGCCTGCCACCGGTATCGATTCGCCCATCGATTACGGTAACAATTTTGCCGGTCAAATTTCTGCGCCTGCCACCATTGCAGCAGCGGGTAGCGGAACGGTTATCATGTGGTATTGGGTACCGTTGGCGTACTCTCACGAAGACTTGCGCGGAGCAGTCTACGCGAACGTCGTGAATGCTACGATGCAACTGAATCTAACGTTTAATCCTAACCCGGTAGTAGCGGCGGGTGCGGATTCGACACAAGCGTTGTTCGTTGGCGATGCGGCGGGCTCAGTCGCGCTTGCGCGAATCTCAGCGGCTACAGTTACGGTCTATCAGAATTATATGGACCAGTTACCGGTAGGCGCGAATGGCGTGGTTTTGCCGATCCTGGATTTAGCGACGATCTACGAACTGAAAAACACTTCGTTGACGGCCGTAACGGCGAATCAGGATTTTCCGATTCAGTATTCCAACTTTCGCGACTTCCTTTCGACCACCGTTATTTACATCAACACGGCGGCTACCGGAGCCCGTAGCGATGGTTCGGACATCAATTATTGGGCTCTGCAATCTGCCAATTTCACGAACATCTGGAAAAAAGAACCTGCTTTGGTAGCGCTCCAAACGCGTAACCATTTACAGACGGACATGCCGCCCGGATGCTATTACTTCGGGTCGCGAGAGAAGCCGATTTCGACGACGCAGTACGGCAACATGCAACTGATCCTGAACGCCATCACGGCAGGTACGGGCGCTCAGTGCCTGATGGGCTTTGAAGACTTCGCTCTTGTTCAGACCTTGAATATGGCGGGTTCGTTAGCCGCATCGTAACGGGTTCGCGCTATAGGCTAGTCTCCGGTAGCGCGGGAAACAGAGTATCGGTCTTTCTCCCTCCGACAAAGATCGATGCTCTGGTTTGGATTAAGTTTGGAATCGCATGAATGCGATGGTTATAAGTTTTAGGAGAAAAGACCATGCAAAAAGGTATCTTAGACTGGCTAGCGCATCCGTTTAACACGGAAGGAAGCGCTCTTAATTGGGTCCTGTTCGTGGGGCTCCTGTTCATTGCCGCATGGTTTTGGAACCACGTTTTGCTTTCGATCAATACCGAAGTCTGATTTCAAGGGGGTCTTTCATGAAGGGTTGGCATTTAGCGATTTTGGCGTTATTGATTGGCTACGCGTTGGGCTATTGGATGCCAGCGGTAGGCAATCTCACACTGGCAAAATTGTATCCGCGCCCGTAGGACATGTGGCAGATGGGGGGTCTACTAATATGGAGCGTGACGATAAACCGATTACGGATCGTGAGAATTTTCCGGCGAACGACGTAGACATCAAAAGTCACGTCGTTCTCATGCCGTGTTCATTGTCTTTCTCCGCTGGTTATGAAAAAGCGGTAAAAGATATTTTGTTCATCGTTTCGATGGCGGTAGTTTCGATGGTGATTTTGAATCGGATTTTAAACCATGAATCAAACTAGCGTAATAGCCGCCGCGCTGGTTATTGGCTTTGTGGTATTCATCACGACGCGCGGCGAACTCGCAAAGTATCTTGCGTTGTTGGGGCTCTAGAAAATGCCTTTCGCTTTCATCATTATCGGAATTGTACTGTTGATTGTCGCGGCGCGGAATCAGCATTCACAATTTTTCACGCTGTTAGCGAACGATTTTGTAGGACCTAACAATTTTGTGTTTTGGGCAGCGGCCATTTTAGCGGTAGGCTCCGTGGGCTATATTCCTAAGCTGAAACCGTTATCAGTTGCGTTTATCGTGCTTACGGTAATTGTCCTGGTTTTGACACGCGGGAATCCGAACAGTACCGGTGGCGGTTTTTTTCAACAACTTTTGAAGCAACTGAATTCTACACAGTCTGCAAAGTACACCGCTTCGCCATCGTCTTCCAGTGGCTCATCAAACGGGCAAGGATTTCAGAGCCTTGCAAACGCGTTCTCTTTTGTCAACGGTTCGCCTGCTAGCTCCGGTAGCGTGAGTAATAACCCGTTCTGGTTTGCCAGCGATGCGAACGGGCTCAACGGGCAGGGTCCTGGTTCAGGTGTTACATCCGGTATCGATAATTTTGGTGGGAATCAGAACATCTCTTATGAGTTACCTGATTTGACCTTACCAAAACTTTAGGGGGTTTTATGGATGATAAATTGATTACGACAATTGTTCAAGTGCTAACCGCTGTAGTTGGAGTTAGTATCATTGCGGTACTCGTTTCGAAGAACGCCAATACGGCGGGTGTTCTTACGGCAGGTGGTTCTGCGTTTTCGTCCATACTCAAGACTGCCGTATCGCCGGTTTCCGGTGGTAGTGGCATTGGATCGCTCAGCTTATCAGGTGGCGTGGGTTCCATACTTTCGAACCTGTAAAATTTCGACTCTAAAAGGGAGGTTACCAAAATGGGTGACCAGTTAATTACCAGCGTAGTTACCGTACTTACTGCCATCGTGGGCGTTGCGATCATCGCAACATTGGTGTCAAAAAATGCCAACACGTCACAGGTGCTTCAATCCGGTGGGCAAGCTTTCTCGCAATCGTTAGCTACTGCTCTTTCGCCGGTTACCGGTGGTGGTGGCGGTTTAGGCAACATCGGCGGGTTTACCGGTGGTGGTGCGTTTTCCAGTATGGGTAGTTTCTAGACCGTTGTAAACGGGAGGTTCAAAAACTATGCCATTTTTTCGGTCAAAGTTACATCAGACGGTTACGGGCGCAAATGTTCGTATCCGTTTGGGTTTGTTCGGTAATGGAACACCGGCAGCGGCGGCATCTTTTGAAGTGAATCCTACTTCGATTACACCGTTGTATTCCTACGCTCAGGGTGATTTATTTACACCTGGAGCGATGAACTTTGTTTTTGAGCCTAATTTTGAATTGCCTCTGCAAACCGTTTGGGGGTTTGGCTTCATTCGGAACCCCAACACGTTTAGCGTGCGACAACCAACGCAGGCATTTTCAAACCCGGTTCTTAGCTACAACGGGCTAGGCGGTCAAATGGCGGGTCAAATGGCTACACAGCCGTTGATGTCTAATGATGTAGCAGGTGGCGGGTAACCATGCTCGATTGGATCAAATCCCATCCGTATCTGGCAGGTGGCGCGGCTATCGGTCTAATCGTGCTGTACTTTGTTGTCCGATCGGCAACGTCTACACCCGCCGCGCAAGTGATTCAGACGGGTCCTACGGATGCTCAGCTACAAGCAAATGCTCAGCTAGCCGCGATTCAGGCACAGGTGCAAGCGGCTCAGCAACAGACCACTGGTGCCGTACAGGCGAATCAAGCCAATGCCGATACTGCGCTAGGGATCGCAGGTTTACAGGCGCAAGCCGTCAAGGATCAATCTACGGCGGCTGTGCAAGCGAACAAGGATACACAGGCGTCCCAAGTCGCGCAAGGGCAAACGGCTCTACAGGCCATTCAGGCTCAGGTAGCCGCACAAACGCAGCAAGCCCAAATTAACGCCAGTGCGGCGGCTAACATCGCCGGTATCAACGCCAATGCGGCTAGTAGCGCTCAAATCGTAGGCTACAACGATCAACTAACCGCGTCTCTTGCAGGTACGGCAGCTTCGGTTTCTATTGCCGATATTCAATCGAAAACGCAGTTAGGATTATCGATTGATGCTTTATCGGGTTTGATTAACACGAATCAAACTCAGCTAGGAATCGCCAACGCTCAATATAACTATCTGACAAATGCCGCTGGTTTTGCACTAGCGGGTTTACAGAATACAAACATTACTAATTTTAATATCGCCGGTTTACAATTGCAAGGTTTGGAAGACACAAACGCTACCCAACTTGGAATCGCCGGTATAAATGCCAACGCGGCAGTTACCATCAATTCTCAGAACAACCAAACGCAACAACTTGGAATCACTACCTATGGTGGGATCGCAAATAATCTCATTGATACACAAGGGGCTTTAACGTCCCAATATCAGCAAGGGCTTTTTAATTATCTTGGACAGCAACAGCAAAACACTTACAATTTACAGATTGGCGGTTTGAGCGTCATTGCAGGTGGCGGTTTAAATTTAGGTGGTTCCGGTGGGGCTAATACCGTCGCTGGTTTCAATGCGTTATTTACCGGACAGCCTTCTAATCCGTTTTCAAATCCGGGCTTAGTTAGTTCTCTCGGTCCTACCTTATCGGGTTTGGGTAACCTGTTAGGTGGTGCGGGAAATTTGATAGGAAATATCATACCATGATGACACCACATCAGCAAGAGCTTTTGAAACGGTTCGGCTATCCGATGCTCATCGTAGTCGCTGTTCTGTTTGTGTACTGGTATTTCACACGTAACAGTGCGGCTACCGGAAACGTGCTGAATGCTTCTCAGTCCGGTGTACCTCTATCATCCACTACAACCGCTGGAAACGGCTCTATCGGTGGTGGTGCTGTGGGAGGTACACCGCTCACGAACGGTTCGCCGGATACAACACAACCGGGCATCAATCAACAGACACCGCAAATGATCTACCCTGGTTTTCCTAACACAGGTGTTGATGTCCAACCATCCGACATCAGTAGACTCACTCACAATTTTCCGCCTGCGTGGGCGAAGCCAGGAACGACCTTAGGTAAAAACAAGGATGGCGACTGTTGCGGTAGTTGCGCGCCAAAATGTAATGACGGCGGATCGACACGCTATACCGATTCGCAAAATACGGTGCTCGCCGCTAGTCGCGCGATTCAGCTAGGTTCTATTCATGGCGACTCAATTGCCACTAATGAAAACGGGCTCATGACGGCCATTCTCAATTCTGTGGACCTTGGAACCAATGGCGATTTTGCAGGGTCTAATCCGCTTGGACCTGGACTAACCGGTATCAGTGTGTTACCCGGTGGGGCTATCTTTTATCAGCCGCCGGATTTTGCTATAAATACACTTGACTCAATGGACGGAATCGCGAGTCCTGGTAGGCGCTAACCATGTCTACAGCGGCATCTACATTGGCGCTCAAATATCCCGCGCTAGATACTGCTATTGCTAGTTTTGAAGGGTTCGGACAACCAAACTCTTTGGCAACTAAAAATAATAACCCTGGAAACCTTATCGCCGGATCGTTTGCCACTTCTCATGGTGCTACATCCGTCGATGCAAACGGGTTCGCTGTATTTCCCGATGCGGCTACCGGAGCAGGCGCGGAGGATTCTCTTGTCGGTTATTACTCGAATCAAGGCTACTCGCTTTCAGGCCTTATCAACGCGTGGGCTCCGCCGACTGCTCCCGGTAATAGCGCGGTGGCCACACAAAACTACACCGATTATGTATCCAAAGCTTTGGGTGTTAGCTCAACAACGCCGATTTCAGAGACGAGCAATTTATCACTCTCTAACCAGCTTGGAACACCTTCTCAACTCTCTTCGCCCCTTGGAACAGGACCTACTCAAAGTGGGGCTCTTTCGCCAACGTCGATAACCGGAGCCTTAAACAGTGCTCTTAGCACGGCAGGCTCCGTGGCGAACTTACTTGCAGGGAATCCATTAGGGGCTACCGGATTGATACCGGGTTTTTCATGGGGTCGTGTTGGTACGTTTGTTGCGGGTCTAATTGTGATTGCAGGTGGAATCTATCTGTTTAAGCCGGTTCAAAACATTGTCAACAGTTCGGCGCGTGGGGCTGTTAAGGCTCTTGCGGCATGAAAAAGCCCGTTCGCATTTCCGGTGTTTAAAGTCGGCGCGTAACGGGCTCTTTTGGCAGATGCGGACTAGTCTAGACCAGTTTACGCTTTCGCCTTGCTCTTGTCAACGGCCTTTGTGGTCATTGGCATAGGAGCCGCTGAAACTTCGGCAGTCATTGCCTGTAGGCGGTCGTGGGCTTCGGTTTTGATGATTTGCTTATAGGCGTACGAATAGCCGATGGTCGATTTTTCATCGGGATTTGAGAAGATATCATAACCGAATTTGATCGCGTTGCCATCAGCAGTCTTTAACTTCGCTTCCAACTGTTCGAGCAAAGTACCCGGTAGCATGAGCTTGTTCGATTCGAAGCCTTCGCCCGCAGCATTGACACCGCGAAACTCTCCTAAAATCAGTTTGTAAGTCTCACCGGAACGGGCTTCCTTGATCTTGATTTCGGAAACCTCACCGTAGATGCGCCCCATGTAAACCTGCTTCTCATCTTTGATAGCTTTCTTACCGTCGCCACCGATAGCCTTGATCGTCAATTGCGCGATGGGTGTGAATACTAGTTCTGTTTTCTCCGGCATGTCTAAAATCTTCCTTGTAAATCTGATAGTCTCCGGTTAGGAGCCATTTAGAGTGTATCAAAATGAAGGCTCAAAAACAAGTCATCATTTTTCATAACACCTATCTTTAGATAGGGTGCTAAATGGTACTTGCTTGATGGGCTTCGGTATGGTAGTCTGAAGGTGACCTGGACAGTCAATTTCGGGCTCTTTCCCTTAGTAGTGATTCTTCCCGGTTAGGGTCGAAAGAGCCCGAACTACTTTCCTCGGATTTGTAGGGGTCGTTCGGGAGCTAGGAGCTTGAACGATTAAACGATGGGACTTCCAAGCCTACGCCCCTAACCCTAAACGCCTTGCATCGGAGACAACTATGAAATTTTTCGGTACTGATATTCAGACCACTGAAGTACAGATAGCATCCGGTCGTGATATCCAAAGTGAGTACACCTTGGAAGACGGCTCAGTCGTTCGCGTTGCATTCCGCGTTGACTTTTTCAACCGAATCAACGGCACGGACCCGAACGGCGAACCTACTTATATCGCAATCGGTATGCCTCATGTTCGCGTGATGAAATCGGTTATCAATCGAACGGACAAGCAATTGAGCTTGCTCGAACGAGTGGTAGCGATGCCGCCTAGTTCTGGTTCGGCAGAACCGGCGGGTTCGGGCGTTACGGGCTATCATGTGTTTGAATCTTGTATTGATGGTAATTCCGGGTGTCTTAAATGTGGTGCTCCTAATGATGCGCCTGTTCATGACTCAATAGATAGACCAGCTTATTTTAGACCTTAAAACTCTTTACCAATATTTATCAAGACTTAAAATCGGTCAAATAAAAGCCTTCGCAATACGACCCTTCACAAATCAGGCACTTGACAGAGCGTGCTACGATATGGTAGCGAATGCGAAGCACAGGCGCGGCGCGGTTAGATCGCAAAATCGGGTGCGGGACGGGTGCGGGACGTACAGGCCCC
>Ga0193753_10002142_pt1 | contig 15992 bp, 8 predicted proteins | sample H1c2metaG_FD_144925 | JGI IMG/M metagenome (GOLD analysis project Ga0193753, IMG submission 144925) | Soil microbial communities from a riparian zone of the East river system, Colorado, United States - H1c2 | ecosystem: Environmental > Terrestrial > Soil > Riparian zone | place: USA: East River... | reverse complement strand
TTCAAGAAGAGAAGCTTCGGCAGCGGCGGCGGTGGCGGCGGCTTTAAGAAAGGCGGCAGCGGCGGCGGCGGCGGTTACAACAAAGGCGGCAGCGGCGGTAGCGGCGGCGGCGGATATCGCGACCGTGGTGGATACAGCAACGATTATTGATCATTATCTATATTCAAACGCACTAGTCCGGCAAGTTGCCGGACTTTTTTTTGCCCATTATTCTGCACCCTTCCATCTCATTCTGTCATCATTTTTTCTTAACCATCTTTTAATGGTGCACACCCGATCTTTCATAGGTATTCGGTATCTTTCATAGAGCTCGTTCTGCTCATATTTTACCCGATATCAGGCGTTTTTTCAGGCCCGATGTTTGACTAAAGTGAGCACAAATCCAACGGAGATCCGAAGCCGGTTTTGTTGGCATTTCATGAATCAAATTTCCCGAAGAAACCATGCTTACCGTCGTCATCCCCGCCTTAAATGAAGAGAACACCATCCGCCAGGTAGTGGCCTTTTGTCAGGCCTGCCCCCTGGTTACCGAAGTGATCGTGGTAGACGATAAGTCGGAGGATAATACCGTCTCCCTTGCCGAGGCGGCGGGAGCGAAAGTGATCATCAGCCAGATGAGAGGAAAGGGCATTTCCATGAAGGAAGGCATCGAGGCGTCCCTAAACGAGATGATTATTTTCCTGGATGCCGACATCGATCCCTACCCCGACCAATCCATCGAAAAACTGGCCGCCCCCCTAATTGCCGATACAGCCGATTTTGTGAAGGGCGCCTTTGCCAGGAATGCAGGACGGGTCACGGAACTCGTGGCGAAACCCCTGTTAACCATTCTTTTCCCGGGTCTATCGCATTTTTCGCAACCGCTGAGCGGGATGATCGCAGGTAAAAAATCGTTCTTCCGGAAATTAGAATTCTTTAATGACTACGGGGTGGACATAGGCATTCTTATTGATATGTACCTCATGAAGGCCCGGGTAGAGGAAGTCAATATCGGGTACATCGAGAACAAGAGTAAGGCCTGGGAAGCTTTGGGGAAAATGAGCCGGGAGGTATCCCGCGCCATCCTAAGCAAGGCCCAGCGTCAAACCAGCAATGAACTATCGCACGAGAACGTTAATAGCCTGGAGACGATTCAACGGGAGATGAACAATGTGCTGAGAGAGAATCTCTCGTCCTATCATAAGATGATCATCTTTGACATGGACGATACCATTCTGAAGAGCAGGTTCATCAATGAGTGCGCAAAGGCATTCGGTTTCGGGCCCAAACTGGAGGAATTGCGTTTCAATGAAAAAGACCCGATCATTCTCACAAAGCGCATCGGGTTGCTGTTGAAAAACAGGACCATGGATGAGTTGCTTCACGTGATCGGCAATATGGGAATGGCAGAGAATATAAAAGAGGTTGTTGCACATTTCAAGGAAAGGGGTTACCTGGTCGGTATCATCAGTCACAGCTACACCCTCATCACAAACTATGTGAAGCAGCAGATAGGGGCCGATTTCTCTGTAGCTCACCAGCTGGAGTTCTTCGAAGGAAAGGCGACAGGTGAAGTAAATCTTCCCTCCTATTTCTTCGGCTCCCCGGAGAGCGTTTGTGGCCATTCGTTTTGTAAGACTAATGCCCTTCAGCATATATGTGAGAAATACAACGTGAAGATGAAGAACTGTGTGGCGGTTGGCGATAGTAAGGATGATAGATGTATCATTACATATGCAGGTAAAGGAGTGGCTTTTTGTACAACGGATGAATTACTGGAGAAGATAGCAGACATAAGTATTAAGGAAAGAAATTTCGAAGAATTGTTTTCAATGGCGTAACTACCCGTATCCTATAATAAAACAATAATCCGAATAACAAACCAAAAACAACAGCCTATGCCAAACAAACTCTATAACATTCTGGTGCCGGTGGATTTCACCGCCAAGAACAAGTGGGCAATTGCCAAGGCGATTGAGCTTTCGAACAATTTCCATTGCAATATTCACCTTGTCTATGTTTCCAGCAGGCTCAGTTCACCCTTCGCCAGCGATATCTCTACTGAGACGGCCTTAAAGAAACTCGGACAGCTAAAGGCTGCCTACAAGCAACAGCTTTGCGGTGAAGGAAGTCTTGAAATAAGTGTACTGACCGGCGGCCGGTCGAAGCAATTGGCCAAATACATCGAGCAATACGAGATGGATCTCGTGATAAGCGGGCTGTCGAAATTTAATCTGCCTCAAAGAATCATTTCCTCTATTTCGATCAGTCACCTGGCGAAGAAGACGAATATTCCCGTGTTGACGATACGCTCCGGCGGATTGGTCTGTCACTATAAGAAAATTGTGTTACCCGTTTCAGGCGAGGTGCCGATGCGCCAGATCAAACTCGCGGCTTTACTCGGAAGGGCTTTTAAATCGACCGTCTATTTTGTTTCGTTGAGAAAGCATGCAGATGAGAAAAGTCAAAACATCCTGGATACTGCACTTGAATTGGTACAGAGCATTTCCACTATTCCTGTTCAATCCTTTCTTTTGGAGGGACAGAATCTTGCAAAGAGTACCCTGGATTTTTCCAAGAAGATCAATGCCGACCTTATCATGGTCAACCCGATCAAGGAATTCCGCTTACCTGGATTCTGGAACAGGATCACCAACAAACTCCTGTCGTATGCCTCCAAGATCCCCGTTGTGACGATCATGGGCGCGAAGAAATGAGAAGAGCATATTCTTAGAAAGGCTGTCGAACTTTGAGTTTGACAGCCTTTTTCTTTGGGGGATGCTTGTTGGTTTTAAATATTCAATAATCAATACGCAATATCAATATTCAAGTGTGCCTCGCGAATATTGAAGGCTGACCACGGAGTGCCTTCACGATTCACGATTCACGATTCACGTTTCACGATTCACGTTCACGTCTCACATCATTCGAGTCATTCCACAATACGGATCACCCCCGCCCCATTATACGAATGATATTCTCCATTGTACATTGCATCGGCGCTTACCGGGCCCATCTTGTATTGCCCGGGTGAAACGGCACGGACGGCATAGTAGTACGTCTGTTTATTACCATATGCATCCACGAAGAGATGGATCCTGTCGTCCCTGACGTCGATAGATGTTGGCGTACCCGCATCCTTGATCCAATCCATGCCGGGTATTTCCTTTGTCCTCGGATTCTCGATCTCGAAGCCCGCGGGTAAAAGATCGGCAATGACCACATTTTCGATGACTGTCGAGAAGGATCTTTCCAATGTGATGCCAATGATGACGAGATCGTTTTGTTTAAACGTAGTGCCTGTCAATGGATGCCCGAAGCGATCGTAGAAATGCTTCCTTACTTTCAGGTAGCTATCCTCCTCCTTGTACGATCCGCTGGCGCTGATCCCTTCGGCCTCCCAGAAGTAATAAAGTCTGCCGGTTCCCTTCGTTGCAATCTCCACGGAATTGCCGCCCAATGCCTTCATGTCTCCTTTCCACTGGCCACCGTCTACTTTAGCTACGGTCTTTCCATTGACCAGGATATCTGCGGAGGCGGTTGAATTATTGGCGGCTCTCAGATGTTTACCGAGCGCCAGGAAGGCGAAGGCGCGTTCCTGTGTACTTAGCCACTGCCTGTTCTTCAATTTATCGGCGACATGCTTGACCATGGCCCCGATCTGCGGGTTGCCCGGGTCAACATCTATCAATGCATTCAACGAGATGGCTTCATCCCTCACATCGGAATAGTAGCTTCCTCCTGTCTGCGGTACCGATTCTTCTCCGGTGAATGCAGTGGGCAGCATAGCGGAAAAAGATTTCCGGTCGCCCGCAATGGCATAGGCCGCAGATAAAAGATAACGGCTATCCAACGCGAGAATGGCCGGATTTGATTTATAATAGTTCATGGCCGGCACATTCGTCCTGCCGGCAAGCGCCAATACATAGAGGCCATAGGCCACTTCTTTCGGTGCAATCTTTTTATTCTGATCGCGATTGTAGTAATAGCTAATGGTCTCCTTATTCTTCAACCGGTTGTTGATATAGCCAAGCATTGTCTCCAGCAGACTGTTATCGACATCGAAACCGGCCTTCTTTGCTTCCAGCAGGAAGTGTGCTGCATAGATCGTGGACCACCAATCCTCCTTGCCTTCGCCATCCCATAAGGTGACGGCGCCATTGTACAGTTGACGCATCTTTATCTTACGTATGGCCTCCAGTATGTTCGTATTTGCATTTGTTTTATTTGCCTTACCGAGTTGCATCAGGTCGGCCATGTCGCCATAATACAATTGGGGAAATGCGGCTGAGACCGTTTGTTCGGTGCATCCATATGGATACTGAACCAGGTATTTCAACTGGCTGCCGAGTTCCATTGCCGGTGAGCGACTGACCACGAGACTGTAATCCATGCTACCGGGAATAAAATCACTGAGGCCGATGGAAACTTTCTGCGTGTTGCCGCCCACTATCGACCCGCTGCCCGTCACCTTCTGGAGTGTCGATGGCGGCCGTACCGAGATCTCGGTCACATCCTGGAATTTCTCTCCCAGGCCATTCACCGAAATATTGACCTTGCCGATCCCGATGGTAGGATTCGCGATCACATTGAAAAGGGCAGTCCCCTCCGACTTGGAATTAAGCGAAAGTGTTTGCGAAGCGCCGCCGATGACCTTGATGGCGCCCTCCACATTGATGGTGGCGGTAACATTCGCGGACTTTTCAGTGGTATTGCTCAGGGTAACCGGAACCCTCACGGTATCGCCGGGACTCAGAAATCTTGGCAAAGCCGTGCTGATGACGATTGGGTCTGCAACAGTAATTGTATTATCGGCGGCGCCGAAACTCTGTCCCTTGTATGACACGGCCATTAGCCTGATCTCTCCGCTGAACTGCGGCACGTCGAAATCGAAGGAGGCGTCGCCGCTTCCATTTGCCTTCTGAATACCGCTCCAGTAACTCACAACTTTTATCCGTTTGGCCGGCATCGGGTTCACCCGCTTCTCCATTTCCAGGTCACCATCACCACCTGTACTGCTAAGCTTTGCCTTTACTTCGGCAAATAACAACGGGTAGATATCATAGCCCGATACTTCCAGTGCTTTTTTCTGGTAGAAGTAATTATAGGGATCGGGAGTCTTGAAATCGCTTATCTGCAGAACACCATTGTCCACGGCCGACAGTGTCACGAAGCTTCCGGGCGCCGCCTTCACCGTTACTTTTTGGTGCGTCTTCGATCGGACTTTCTTTTCCGATAAGATCTGAACGGTTATCTGCCTGCTTTTCTCCTCCACCTTCACATTCTGAAATCCATGTGCCACGGTAAGCGGAATATCCGAGGCCTCATGAGGCTTGATCAGCGTTGCAGTAATGTAGGCATTGGGAACATGCTCGCCTGTAAGTTTGAGATCGAGACTCGCGAAGCGTTTGCTGACATCTACGTATTGATAGGATATTACGTGATCGGTCTCCATAGTCACCAGCATCTTCCCATCGAAAGGCGTCCTGAAGGAGGCATTAACGGTCTCGCCTGCCAGGAATGATTTCTTATTTATCTCGATATCGATATTTCCTTCGTTGTTTACTTCGAATGAATTGTTCTCCCCTCCCCAGCTTCCATAACTATAGAAACTGCGGCTGACATAACTGTTGGCCCCGGGACGATATACCCTGACCTCGTAATCTCCCGGTGACCGGGGAACATAACTATACACCGCATTCGTCCCGATGGTTACCTGTCCTTCCGTCATCATCCTGTCTTCCTTCTGCGATTCGTAACGGAAATAACTTCCGCTCTTCGTAAGCACCGTCCGGTATTCGTGTTTGATCACTTCAATCCTTGCTGCGGAGGTAACCGCATTCCCATCCTTGTTCACCGCTACCATCTGCAGTTTGACAGCCTGGTTAAGGGGGTAATAGTAGAACCAGTCGTATTTGATACCAAAGAAGATATCCTGCGTAAAAATATCCACCGATGCGACCCTGCTCACGGGGCGACCTGTCTCATCGAAAACGGTGGTGTAAAAATTCGTTTGCAACGCTCCCATGTTAGCGTAGGTGGCGGGCACCTCATAGCTTTCGGTTGCGTTTCCATCTGCATCGGTCTTACCCTCCTTCACTACCTTATCGAAAAATGAGGTCTGGTTGGCGAGGCTGAAGTCATAGTCGCTGAATTTCCCGGGAGAAAAAGATTTTTGCTTGACCTGTATCTCCGTCTCATAATTCCGGTTGGCAGCCGGCGGTCCGAAGAAATTCATAGCATTGATGGACAAGCTGGCGGCCTCACCGGGTCGTAGAGAAGTCTTATCGAGCTTGGTGTTTACCCGGATGCGATCGGGAACGAACTCTTCGATCGAGAAATTCTTCGATGCCAGCAATACATCGGTGGAGTTGTACACTTCGAGCGTATAGCCGCCGGTAATGGCGGAAGTCGCGATATCGACACTTCCTTCGATGGATCCTTCTTCATTCAGGTTCTTGCGGAATGATTTCAGTTCCTTGCCATTCGGCATTAGGAATTTCAACTTGAGGGGAATATCGCCGGGCGTCTTCCATTGCCTGTCGCGGACGATCACCGAGAAATTTACTTTCTCACCCGGACGGTAGATATCCCGTTCGGCGTATATGAAGGCATCCAGGCCGGAGGCATTATTTCGCTTGCCTCCCACCTCGAAACGGGAGGTATTGACCTTTGTATTATTGAAAGGAAGATAATTGAAATCATCGGCGGTCTTGGCAATGATCATAGCCGGTCTGAATCCACTGAAATCCTTTTTCGAATAGGCGATCTCTGCTACTCCTTCGCCATTCGTGGCCCCGGTACCGATGAGCTGATTGTTGTTGGCATATACTGACACGCTCACGCCATCCACGGGAGAGGCCGACTTAATGGAGTTGGTGAAGACATATATCTTATCCTGGCCTTCCTTTGCAATAAGGCCGAGATCGGACAGGGAAATAAACCGGCTGTCCTTCACCCAATAGTCTTCCGTTGAACGGATCATGACATGGTAGATGCCCTTGAAATCCTGTAGGCGGTCTTCGAACTGCGAAAAATTAAGCAGGCGGCCGCCGCCACTCTTAGGTAAGGACCGGGTATCGATCTCCTTCTCATAGATAACATCGCCGAGCGTTACATCAACGCCGCCGTCGTCATAGTAGTCGCCTTCTCCTTCGTCACTGTAGCTGGCGTAGCTCGCACGCGATTCCTGGGGATTGTATCCGTAGCGGTGCGACATGAGGAGGTTGCTCTCATAAATCTTCGAGATGACGAGTTTGACCTTGGCCACATTGGTCAATTTCACCTCGATATTCTTTCCTCCCTTCTTTGAAAGATAGACAGCCTTGCTATTGGTGAAGCTTATGCCTGCCTCGAGTTGGCCGAAGGCTACATTCCCATCGTAATCCTCTTTGAGTACGCCGCCGATCTTGCCACGCAGGCCTTTTAGTATCGTGACGGCATAGCTTTTCTCCATATCGAACTTGTCGCTCCGCAGTGTGAAGCCATTTTCACTGAGCTCCACGGTATATCCAAGATCGGGCGCAAACCTGACGAATGACTTCAGGCTTTCGCCGGTAAGCTGCTGGCTGGTGGTTACGTGAACGACCCCTTCGGTGCCATCATGCTCGGCCTCGAGATTTTGAATGGTAAGAACATAGGGAGAAGGAATGGAGAGGGAAGCGGTGATCGGCTCCTGTGTGCTGTTGGCGCCCGTCTCGGGCTTCAGTCCCTTGGCTATGGTGATCTTCGAATCGTAATCCTTGTCCTCTGTCTTCAGCCCATTAATACGCAATGAGATCTTATTATCGGGTGAGGTGGTGATGAGTGTGTAAGCAGCGGTCTTTCCCTCTACCTGCACATCCAGTTTCTCCTTCAGGTCCGAGGGATTTACACGGTAATTGAAAAACAGATCGAGCTGCGGAACGGCCGAGGTGCTGCTTTCTCCTATCCAGACTATCTGCGAATTGTCCAGGGTGAGATCGGGAGTATGGAAACTGATATCATCCCCGCCTTTTATCGAATTATACTTACTGAACTTAAGCACTTCCTTCTTCACCTTTGCCGTATAGCTCGAGGCCGGGTTCAATGGCTGGGATGGAGAGAAGACGAGTTCATCCGGATTTTCCCAGCGGAATTTTCCCTTGATCGCCGGTTCGAAGGCCACATAGTCGGTGGAATCCCAATTGTTGAGCAGGGAATCCTTGACCATACTCTGGTTGAAACGGAAAACGAGGTTTCCCAGCAGGGGAACTTCTCCTTTTGCATTGGTATAAGAAAGTGCGACGGTGTTTTTCTGACAAGCGGATAAAAGAAAGAGCCCGATAAGTACCGGGAATGACATGAGTTTGTTACGCATATAAGGATTGGTTGAGGGGCCGATTATAGCTGAGAAGATAAAGAAATTAGATGAACCAAAAAATTGACGTCCTGCACTTTTCTGCAAGAGGTGGTTACTGCTTAGCGAGTGGGGCAAAACAGGAATCGAATCGTAGAAATCAACTAAGGAGGTATATCTTTCGTGGGCCGGGCGGCGGAGGAAGGATCGGTGTAGTCCATACAGACCTGGTGTATTTGACAGGAAAATTAATGAAGACTTTAATGGTGTGGAATAAATCGCCGATAAATATTTGTTAAGGACAGAAGGAATGTTGCAACTAACCGAAGTTTGCAGTCGCCTATTTATCCATCTTTGTACAGGCAGCTATGAATTGGAATAGATTTAAACCCCGTATCACCAGGACATCGGTTCTTCGCTTCTTCAAGAGGCTGGCGGCGGGATTTGCAGGCCTCATCCTGCTGTTCTTTTTGCTCAATTGGCTATTCCCTCTTCCCGGTGAGATAGAATATTCTACGGTGATCACGGATGATAAGGGCGAGGTGGTGAATGCCTATTTAACGAGCGATCAGAAATGGAGAATGAAGACGGAGCTCAGTGAGATATCGCCACTTCTCAGGAAGACGATCATTGCAAAGGAAGACAAATATTTCTATTCATATCCCGGGGTCAACCCATTTGCCATCACCCGTGCATTCTTCAAGAATATTTTCAGGATGAGGCGTACATCGGGCGCCAGCACCATAACCATGCAGGTAGCGCGGGCGCTCGAACATCGCAACAGGAATATCTTCAGCAAGATCATTGAAGTGTTCCGGTCGTTTCAACTGGAATGGAGATACGACAAGGATGAGATCCTGCAGCTCTACCTTAATCTCGTCCCCTATGGCGGTAATATCGAAGGAGTGAAGGCCGCGTCCCTCTTATACTTCAACAAGAATCCCGATCACCTGTCGCTGGCGGAGATAACGGCTTTAAGCATCATCCCTAACCGGCCTTCCTCGCTGGTGATCGGAAAGAACAACGATCACATTGTGGCCGAGAGGAACAAGTGGCTGAACAAGTTTGCCAGGGACGAGGTATTCACGGAGAAGGAGATAGAAGATGCCCTGGCGGAACCGCTGACGGCCCGCCGTGGCACGGTGCCGCATTATCTTCCCCACCTTGCCTATAAATTGAAGAAGCAGGGCGGCCCGTTGATCAGGACGACGATCAATCTCAATATGCAGCTAAAGACGGAGAAGCTGGTAGAAGACTATATCCGGACACAACGACTACGGAATATCAGGAACGCAGCCGTCGTGATCATCGACAACAGGACTCACCGCGTGATCACCTATGTGGGATCCTCCGGTTTCAGGGACACGGTAGACGGCGGGCAGGTGAATGGAGCCAATGCCCTTCGCCAACCGGGTAGCACGCTGAAGCCGCTTTTATATGCCATGTGCTTCGATGAAGGGCTATTAACGCCGAAAACGGTAGTGACGGATGTACCGGTGAACTACCAGGGATATGCCCCGGAGAATTATGATAAGAAATTCAATGGGTATGTCTCGGTCGAATATGCACTCGAACATTCGCTCAACATACCCGCGGTGAAGACGCTGCAGTTGCTCGGCCAGGAGAAACTAATACAGAAACTGGCGGATTGCCATTTCAGGCAAATACAGAAAGACAGGCGGAAACTCGGCCTATCGTTGATACTGGGTGGATGCGGCACAACGCTCGAAGAACTGACGGGACTATTCTCTTCATTTGCCAACAATGGCATTTTTATTCCCCCGGCATACACACAGGAAGATTCGATACATAGCCGGATCACGGTGGTGAGTGCCGCCGCAAATTACATGATCAATGAGATACTATCAAAGGTCAACCGGCCGGACTTTCCCCTCAACTGGAGCGCGACCGAACGGATGCCGAAGATCGCGTGGAAGACAGGAACGAGCTATGGGAGACGGGATGCATGGAGCGTAGGGTATAATAAGAACTTTACCGTTGGTATCTGGACCGGTAATTTTTCCGGGGTGGGAGTAGCGGACCTCAGCGGTGCGAATATTGCAACTCCCCTCCTCTTTAAGATTTTCAACACGATCGATTATGATAGTGATGAGGAATGGTTCACACAACCGAAGGATTGCGATATAAGACAGGTTTGCAGTGAAACGGGACTCGTCCCATCGGAACATTGCACGAGCCTGGTCACGGACTATTTCATTCCTCTCACGTCCTCCACGAAGATCTGTTCAAACTGGCAGGAGATCATGATCAGCCCGGATGAGAAGATGTCCTATTGCAGGAGCTGCGCGCCGGAAGCAGGATATAAAAAGAAATGGTACAAGGTAGTGGAACCCGGGATGCAGGCATGGTTCGACGAGAACCGGATCAGCTATCAGAAGATACCCCAGCACAATCCCGACTGCGAACTGATCTTTAAGGGAAGCGCTCCCATTATCAACTCCCCTTCCAATGGCACCGAATACCTGATAAGCAAGAAGGATCCCGAACCGCTGCAACTGGTCTGCAAGACGGCCAACGATGTGACTAAGGTGTACTGGTATATCAACAATAAATTTTACAAGAGTTGCAATGCCGGGGAAAAACAATTCTTCATTCCCGATGAAGGGCCGGTCAAAATATCCTGCACGGATGATAAGGGCAGGAACAGGGATATCAGGATAACTGTTAAATATGTTTCGCTGTAACCGAACAGAGTTGATACTTTTTTAACTGGTTGTTTTGCTATTTTACCCGAAACTCTCCAAGGCAGTTAAAGCTGGGAGGATAAGTGTATATTCCATTTCAATTGACAAACTATATGAACAGAAGAACCGCCATACGTAATGCGGTGGTCATTGCAGCCGGTGCAAGCCTGCTTCCTTCCTGCTTCCGGGAAGACAAGCCTGCCATTGCGTTGCGTAATATTTCGTTGTCGGGAAAGGAAGAAGAAATGCTGGCGCAGCTCGCTGAGATCATCATTCCAACAACGGATTTCATCGGCGCAAAGGATCTGCATGCCTATGAATTCATTCTGACGATGGTGGATGATTGCTATTCGCCGGAACAGCAGGATAAATTCGTGGCGGGGCTGAAAAAATTCAACGAGGTGTCGAAAGAAAAGACCGGTGATTCATTTGCCAATGCAACGCCTCAACAGAAGAAGGATTTCCTTGCAATAGTGGAAAGCAAGAAGGACATCCCGGAGGAAGTCGTCGATTTTTATAGCATCGCGAAGCGGCATACTATTCAGGCCTTCACGGGTTCACAGCAATTTATGGAAGGCATCGGAAAATACAAGATCATTCCGGGCATCAACTTCAGGGGCTGCGTGGCCATTGCCGCCGCGTGATAAGCAGGGTTCGCGTTGTCCTAAACTTTAAACCATTATATGGGTGATACAAACAAGTTCGACGCAATAGTCATAGGCAGCGGCATGAGTGGAGGATGGGCCGCCAAGGAACTATGCGAAGGAGGGCTGAAGACCCTGGTGCTGGAGAGGGGAAGGGATGTAAAACACCTGAAGGACTACCCGACTACAAATATGAAGCCCTGGGAGTTCAAGCACCGAGGGCAAATTCCATACGAGATCGCGAAGGATAATCCAGTAGTAACACGATGCTATGCATTCAAGGAGGATGCCATGCAATTCTTCTGCAAGGATACCGAGCATCCTTATGTACAGGAAAAACCGTTCGATTGGATCCGGGGTTACCAGGTGGGAGGAAAGAGCATCATGTGGGCGCGACAAACGCAGCGATGGAGCGATTTCGATTTCGAGGGACCTGCGCGGGATGGGTTTGCGGTCGACTGGCCGATCCGGTACAGGGATCTTGCCCCATGGTATAGCTATGTCGAAAAATTCGCGGGAATAAGCGGCAATAAGGATGGCCTCGCGGAATTACCCGACGGAGAATTTCTTCCGCCACTTGAACTGACCTGTGTTGAAAATTACTTCAAGGAATTCGTGGCAAAGAACTACTCTGACCGCCACCTCATCTACGGAAGGTGTGCTCACCTCACGCAGCCGCAGCAGATACACCTGGACCAGGGACGGGGACAATGCCAGGCAAGGAATCTATGCCAGCGCGGTTGCCCGTTTGGAGGGTATTTCAATGCCAATTCCACCACGATACCGTGGGCAGAAAAGACGGGGAACATGACATTGAGAACCCATGCGGTAGTGCATTCCATCATCTACGACGAAGCGAAGGGGCGAGCGACAGGAGTAAGGATCATCGATGCAAATACTAAGAAAGCCGAGGAATATTTCGCAGATATCATTTTCCTGAATGCCGGAGCGATCAATACAAACCTGATACTGTTGAACTCCACCTCCAAACGTTTCCCCGCAGGGTTGGGAAATGAGAATGGGATACTCGGGAAATACTTTGCATTTCACAACTACCGTGCGCGGATATCGGCTAACTACGAAGGCTTCATGGATTTCAAGACCGAACAAAGCCGCCCCACATACGCCTACATGCCGCGGTTCAGGAATGTGCGTAAACAGGAGACGGATTTCCTGCGAGGCTATGCCACCACTTTCAGCGCCAATCGTTATTCTAAGATGGGCGGCGATGGTTTCGGTGAGTCGCTGAAGAAGGAATTGATGGACTCGGCCCAAAAACTCGGGCCATGGGGCATCGGTTCACAATGCATGGGTGAAACGATCCCTAAGGAAACAAACTATGTAGCCCTCGATAATGAGAAGAAGGATGAGTGGGGAATTCCGTTGATAAAATTCAACGTGGACTATGATGATAACGATGAGAAGATCATAAAGGATTTCACGGAACAATACACTGATATGTTCACGAAGGCGGGCTTTACAAATATCAAGGCGACCGACAGCAAGCAGGCGCCGGGACTCGATATTCATGAAATGGGTGGTGTGCGAATGGGAAAAGATCCGAAGACCTCCTTGTTGAATGAATGGAACCAACTGCACGCCTGTAAGAATGTTTTCGTGACCGACGGGGCCTGCATGACATCCACCTCTACACAAAATCCATCGTTGACATATATGGCGATCACTGCGCGCGCCGCGAGTCATGCCCTTGATCAGCTTAAGAAACATGAACTCTAGTCTCACTTAAATTGAAAAATATGAAATACGCAATCGTCATCTGCACCCTGTTTCTCGTCAGCATTACCATGCAGGCGCAGAATACCGGGAAGTTTACCGACCAGGCGGATATAGGACACCCGAAGAAGAGCGGCTCCGCCACGTATGATAGCAAGACGAAGACCTATCTTCTAAAGGGCGGTGGCTATAATATCTGGTTCGAGCGCGACGAATTTCATTACCTGTATAAGAAAGTGAAAGGTGACTTCGTAGTCACCGCCAACTTCGAGCTACAGGGAAAGGGCACCGATCCGCACCGGAAGACGGGATGGATGATCCGCGAATCATTAGCCGATAGTGCATCGCATATCAGTGCGGTACTCCATGGCGATGGGCTAACCGTATTACAATGGAGGGTGAAGGCAGGTATGAAGATGCGCGACCCCGAGGATGAAATATTTGCAAAGGATAAAGGCTATAAGGTGTTGCAGATCGAAAGAAAGGGCAACCTCGTTACCATGCGCGCGGCAAAGGCAGAGGGCGATGCCTTCGAGACAATCGGCTCACATGAGATGAATGACCTGCCGGACGAGATCTACCTCGGGGTATATGTATGTTCTCATAACCCCGAGATGGTGGAGGAAGCGGAGGTGAGTAAGGTTAAGCTGAAATAGGAACCAATTTGATAATTTGACAATTTGGCAATTAGCCAATGTGCAAATGTGCCAATGATCCTAATCAGTAAAGACTTTTCGCATCGGAGCACGCTCAATTGGCACATTTACTAATTGGCACATTGGCTAATTATCAAATTATTGCAGCTGCTTCCTCTCCCGTATTAATCGCCCCTTCCATAAACCCTTGCCAGTCCGCAAGGTGTTCTCCGGCGAAATGCGTATGAATATGTGGCCGTGCGAGGATTGGACGCACCCTGAACCATTGTCCTTTTCCGTAAACGGCATACGATCCGAACGAATAGGGATCATTTCCCCAATAATAATTTCCCTGGCTCTCAAGCAGTTTCTTTACGTCGCCGAAATGTGGCTGCAGCGTCTGCTGAATCATATCGGCCCGCCATTCATCCGATTGATTGGCTACTACGGCGGCCTTCTCCCCGATCGTGTAAGATATCAACACTCCTTTTTGAGACCGCTGGTTCTTGGTGGCATGATAGAAATAGTGAGGGCTTTGATCGGTGACCATATCGAAGTCTTCCGCCTTCCAGAACCGCTCCCTGAAGAGTAAGGGGTTCTTATTTATTCTTGCATACTGCAATTCGTTTATCGCACCCACCTGGTCTGCAGGCAAACCCGGCTCCCATTTGATCTTACCCGCGGCAAACGCAGGGACGGTGCAGATGATCTTGTCGCCGGCGAAGGAAGTACCATTGCCGCAATATACTTTGACCCCCAATTTGTCCTGGACAATGCGGTTGACGGAATGCTCAAGTTTGATCTTCTCCCTTCCGATCTTCCCGGCGATCCCTTGCGCGAGCAGGCTGTTGCCTCCCTTTATTTTCATGTCCATTTCATTCTTCTCGCTGCTCTCGGCGTACTCCGCCAATGCGGCAAAGGCGGAGACATCGCGAATGCTTTCGCCAAAATCGGTACTGTCGAATAATTCCCTTATGTCGAGATCCCTTCCTTCGCAGCCATTGTTGGAAAGGAAGCGCCACCAGTCCATCTTATCCAGCCGGAGTTTATCCGCCTGTGTCAGGTGCTCGTAGTTGGCGATGATCGATTTGAATTTTTTCAGCCATTGATCGCTGTAGTTCCATTCCCCGTTCTTATAGTATTTACCCTGGTAGATCAGGTGTGATTCGAACTGGTTATTCTCCAGTTCCAACTTAAGTTCCTGGCAAAGTTCCCGTAGCCGGATATGGGAGTTGCCCACCCATTCCGCGCCAAGTTCTATCACCAGGTTCTCCTTTGGATCAATGGTATGCGAGAATACCCTGCCGCTGATGCGGTTCCGGGCTTCGAGGATGGTGAAGTCAATATTTCTCTTGTGTAGTGAATACGCCGCGGCCAGGCCCGAGAAGCCTGCGCCGATGATGATGACTTTTGGTTTCTTGCCGATGAAAAAACTTCCAAGAGAAGAGGAGGCAACAAGGAAACCACCGGCGGCCATGGAGGCTTCCCTGATAAACTGCCGTCGTGAACTCATAAGGACTGTGTTGGTTCCGCCTAAGGTCTGCATTTTAGGAGTAACCGCCAATACCCTTTTGAGGTGGATGTCGCTGAAGCGGGTTGCCAACCGCACCGCTTTTTAACGGTCGTCATCCGCTTTTTAAACGCTCGGGTTGGCAACCCGTCACTCAACCTTCTTCACAGATCCCGCACCACTAATATCCGTACTCACCGAACCATTGCCCTTATATTTTATGTCGCTGGAGCCGCTTGCTCCCGCTGTCAGCTTCACACTGGCGTACACTTCCACATCGCAGGCACCGGAAATATCTATATCCGAATTTTCTGAAAGAAGTTCGAAAGCCCTCACATTAATACTCCCGGAACCATCCACTCTGAAATCCTTGGTCTGTCCCTTGATCTTAATGGAACAAGCACCGGATGCATCCACCGAGATCTTCGGCGCACTTGCGTCCAGGTTCACATCGCAGGACCCGCTCAG
>Ga0193753_10002141_pt1 | contig 15995 bp, 14 predicted proteins | sample H1c2metaG_FD_144925 | JGI IMG/M metagenome (GOLD analysis project Ga0193753, IMG submission 144925) | Soil microbial communities from a riparian zone of the East river system, Colorado, United States - H1c2 | ecosystem: Environmental > Terrestrial > Soil > Riparian zone | place: USA: East... | reverse complement strand
GTTTGACGACGAGCTTTCGGAACTCATCGACGGACTTGAGATCGGTCGCCGCCGAGAGGTTGACCTGAATGAGCCCGCCCTTCGTGGAACCGACCGCGGAGAGGTAGTTGTTCGTTTGCAGGGCCTGGCGAATTTGCGCGGGGCTGATGCCGAGGGCCGCCATTCGATCGGCTTTGAGCCATGCACGAATCGCGAACTGCCGGCCGCCGAGAATGTCGGCGCGCTGAACGCCAGCGATGGCGGTGAGCCGCGGCTGAACGATTCGAATGAGGTAATCGGTAACCTGATTGTCTTCGAGGATCGTCGAGCCGAAGCTCAAATACATCGCCGCGATCTGGGCGTCTGAAGGCTCGATGTTGATGGCCGGAATCTCCGCTTCGGGAGGGAGATCGGCTCGCACTTGGTTGACGCGTGCACTGATGTCGGCCAACGCGTTTCCCGCGTTGAAATTGAGTTTCAAGCGGACGTTGATGGTCGACAGCCCTTGGACGCTCTGCGATTCGATGTAGTCGATGCCGTCGGACGCGGCGATGGCGCGCTCGAGTGGGGTGGTGATGAACCCTCGGACCAAATCGGCACTGGCTCCGACATAGACGGTCTTGATCGAGACCGTCGCGCTGTCGATCTTCGGATATTGACGCGTGTTGATCGAACGGATGGCTTGCAAACCGGCGACGATGATCACCAGGTTCACGACGATGGCCAAAACAGGCCGGCGGATGAACAGATCGGTCAGTTTCATGCGCTCTTCCGCTCAGCGATTTTCGGGATGAGGATTCAGTTCGGGGCTCGACTGAACGGCGGCGTTGTCCACGACGATGGGCACACCGTTGCGGAGCTTGAAGGCTCCAGCGGTGATGAGTTCCTGGCCGGATTTGACGCCGTCCGTGATCGCCACGAAATCGCCTCTCGACTCGCCCACGCGTACGAACTGCTGCCGTGCAGTCTTGATCACCTGCCCGGCGGGTGTCTTCCGCGCGCCGGGGGCGTCGGGTTTCTTGTCCTCGACGATGAACACGGAGTCGCCGAACGAGGCGTGCACCACGGCGGTCGCCGGGATGATCACGACGCTCGCGCTCTGGGGAAGCACGACGGTCACGTTCACGAACATGCCGGGACGGAGCTGTTCGTTCTTGTTTCCGAGGGTCGCGCGAAGCTTGATCGAGCGGGTCGCTGAATCGACCGTCGGATCCACCGCGGCGATGGCTCCTTCCCACGAGCCGCCTGCATCGTTGGCGGCCGCCGTCATGCGGACTGGCATTCCGACGGTAACGTCGGCCAGGCGCTGCTGCGGAAGGGCAAAATCGACGTAGACCGCGTCGATGGCCTCGAGCACGACGACCGGTGTGCCCGGGCTCAGATATTGGCCGAGGTTCACTTGGCGGATGCCGAGCCGCCCCGGGAAGGGGGCCTTTAGCACCTTGCGGCCGATTTGCGCTTGGATCGAGTCGACCTCCGTCGTACCGGCCTTGAGCTGCGCGTCGTCGGTGTCGAGTTGGGATTGCGCGATCGCACCCTTCTCGACCAGCGTACGCGTTCGGGTCGCGTTGGTGAGCGCGAGGTCCTTACGCGCCTGGGCCGATGCGAGCTGCGCGCGCTCGACGCTCGTGTCGAGCTCCAAGAGCACCTGCCCTTGCTTGACGACCTTGCCCGATTCGAAGTGGATGCGCGTAACGAGCCCGGCTGCGTCGTTGCTCAGGCTCACGCCTTTCAGCGACGTGACGCTTCCGACGGCCTCCAACGTGCCCTCCCACGATTGATCCTTTGCGACGGCGCTTCCCACCATTTCTGGAGGTGGACCGTCCTTTGCGGATTGCTTGCCCATCGCCATGAGCGACGAGATCTGGCACGTTTTGATCCCTGCAAGGATCCCGACGACCGCCAGGAATCCTACGATCGCTAGAAGGATCCGGACTCCGCTTCGACGTTGGTTTGACACCGGTGTTCGAGGCTCCGAAAGTAATAGTGGGGTCGCAGACGCGACCAGGGCGGCGCAGTGTACCACTTCGAGAGGTGTGTAGGACAGAAGCGCGATACGGCAACCGTCTACTTGCCTTTCGATTTCAGAAAATCGGCCGGTTGTTAGAGCACTCCGCGCGCGATCATCACGCCGAATACCACGCCGAGCGCGATGCGGTAGTAACCAAACGGTTCCAGTCCCCGTCGCTGCAAATAGCGCAGGAACGCGGCGATGACCGCCCACGCCACGGCGAAGGATGCGAGGAGGCCCAGGGCGACGTTCGTCCCACCGAGCGCCGCCAGTTCGTGACGCCCCTTGTACGATTCGTAGAGGGTCGCGGCGCCCAATGTCGGGAGGCTCAATAGAAACGAAAATTCTGCGGCGGTCGCCGTCGACAGCCCCGCGAGCTGCCCCGCAACGATGGTGCACATCGAGCGAGACGACCCTGGCCACATCGAGAAACATTGCGCGACACCGATGACGAGGGCCCGCGCCGGGGTTACGTGTTCGAGCCCGGTCCTCCCCGTGGCCCGTTTGGCCGCGCGCGCGCGCTCGACCGCGATCATCAGGATTCCTCCGGCGACGAGTGCAGCCACGACGGGAAGGGGGCCGAATAGGTGCGCCTTGATCGCCTTGCGCGCAAGGAGGCCGACGACGGCGGTGGGCACGAATGCGATGATCAACGCAACGAGCAGCGCGCGTGCCTCGGGCTGCCCCGTCACGAGGCCGCGCGCGCGCGCCGCGAGAAGCGCGCGGTAGTGGACGAGCACGGCGACGATCGCCCCGAGCTGGATCACGATCTCGAACGAGCCGGCGTCGCCAACGCCGAGCAAGCGACCGGCGAGGATCAGATGCCCTGTGGAGGAGACGGGGAGGAACTCGGTTAGGCCTTCGATGACGCCAAGAAGGACGGCAACCAGCGGGTTCATGGCGTCTGCTGGTAGCACAGTCCAATTTTCCAAATTTCGAAGAAAACGAGCCGGCCGCCCATTCGGCAATGCCGCTGCCCGCGTACCCACCATTGGAGCCGGCGAGAGCGCGCGTACACCCCTGATGAGAAGGGGCGCAGCGAGCATGAGCCCGCCCGCGGAGGACGAACGATGAAGCGGCCCTTTAATCGAATTTCAGTGCTCCCCGTCGCCATGTGCGCGTGGGGGATCGTAGGTTGTGCGACCGATGCCCCCGGTGAGCCGAGTGCGGACGCCGAGCAGCTGACGAGCCTCGAAGCAAAGACGGAGAACGGCAAACCACCGTGCATCGAAGTGCGCGGGGACCTCGTGGAAAATAGCTTCACCGAAGGATGCAAGCCCGGCCACAATTCGTGTTTTCGTGGCGAGCTGACGGGCCGCCATGGCCTGCACGCGACGACGTACTTCAAGGCCGACAGCGGCGTAACGGGCCCTGAGACGTCCCCGCGCTCGAGCGCCTATAGCGGCGCATTCGAGTACACCACCGACCGAGGCACCCTGGAAATGCGCGAGACCGGTGTCAACGTGCCGGAGGGGGATCCAACGGTGCGCACCGCGGCGACGGCGTATCAGCAAATCACCGGCGCGACCGGTGCGTTGACCGGCGCAACCGGCCATTTTTTCGTGAGCGGTTTCGTGACGGACAACCCCGATGGAAGTCGGCATGTCGTCACGGAAGTGACGGGAGAAATCTGCCCCGCGCACTGACGCGGACGTGGGGGCGCGGCTGGCGTGCGCCGGCCGCGTGCTCTACGCTCTGGGACCGACCGTGACTGCGCCCGAGGCTCGTCTCATTCGGTGGTTGCGCGAACCCGCGTCGCGCGATCTCTTGGCCGAGCGCTTCCGGATCGAGCGAGAGGCCGGCATCGGCGGGATGGGGATCGTGTACCGCGCCCTCGATCAAACGACGGGCGCGGTGGTGGCACTCAAGGTTTTGCGCAAGACGGACGTCGCCTCGACGCAGCGCTTTGCCAACGAAGTCGAGGCGCTCGAGCGCCTGTCTGACCCCGCGATCGTGCGCTACGTCGCGCACGGGGTACTCGACGACGGTCAGCCTTACCTGGCGATGGAGTGGGTCGAGGGCGAGAGCCTCGGCGAGCGGCTCGAAAACGGAGCGCTTTCCATCCCGGAGGTGCTTGCGCTCGGAACGCGCATCGCCTCGGCGCTTCGCGCGGCTCACGAACTCGGGATCATCCACCGCGATATCAAGCCGGGCAATGTCCTTTTGCCCGGCGGCGCGATCGCCCAAGCGAAGGTGGCGGACTTCGGCCTCTCGCGTTTCCTCGGCACGCCGCACACGACCACGGTGGGGCTCGGACTCGGAACACCTGGCTACGCGGCCCCCGAGCAAGTTCGCGGGACCGACGATCTCGACGAGCGCGCCGACCTGTTCTCGCTTGGATGCGTTCTGTTTCGGTGTCTGACGAATACGGAAGCCTTCGCCGGAGCCGAGGCCCTCACCGTGATCGCGAAACTCGTTCTCGAGGAGCCGCTGCGCGCGAAAGCCCTTCGCGCGGACGTTCCGCCCGATCTGGACGATCTCGTGGCGCGACTCCTGGCCAAAGATCGCGCAAAGCGGCCCGCCTCCGCGCGCGTCGTCCTGGCGGCTTTGGATGCGGTGCGGCCGGGGAACTATCCCTCTCCCCAGCCCTCCCCCGAAGAGGGAGGGAGCTATCGAATCCTCTCGCGGCGTTGGGGGAGGATCGCTTTGGGCGGGGGTGCGTTGGCGCTTGGCCTCGGATGGGTGGCGCTCGGTGCACGCGGCGGTTCGCACGCCGCGCCGTCCGAGACCGCGGCGAGCCACGCGGCGATAAACGAGGAAAACGCGACGCGCATCACGGATCTACCCGCGTCGCCGGCTTGCCGCCAGGACGCCGTTCTCGACTACCGCGAAGGCTTGCAAGCGCTCCGCGAGGCGACGACGGAGCGTGCCTACAGCGCTTTCGAGCGCGCCGCCGCGAAAGATCCCGCTTGCCCCGAGGCGCTGCTTCGCGTGCTGCAAACGGCGAGAGGGCTCCGGCCTATCGGCGAGCAGCGCGAGCACCTGCGCCGCCTTCTCGTCTACCGCGACGCCCTTCGGGAACGCGATCGCGTTTTGTTCGAGGCCGCTGCCGCGCTCATCGCCGCCGATCCTCCCGACCGCCAGGCTGCGTCCCGAATCATGAGCGATGGGGCCCGTCGCTTTCCGCACGACGCGGAGCTCGCGCTTCTCGCGGGCACCTACAGCGTCCAAGTCGTGAAGACGGCGCGCGAGATGGAAGGAGTGCTCGAGGTCGTCCGGCGCGCCACGGATCTCGACCCCTCGTTCGCGGACGCATGGCTGGTCCTCGGATGGACCTACGAGCGTCTGGGTCGCAGCGACGAGGAGGCCAAAGCCTACACGCGGTGCCTCGACTCCTCGCCCGGTGCGGTCGAATGCCTCCAGAGCCGCATCACGCTCCTTCGAAGGGCCGGCCGGTGCGACGAGGCCGAGGCACTGGTTCGGCAATGGATGGCGCGCGATCCGAGTTCCGTCTACGCATACCGCCTGCTCGCCGCGTCCATCGCCGCGCAGGGGGCGCCGCGCGAAAGCATCGAGGAAGTGCTGCGTATGCGTTGGGCGCACCTGCCGCAAGATCCGCAAAACGAGCGCGACGTGGTGCGCCTGCACGACAGCGCCAAGCTTGCCGGGTGGACGGGCAACTTCACGGAAGCCCTTCGGCTCGGTGAAGAGCTCGAGCGCCGCACGGCCGACGAGCCGCACATCGAGCCCCATTTGCGCGCCGCGCGGGTGCTCGTCGATGCGTTGCTGGAAATGGGGCGGGGCGCCGAAGCGGCCGACTTCGCGGAGCGATTTCTTCGTCGCAAGATCGCCTGGACGGACAGCGCCCTGAGCGGCGATCAGGTCGAATCGGGTGCGGCGTATTACGAGCCGCTCTTGCTTGGTGTGCTCGTCGAGCAAGCGCGCCTCCCGCCTTCTGGGTGGGTTGCGTCGGGTCGCGCCTGGGAACACGCGGCGCAGACGAGGATGAACGCGTTCGAGACATGGTCGCTTCGCTGGGGGAGCGCGGTGGGCGCGCACGTCGATGCGGCCGACGCCATGGAGAACGTGCCCGCGCCCGCCGCGGAAGATCGCATTCTGCCAACCTTGATCTCGTTTCAACCGGGCCTGCTCGAAGCCTACGAGGGACGGCTCCGCCTCGCTTCGGGCGATGCAGCACGCGCGGCGCCGCTCTTGGAAACGGCGGCGCGGAGCTGTCAGGGGGTCGACCAACCCTTCCTCAATACACGGGCATATCTCTGGCTAGGTTCCGCCAACGAAAAGCTCGGCAACCCTCGCGAGGCGTGCGACGCCTACGCCGTCGTCGAGCGCCGTTGGGGCAAGTCCGTGCCGCGTTCGCTCACGGCCATAGAGGCCGCGAAACGCAGTCGTGCATTGGGCTGCTCGGACGGCCCGAGGTAAGTGGTAGTCGTCGGCTGCGGACAATCACGCCGTGTGACGCGATTGAATCGAGGTACCATGCTGCCATGGCGGAAGAAGGCACTCGGCCCAAGGCCCGCGTTTTTCCGACGACCCGTCCTTCGGCCATTCTGGGTCTCCACAGTCCCGATCCGACCATCCGCGCGCGATCGCTCGGAAAGCTGGCGGATCTGTATTGGCGGCCAGTCTACAAGTACGTCCGATTCCGATGGCGAAAGACTCCCGACGAAGCGCAGGAGATTACGCAGGAATTCTTCCTGCGGTCGGTGGATGGCGGAACGTTCGACGCGTACGAATCCGGGCGCGCCCACTTTCGGACGTTTCTCCGCGTGTGTCTCGACCGCTTCGTGGTCGACCTTGCACGGCGCAGTCTCACCCAAAAACGCGGCCAGGGCGTCCTCGCGGCGCCGCTCGACATCGACACGCTCGAGGGGGAGATCCGCGACGATGGCAACCATGTTTCGGACCCCGAGCGGCTCTTCGAAGAAGAATGGATACGAAGCTTGGTCGCCATTGCCGTGCAATCGCTTCGCACCGCGTGCCTCGAAAAGGGGAAAGAGGAGCACTATCGCGTCTTCGAGCGCTGGTACTTTTCGACGCACGATGAGCCGTCCTACGCGACCATCGCCGCCGAGCTGCATCTGTCGATCAGCAACGTGATGAACCGCCTCACGTACGCGCGGAGGGAGTTTCGCGCGATTGTCCTCGAAGTCCTGCGCGAGCTCACGAGCAGCGAGCAAGAGCTGCGTGCCGAAGCGCAGAGCGTGCTCGGCATCGAGCTTTGACGCGCGCTCCCTGATCTTCCCGTAAGGATGTGCGCAAGGAGCCATTCGGGCGAGAAAATATCGGCAATTGACCGGCAAAGCGCCTATCGTGGCGCGGATGCGCGCCCTGGTCCTATCCGCTGCGTTCGTGATGAGTTCCCTCGTCGTAGGTGAGGCGCGCGCACAGACGCCGCCGCCCGCGGTCGATTCCGCAAAGCAGCCCGTGGTGCATCGCCCCGCCGGGGAAGGGACGGCGCCCCACCGCCACAAGAAGAGCAAACGTCACGGCGCGCATCGGACCGATCCTGCAGCACACCCCGATGCGTCGTCTGGCAACCCCGCTGCGGCGCCGGGGCACTCGGGCAAGCCCGCAGGGCGAAAAGCCGCACCGCCCGGCCGCGACAAGCGAAGCCGAAAAGGAAACGCAGCAACCTAAGAGCGCCTACGCGCGGAGAGCTTCTATGAAATACCTCCTTCTCATTTACAACGACGAGACGCTCCTGAACGCCCTGCCCGCGAACGAGGGCGACATGATGATGCGCACCTGTCTTACCCACGCGGACGAACTCCGCGGTGATGGTCACCTGCTCGACTCGCAGCAGCTCGAGCCGCCCGCCACGGCCAAATCCGTTCGCATCCGTAACAATCGCGTAACGGTCGTCGATGGGCCGTTCACCGAGGCAAAGGAGTACCTCGGTGGCTTCAACCTGATCGAAGCCGAGAGCCTGGACGAGGCCGTGCGAATCGCATCGGAATTCCCGTGGGCTCGAACCGGGTGCGTCGAGGTGCGCCCCGTGCGGGATCTCATGGAGGTGCGGCAGCGGTTGGGGATGTGAGGGAGAGCTAGCCTTCGCACCCTGCAGCAGGTACGCTGAGCTAGGTTGAGACTCCCCCGATGAAAAGCCGCATCTCGCTCGTTGCCCTTGTTTGTACCCTCATCGGCGTCTTCTGCTTGGCGCTGTATCAAAGGAGGTACGTGGCAACTTCCTCCGGCGGGGAGAAGGTCAAGCTTCTCATCGCGGCCAAACAGATCGATCGCGGCACGGTGGTCCTCGACGATATGCTCGAAGTGCGCGAGATGCCGATGGCCTACGTGGAAGATCGCGCCATCAAAGAAGCCGAGCGGCCGAAGGTCCTAGGGTTGCGCGTCCTCACCCGCATCCAGCCGGATGAGACCCTCATGTGGACCGACTTGACGTCGGGCGACGCGCAGCAGCCTCTAAGCAACTCGATCCAGCCTGGCGCCCGTGCGTTGACGATCCGCACCTCGCGCGAGGACTCGAATGCTCCCCTGATCCGCCCTGGCGACTATGTCGATGTCGTCAGCGTCATACCCGACGGCACGACGGACAAAGCCGACGACAACGAGGGTCGAGCGTCCGTGGTGCTTCTGCAGCGGGTGTTCGTACTCGCCTCGGGATTGAACGTCTCGGCGCAAGAGCCGAGCGATCTCGCGGGGGCGAACCTCGATAGGGCCGAGAGCACATTGCTCACGCTCAGCGTCACCCTTCAAGAAGCGCAGGTCTTGGCCCTTGCGGCCGAGCGCGGACACCTTTCCTGCGTGCTGCGCCCGGTCAACGACCCGCGCACCATGGCGAGTGTTCCTGATCTCATTTCCGATGAGCTCTTCGACCCCAAAATGCGCGCAGCTCGCGCCACGCGGCGCGACTCGGCGGGCCCCGGTCTCCTCAAGTAACACGAAAAAGTAACACGAAAAAAGCGGCGCGCGCCCGTGTGGCCCGCGCCGCTCTAAGTTGGTCCGGGATTGCCGGGGGCCTTGTTTCTACAGCAGCTCCGAGATCAGCGACGCGTACTGGGTGTGGCCGACGCGGTTGGGGTGATAAGACTCACCGATTGGGTTGGAGAGGCCGTTAACCCATTCGACGTCGTCGCAAACCGCATGGCCCGAAAACGGTTCGCGCGGGTCGACGAACTGGAAGCCGTGAGACGTGGCGGCGTTTGAAATCGTCTCGGCGAGCAGGTCGGCCGTACCGTTCAAGTCGTTCTGCTCGTCGGGGCTGATTCGAGCTATGTTGCACTCCTCCCCGTTGAACAGCCTCGGATAGCCGACGACGATGACCTGGGCGTTGGGCGCACGCGAGCGGATGTCATTGTAGAGCGTGTCCAATTGGCCCGGCAGCTGGTCGGTGATGAACGCGCGGGCGTCGTCGATCTCTCCCCCGCAGGTGAAGGGCCAGGGCTCTGCACACTTGGTGATGACGCTCGAAAAGCCGGCGTCGTTGCCGCCGATCGAGATGGTCACCAAGGTGGTGGCGTCCGAAAGGGCGCTCAGTTGATTGGCTTCCACGTCGGGAATTTTGGCGCCGGAGCATGCCACGTGCTGCAACTCGTACCCGCGCTCGCCCGCGATCAGCGGACCGTAGGCATAGTTGGAACGCTGGCAGCCTTCATCGTAGTACTCCCTCGTACCCGTGCCGGACGAATACGAGTCACCAAGGGCGGCGTACACACCCGGGGCGAGCTTGCTCTCATCTTGCCCAGAATCGTCTCCCCGACCTCCGCATGCGATCAGCAGTAATCCCAACGGCAAGAATGCAAAACTCTTCATGTCCAGCCCTCCGCATCGTCCGTGCTGCGTCTAGCGACGCTCTCCATTGAGCTCGCCGTGAACCTGAATGACCATCGGTTTATGTCGTAATTTGTGGGAGCAGTCCGCACTGCAGGGGCGGTGTCCGCGATTGACGATAAGATGCGTGTGATTCACGCCGAGAAGGTTCGAGGACTTTGCGTTTGGCATATCGCCCTCGAATGTCAAAGGACATTACGCAATCTGTCCGTCGATAGTCTCAAAAAAGTTAAATGGAAGTCCAGTATTCGAACGCGCGCACTTCATCGTGACAGGTCACGCGCGACCTGCCGCGCATCACGCGAGCCGCCGCGAACTGCCGAAGGAAATGTTCGCTAAGGGTAAAACTCGATTTCACGTGGTCTAAATAGGGCACCCAGCTCACCAAAGGTGCTCTCCAGGTCATGCGACGCAACCGTCCGGGGCCATGGCGCGGTGTGTCAGCGCGCCCCCGTACGCCGGGGATTCATGGCAACGGAGGTCGAGGAGAATCCGAATCGGTGGCACGAAGATCGATTGCGCTATTCGCTATTTCGAAATGCAGTGGCGCCTAGTCCTGTGGCTGACGTTCATGGATTAAAAAGATGGATTGCATTGGGACGCAAAGTTTGATCAAAAGTCGGCGTGAAAGACCCACGACCCGAGTCAGGGCGGGGAAGATTTCCCGGGGTTAAGGTTTTGGCGCGAGATCGACGCGTGTTGCAGCAGTTGGAGCGCGAGGGCGGCCACTACCGGATGCGGTGGATACGGATTCGCTCGCTGCTTCTCTTGGACGACGGGGCTGCAGTGGTCGATGTCGCCAAGGCTCTTGGGACGTATCCGCGGAGCCATCCGGCGCGTGGGTGGCGCTACATCGATCATGGTTTGGCGCATGCTCTCGCCGAAAAGGTCCGAGCTCCGTACGCCAATTGAATTCTAAATCATGCTACTGCGATATCTGGCCGTCATGCCAGCGACTGGTCTATGGCGCGAAGTTGACCGAATACGCCACCTTGACGTCCCCGCCGACGGGGTGCGGGAAGACCAACGAGAACAGGGTCCGCTCGACACACGGTGCCATCGCCGGCCTCACATCGGATTCGACATGTCCGGTCGTGACCTTGCCATCGGGCCCGATGGTGAACTGCATTTCGACGCGCAGAGGCGGCTGGTCCTCCAGGTCCTCGTAGCATTTTCGGAACTCGGGGTATTTCGCTCGAACCGTCTTTTGAATGACCTCAGACGACAGTCCCTCGCTCGGCGGCGGCGCTTTTCGTGCCCAAGCCGCAGGCGCGAGGCATATGCAGCTCGCGAGACCCACTCCGAAAAGAAAAATCCTTCGTCGAGCTAGGCCTGCCTTTGGCGACTTCAGAATGCGTAGGGGCGACATACCCTTGCATCTCGCACGGACTGTGCCGGCTTCGCGCGGAAGCCTCCGGAACGCCGGATACGAGCAATACCGTGAAATTCATCGTCTCCCTCCGCCGCATCCGGCAAACCGTGGGGAAAGCATCGTGCGCCATGGAAGCAAGGGTTCCTAGAACGGCAATCACCATTCCGGTCTGCGGTCCTCCCAGATGCCGAAGTACCTCCAAAGGCGATGCGGTTCTCTATTCTGAAGCATGCGAGGCTTTCGACTCCATCTCCAGCACGGCTGCCAGCTCGCGCACCCCGCGCCCGAGTTCCTTTTGGTCGACCGCGGCGAATCCCAGTTGGAGGCCCTCGCGGGCGAGCCGCCTCCGGCTGTATTCGCTCAGCGGCGTCACCTCCACGCCTCGCGCGGCTGCCGCCTTCGCGCACGACGCACTGTCCAGTCCGGGCCGCAACCAGCCGACGGTCTGAAGCCCGGCTTCCACCTTCGAGATCTCGAGCAGGCCTGCCAGATGTTGCCGACCGCCGTCCAACAGCACGCCCAGCCGCTCGGCATAAATTTGGCGCATACGCCGCAGGTGGCGCGCGAAGTGGCCCGCGACGATGAAGTCGCAGAGCACCGCCTGCTCGAGCAAAGACGTGTGCCGGCTGGTCACGGACTTGAGGGCCGCGAACCGGTCCACCAAGTCCGGAGGTAGCACCAGATAACCCAGCCGGAGCGCCGGGAAGAGCACTTTGCTGAAGCTTCCGGCAAAGAGCACCTGCTCCCCGCCGTCGAGCCCCTGCAACGCGGGGACGGGCCGGCCCGAGTAGCGAAACTCGCTGTCGTAGTCGTCTTCGAAGATGACGGCTCCAGTCCTTCGCGCCCAGTCCAAGAGCGTCAGGCGCCGCGCGAGGCTCATGCTCGCTCCCAACGGAAACTGGTGCGCGGGCGTTACGTAGACCAGCCGCGCTCCGCGGAGGTTCGACGGGCTCGGCTTCATCCCGTCGTCATCCACGTTGGCCGGGGAGATCTTCGCGCCGATCCCTTCGAACACCATCGCAGCACCGATGTACCCCGGGTCCTCCATGCAGACGCGATCCCCCGGGTTCAGAAACAGCCGCGCCGCCAGATCGAGCGCTTCTTGCGCCCCGGAGACGATCGCCACCTGCCCGGGCTCGCACTTCACACCGCGCGACGCGCTCAAGTACGCGCAGACGGCTTCCTGCAAGGGGGGGTAGCCCATCGGGCTGCAGCCAAGCAGCAGGTTCGTCGAGGCGCGGCGCATTCGTCGCGCCGTGATCTGCGCCCACAACGTCGCGGGGAACAGATCCAAGGCCGGAAGGTTGGGGCGGAAGGCTCGACTCGGGCGATTCTCCTTACCCGGAAAGAGCGTCGCCCGCCGGGCCTGATCGGAGAAGCGACGCCGAGATCTGCGCGCGGCTGGGAGACCGGTCTCCTGCGGTTTCGCGGTGGCGGCGACTCGAAGCAACTCGTCGGGGAGCGTGCGACCAACGTACGTGCCGGAGCCGATGCTGCCCTCCGTGTACCCTTCCGACTCGAGCAGCTCGAACGCGACGATGATCGTGCCCCTGGAGAGCCCATATTGCGCGCTCAGGTCCCGGGTGCTGGGAACGCGCGCCCCCGGCTTCAGGCGCCCATTCAAGATCGCGGACCGCAACGATTCATAGAGCCAGCGGTAGGCCGGGATCGACGGATCCCGCGGGGGCAACATCAGCTCGAAGGTGGTGGTTCGCTTGGCCATTTGGAGTGGTACAGGCAAAATATGATAAATGGATCTCTTTGATCGATCCACTCTTCCGTAGCTTGGCCAATACGAGGAGACGATGATGAACGAGACGTCCGTCCTGCACCGAATTCAGGGACTCCCGTGGGAGCGGATTGCCACCGTGTACGCGCGCATCGCGCTCGGCGCTGCGTTTCTCTCTGCCGTGGCAGGCCGCTTCGGCGTCTGGAGGGGACAGATCCGGCCCGAGCTTTCCGCCAATTTCATGAAGCACACGGCGGAACTGAACTCCTTCATGCCTGCAGCCGCGATCCCCTTTCTGGCCTGGGCCGCGACGGCGGCCGAGGTGTCCCTCGGCGTGGCGTTGGTATTTGGCGTATGGCCGCGACGGGTGGCTTTCGGCGCCGCAGGCCTGTTGGCGCTGTTCGGGACGACCATGCTCATCGCGGAGGGACCCAAGTCTCCATTGGATTACTCGGTCTTCTCCGCGTCGGCCGGAGCCCTCTTGCTAGGACTGCGCGGAAGCGGGCGCGGAGCCTCTCGCAGCGCGGACGTGCCTCTTTAGCGATTACGCTGCGCCACGGGACTCACCTGGCTGTCGTAGCAATCAAGATTTGTTTCAAGCCAACGTCCGGTCGGCAGCTCGGTTGGTGTGCGCAGGATTTTGGAAGCGCACGCGCGCGGCGCGCTTCAAGTTGGCGCCATGCCCTTCGAACCCGTTCCTGCGTGCGTTCCGTTCGTGCTTCTCGCCGCCTGTCACACGCAACCATCGACGCACGTTGCAACCGCGCTGCCCACGTCCGCCGAGATCACGGTGCCGACCGCTGCGTGCTCGACGCCGGAACGCCGTCAGTTCGATTTCTGGCTCGGGGACTGGGACGTCGTGATGCGGAGTCACCCGAACGACGATCCCAAGCGCGAGATGGTGACGTCGCACGGCACGAATCGAATTCGAAAGAAGTTCGACGGCTGCGTCATCGAGGAAACCTTCGCATCGCTGGACGGGCCCGATGGCCCGTGGACGGGCACCAGCGTGTCGCAATGGGTTCCTTCCGAACGCCAGTGGCGCCAGACCTGGGTGGACAATCAAGGCTCGTATCTGCTGCACTACGGGGGACTCGAGAAGGGGCAGATGATTCTCTACAACCCGCCCAACTCGAAGGATGGCGTGATGATTCAGAAACGCATGGTCTTTTCGGACGTCGAGAAGGACGCCATGAATTGGCGCTGGGAGGCGACGCAGGACGGCGGGCAAACGTGGACGCCCGAAATTACCCTTCGCTATACGCGCAGGCGCAGCGCTTCTCCGTAAAGCGTCGCCAAGGCAGCACGCAGACGCAGCGATCAGCCTTTGGCACAGGTGGCACGGCGCGATGACGCTAGGCGCGCGCGATCGCCACGAATACGCGCTATTGACGGATGGCACCTGCGTTGCAGCCGGCCCCGCCATGACGCACATCGCGCTCGTCGGGCCGGAGATCGAGGAGAACCTCAGTCTTCGCTACATCGCGTCCTCTCTCTTCGTGCAGGGGCACACCAGCGACATCGTCGCCTTCAACGGCCCCACCGACTTCGGCCCAGCGATCGCGCAGGTCCTCGCCACGCGTCCGGCGGTCGTCGGCATCTCGCTCGCGTTCCAGTGGCGCGCGAGCGATTTTTTCGCATTCGCCGTCGCGCTTCGCGAGGGCGGCTACACGGGCCACGTCACCGCGGGCGGTCATTTCGGGACCTTCGCGGCGCGCGAAATCATGATCGATTTTCCGGAGATCGACTCGCTTTGCGTTCAGGAAGCCGAGCAGACCTTCTGCGATCTCGTCGCGCGCGTCGACGGCGATCGTCCATTGAACGATGTTCCCGGTCTCTGGCTGCGCGGTCCGAGCGGCGCCCCGTTCTTCACCGGGCACCCGGCGCTCCCCGATCTCGCGAAACTCGCCTGGCCCGATCGACGCGGCGAGCCGGCAGCGTGTTTCGGACACGCGATCGCGCCGCTCGTATCGAGCCGCGGCTGCTACGCGAACTGCTCGTTCTGCTGCATCGCCGCGTGGCACGAGCAGAGCCAACCCGGAAAGCGCTATCGCCTACGCGACGTGGACGACGTCGCCGCGGAGATGGTCGAGATGCAGCGCTCGCGCGGGATCGACATCTTCGTCTTTCACGACGACAACTTCTTCGTCCCCGGGCACCGGAAAAACATCGAGCGCTTCAGCGCGCTCGCCGACGTGCTCGAGCGGCGCGGCATCGGAAACTTCGCGACCGTCGTGAAAGCACGGCCCACCGACGTGACGCCCGCGGTCTTCGCGGTCTTGAAGGAGCGCCTTCGCTGCATCCGCTGCTACATCGGAATCGAGACCGATGCCGATCAAGGTCTCTCGACCCTCCAACGCTGGGCGCAATCGAAGCAGAATCACCGCGCGATCGACGTCGCGCGCGAGCTCGATCTCTACGCCTGCTTCAACATGTTGCTCTTCGATCCGGACACGACCCTCGAAAGCATCGAGACGAACATCGCCTTCATGCGCTTCGCGCCCGATTTCCCGTCGAACTTCGGTCGGGTCGAGCTCTACGCCGGGACACCGCTCCTTGCGCGAATGCAGGCCGAGGGTCGCTGCCGCGGCGACTACTTGAGTTGGGATTACACGCTCGGCGATCCGCGGGCGGAGCGCGTCTTTCAGCTCTCCATGCGCTGTTTCGACGAGCGAAACTTCGGCGTAGACGCACTCGCGAACCGGATCATGGGGACGCGCTTCGACATTGAAGTCGTCCGTCACTTCCACCCGGAACTGTTCCGCGAAGAGTGGCTGGTGGAAGGCAAGGAACTCTCGCGCGCGATGACCCTCTCCGGGGCGGAGTCGCTCGAACGGATCGTCCGCTTCGCGAGCGCGGACGGCGCCGCGGTCGACGAGGAAGCGCTGGTCGCCGAAGAAACGGCGAAGCTCCGCGCCGCGGAGGATGGCGTCCGCGCGGGGGCGCGGGATCTGGCGCGCGCGCTGCTCGCGACCGTCAAGCGAGGCAAACCGTTGACGTGGATTGGCGATCGCGTGGCGACGCCGCTGCAGAAGGCTCGGGAGGTCGCATGAGCACCGTGAACACGAAAAAACGCCTCGCACTCTTGCCGGAAATCTTGCCCGCGCCGCAGCGCGCGGGCGAGACGGCAAGCTCGGTCCGAAGCCGCACGATGG
>Ga0193753_10002140_pt1 | contig 15999 bp, 9 predicted proteins | sample H1c2metaG_FD_144925 | JGI IMG/M metagenome (GOLD analysis project Ga0193753, IMG submission 144925) | Soil microbial communities from a riparian zone of the East river system, Colorado, United States - H1c2 | ecosystem: Environmental > Terrestrial > Soil > Riparian zone | place: USA: East River... | reverse complement strand
GCATCCTTTTTCTGAAAATTTCGGGGGCGAGGTTGATCATGATTTCTCTCTGTTTATTTTTCTAAACATTCAATACAGACATAACGACTTTAGCTATGTCACCCAGCATCTTCCGATCGGTTCCGGATTTGGAAAGCACACGAATACCGTTGATATTATTGTAAACAAATCTAGTCAGTGATCTTGCGTTTTGCCGGGATGACATTTCGCCGGTCTTCTGTCCTTTTTTAATGGCATAAAAAAAACCAGTTCCATGTCCATTTTAATAATAGGCATTTTTGCCTTTACGAATCACAAAAGCTCCGCTCCGCAGGAATTTATTTCTGTCGCGATTTCATTCTCAAATGCTATGGCACGACTTGGCTGCGATTGCTATGCCGAAAAGCTAGAATAAGACCCAATTATTGGCCAAGAATCGCCCCAGATTCCGTTCAAAATTTAACGTCGACATTGCAGGACATAGTCGATAAATTGTATATTTGCGCTCCTTAAAACGTCCCAGGTGTAGTATGGCCTGGAATTGAGGCGCCAAGGTCGTTGTTTGAATCTGTGCTAAAAGGAAGATATTGGTTTCGGGGCGTAGCGTAGCCCGGTATCGCGCCTGGTTTGGGACCAGGAGGTCGTCAGTTCGAATCTGGCCGCCCCGACAAAAAGTTCTGTTTTGCGACAGGACTTTTTTTGTTATGTAATCAGCCGTTGAACTAAAAGGTTGCTTCCCCCCTACTCCGATCTCAAACTCTTCACCGGATTCATCATCGCTGCGTTAAGCGCGTGATAGCTTACCGTGAGCAGCGTAATAACAATAGCGCAACCCGCAGCGGCAGCAAAAACGAACCAGCCCAGTTCCATTCGGTACTGGTATTTAAGCAACCAATTCGACATCAAATACCACGATACCGGAATCGCCAATGCACAAGCGATCAGTACCAGAACCACAAATTCGGAAGAAATCAATTGCCATATCTGAGCTATGCTTGCACCAAGAACTTTTCGAAGGCCAATTTCTTTCGTTCGCTGTTCGGCAACAAAGGACGCGAGTCCAAGCAGTCCGAGGCAACTGATCAGAATGGCGACAATTGTAAATGTTAACGCCAGTCTTCCAACACTTTCCTCAGCTGCAAATTTTCTCGCATACTCCTCGTCTGCAAAGCGATATTCGAAAGGCGTGTTGGGTATAAGCTTTTTGAAAACCCTTTCCACGTCGTCAAGAGATGCGGCTGTACCCTGACTCGTCGACAGCCGGACGTTCATATAATTAAATGACCGCTCGCGATTGTCAATCAAAAATACTGTGGGCACTGCCTCGGAAAACGGAGACGTCATCACCATGTCCTCAACCACGCCAATGATGTTCCATGTCTTGCCGTGCCATGTTACCATTTTGCCGACCGGATCTGTCAAACCCATCTGGCGTATGGCGGCCACGTTAAAAATAAATCCAGTAGTATCGCTGGCAATCTCTGGCGAGAAGTTTCGGCCTGATTTTACTTTCCATGAAAGTACTTCGTGATAATACGGATCAATCAGTATTGTTCCGAAGAGCAGTTGCCTGTCCGGGCTTTTCCCTTCCCAGCTTAAGTTATCTGCTGACGATGTGATGTCGGTAGAAGAACTAGAGCTTCTGCTCACTTGATCGACTGCCTTCGTCTTCAGTAGCTCGAGCCGCAACGCATCGTATTGATTCATAATTTCCCGGGTCATAAAGGGTATGGAGATCAAACCTTCGCGGGCATAGCCCGTCGGCCGGTCTTTGACGAACTGAATCTGATTGTAAGTAACAAGGGTGCCGATGATGAGCATCACGGAAATGCTGAATTGTACAACGACCAGAATTCGCCTTGGTGTTGAGGATGCGCCGCCCGCGTTTACGGCACCCTTTAAGGCCTTTACTGGCTTCAACGCCGAAAGATAAAATGCGGGATAGCCGCCAGCTGCTAAACCAATGATCACTATTGATCCCAAAGCAATGAACCAAAGCATAGCGTTGTCGAAAGGGATTTCAATCTGTTTGTTCGAAAACTCATTGAACCATGGCAATAGAGGAACCAATGCCATCATCGCCAGCACTAGCGCGAACAGGGAAATTAACAATGACTCACACAGAAATTGACTTACAAGCTGGATCCTCTGCGAACCCAGGCTTTTTCGAACGCCGATCTCTTTCGCTCTTTTTTCCGAGCGGGCGGTACTGAGGTTTACAAAGTTTATGCACGCGAGCGCTAAAATAAAGACGCCAATAATACCGACCACCAACACCAACTCAAGGCGGCTCGAGACGTTACGGCCGTTACGCAATTCGTACAAATGCCAGCGCGTCATGGGATTTAAGTATAGCTTCGGCTTGGTTGCCTCTTGCGTATGGTCAAATAGAACGTTCTCTATCTTAGCAGTAGCACTTTCGAATGAAACATGAGGATTCAACAATACGTATAGCTGGAAGGAACTGCTTCGCCAGTTATTCATTGCGGCCTGGTCGGAAAATAGCAGCTCAATCGGCGCAATGAAATTGATCCCATAAAAACTTGAGTTGTGCGGTAGGTCTTTATAGATACCAACAACAGATAGATCAGCGTTGCCAATACGCACTTCCTGGTTCAGGGGGTCGGCCGAGCCGAACATAGCACTTGCAAATGACGCCGATAGCAACACATGCGAGCGATCCTTGAATGATGTAAGGTTGCCCAATTTCATTTCCAATGACGCTATTTCAGGGAATGCATAGTCTGAAAAACAACCACGTTTTGTGAAGGCCTTTTCTTTGCGTGAAACGATACGGTCACCAGACTGAGTGGCGGCGACAGCTTCAAAATCGCGCTTATAATTCGTACGCAGTTCCTCCGCCGTTGGCAAGGGTACGGATGAATATGTAACCGTCTCCCCATCAAGCGACACATTCGTTACGACCTGCGCAATGCGCTCATAGTTTGCATGATATCTGTCAAAGCCCACTTCATCGTAAACCCATAGTCCGATCAGTATCACAACGATCATACCCAGCGCGAGTCCACTGATGTTTATAATCGAGTATCCTTTGTTTTTCAACAGATTTCTCCATCCGATCTTAAAATAACTCTTGTACATACCGTATGTGTTTAAATTTCTAAATCCTTCGGGTGGCTTGATGATCCCTGGTCTAAAAAGAAGGATCACATCGATCATGAATTTCACATCTGCTTTTCTTTTTCCGAATTGCTTATGCCGCTGGTGATATACCTCCAGCAAATCACCTTCGATGTAATCCTGCATGCGAGGGTGACAATACCATCGGAAGAAGCGGAGAAAAAGTTGGGGGGGAGATGCGATAGTCTTTTTCATATTCAGCTAGCCTGGCTCGTTTGCAATACAGTCTTAGGGATTGCGCGCCATAGGTCTTCTCTTGTCGATTTCGAATATTGTATCGCTTTCTTACCCAGCGCTGTAATTTCAAAATATCGCTTTGGCCTGCCGGCCCTTTCTTCGGTTGACTCGCCCGCGAATGATTTAAGATAGCCTTTGTCTTCCAACCTCTTGAGTGCAGTGTGAAGCGCACCCATGCTCACCGTGCGGGGAAGTCTGGATTCGATCTCATCCTTTATTGATACGCTGTAGGCAACGTTGTTCAACACCCCTACTGTGAGGATTACTATTTCTTCAAATTCGCCGAGCTGATAATTCTTCATATACAGTAATATTATCTAAATGTAGGGATAATATTCAGAAATTATGAATGATGAGTTATGAATTACGTATTGAAAGGATGAGAAACCCTGGATGCGGCTGAGACGGTGCTAAAAACTTGCGTCTTTCGGCAATCCTGTGTTGAGCCACGATAAGGCGAAATCGTAACGGGCCTTCCTGTGTAGCTGGCGTATCAAGGGCCTATTCTATGACCTTATTAGAAGCCCTGAGGTGACTTTATAAATTGAGCCTCAAACAAATGCGGCAGATGAATGTACGGATTGTCGGAAAACAACCCGTACACATTCAATCCATTATCAGTAACCCTCATTTTGTCCCAGCATCGGATTAAGGTCGCGTTCGCTTTGGGGAATGGGGAAATATAAGTTCTTAGGTTCGGTGTAGTTTGTTTTACCCGCCTTTACACGCACATACTCGTCCAGCTTACCCATTCGGCGGAGATCAAAAAAGCGATGACCTTCACCGAAGAATTCAATTCGCCGTTCCTGTAGTATCGCCTCCCGGAAGTTATCTTTACTTAATCCTGTTTTAGGATTTAGTCCCGCACGCTGGCGTACTTTGTTGAGGAATGGTTCAGCTACACTTGTTTGGCCAAGTTCATTGAGCGCTTCAGCATAGATAAGCAGTACTTCAGCGTAGCGAATGATAGGCATGTTGCGTTCGGCATCAACTGCACCTTCGGTTTTTACGGGCGCATCGCCGACGATGTACTTTGCAAGCATCAAACCGGTTTGACTCCATTTGGGATCAAAAGGAGTGTTGTTGTACACCGAACCCTGTTCGAACAAATTAACGGTTCTTCTAATGTCGTCGGCCTCATACAGATCTTTAGAGGCTGCCGCTGGAAGAACTATTCCCCAGGCGCCTGACGGAACATAGGCATTTCCGCCCGGGCCAGTATAAGAAGGTACCCAGTTTCCTTCGTTATTTCCCCAACCACCGGTGCCGGCTACAAACTGAACCTCAAAAATGGATTCGACTGAATTTTCAAAAGCAGTTTGATAGTTCTTAATGTATTGATCGTGCAGGGCGTAAATACCAAGGTCGATTACCTCTTTAGCTTTATCTGCCGCCTGTTGATATTTTTCCTGGTACAAATACGTACGGCTTAAGAATGCTTTGGCTGCACCTTTTGTTGCACGGCCCAATTCTGTGGGATGGCTTAGTGGCAGCGCTTCCGCTTCCAGGAAGTCTTTTTCGATCTGCGCCCATAGCTCGGACTGAGGCTGACGACTTACCGTGAGGATCTCTGCCTGCTCCAATTCATGGAGAATAAGGGGAGCATCACCCCAAATGGTGACGATGTTAAAGTAGCAAACGCCTCGCAGGAACTTAGCTTCATTCAGCAGTCGTTGTTGTAATGTTTCATCCATTGCAATGGCAGGAACTCTGTCAAGTACGGCATTGGCACGCGCGATGCCCGCCCACCATGCACGCCAGGCGCGAAGGATTTGCTTATTTGTAGCATCGACGGTAAAGTTATCATGTGGTACGAACCACTCTACATCAAAGCAGGTCATATCATCTCCGGCGACATCACCTAACATTAATCCGCCGAGGCGGTAGCCCAAATCGGTTTGAAGGGCATCGTAAATTGCGTTTACGGCAAGGGTTGCATCCTCGGCCGTTAACCAGAAGTTCTCCTCCGTGATCTGATTTAATGGTGCACGTACAAGGAAGTCGTCACCGCATTTTGTGGTCAGAATAAGTAGTGCTGCGGCTATAAAATATATCTTTTTCATGTTTGTTTATTTAGAGGTGACTGTCACAACCCAATGTTGATACCGCCAAGGAATGTTACGCTGTTGGGATAAATCGTGTTGTCGATGCCATAACTCGTGTTGTTCTGTGTCGGCGCGCCAATGTCGGGATTGTAACCATTATACTTTGTAATGGTCCATAAGTTTTGCGCTGCAACGTAGACCTTAATGTTTGAAAGGTGCAATCGTTGCGACAAAGTGGTCGGTAACGTATAGCCTAGCTGAATATTTTTTAACCGAAGATAGGCGCCATTCTCAATGAAGCGGTCGGAAGCTCTGTCGTTGTTGTTTGGATCCGTGGATATCGCGCGAGGAAAGTTGCTATCCACGTTGGTTTCTGTCCATCGGTTAACCATGCCGCTGCCTTTATTTTCCGCATCTGTGCTCGATTCAAGAATGTAACGGTTTACGTTCACGATCTTATTGCCGCGTACACCCTGGAAAAGTATATTCAGACTAAATCCTTTGTACTCCAAATTTGATGTGAAGCCGTAGGCAATTGTAGGTATGGGGCTGCCGAGGTAGGTTCTGTCTTTATCGTCAACTGTTCCATTACCATCGAGGTCTTTGAACCGGATATCACCTGGGGCGGTGCCCGAAGTTTGATAGAACGTCAGCGGATCACCATCTACTGCGTTGGCGGCATCTACTTCCTGTTGGTTACGAAAGATTCCATCAGTGACGTATCCATAGAATTCGCCAATAGAACGGCCTTCCTTAGTGCGGGTTAAATACCCGGGATCAGAGTTGCCAGTATACCCTGAAACAATATCTTCCTCCAGCTTTATCACTTTGTTTGAGAAAGTGGTGAGATTAGCCTCTATGCTGTATGAAAATCCTGCGTTTGTGTGATTTTGATAGCTAAGCGCCAGCTCAAGTCCTTTATTTTCAACATTCGCACTGTTTACGGGCTGATTAATGGCATCTTCATAATAGCCGTCGCTTACCATTCCCGCATAAACCGGAATCCGTTTTTGGGTAATCATGTCTTCATAACGCTTGATAAAATAATCCGCCGTGAAGTTCAACCGATTGTTTATTAAACCAATGTCAATACCAACATCAGTTTGTGTAACGGTTTCCCATTTTAAGCTTGGATTTGGAACACGGTTGGCAGTCATACCGTTGACTACTGTATGACTGAAATTGTACTTGTATCCAGAACCAATCGTAGCATACTCAGTACCTATTCCTAAACTTCCGTCTATACCTACTTGTCCCCAACTGGCGCGGAGTTTCATATTGCTGATAACGGGATTAGATTGCATGAATCCTTCCTCAGAAATTCTCCATCCTGCGGAGAAAGAAGGAAACACGCCGTACTTGTTCTGTGATGTAAACACTGATGAACCGTCGCGACGGATATTAGCCGTCAATAGATATTTATCAGCGAACGAATAATTTATCCGGCCCAAGTAGGAAACATAACTTGTTTGGCTCTTGCTGCCGCTTGCCTGCCGATTCGGGTTAGGCATACCGGCGTCAACAGTGGTGAGTTCATTGGTGAGATGGTATTGTGAAAGGGCAGACACTACATCGGTCGTTGACAACTGTGCAGTATAACCGGCCAGCACTTCCAGTTTATGCTTTGCAAAGACCTTCTTGTAGCTCAATGTATTTTCAGCCAATAAGTTCGACAAGGTATTTTTGGTAGAAGTAGCCTCAGGTTTGTTGTTACCCAACGCGCCTTCGGTGAAGGTGGGTCTGAACCGGTTATAGTTCGTCAGAATATAATCGACGCCAAGGTTTGTCTGGAACGTTAGATCCTTGTGAAGTTTAATTTCGACATTGAAGTTTTCCAATGCCCTGATTCTTTCATTCGGCTCATTGTTTAAAGTAGCCAGCATAACAGGGTTGTTGATCGTGCCCACAAAAGGTAAATCAGAAGCATCTGGTCCAGCCCATCCACCATCATCAGTGTGAATGCCTAAGGTGGGAGATCTTCTCAACGCCTGGGCTACTATGCCAGCGTACCTGTCTCCGTTGTTGTTGGTAAGGGACTGGTTATATGAACGGCTCAGATTGAGACTATTGCCTATCTTCAACCACGACGTCACTTTGTTATCAAGATTCAGTCGCAGTGAATACCGGCTGAATGAAGAGCCAATAATAATACCTTGTTGATTCATGTACCCGGTGGAAATGTAGTATTGGCTTTTTTCGCTGCCTCCGGAAAGAGATAACTGGTGATTCTGTATCGGCGCAGTCCGGAAGATTGCATCCTGCCAATCAGTCCCTTCCCCTAATGATGAGGGGTTTGCAAATTTGGCGTGAGTACCCAAGCCGGCCGCTGTACGCGCGTCGTTGCTGTATGCAGCATACTCGCTGGCATTTAATAAATCCAGTTGGTTGTCTACTGTCTGAATTCCATAATAACTTTCTAACGTCAATCTTGGGGCTCCAGACTTTCCTCTTTTGGTTGTGATAATAACTACACCATTACCCGCACGTGCACCGTAAATAGCCGAAGCTGATGCGTCTTTCAATACACTGATGGATTCGATGTCGGCCATATTTAAAGTGGCTAATGGATTGTTGGAAGATTCCTTGTACCCATAGCTTGATGACGCATTGTAGGTGATGATCATGCCATCGATGACATACAGAGGTTCGCTGACACCCAAACCACCCATACCCCTTACACGAAGCGAGAGGCCTCCTCCAGGCTCGCCCGAATTGGTGGTAACGTAGACTCCTGACATCCTGCCTTGCAGTGCCTGGTCTACGCTTGAAACAGCCGATGTTTTAAGCTTTTCCCCTGGAATGGCGCCGATGGCACCGGTCACATCCTTATTTTCCTGAGCACCATAGCCCACGACGATGACTTCGTTCAGCGTTTGGGTGTCCGCGTGAAGCTTCACATCAATGCTGGTTCGGTTATTAATCGATTCTTCGAGAGTAGCGTACCCGATAAAGGAGAATACCAATATGCCTTCTGCCTCAGGAAGAACAAGTGTATAGCGTCCGTTGCTGTCGGTCGTTGTTCCTCGCGTAGTACCTTTTACAAGGACATTCACGCCAGGCAGCGTTTCGCCGCCGTCCGCCGTAACAACACCGGAAACTGTGAATTCCGTTGGGTGTTGCGTCATAGCAGGTTCAGTAAATCGCGGTGTAAGAAATGTCTGCTGAAAATTTCCATCCAGCGTTGGATTTACCGCTCCCTTGAAACTTTCAGTATTGTCGTCGCTTTTTTTGGACAATATCAGATAATTGCTTTTGTCAATCCGCCTAAAGGTCATTTGAAAATTCGTGAGTAACCGGCTCAGTACCTTTTCAAGTTTTTCACTTTTGCTCCACTCGAAGGTTTCCTTCAGATACGCATCCTGCAATACATCGTCGTCGTAATTAAAGCTTACACGGTATACATTTTCGAGGGAAAACAAAATATCCTTTACGGATTTGCTCTCCAGATTAACTGCACGCGAGCTTGTTTTTCCCGGCGAAGACAACGGTTGCATACTGGCATACTGTTGGCCGAAAGCTGACGGCGGGGAGACCGACCCTAGAATCGTCGTTAAAAACAACAATTTAGGAACTACATGTAAGAAGTTTTTCATACTTTGGAATTATGTTTATTTAGTTAATCCCAGGCAGCTATCATGACCGTGAGCGCTGTTTGGGGTTTTCTTTGTTATACTGAATAGTCAGTATGTTCATGTCTTGCTGTATAGTCAGATCAAAAACGATTGACAGTTTCTGGAACAATTCCTGCAGATTATCACTGGGTGACGATCCTGTAAATTTTCGGTTCGCTATCTCTTCTTCTTCAAAGACAACCTTATAGCCGTAATTATCCTCAAGAAGCTGAGCTATCTCTAGCAGAGAAGTACTGGAAAAAATTAGACGATTATTTCGCCATGCCAGGTAATTATTGGTGTCAACAGTTTTTTTCACGGGAGTCTTGTCCTTTTCGGAGAATTCAACCATATCTCCTGGTCGCATGTACAGGGGAGGTTTGTTTTTTGATTCAAGGTCCAATTTGACCTTCCCTTCCTGCAATACGACCCGTGTTTTTCCACGGCGGCTGTTCACATTAAACTTGGTTCCCAGCACCTCAACGTGGAGTTGCCCCGTATGAACTAAGAAGTGCTGCTCATTGGTCTTGCGCACCACTGCAAAGAAGGCTTCGCCGTTCAGCCATATCTCTCTTTTGCTATCCGTAAAATCGCCGGTGTTGTAGCGGATACTTGAATTTGAATTTAGCATCACTTTTGTGCTGTCAGGAAGAATTAAGGTACGTGATTCGCCATAAGCGGTAACCACAACAACCGTCCGATGACTATACGACCAATAAAACCCTCCCACGCAAATCAGCAACAGCAATGAGGCAGCAAGTTTATAAAACCATTTTATCGGGGGACGTACTACCAAGGTCAACTCATTGCCTGCATCTCTGTCTACAGCGCTTTGGTCCTCGCGGCCGATACGCTCCCATATCTCGAGGAATTTTCCATCCGGAGGCACATGTTCTTTAATATCCAGGAGAAGTATTATCTGACGGGCTTCTTCTACAATCTTCCGACTCTCGTTGTGTTTCGATAGCCATGCATTCCAAAAAGCATTATGCTCATCTGTTGGTGATTTCACCCATTTGATGAAAAATGCATCTGTCACAAAATCCTCAACCTGATGCTTTGAATAATCCATTATACTAAACGCTTAATAAAATCCGGAACTCGGTGTCCGGTCATATGGAAGAGGAAGTATTCGTGGAATTATCCCGGTCGAACTCAATTTTTTTTTTGAGAAAGAGATCAACCATGCTTTAGCTGCAACCGTTTGCGAAATTGAGTTACTTTTATAATCTTTGATCAACCCCTAGACGCCACGTGAGTCTCAGTCTACATGATATCAATCCATCGCGCGACAAGGCCGCTTCAAACCACGATGCAGAAATCTGGAGCAGTTTAAGGACTGGCGAAAAAAAGGCCTTAAGCTATTTTTACACGAAATATTTTAATAACCTCTACAATTATGGATCGAAAATCAGTCGTGATGCCGGAATGGTAGAGGATTGCATTCAGGATTTGTTTGTAGAATTCTGGAATAAGCGCGAGGGTCTTAGCGATGTGACCAACGTAAAGTATTACTTGTACAAGTCGCTGCGCAGGAAGATCATTTATAAACGTTCCCTGCTTTCGCGATTGCCTTTGAATGAAATTGACTCCTTTGACATCCAGTTATCGCATAAGTCACATTATTTAAACCAGCAGATCAATTCGGATATGCGGGAAGAAATCAAAAACCTCGTAAATACTTTGTCTGTAAAACAAAAGGAAGCCATCTTCCTGGTGTATTATGAAGAACTATCTTATGAAGATGCGGCCCTTATTATGGAATTGAAAATCAAAACCGTTTACAATTTAGTACATCTGGCCATCTCCAAACTTCGTCAAAACAAAGGAAAGCTAAGCTCGGGCACATTCTTCTCAATCCTTTTCTAATCTCGGAGCACCCGCTGAAACCTAGTATCAATGTCGGGGCCACCGTTGGGGAATTATCTTTCGCTTCTTGCCATTCGCCTTTGTTACCAATAGTTCGTAAGTGGAATAAGGTAAATAGAAGGCCCTACTGCTTTGGGATAAATAACTTTGCCCATAATAAAGTTCATGGCGTTGTCGCGTGCCGTTCGAAAAAATGATTTCGGCATAAACGTCGTCAGGATCCGGCTCAAACAGGGTTAATGCCTGGTCCCAAGTCTGTTCAAACACCAGTAGCTTATTTTGATTACTAGTTGCAAGCCAAAGCGGTTTACTTCCAGGACCGTATAAAACACCCAATGCCTTTGCATCCTTGTCCACAAAAAAACCGCTAACGTTCGGATTAACCGGTGTAAAGTTCCCTACGCCATCACCATACATGCATACGCCAATCCCTGCATCATAAAGGCCCGTTAAGGTTTCGGATGCATAACAGTTTCCGATTCCGACCAAATCAAGATTGCCGTCGTAGTTCAAATCAGTTAGTGCAATTCCAAACAATGGCGATAGCTGCGCCTGAGTTGGCAACGCTTGTATCTTGAAGGTTCCATTTCCGGTATTTTCAAGATAGGCAGATGTGAGCCATGAACTGTGGAAAACCAGAGCACCATCGAGGCTTTCTTCGGGCATGAGATCGGAAAACGTCATTTTTCCATACGAGGCGTATCTGGAAAGTTTTCTTCGAAGAAAAGCCATTTGTTCCGTCATTGATTCCCGGTAATGGGTCGGATACTCTTGTCCCTGGATAAAACGTGTAACTATCGGGTCCATAGAACCATTGTCATCAAAATCCTTGGCATATAGGGATACAGGTTCAGAATCCGAAGCTTGATATAAAGAATTCAGTCCAAGGTTACCAAGAGCATAGTCTGTGTCACCGTCGTTATCTACATCGCCCCCAGTGATGCTATTCCACCACCCAGTATGTTCGGCAAAGGTTTTGGTGAAACGCTTGCCGTTGTCATTTTTATAAAAAGTAATCGGCATCCATTCTCCTACCAATGCGAGGTCAATCCATCCGTCGTTATCGTAATCCGTCCACAGTGCTGACGAAACCATTCCCGCATATTGAACGTCGGTACCGATTATTTGTGTGATGTCGCGAAAATTCCCCGTTCCATCATTTTGCAAGATGTAACTCTGTGGCGTTCGAGGAAACTGTGTAGGTACGACCCTGCCCCCCACGAAAAGATCCAGGTCGCCGTCTTTATCGAAATCACAAGCAGCCACGCAGCTGCCGCTGCTTTCGATTTTAGGCAGCGCTTTAGTATCCAGTATGAAATTGCCCTTGCCATCATTCCTGTAAAGACGATCCTGGTAAAACTCATTTTTTAATCCGTATTCTGAGCTGCCACTGACACAATAAAGATCCAGGTCGGTGTCATTGTCGACATCGACTAGCAGAACTCCCATGTCTTCCTCGGCTTTCGCATTCATTGAATCGCGAGTGAAAGTTCCATTTTTTTGCTGCACAAAAGTCGTAGTTTTTTCATTTGCAGCTCCTCCAAGGATTATGTCTTCCAAACCATCTTTGTTAATGTCACCTATAGCCAGACCAGGTCCACCCTGAGAATGCTTGTGAAGCAAAAGCGGTTGACCTTGTTTGTAATCTGCAAAATCAACTTCTTTGTGCTGAAATAAAAGATCGTAGAAAGCACTCCGTTCGGTAAAGAGAGCTTGGACTTTAGGTTCGCGCGGTAAACTAGTCAATGGTTTGATTGCGTTTTCTTCTTTTACCGTAATGGTCTGATTGACTGCGATGTTGTTAATGATTTCTTTATTTCCACCAGGCCAAACAATTTTTAGGGAATCAACGATTTTGTTTTTACCCAATCCGAAATGCTCGACCGGATCGACAGCTGACTGGTACCCACGCTGAAGTTGGTGTTCGGCATAAAACGAGTGTCCGGAAGCGTAGAGCCAGATCTTAGCACCGAGACCCTGGCTGTTACCTTCTTTACCATTTATTTTGATCCTTATAAAATTGTGATCACCCTCCTCGCCTTCTGATTTATTTTCGTAGACAAATGCATTTTCGTTGATGTTATTCATGACGAGGTCAAGGTCTCCGTCATTGTCAAAGTCAGCATAGGCTGCACCCGTAGAAAAAGATGGTGTGGTCAGTCCCCAATTTTGGGCCTGATTTGAAAACGTGAGATTGCCGTTGTTTTTAAAAAGATAATTCGGCTTCTTCACGCCGTCCAGTCTCTCCACTGCCTCCAATGTCTTCTTGCGTTTGATCTCCGTTGTTCCGAACATTTTTGCCTCTTTGCTATACGTTACAAAATCGAGGTCGGTGATATCCTTCCGGAAGCCGTTGGTGATAAAAAGATCCCTGTATCCATCGTTGTCCACATCTGCAAACAGAGCCGACCAACTCCAATCTGTAGCGTATACACCTGAAAGATATCCTATATCGCTGAACGTCTCGTTTCCATTATTAAGTTGCAGCACATTACGCACATACTGCGTTTGATAATTCCGTTTTAGGTTCAAGTAAAACCGGTCGTATGCAATGTTGGAGAACATACTCTTCTGTCGCCGATTATCATCTGGCATCATATCCAGCACAACGATGTCATTAAAACCATCATTATTAATATCCGCGATGTCTACCCCCATACCATCATGCTCCTGATGCTTAAGATACTTTCCGATGTCATTGGAGAATGTGCCGTTTGTATTGTTGATATACAGGTGATCGTTTGCAATAAAGTCATTGGCGACATATATATCGGGATAGCCATCCATGTTGATATCATTGACCACGATACCCAGTCCCCACCCTTCCGATAGAATGCCAGCTTCTTTAGAAACGTCTTCGTAGTGCGGTAAGCCATTTACCATTCCTTCGTTTCTGAATAGCTTGTCAACACTTTTACCCGATCCATCATGATGCTGTCCATATGGAGTGTTACGATTATATTGTTCGATATAGTTAGTTAATAGATATAAATCCAGGTCACCATCCAGGTCATAGTCAAGAAAGGCAGACTGTACCGAATAACTCGAATCGGCCAGGCCAATTTTGGATGCCACCTCTTCGAACAATGGAATTCCTTCTTTGTCAATTCGTTTGTTGAGAAATAAGAGATTAGCTGGAAGTTTTGAGCTCCTCGGGTGAGCCGTTGAAAGGTAAATATCCAAAAGTCCGTCCTGGTTTATATCAACCATTGCTACACCGGTGCACCACTGTGACGTTTCCAGGCCAGCCGGGAGGGTGACGTCTCGAAACGTGAAGTTACCTTGATTAAGATAGAGTTTACTGGTAACCATATTGCCGGTAAAGAACAAGTCCTGGAGACCGTCGTTATTGACATCGCCAATGCCCACGCCGCCGCCGTTGTAGATATATTCAAATGAAAGGATATTCAAGCTATCACTTTCGGTAATGAGATTATTGAAATTAATGTTGGTTTGACTAGGGGATAATTGAACAAACCGGGGATCTTCAGAGGAAGATAAGCACGACTGCAAAATGACACTGGCCAATCCAACTAACCTTATTAACGCTTTCCTCATACATTCAACTATTTGTTGAAGAACTCTCCATTCAACTCTTCTGTTGCAACATTGTCTCTACTAAGAGGGCCATTTCGTCTCAATTTCCCGGGCTAATCATTATAATTTGATGACATTTTAAATTTTATTCGTGCGCCTGCCAGCATTTCACTTTACGATAAGCCAAATCCGGGTTGCAAGACTGCTTGTGCCCCGATGTCCGGATACACTGGCCAATCAGTGGTTCAAGGCACAGATTTTGACTAGGATATAAAGAATTCAATTGAACGATAATGTTTTAGACAATGGATATATCGCATTGGACAGACCTTATTTTTAAAAAGCTCGAAAGATGGGTAACGGCATTCATCAAATTGCTGCCAAATATACTCCTGGCAACGGTTGTTCTTGTCGCCGCATATTTCATTGCCAAGCTCATCCGGAAGATTTCCTATAAGGTTGCCCTGCGGATCTCAAAGAGCGACTCCATCAGCAGCGTTGTGTCCGTTATTCTACAGAGCCTGGCGATGATTTTCGCCATTACGACAGCCCTCGCCATCATGAACCTCGACAAAGCAGTTGCCTCCTTGCTGGCAGGCGTCGGTATTATCGGACTTGCCCTGGGATTTGCTTTTCAGGATCTGTCATCCAACTTCATCTCCGGACTGTACATGGCATTCCGCAGGCCATTTGAGATCGGTGACAAAGTAGAGACCAACGCATACATAGGAACCATTGAGGAGATCAAGCTGAGGTCCACTACACTGACGACGACAGCAGGCCTTCACGTTATCATTCCCAACAAAGACATTTTTCAAAAGCCCATTATCAATTATTCCCGTTCGGGAAACCGTCGGGTTGAAATTGACTTTAGCATCCCGAATACAACCGACCTTACCACTGTCGAATCAATAATACGCAACGCCATTGAGCACATTGATGGAACCTCTTCAATCAGCGACATAGAAGTATATTTTACTGGCATTGACGATCCCAAGGTCAAGCTCACGGCGGCATTTAGCATTGACAACGCTGAGCCTAAGGGCTACATGACTCACCGTCACAAGGCAATTATGGCAATTTTCAAAGCGTTTGGAGAAAAGGGAATTGTAAAAACAGATTGAGAGTTATAAGTTATGAGTCATGACTCATTTTTTTATTTGATCCCATGCTATCGGAAGCTTGATGTCCGTGATGCTTTGGACGATCAGGTCAGGCTTAAAGGCGTAGCGCGACAGATCATCTTGTCGTGTGATGCCGGACAAAACCAGGATCGACTTATATCCAACCTGGACTCCGCCAATAATGTCGGTTTCCATCGTATCGCCGATCACAACCGTATCGGCAGTTTCCATGCCGATGAATTTACGGGCCGCCCTCATCATGAATGGACCTGGCTTTCCCACCACGAATGCCTTCGTGCCGGTGGCTTCTTCGATCATCGCCGCGGTGGCCGCAATGCCGAGATTATTCCAACCCTTTTTCTTGGGTGAAGGATCGCGATTGGTAGCAATAAACTTTGCCCCCGCCAGTATCATATCGACCGCGCGTTGCACCATTTCAAGGGTAAAGTTTCGTCC
>Ga0193753_10002139_pt1 | contig 16017 bp, 14 predicted proteins | sample H1c2metaG_FD_144925 | JGI IMG/M metagenome (GOLD analysis project Ga0193753, IMG submission 144925) | Soil microbial communities from a riparian zone of the East river system, Colorado, United States - H1c2 | ecosystem: Environmental > Terrestrial > Soil > Riparian zone | place: USA: East... | reverse complement strand
CAGCACGATCTTCTCACCCTCGACAATTGGGAGGGTGCATCCTTGGAAGGTGTGGTGCGCCGGGCCCTGCGCCCCTGGCGGGAGGAGGGCCGGGCGCGCTTTAAAGTCGAAGGGCCGGCAGTGCATCTGGATACGAAACGGGCTCTGGCGTTGGGCATGGCATTCCATGAATTGGCCACCAACGCCGCAAAATATGGCGCGTTCTCGAACCAGACCGGAACGGTGCATGTGACCTGGACCATCGAACCTGACAGCGCGCGGTTGAAGCTGCGATGGGAGGAACAGGGCGGTCCGCTCGTTTCGCAGCCCCAGAAGCATGGTTTCGGCCTGCGGCTGCTCGAGCGCGGGTTGACGCGGGAGATTTCCGGCAAGGTGACGTTGGATTTCAGGCCGGAAGGCCTGGTGAGCGAATGGGATATGAAACTGCTTTAGGCGGTAGATAAGGGAAAAATCGATGGGCGCACGTGTGCTGATCGTGGAAGACGAAATTGTCGTCTCCATGTTCCTGGAAGATCTCTTGAGCGAGTTCGGCTATGCGGTGGCGGGCGTCGTCAGCCATGTCGACGAGGCCATGGCGCACGTACCCGACTATGATGTCGCGGTGCTGGACGTGCATCTCAACGGCCGCAACGTGTTCGATTTTGCCGATTTGCTGGCGGCCCGTGATACGCCCTTTGTCTTCACCACCGGCTATGGCGCGCGCGGCATTCCGGCGCGCCATAGCGCGCGGCCTGTGCTGCAAAAACCGTTTCAGCCACAGGAGCTGGAACGCGTGCTGGCCGAAATTGCACAGGACAGCGCGGCGACGGCCGGGAAATAAGCGCACGGAAGCAGCGCGTATTTGGCCGTGCCATGTTCAAGCAGCCCGCAAAACCCTCAGATTCTCCAGATACGGGAACAGCGCGCCAATCCCCAGATTTTGAAATATAATTACAATTGACCGTTCCGGCCCCGGGGCCTCTATCTGTTTGTTAGGCCGACCTGTGGCCGGAAAGCCGCAGAAAAGCTCTTGTTTTTCTTGGAGCGGAACGCCTGGTCTGGTAATTTCTTGGCTCTTCAGAGGGGCCCCTTCCAGGGGTAGGCAATGGGTGATTTCAAGCACGCTGCGGTATTGGCCGCGGGGTTTGCTGCCGTGTTCGCGGCGGCGCCGGTGCTTGCTGCCGATCGCGCACCCAGCCTTCAGTCCTTCGGCGCCTCGCGTGCGGTCTCGGCTTACGAACTTTCCGCGCCAGGACTCTCCGGCGGCGCGGTGCAGCCCACGGTCGACGCCTTGTTGTCGGGCAGCACCTTGACGATCGCGGCATCCGGCGCCCCGTCTCTCGCCGCCAGCACCATGCTGGCGCCCAACCTGGCGCTGGACTCGGCCAGGGGCGTCGATATTGCTTCGCGCTTCACCAACTACGGCAGCGCGGCTTCGCCTTTCCTGTCGGCGGTGACCGCGCCCTATCTCACGCTGGCCAATGGCGGCCGCTATGCCGGCGTGACCTTTGCGCCGGCCGACAATCTGCGGATGCGTCTGGGCACGGCGGTAAACGATGAACGTCTGGACCGATTCCGCTTCGACCCGGGCGCGCCCACCGGTCCCTTGGCACTGACCTATGATGCCAGCCAGAGCAAATCGCTTTTGGGTGGCCTGTCCTTCGATGTTTCCAGCGCGCTGGGCCTGGACGTCACGGCCATCGCGTCGGAGCGTTCCGGCCTGCCGCTGGGCTTCACCCGCGACTCCGGCATTGCGCCAAGGTCCAGCACCGCGGCCTTCGGTGTTTCGGCGCATATGAATATCGCCCCGGGCTGGGTGACCACCGCTTCGTTCAGCGAAGGCATGACGCAACTTGACGCGCGCAGCAATTTCGCCGGCGGCACCTTGCGCGAGCAATCCTATTCCGTCGCCATCGCCAAGCACGGCGTGTTCGGTGACGATGCGCTGGGTCTGTCCTTCTCGCGCCCCGCGCCCAGCCTGGCCGGCAGCTTCTCCGTGCTGTCGGCGTCCGGCGACTTGCCGCTCACCATCGCGCAAGGCGCGTCATTGAACCGCGCCCAGGAAACCGACATCCAGCTGGGTTATGTCACCAACTTCCTGGACGGCGCGGTGGCGTTGCAGACCAACGCCGCCTATCAGACCAACGCCCAGGGCCAGCCCGGTGCCACTTCGGTGTCGTTGTTGTCGCGCGCCAAGATCAAATTCTGATCCGCTTTCCGATTCCGGCGTTTGACGTCGCTCTCCGCGACGGGTATTTTCCACATCGATAGTTCCCGAAAGGGATTAATAGGGAAGCCGGTGCAACACCGGCGCTGCCCCCGCAACTGTCAGCGGCGAGTCTAGGGCCGATACACCGTCACTGAACCGCGTTGGTTCGGGAAGACAAGCCCAAGGCGACGACCCGCGAGCCAGGAGACCTGCTATCGGGTGTCACGCTAGGTCGAGGGAACGGTGGGTTCCTGAAGGGCAAAACGTCGCGAGTTGCTTCGTCATGCGGTGACACGCGCTTCGCAGTCCCTGGCAGGGCTGTGGGCGCCTTGGCAACCCATGCCCCCAACCTCGACGGAGTGTATCTCAATGGTTCTTTCAGCAAATCTCGGCTTTCCCCGCATCGGCAGTCACCGTGAGCTCAAACAGGCTCTGGAGAGTTATTGGAGCGGGGACACCGATCACGAGGCTCTGATCCGCACGGCTGCGTCCTTGCGCGCGCGTCACTGGTTCGCCCAGCAAAAAGCCGGCATCGACCACATCCCTTCCAACGATTTCTCGTTTTACGACCAGATGCTGGACACCGTCGCCATGTTGGGTGCGGTACCGCCGCGCTTCGGGCATCGCGGCGGAGAAGTGCCGCTGGATCTGTATTTCGCGATGGCACGCGGACGCCAGGATGCGCCCGCCATGGAGATGACCAAATGGTTCGACACCAACTATCATTACATCGTGCCGGAACTGACGGAGGATATGGAATTCAGCCTGTCCGGCAGCAAGGCGCTGGATGAATATAGAGAAGCCGGATTTCTCGGCATTTCCACCCGTCCGGTCCTGATCGGCCCGGTGACGTTCCTCAAACTGGCGAAAATGCGCGATGGCTCGGACCGTTGGGCGTTGCTGCCCAGGCTGCTTCCCGCCTATCTCGCGCTGCTCACATCCTTGGGCGAAGCGGGTGCAGAGTGGGTGCAGATCGACGAACCCGTATTGGTGGCCGACCTCGATGACGGTGCGCGCGCAGCGCTGAAACTGGCTTACGCCGCCCTCGCCAGGGCACCGGTGAAGATCATGCTGGCCACTTATTTCGGGGCGGTGGGCGACAACCTGCCCGCCTTGGCCGGTCTGCCGGTGGCGGGCGTCCATATCGATCTGGTACGGGCGCCGCACCAGCTGGATGAGGTTTGCAAAGTCCTGGTGCGCGAACGCGTTCTGTCCCTGGGCGTGATCGATGGCCGCAACATATGGAAAACCGCGCTCACCGATGCCGAACGCCTGATCGAACACGCCAGGCAATTGCACGGCGATGCCCTGATGATTGCGCCAAGCTGCTCGCTGTTGCATGTCCCGGTGGATCTCGACACCGAGGGCAAGCTTGATGCCGAGTTGAAGGATTGGCTCGCCTTCGCGACCCAAAAACTGGACGAGGTTGCCGCCTTGGCCAAGGCGGCGAATGGCGCGCGCGACAGCCGTTATTTCCTGGACAATGCTCGCGCGCTGGGGGTGCGCGCCACATCGCCGCGCATCCACGATCCGGCCGTGAAAGCCAGGCTGGCGGCGGTGACGCCGCTGATGGCGGCACGCGCGCCAGGCTTCAAGGAGCGTATTGCGCTCCAGCAATCGCTGCTGAAACTGCCGCTGCTGCCGACCACGGGCATCGGTTCGCTTCCCCAGACCAAGGACGTGCGGGAAGCGCGCGCCCGCTTCCGCAAGGGCGAGCTTGGCAAAGCCGCTTATGAGCAAATCCTGGAGGAAAAGACCGCCGAGGCGATGCGCTGGCAGGACGAGATCGGTATCGACGTGCCCGTGCATGGCGAATTCGAGCGCAACGATATGGTGGAATATTTCGGCGAGCAGCTGAAGGGCTTTGCGTTCACCGAAAGAGCCTGGGTGCAAAGCTATGGTTCGCGCTGCGTCAAGCCGCCCATCATCTTCGGCGATGTCAGCCGCCCGTCACCCATGACCTTGTACTGGACCCAGATTGCCCAGCGCTACACCGACAAGCCGGTCAAGGGCATGCTGACGGGACCGGTGACCATCCTGCAATGGAGTTTCGTGCGCGACGACCAGCCGCGCCGCGACACCTGCCGCCAGATCGCGCTGGCCATCCGGGACGAAGTGATGGACCTGGAAAAAGCCGGCGTGAAACTGATCCAGATCGACGAGGCGGCCTTGCGCGAAGGGCTTCCCATCCGCAAGTCGGAATGGCAGGCCTATCTCGACTGGGCGGTGGAAGCGTTCCGCCTGACCGCCAGCGGCGTGGGCGCAGCGACGCAGATCCATACGCATATGTGCTATTCGGAGTTCAACGACATTATCGGCGCGGTGGCTGCGATGGATGCCGATGTGATCTCGATCGAGACCTCCCGCTCGGCCATGGAGCTGCTCGATGCCTTCGCAAATTTTTCCTATCCCAACGACATTGGCCCCGGCGTCTATGACATCCACAGTCCGCGCATACCCAGTCAGCAGGAAATGGAAGCCTTGCTGGAAAAGGCGCTGAAGGTCTTGGAACCGCAACAATTGTGGGTGAACCCCGATTGCGGGCTGAAAACGCGGGGCTGGGCGGAAGTCAAACCGGCCCTGGTGTCCATGGTTGCCGCGGCCAAGGCGGTGCGGAACCGATTGCCGGGTCATCCCGCCCGGCCAAGCCTGACCAAAGCCTGACCTGACGCGAGCAGCGCCGCCCGGGAAGGCGGCGCTGCCACGCACGTTTGGATTAATCCGAGTGGCCACCATGGCTTCGCGGTGGCCACTCATCGTGCGGTAATCAGGCGATCGTTAGTGTGACGTCGACGTTGTTGCGGGTGGCGTTCGAGTAGGGACACACTTGGTGTGCGGTCTCGACCAGCCGCTCCGCATCTGTGCGGTCAATTCCGGGGAGGTTGACGATCAGTTCGACGGCCAGGCCGAAACCGCCTTCGGCTCGCATGCCAATGCCAACGTCCGCCGTCACCGATGCTTCGCCTGGCACTTGCACCTTGAGCTGCTGTCCCACGAGTTTGAGTGCGCTGAGGAAACATGCCGCATACCCCGCCGCAAAAAGTTGCTCCGGATTGGTTCCCTCGGCACCGGTTCCGCCCAACTCTTTGGGCGTTGCCAATTTCACGTCGAGGTTTCCGTCCTGCGTGTGGGCTCTGCCATCACGGCCGCCGGTAGCAGTGGCGGTCGTGTGGTACTTAAGTTGAATAGACATTGTGAAACTCCTGTTTGATTAGATGACCCACGAAGGATGCGGCAGTACGAATCGTTTTCATTGAGCACCCAGCCGCGGGCGTATTCGCTTTCCTTAAGAAATGGACGGTCCTAGCTCGCAGCCCGTGCCGAGCTGCGGCGAACGTCGCCTACCGCCAGCCAGACTGCCGAAACTAGAAAGTAGAAGGCGCCGAAGGCCGCATAGGGGGCGATGTTCGCAATCCCGACAGGTGCCGCTCCGGCTGCCATCTTTGCGAAGAACCCTCCGACGAGCGCGGACTGTCCACCGCTCAGGGCCATCGCCCACTGTGCTCCGGCAGACTTCCAGCGCCGCATAGCGGTCGCCAACTGGAAGACGCCCGCGAGCACTGCCCATGCGGCGAAGACGTCAAGAACGGCGTTCATGCTTTTGCCCAGTGCGACTGCAACGGCAACCGCTGTGATCGCGCTGACAATGAAATTCAGGAGTTGGGATTTGTTCTGGCCCAGTCCGCCAGTGCGTTGGCCATCTACAAAGTTCGCAGCAGCGTCCCAGGCCGGATAGGCGACTAGCATGACCGCGGCGAGGGCGGGCTCATTCTTGGCTGCTGTGAATGCCACGGCGACCCAAGCCGCCGAGAAAGCAAAGCGGACGAAATAGTATTTCTTGAGCCAATCGGACGACGACTGGACCGGACGTTGATCGATGATTTGAGCCTGCATGTCGGTTCTCCTATCATAACTACCTACTAGAAGGTAGTATACCTGTTAGACCAACTAGTAGGTAGGATGGCGCTTGTCAACCATGTCCGCGTTTTTTCGTTCTTGGATTTCCGGCATTTTGGCGAGCACGACTTGCGGGGTGACGCGGCACTTGCAATTAATCTCTGCCCAATTATATCAACCTACCAGAAGGTAGGTGCAAATGAGTACGACTGGCAGTGATACGGCGGGGAAGCTGATCGGCGGCGCCGCTCAGCTGATTATGCGCGGCGGTTACAACGGCTTCAGCTATGCCGATTTGGCGGAGCGCTTCGGCATCCGCAAGGCAAGCATTCACCACCACTTTCCTTCGAAGTTGAGTTTGGTAGTCGCGGTAGTCGAGCAGGGCCGAACCATAATCCAGGCGCAAATCGCAGCACTGGAGCAAGGGACCCCTGTGGCGATGGAACAATTGCGCATGTACACGGGATATTGGGAGCGCTGCATCAAGGATCAGACCGCGCCGTTTTGCTTGGCTGGGGTTTTGGCGGCCGAGCTTCCCAGTCTGCCTTCTGAGATCGCACTTTCCGTTCGCGGCCACTTCGCCGATTTGGCGCAGTGGCTTGAGCGGGTTCTAATCCTCGGCGTGAAGCAAGGCTCCATGCGGATCGAAGCATCTCCCGCCGTTGAGGCTGAGACTTTCATGGCTGGAGTGTACGGCGCTATGCTCTTAGCGCGTGCTTTCGATGACCCTCAGCGGTTCAACATTATTGTCGACGCATTCATCGACCGCATCCGCGCTTAGCGTGAAGTGGAAAAAGACGGACTTATCAAAAGGATCGACTTTGGAAAAAAGCCGCTGCGCGTCGAATATCAGCTTTCTCAGGCCGGAAAAGATCTGCTGCCCGTGTTGATAGGTACGCGGAATTTTTCCGTCGGCCACCCTACTTGATGTGGCAATCGAATATCATTTTCAGCAAGCTCTCCTCGAGAAGACCCGGCGCACGAAGCGCCGGGCCCTTGGACTCAAGCCTGGAAATCCGTTGAGAGTGTTGTGTCCTTCCAGCCTATGAACTCCTCCTTTAGCGATTCCAGCTTTTCGTTGGCTAGCCTGAAAGCGTCTGAGCCCAGCAGCAGATGGGCTGGTGGTGCGTCAGAGTTCACCAGGCCCAGGATGGCCGCGGCGGCTTTTTCCGGGTCACCAAGCTGGTGACCGCTGACCTTATGGCGCCGCTCGCGGATTGGGTCCATGACCTCATCATAGTCGGCGATCTGGCGAGGCGCGCGAACCATTGAGCGGCCTGCCCAGTCGGTTCGGAACGACCCGGGCGCCACGGCCGTGACATGAATTCCCAAATGCCGGACCTCTTTACCGAGGGATTCCGAAAATCCTTCAAGAGCAAATTTGCTGGCATGGTAGGCGGCGATCCCGGGCATGGTGATAAAGCCACCCATGGATGTGATGTTGATGATGTGACCGGCGCGGCGCGCTCGCATAAGTGGCAGGACAGCCTTGGTGATCTCCACAGCGCCGAAAAAATTGACCTCGAACTGCTGGCGAAAGTCCGCCATCGAGGATTCTTCGACAAGCCCTTCATGACCGTAGCCGGCATTGTTTACGAGCACCGCGATTGGCCCGATCTCGCTCTCGATGCGCGACACCGTCGGTATGATGGCAGCTTGGTCGGTAACGTCCAATACTACGCCATGCGATCGCCCCGGCACGAGCAAGCCAAAGGCAGAGGCTTCCTCCGGCTTGCGCAGGGTTCCCACCACGCTGTGGCCGGCGGCCAATGCCGCTTGGGCCAGCGCCCTTCCCAAGCCCGTGCTTACGCCGGTAATGAACCAGATCTTGTTCGTCATGATATGCTCCGAGGGGTAGCGGCCGAGGTCGCGGATGATGCTCCGCCGGGATCGTCCGACGAACCTAAATTAGGTCTGCAACCACGCATTTCTACCCCTGCACCAAAAAAAGTGAGGCATGGTTGGATTTGCCGCATGGCGAACCGTCGATTGTCTGTATTGCTAGCTAGGTTGCTGAGAGCCTCTGGGCGTATAGCCAAGCACCAGCCACGCATGCGCCGAGTGGCCAAAGCTCAAGTCACGTGTAAACGGTCTTCCCGAATCCTATCTCGCTCGCGCTGCGCACAATGCACTCATCGTCCTGGCTCAAGCACGAAACCGCGCCTCTGGGAAGCATCCGACTCGATAAGAACTGCTCGCTTAAGGTTTTGCGAGACGAAGGATAAGCCCACGGCAAACCCGAACGTCCTGCTCAGTCTGTGCGCCGGCTTTGGCCACGCCTGCTACATTGAACACCAGCGTTCCCAGTAAAGACCCGACGCGGAACATTTGAGTAGAGCAGTGGAAATTTCCGGTCGGAATGGCCTAAAAGGCTGCAAGCCGGTCAGAGACCCAAAAACTCTACACAGAAAGTACACAGGCATTTTGACGGTCGTTTTATGCAAAGAATGCAAGTAGATAACTGAAACCCAATTTGCTTATGTATCATCGGCAAACAGGCCTCAAACGTGCAAATAGATAGGGAAATCAAATAGATGGCCGGCCCCCAATTTGTGTATGTCGTATTGGGTTTCTAATACACCTGGTATTACTACGTTTTCGGGGCGTCCTGCTACCCTACACAGAACACGGGAATGGCGGAAAACGTAGGTTCTTAGGTCGCGACCTGGACAGAATCTAGACAGAATAAATCTGGGTCTTAGATTTTGCAGCTCTGACCGCTGCAATTCGAATCCAATCTCAGAGACCTTTCATTACGGTATTTGAAATCACATCGTCGTTCAGCGTGCGGCGCGCGGTCGATCTCCTTCTTCAACGTTAGGAGGATAGGAATGATCGCCTCTTTCCCGGCGCAAGGGAGTTCATGTTCGATCTCTCAGCTCGCAGCAATAAAGATACAAGCCCAACCATGCGGAGTAGTTGGAGGTCATTCACCGGTCGAAAAACAAGCCAGCAGATATGCTTCTAGTTGAGATCACTGTCAGGCGCGAAGGTGCGCACAACTTCGTACATGCCGGGTTCAAACTTGGCGATCGTGAGCGCTTCCTGAAGAAACGGGAGTGGGGTGGGGTCCCGGCGCATCGCCTGATAATCATCGATGCTCCGCCACTGCGCGTACATCGTTACCTTTGTGCCGTCTGTACTTCGATGAAGGCTGGCAGAAACAAAGCCGCGCGCCTGGCGCACCGAAAGCTCTGTGGCTTCAGTCAGAAGTTCAATGAGCCGTCGCTGGTTTACCGGCTCAACTGTGAACACGTTGATGAGGGTGACCACACTGCTTTTCGCAGAAATCTGGGGCATGCCGCCTCCTCTATGCGGAAAGGGGATAATAGGCTATCGGCCGGCGTCCAGAATCCGCAGCTCGGACAGGCTGTCGGCCAGCGTCTTGTGCTCGAGCGTTCGCAGGACGGCGTCATCCGCCTTGGCGGCCAGATCGACGAAATAGCGCTCGACGTTAGAGCTCACGAGACATTGGTGAGGAACCGCTCGGGGCGTCCAGAGGCTCTTCTCGCCGAGCACGGCGTTGTAGATTTCCCGCAAGGTGATCGCCTCGGCCGGCCGCCCGAGGCGGATGCCTCCGTCGCGGCCAAAGCTCGATCGGACGAGCCCGGCGTTGGCCAGGGGACTCAACAGTTTGCGGACTAGGCTCGGGTTTGTCCCCAGCGCGCCTGCCAGTTGAGTGGAACTCAACTGTGCGACACCCTCCGCGTGGGCCAACGCGAGGTTGAGCATCAACTGGAGCGCAGTCGGGAACCGGACATCGATCATGGCGCGGCGTCAGCCCAGAAGCATATTCGGATAGGGTCTACAATATGAAACAATAATTGTTGCATATCAAGTGGAGAATATGTATCAATTAAAGTTGCCATTAACGGAAGGAGACTTCAATGTCTGACGAACTGGCAGTGCAGCATGTTCTCGCCCACTATGTTCGGGCTCACGATCGGCGCGACGGTGCCGCCATGGCGGCGCTCTACACGCCGGAGGCGCGGGTGACGATATTCTACAACAACAATCCCGACGGGGAGCCGGAAGTGCTCGGGGAGCTCGCCGGGCGCGAGGCGATCGCCCAAGCGGTCTCGCATATGATGAAGCCGCACCCGCCACGGGGGTGGAGCCACAACGCCATCGATGGCCTCTTGATCGACATCGACGGAGACCGGGCGACAGTCGACGCCCAGTTCATGGTGTTCAGCGTCCTCGGTGACGCGAAGCCGGCGGGCGGCTGGCCGCCGGGCGCGGCGGGCGCGCAAGGCGCCATCACGCCGATCGAGTCCGGCTACTACACGTACAATCTGGTCCGTGTGGACGACCAGTGGCTCATCGAGTCGCAGCAGATTCGACACAACCTGCCGTTTGCATTCTGAGCGGACGGCTGGGCTAAGGCGGTTGCCTGTCGTCGACACCGGCCCCGAGGGTCGCCGCCGGCGCATCCCTTGAGGCCGAGGCAGCACGAGCCTTTGCCAAATCTGTAACGGCGTCACCACCCAGAAGCATAAGGATGCAAAGACGATGCGTTATTATAAATCCAGCGCGGCCGAACGTAAGCTTGTCATGGCCGAGGCCGACGTGCCGGAGCCGGGACCTGGACAGGTCCGGGTCCGTGTCGCGGCCGCGAGCCTCAACTACCGTGACCCCTACATGATCGCGCGGTTTGCCGACGTCGGGCTCGACAATCGCATCCCCATGTCCGACGCAAGTGGCGCGGTCGACGCAGTGGGGGACGGCGTGACCCGCTTCCGGCCCGGGGACCGGGTCGCGACGATCTTCTTCCCGGATTGGATCTCCGGCCGGTTCCGGTCCAGCTACGCCCCCTCGGCATTCGGCGGCGAAGGCGCCGACGGCGTGTTGTCCGAATATGTGATCGTGCCGGAACAGGCGCTAGTCGCATCGCCTGCGTTCCTGTCCGATGCGGAGGTCTCGACCCTCCCCTGCGCCGCCGTGACGGCTTGGCATGCGCTCTTCGTTCGCGCTCCGCTCGAGCCCGGCGACCGGGTCCTCATCCAGGGGACAGGCGGCGTCTCGCTATTTGCCCTGCAATTCGCCCACGCCGCCGGCGTTCGCTGCATCGTGCTGTCATCGTCTGACGACAAGCTCGAACGCGCTCGCCAGCTCGGCGCGTCCGATCTCATCAACTATCGCGAAACGCCGGACTGGCACTTTGCGGTCCAAGACATCACCCAGGGCGAAGGCGCGACCCACATTTTGGAGGTCGGCGGCCAGGATACCTATGAACGATCCCTGCAGTGCCTGGCGGCCCACGGGACTATCGCGCAGATCGGCGTGCTCACCGGTTTCGACCTTCGGCCTAACCTTTTGCCGCTATCCCGTCTCAACGCGAATATCGCAGGCATCCAGGCGGGTTCACGCGACTATTTCGAAGACATGAACCGGTTCATCGAAGCGCACAGGATCACCCCTGTGGTGGATCGCGAATTTACATTCGACGAGGCTCTTCAAGCGTTTGCGCATATGGCCGCGCAACGTCATTTTGGTAAGCTGGTAATTAATGTCGCCGGGGGCTAGGCCTCCATGCCTCTCACAAAACGAAAGGCGCAGCCATGAGCACGACGGCATTGGGCGGAACCTTCAGTATCGGCGGCCAGCTGCCGGTGCGGCGCATGGGCTTCGGGGCGATGCGCTTGACTGGGTCTGGCGTCTGGGGGCCGCCCGCCGATAGGCCCAAGGCCGTGTCCGTACTGCGTCGTGCGGTCGAACTCGGTGTCAACTTCATCGATACGGCAGACGTCTACGGCCCCGGCGACAACGAACGGCTGATCCGCGCGGCGCTGTTTCCCTATCCAGAAGGCCTCGTCATCGGCACCAAAGGCGGCATGGTCCGCTCCGGCCCCGCTACCTCCGAAAATCCGGGCATGTCGATGAACGGAACGGAGGCGCACATCCGCCGGGCGGTCGAGGGCAGCCTGCGCGACCTAGGCGTTGGCCACATCGATCTTTATCAGCTCCACCGGGTCGACCCCGCGACGCCGATCGAGGAAACGATGCGGGTGTTCCGGGCGCTGCGAGACGAGGGGAAGATCAGGCATATCGGGCTGTCGGAAGTCGGCGTCGAGGACATTGAGCGGGCGCGCCGCGTGGTCGAGATCGCGGCGGTGCAGAACGTCTACAACCTCGCGGTCCGCAAGCATGCCGGCGTCCTGAAGTACTGCGAGGACAACGGCATCCGCTTCATCCCGTTCTGGCCGCAGCACATCGAAGGTCTGGCAGACTCTCCGGTGCTTACGAGCATCTCCGCGGAGACAGGGGCTACGCCGAGACAGGTGGCGCTGGCCTGGCTGCTGAGGACGTCGCCGGTCACGATCCTGATCCCCGGAACCTCCTCGATCTCTCACCTCGAGGCGAATGTGGCCGCGTGCGACGTCCAGCTTTCTGCGGCTCAGATGGTTGCGCTGGATGAGCTGGATGGCGCCCAAATCACCTGACATTGGTGCAGCGCTGCTCGTCGGATCCGGCTCACCGGACGGCGAGCAGATCGATGACCGGCTTCCGCCTAGATCCGAATGCACCTAGGGGACGAGCAGCAGCTTCCCAGTGGTTCTGCGGCTCTCCATGTCGGCATGGGCTTTGGCCGTGTCCGCCAGTCGGTACTCGCCCCCGATCCGGAGCTTTAGCTTCCCTTCAGCGATCCAGTCGAACAGCTGCGCCGAATGTGCGCGGAGCAGTCCGGGCGTATGGATATGGTTCAAGAACACCGCATAGCCGATCTTGATGCTCTTCGGCAGGCTCATAATGTCGAGCGGTCCCGGTCCCCCGAGGACGGGGCCGTACCAGCAGAACGTGCCCGACCGGCGCAGCACGTCAAGCGACCCCTGAAAGGTCGCCGGCCCGGAGCCGTCATAGACGACATGCACGCCTTCTCCTTGCGTCAGACGCAGCACCTCCTCGGCGAAGCGGCCCTCGCCATCGACAATCACATGATCGGCGCCCGCCTCCCTGGCCACAGCGACCTTCTCCTCCGACGAGACACGTCCGATGACATGACCGCCGCGCAGCTTGATGATCTGGGTCAGCAGCAGCCCCAAGCCGCCTGCCGCCGCATGGACGAATGCGATGTCGCCGGGTTTCACCGGATAAAAGTCGGTTGCGAAGTGGTGTGCAGTCAGGCCCTGCATCATCACCGAGGCCGCGGTGCGGTCATCGATCGCGTCGGGAACCGGCACGAGCGATGCAGCCGGGATCGCAATCCGCTGCGCATAGCTTCCCGGCGCATAGGCCCACGCGACGCGCTGCCCGGATTCGATGCCTTCGACGGAATTCCCGACCGCCAGGACACGCCCCACACCCTCGACGCCGAGAATCTTGGGATCGGGAACCTCGGTCCACGCTATGCCCTGTCGCACGCCGATGTCCATGAAGTTGACGCCCGCGAAGGCGATCTCAACCAATGCTTGCTCTGGACCCGGCGCTGGGTCGGGGCGCTCGACATATTCCAGCATCTCGCGGCCTCCGGTACCGTTCATCACAATGGCTTTCATCGACTTGCTCCTATTTTGAATGATCGTTCAATAATCGGTTAAAAAAAAGGCCTATCGAAGCGCCCTGAGCGCCATATCAGCGAGGCCCGTCAAAGCGGCGCTGCTGGCGCCCCCGCGCCCAGCGACGCGAATGCCGGCGATGTTCGCAATCAGGAACTCAGCGATCGCTTTGGGGTCGAGGCCAGGAGCAACATCACCTTCACGCTGCGCGTCGCGAACACGCGCGGCGATGGCTTGGCGCAGACTCCTTGCCAGCGGCGCGTTGATCTCCTTGAGGTCGGGACGGGCGTCGCCGAATTCATAGATAGAGCTCACGCCAAGACATGGCTGATCGGCCGTCTTAACGACGCGACTCAGCATCGCGTATATTCCGTCGATCGCACGCGCGCCGCTCCGAAGCGCGTCGAAGTGTCCAGCGCATTCGCCCATCCCATAGCGACGCGCCGCCGCACAGTAGAGCTGCCACTTGTCGCCGAAGGCGGCATAGAGACTCTGCCGTCCGATCCCCATCGCATCGACGAGCATCTGGGCCGAGGTCCCTTCGAACCCATGCTCACGGAACATGGCAATAGCGCCATCGAGCGCCGCATCCGTATCGAATTCCCGTGTCCTCGCCATAGGCGGAATATAACTATTCAGGAACGAACATTCAAATATTATATTTGTACAACACGGAGCGCTTCGTTCCTGCAAAGCTCGCCGGTCTGAGGCCGCCAAGCGCCTATGGGCGGCTGCTCAGCAAAGCCGTGGCCACTGGGGAGGGAGAGAATATAAGTGTCGAATTCCCATTGTGGGAGCTTTTCCATTTCGACCTTGCCAGTTTCGGCCCGACACCTGTGCCCTCGGAAACCGCCCGGAGCATACAAAACAGGGAAAACGCCAAGAAGCCGTTGAGAGGTGGAAATCGGGGGCTGCAATGGCCTACAAGTGCGCCCAAGCCGTCAGAGACCCAAAAATATCCTGGACAGAAAGTAGACAGCCAAAATGACCCCTATTTTTCGCAATGGAATCAAATAGATGGCCGGCCCCCAGTTTGTTTATGTGATGAAGGGTCTGTCCAAGACCTATCCCGGCGGCAAGCAGGTCTTGAAGGACATCTGGCTGAGCTTTTATCCCGGCGCCAAGATCGGCATCGTCGGCATCAACGGTTCAGGCAAGTCCACCCTGATGAAGATCATGGCGGGGATGGACAAGGAATTCACCGGCGATGCCTGGGCCGCCGACGGCGTGCGCATGGGCTATCTGTCCCAGGAGCCGCAGCTGGACGAATCCAAAGACGTGCGCGGCAATGTGATGGAAGGCGTCGCCAAGAAGCAGGCGCTGGTGGACCGCTATAACGAGATCGCCTCGAACTATACCGACGAGACCGCCGACGAAATGGCCAAACTGCAGGACGAGATCGAGGCCCAGGGCCTGTGGGATCTCGACAGCAAGGTGGACCAGGCGATGGACGCGCTGCGCTGTCCCGATGGCGACGCGCGGGTGGAAACCCTGTCGGGCGGCGAGCGCCGCCGCGTCGCGCTGTGCAAGCTGCTGCTGGACGCGCCCGATATCCTACTGCTGGACGAACCCACCAACCATCTGGACGCGGAATCGGTGGAATGGCTGGAATCGACGCTGCGGGAATATAAAGGCTGCGTCATCCTGGTGACCCATGACCGCTATTTCCTGGACAATGTCACCAGCTGGATTCTGGAATTGGATCGCGGCAAGGGCATTCCGCACGAAGGCAATTATTCGTCATTCCTGGAAGTGCAGGAAAAGCGCCTGAAGCAGGAATCTAGCGAAGAGGCGGCGCAGCAGCGCACCATCGCGCGCGAACGCGAATGGATCAAACAGTCGCCCAAGGCGCGCCAAGCCAAGTCCAAGGCGCGCATTAATGCTTATGAAGACCTGGTGCGAAAATCCCAGGAACAGCGCCAAGGCACGGCCACCATCATGATTCCTGTCGCCGAGCGGCTGGGCGATCTGGTGATCGAGGCCGACAATCTGGCCAAGGGCTATGGCGACCGGCTGCTGTACGAAAATGTGAACTTCAAACTGCCCGCCGGCGGCATCGTCGGCGTCATCGGTCCCAACGGTGCGGGCAAGACCACCCTGTTCCGCATGCTGACGGGCCAGGAAAAGCCCGATGAAGGCACGCTCAAGGTCGGCTCCACGGTGCAGATGGGCTATGTCGATCAGTCGCGCGACACGCTCGACCCCAACAAGACCGTGTATCAGGAAATTTCCGGCGGCACTGACTTCATCGAATTCGGCAAGACCAAGATCAATGCGCGGGCCTATTGCGGCCATTTCGCCTTCAAGGGCGGCGACCAGCAGAAGAAGGTTGGTCAACTATCGGGCGGCGAGCGCAACCGCGTCCACCTGGCCAAGATGCTGCGGTCAGGCGCCAATCTCCTGCTGCTGGACGAACCCACCAACGACTTGGATGTG
>Ga0193753_10002137_pt1 | contig 16021 bp, 16 predicted proteins | sample H1c2metaG_FD_144925 | JGI IMG/M metagenome (GOLD analysis project Ga0193753, IMG submission 144925) | Soil microbial communities from a riparian zone of the East river system, Colorado, United States - H1c2 | ecosystem: Environmental > Terrestrial > Soil > Riparian zone | place: USA: East... | reverse complement strand
CGTGATCGCCGCCGTCAGCGTCGTCTTGCCGTGGTCAATGTGTCCGATCGTCCCGATATTGACGTGCGGCTTACTCCGGTCAAATTTCTCTTTCGCCATGGAAACTACCAACCTTAAAAAATTCTTCGTCCTTGCTTAGAGGGAGTTTTGTTTTGCCCGCCAGGCGCGCGTGCGGACACAACTCAGGTGATACACCCGGAAAAATGATAACACGGGACGGTTGTTCGTATTTGAACAGCGCCGTCGCGCGGTCGCGCAGACAACACCCGGCCTAAGGCCGAATCTAGCGCAAATTGCTGCGGCCGCTTCCCTACCCCGCCTCCGATCGGCTGGCGGTGTTGTTCGAAACCAACATTTCGAGAAAAACCGGGTTGCAGGGCGTCGCACCGGTTCGGGTCGCTCCGGCTAAATGGCGTGCTTTACCCGATCGATTGCGCACGACCAGCTTCCGCGCGCCGACGAGATTCAGTTGAGCTGGCCTGCTGCTGCGAACCATGGCGAGCCTTGGTAGCGTGCCATTGGGATTTGAGACGCGCAACTTTTTGACGTTCCACATCAGTGCCGCGTGATCGGAGATAAAGGACGCTTGAAAGCAGGCGAAGGGACAAAAGTGGCCCTAACGGTGATCGCCGGAGTAGTGGGCGACGCGCGCGACACCAGCCGGACCGAGACGCCAATCCCGACGGTCTATTGGTGCCCGGCTCCCGGGTTTTGGCCCGATCCGATTTATCTGGTGAAGACGCAAGGGCCACCGGCCGCGTTGGCGAATACCGTGCGGCAGCAGATCAAGCAGTTCGAGCCGGGACGTGCCGTTTATGGCGTCGCGCCGCTCGAAGATCAGATCTCTTCATCGGCGGGCGAAGGAAGACTCCAGACGACGCTGCTAACGTCGTTTGGATTGACGGCGCTGTTGCTCGCTTCGAGCGGCCTGTACGGCGTGCCGGGATTTTTCGTTTCGCAGCGCACGCGCGAAATCGGATTGCGCATAGCGGTGGGCGGCTCCGGGCCAGGTTTTCCGGCAACTGTTCCGGCACGGCGCGGGCATGACAGTAGGCGAGTGGCGGCTCCCGCACTGCTGCTCATCGTAGCGGCTCTGGCGATCGGAGCGCCGTCGCGGCGCGCTACTCTGGCCGACCCGATAGAAGCGTTGCGTGAGGAATGAAGGAGGCTTTTTACGTTTTGCGCAGATGCACGAGCGCAAACATCGGCCACGCGGAAAATAGACGATCGAGCGCGCGCCAAACGGAAAAAGTCCAAGCCGGCATGAGTTGCCGCATCGAGACGCCCCCGGAGACCAAGTAGCGGAACGGCATCATCGTTCGTATTTCGGCAACCGAAAGCCCTGGGAATTCGCGATCAAAGGAGTGGCGATCACGCTCGAAGATGATCCATGGCAAAGCGCCGTTGGCTCCGGAGAGCGGGCCGCCTGCCGGAAAGGTCCAGTCCGCGGCGGCCGGCTGAAACGGTTCGTGGTGCAAATGTCCATAGATCAGCCGCGACCACCAGGAAACCCACGGCTCGATCATGACCACGACCCCGCCGGGCATCAGACAGCGCTGGGCTTCGGCGAAGAATTGGCGCGGCTGCGGCAGATGGTGCAACACGTCAACCATCACGATGGCCTTGAGGCTTTGGTCGGCAAACGGTAGCACGTGAGCGTCTAAGACGGCGTCCAGGCCAGGTAGCTGAAGAATCTCGGACCGGATGAGTTGCGGTACGCGACCGGCGAGAATGCCCGCTGCGGAGCCGATCTCTAGGACATGCCCGGCGCCAGCGGGCACCCGCTCCACCAGCAGCGCATACCATTCGTCGTAGATGGCGCGCAGGAATCCGTTCGAGGCGATGACCTTGCGGCGCAGATCGGTTGTGCGCGGGTCGTCGATGTCCAGTCCGCGCATCAGCGGATGCGCGAGCAGTGAGGAAATGCCCATCCGAATAAAGTATATGGAGCCGTTGACCGGGATCGAACCGGTGACCTCTTCCTTACCAAGGAAGTGCTCTACCAACTGAGCTACAACGGCCTACGGCACTGGTGGACAGGGAAGGATTCGAACCTTCGTACCTCGCAAGGAGGGACAGATTTACAGTCTGTTGGCTTTAACCACTCACCCACCTGTCCGAACAGAACGGCTCCTCCATTGATAACATAGCCCGGAATTACAAAACAAAACCAATTTCAGAGCTTCAATTCCCAGATTTGGCCGGTGAGCTCGGGGCCGAAGTTACTGTGCTTCTTCTCGCTGGCGAGGCGGAAGCCGGCTTGTTCGTAGATGTGCCGGGCGGTAATCAGAACACTGTGCGTCCAGAGCACCACTTTCGTATAGCCGGTGCGGCCGGCGAAGCGCACGGCCTCGTCCACCAGGCGCTTGCCCAACCCCAAGCCACGCGCCGAGCGTTCGACCATGAGCAGGCGGAGCTTGGCGACGGTGGCAGTCTTGCGGACTATGAAAATCGAACCCAATCGCTCGCCTTCGCGCTCGGCGATCCAACAATGCTCGCGGTCCGGGTCGTAGTTCTTGAGGAAATCGGCGACGATCCGGGCGGTCATCGATTCGAGAATTCCGTTCCAGCCGTATTCCTGGGAATACAAGACACCGTGGCGCTCGACGATCCACCCCATGTCGCCCGGTTCGTGTGCGCGCAGCACATAGGCGGAAGTCCGCGGAGGCGGCGCGGAGAGCGTTTGCGCCACCGTATCGAGGGCCTCGACCATGCGCTGCTGCTGCTCGGCGGAGAGCCGGCCGAGCTTCTTTCGGATCTCCTCCTGAGAGCGGCCGTTGAGGGTGGCCAGTTGATCGCGGCCTTTCGGCGTCAGCGACAGGATGTGCTGGCGGCCGTCGGACGGCGATTTGGCGCGAGTCAACACGCGGCTGTGCTCGAGACGTTTGAGGATGCGGCTCAGATAACCGGCATCGAGCGCGAGCGCTTTGCATACTTCGACAGCGGTTGGCTGGGCCAGATGAGCGATTTCGTACAGGACGCGCGCCTCGGCGAGCGAGAACGATGTCTGGAGATAGGGCTCCTGAAGAACGCCGATTTCCTTGGTATAGAAACGGTTGAAGCGGCGAACGGCGGCGACGTTCGAGTCGAGCGAGGCCATATAGTTGACAGAATCAACTATTTCATTGCTTTTGTCAACCAACTATTTTATTGATGTTAGCCAACGGTGGAGGGGAAGCGGTCGTCTAATGCCGGCAGAAGGACAACCCATGAAACGCCTACTTCCCATTTTCCTCTTGTCGGCCGGCGCCTTATTGCTGCGGGCGGACGACTCCTGTTCGGCGAATAATTTTCATTCGGACGGAATGACCAGCTACGCGCAGATTCGCGAGCAGACCTTGCCGGCGGTCGCTGAGAACTACATCAACCCGGGCGCCAACGGATCGATTCGGGTACACGGTTGGGCAGGCGGAGAGGTGCGGGTAAAAGCCTGTATCCAGGCGGCGGCACAAAGCGAAGGCGAAGCACAGACGCTGGCTTCCCAGGTCAGCATCGCCGAAGGCCCGGGCATGATTCGCGCCAGCGGCCCTTCGACACACAACCACAGTTGGTGGAGCGTTTCCTACGAGGTTTGGGTGCCCAACGCGGCGAACGTCAAGATGGAAGCCAACAACGGAAGCATTGGCGTCGACGGCATGCGTGGCCAGCTTCGTTTTCATACGCAGAACGGGTCGGTGCGGCTAAGCGATGTAGGCGGTGATGTAGATGGGACGACTACCAATGGCTCAGTGACGGTGGAATTGGCTGGCTCCGGTTGGAACGGAAGCGGTTTGCATGTGGAAACGACGAATGGGAGCGTGAAGGTGAATCTGCCGGAGAGCTTTTCGGCGCGGCTCGAGGTTTCCACCGTGAACGGCAAGGTGCAAACAGATTTTCCGGTGACGGTAAGCGGCGAGATTCAAAAGAATATGTCGTTTGTCTTAGGCTCCGGCGGCCCGACGATCGAGGCGCGGACGGTGAACGGCAGCGTGCATATCAGCCGCCGGAGCTAATTGGAACGGCGCGTTAAGCGGACGCGGCTAACCTGCGAGGAGCGGCGAAGTGGTGAATGGCTTCTATGTTCACCAGCCTGGGAGTCGCTTGGCCGCAGGGACAAGCGGCGCTTTCAATCGTGGCGGAGAGGCCGGTGCGCAGGCCGTAGTTTCCGGGATTGTCCAGAATGAGTTCGTCGCCGTCGCGCCAGCAATCGATGCCGGGCTCGAGATGCCAGCCTTCGTGCGCACCGCACTCGGCGGCTAGCAGGCCGTTGTCGGGCCCGAGATAGAGCTCGAAGATCGGCACGCCAAAACCTTGCCAGAGAGCCACGCGGGAAACATCGCTCATGGGCCGCGCTCGATAGCGGGTCAGTACGACGAGCGCGCGGTCCACGGAAGCCAGCTCGAGCATGCCGAGTTGGACCTGCTCGAGCAGACGGTCGAGTGCGGCAACGTCTCCGACGAGCACACGCGGCCGATAGGCTTCGAGCTCGAGCCATCGTTCGGGCGTGAACGGCGAGACGGAATCGAAATGCGGACCAGGACTGAGTTGGGCCACCCGTAACTTGGGCGAGGCGGGGAACGGAAGCTTGACGCGCGCAGCGGCGGCCGGCCGGGGGAGGCTGATCTTGAGTCTCACTGTGGGCATGGAAGCCACACAGACAAAGTACCAGTACTTGGGGAAGATTTGCTTAAGATTTTTCTGATGGCTTAAGGTGAAGGGTTTCCAGATTCGTCTGGAAGATGCGCGAGGCGTCCTCCCGTTCGATGGCGAGTTCGTAGAGCGCGGTGGTTTGCTGGCGGAAAATCTCCTCGTTCCAGCCGCGTGGGAAAAAGCTCGAATCGGAGCCGAACAGCAGGCGGCCGGCGCCGACGGCATCCAGGGACCGCCGGAATACGGTGCGCAAGTCCAATCCTTCGTATAACATCCAATGATTGCTGCTGGACGTATCGAGATAGACGTTCGGACAGAGGTCGGCGAGCATGAGGGTTTCACGCAACAAACCCGCGCCAAAGTGCGGCACGACGAAGCGGATTTTCGGAAAGTGAAGCGCGACCGGATGGAGCGCGAGGGGGTTCGAAAAGCGCAGGTCGAACTGACTGGGGAGCCCTAATTTTTTTCGTACGCCGACGCTGAGCGCCCCGCAATGGACGAAAACCGCGAGACCGCCATCGGAGGCAATCTCCAAAAGTGGTACTAAGCGCTCGTCGACGACTGAGTACGTATGCATCGCCGGAAAGAGGCAGAGGCAATGCAGATTGGGATTTGCGGCGGCGGCTTTCACACGATCGACGGCGTCCGGCTTCGTGGGATCGAGCATGAAATAGCCGAAGAAGCGCTCCGGATGGGCCGCGACGGCATCGGACACGCTCTGCTCATCGCCCGGCATACTCGCAATGAGCGCGGCGCGTGTTACTCCGTAGCGGTCGAGTTCGGCGACCCATTGGCTGGCCAGCACGGTTGGATCGGGAGGCGGAACGTCCCACTGGAGCAGAGGCGCAAGAGCCTCCGCTCCGTTGAGCTTTTTCTGACGCGCTAATCCCGCATAAAAGTTATGCGAGAAGAAGTGCGCGTGCGCGTCGTTGATGGATAGTTCGCCCCAAGGCGTCTGTGCCATGCCTTGAGTATTGCAGCGATGGCCGAATGCTTACAAAACCCGGCGGCGTCCAGCTATGAGGCTCACCAGAAACAACACCAGGAAAATAACAAAACAGATCTTGGCGATGCTCGCCGAGGCGGCGGCAATGCCTCCAAAACCCAGCAAGCCGGCAAGCAGCGCAACTACCAAAAATACCCACGCATACCAGAGCATGTATTACCCTCCGCATCGTGGACGCGATTACTGGGCAACTTGAGACCAGCACATCTACCGGTACTAACCGAAAGGATGTTCGAGCGAGGGGCTGGGCGGCGTGAAGAGCTTGGCGCCATCCGGCGCGACGTACATGTCATCTTCCAAGCGAATGCCGAATTTGCCGGGCAGATAGACGCCGGGCTCGTCGCTGAAAGTCATGCCTGGCTGCAAGGGAAGAGTGTTGCCGCGCACCAAGTACGGCCATTCGTGGCCATCCAAGCCGATGCCGTGCCCGAGGCGGTGGGTGAAGTATTTGTAGCCGGGACCGTAGCCGGCGTCGGCGATTACTTTGCGCGCGGCGGCATCGACGGCCTGGCATTCGACGCCCGGCCTGGCGGTTTCGAGAGCCGCTTTCTGCGCCTGGTGGACAACATCGAACACGCGCTTCATCTCATCGCCGGCGGTTCCATAAACGAAGGTGCGCGTGATATCGGAGTTGTAGCCTTCGACGGTGCAGCCATCGTCGATCATGACGACCTGGCCCTCGCGAATCGTTTGCGTGGCGACGCTGCCGTGCGGTAGCGAACTCGAGGAGCCGACCTCTACGCTCGCGGCGCCACGGAAGCCGACGCGCTCGTACGCGGCCGCAATCAGCGCGCCCGCCTGGGCTTGCGTCATGCCGGGCGCAAGAGCTTTGTAGACCGCTTCGTAGACCTGCAGCGTGGCTTGATTGGCGATGCGCATCAGCTCGATCTCGTGAAGGCTTTTCAGCATACGGCAACCGGCGGTCACGGGCGTAGCGCTCGAAATTTTCAATTGTGGAGCGGCTTTGGCGATGGCGTCGCTGAACACGAACGGTGTGTGCTCCTCGACGCCGAGAGCAGCGATAGACTGCATGGCGGAAACGAGAACGCGATACGGATTTTCGTCTTCGGCCCAGGTGAGCACGCGAGCGTCGGCAAGCGGTCCGCGTTCGAGCTGTTCGCGGGCGCGGCCTTCTTCAAACGACGGACAGACGCAGAGACACTTTCCTTTAGCCGGAATCAACGTACCGAAGAAACGCTCGCTTTGCCCCCAACGCGCGGCGGTGAAGTAGAGCAACGAACTACCGCCGGTGAGAAGAATGGCGTCGAGTTGGTGACGATGCATGAGCTCGCGCGCGCGTTCCAGGCGCGCCTGGCGCTCCGCCGCGTCAATGGGGCGCACTTGGCTGCGCATGGATTGCAATGCCGCAATCGAAGGCGGTTCGGCCAGAACGGGCGCGGAGACGGCGAAGGCGGCAGTTTGCAAAATGCGGCGGCGCGTGATTGGCATAGACAATGGTAAGCAGATGAATTTGGATGTCTTGTTTTTCGGCGCGCATCCCGACGATGTGGAGTGGGGTGCGGGCGGGATGGCGCTGCTTTTGCGGCAGCGGAATTGTTCTTTCGGCATCGTGGATCTCACCGATGGCGAGATGGGATCGCGCGGGACCGAAGCGGAGCGGAAGGAAGAAGCGCGGGAGGCTTCGCAATTTGTCGGCGCGGCGGTGCGCGAAAGTTTGCACCTTCCGGATTGCGGACTTGTGGATTCGCCGGAGCAGCGGCGCCTGGTGGCGAGCATATTGCGGCGCTACCGGCCGAAGGTGGTAATCGGGCCGTATTGGAAGGACCGGCATCCGGATCACGCAGCGGCGGGCAGGACGATTCGCAACGCGGGGCTCTACGCAACGCTTCGCAAATCAGAAGATGACAATCCGCCGCACAAGCCGCAAGCGTTTCTCTACTACCTGCTGCATCACGTGCGCCGGCCTTCGCTGGTAGTGGATATTTCGGAAGCGTTCGAAAAAAAGCTCGAGCTACTGCGATTGCATCGATCGCAATTTTCAAAGACGGCGGAGGAATTCGGAGTGCTGCCGACGGGATTGGGAGATTACTTGTTCGCGCTTGAATCGCGCGACCGATTTTTCGGATCGCTGGCCGGCGTGCGATTTGGGGAAGCGTTGGTGATCGATCAGCCGCTGAAGCTCAAGAACCTGGGAGAACTGGCGTCTTTGCTGTGAAGGCCACGGCCACGGACGCTACCCCGCCCAAGAAAAGGGAGGCTGACGCAATGAGAAGCCCTTTGGCGCGACCGGAGTACTCCTTCCACTTCGTAAATCCCCAAAAGACGGCCAGTAAAACCGAGAGAAGCGGAATGACGACAATGAGCGCGGAATTGAGATTGAGGGAGGCCGGAGCCGACATCGCCAAACCCTGCGCCAGCATTCCCAAAGCCCAGACTGCGCCGCCGGCAAACCCAAAAAAATGCTGGAAGGGTTGGCCCGTAAAATACGCGCTAAAACCGATCGGCCCACCGGAGATCGCAATGTTCATGAAGTAGAGGTTCAACACGATGGTCGAAACAAGCATGGCGATGCTTACTAGCAGGACACCGGCGTAGGGCCCGAGGCCGAAATCGCCACGGAAGCCCCGCTCGATGATGACGAAAAAGGATCCCAGAACGACGCCCGAAATGATGCCGACAATGATTCCTTTAGTCGAGGTGGGAGCTTTCTTGGCCGGCCCTTTTGCAGCGACCGCGCGCGCCGGAGTCTTATGGCGGCGGATGGCAGCGATATCGAAAATCAAAGCGGCCAGAAGAAACCCCACTCCAGCTACCAGCCAAAGTCCCTGCGCGCCCTGAAACTGAACCAGCGCGGCGACCGCCACCGCCGACCCGATGCAAAGGGGAAACGCCGCTGACATGCCCAGGAGCGATATGGCCGCCAGCAGCAGCATGTTCCCTAGAGCAAAAAGAGCACCCGCCACAAGCCCCAGAGCCTGATTCGTGCGGCCCGCGACCAGCATGCGGTCGCTAAAGCCGAGCTCCGAACCGAGCGTTCCGAGCGTGTAGGCGGCTATGAGAGAAAAGAGCAGCGCACCGACGGCAAAATCAATGGAGAAGAGCTCGAAACGCCAACGGCTGCCGGTTGCTTTGAAGGTGTTTGCCCAGGAGCCGAGGCAAACCAAAGACAGAATCAGAAAGAGAAACGCACTAAGCCAAGTTGTGGGTAGAACCAAAGAGACAGCCTTCTCATCCGCCAGGATGCGAATCCAACTATCGGCGGCAGCAATTTTGCATCGAGACTAGTTTAGTAGCAACCGTTGTGCCAGGCTCTCCAAAGTAGCCTTGTTGCGCAAGATTGCGATAGACGTTGCCGGCCACGCCGGCAGCGATCGGGCCAGCGACTCCGCGGCCACCAGTGAGCAGGACCACAACCACTACTTTGTTCTTGCCAACATCGTTGAAGGAACCAAACCAGCCCAAGTGCACGCCCGGTTGGGCGGTATCGGTGCAGGTACCGGTTTTGCCGAACACCGGATCGTTCTCGTCGTAGATGGCGCGGCGCGCGGTGCCGAACTCGACAGCGCCCATCATGCCTGGCCGGACCATCGGGACAAACTTCGCTATATCCAATTCACGCTTGATTCGCGGAACCAAGTTTTCCGTCTCAGCCTGGCTCTTCGGATATTGCAGGTAGTACATCGTTCCGCCGTTGGCGACAGCGCTCACAATACTCGTCAGCTCCAACGGGGTTAAACGGATTCCATCGCCAAAACTCGTCATCATGCCCACGCCGGTCGCGGGAGCCGCGTCGGCCAAGTAACCCGCTTCTTCGCCCGCGATATCGAGTCCGGCTTTTTCGCCGAAGCCGAACAGCTTGCCATATTTCTGCACGCGTTCAAAACCCAGTTGCTGGCCGAGCTTCGCAAAATACTGATTGCTCGATATAGCCAACGCCTTGGTCATGTCGAGAGAGGTACGGCGGGTGAGCCTTACTTTCGTCGAGGCGTCTACAATTCCTTCGCTCAGCGATGCAAAAGAAACCATCACTTTTACGGTGGAGCAAGGCTGAAACGCACCCTTCAACCCGAGCTTCTGGTTCACGATCGTGAGAATGCGGCCGGTCTGCGGATCCGCGATCACGACTGTCCCGTTATACGGGCCGAGCGCATCTACCGCAGCTTTGCGCGCCACCAGATCGTCACCCTCGATGTTGTCGCCAACCGTGGAATCGGCAAAGGTTGGCTCCGTCCAAGGACTGTAGAGTGCACGGCGCACTCGGCGGCGACGCGATATGGGTTCTCGCGCTAGCGCCGTTGTGCCGGTGTGAATGACGGCTGCCCGGGTGGCTGTCCGGCGAACCGGCCGCGCCTTCAGCCGGGCGGAACGAACCGGTGTCACGGATTTTCGGAGGGTTTTGTGCACAGGTTTCCGGGTGACCGTGCGCCGCGTACGAACCGTCTCGGAGAGAGCCGTTTGGGGCATCAGCAACAGGCCCGACGCCATGAGCGCGAGCAGCGCCGCGACAGCACGTAAATTTCGAAAATTGATCACTAGTGTTCCCATCGAAACCAGAAAATATTCTTAGAACCGCCGAACCTAGCCCCTAGAATATAGTGCAATTAAAGTTACTCTTATCCTAAGGTTGTTCGTCATCTGCCGTCAACTAAAAGATTCGCCGGGGGTTAACAATGATTCAGGAGCTATACCGTCCGGGCTAGGCGGCCGTCCAACCCCCATCGATCGCTACTACCGATCCATTCATAAAATCGGCTGCTGGGGAGCAAATATATAGCGCCAGGTTAGCGATTTCCTCAGGTCTGCCTAAGCGGCCTATGGGCTGCCTCTGATTCAGTTCGGCCCGTACCTTCTCTTTCTCGTGATGGTGGTATTTTTCCAAATACCCCTCGACAAACGGGGAGTCTACGGTCCCCGGCGCAATACAGTTCACACGAATCTCGGTCGGATAGTCGACCGCAAGCTGGCGCGTCATCGCAACCACCGCGCCTTTGGTGGCGCAGTAGGCAAAGCGGCGCTTCACTCCTACCAAGCCCGCCACTGAGCCGATATTGACAACTGAGCCGCGTACTTTTTTGAGCGCCGGCATAGCGGCCCTGGTTACCAGATAGGTTCCCTCGACGTTCACGCGAAAGAGGCGCTGGAGTTCGGCCAGTTCGGTCTCCTCGACATTGCCGACCATGCCAATGCCGGCGGAATTGATCAAGATGTCGAGGCTCTCGAAGGCCGCGAACAATTTCGCGACCTGCTTCTCGTCGGTAATGTCGCAGCGATGGGCTTCCCCGCCCGGCAAGGCGCTCGCGACCGCCTGGGCCTTGTTTTCGTCCAAATCCACCACCACGACCCGCGCTCCGGCTTCCGCAAAGATGCGCGCCGCCGCTTCGCCAATTCCACTGGCGCCGCCGGTGATCAGCGCGCGCTTTCCATCCAACCTAAAAGGATCCATCATGTTTTGTTCAGAATTATATGGGTCCGGATACGCGCTTCAGCTCTTCAAGCAAAGCCTCTTGTGAAGAAACGTCCAATTTTCCGCCGAGCTTCGTCAGATAAAAAACGTCTAACGCTTTGTGGGCTTCCGTATCGACCAGGACCAGTTCAATATTACAGCCGGACGCCGCGATAGCCGAGGTCAGATCGTAGAGCAAACCGGGACGATCTTCTCCGGTGAAGTCGAGCAGGGTGCAGGTGTCCGAGGCATCGTTGTTGAACCGCAAAGACGGCAGGATGCGAGCGCCGCTCGACGGCCGCACGGATGCGCGCCGCTGCTTCAACAAGTCGGTGACCTGTATCGAATCACGCAGTACGCACTCGATGGTCCACTCCAAACGGCCGACCTCGTCGGGATTCAGTTCGAGCGTGTGCATGGGATCGGCGAAACGGATGAGATCCAATATGCAGCCGCTGGCATTCGAGGAAGCTTCGGCTTTGAGTATGTTCATGCCGCGGCTAGCGAGTGCGCCGCACAGTTTCGAGAAAGCTCCGGCTTTATCCGGCGCGAGAGCGGTTAACAGAAAAACTCCGGAGTCGCGGCTGATTTTTACGGCGACGCCATGTTGTTTTCTTTTCTGATCGAGCGCGAAGTGCTCTTCGATTTGCTCGCGCGTGTGGGTTCGCAAGTAGCGGGTCGGAAAGCCTTCGAGAAATTCTGTCAGCTTCGGGGGAAGTCCTTTGGTTGTGTGAATACGATCGGCCATCAATTCACGCGTCAATTGCTCGAGGCCGGTCGTGTAGACGCGCCAAAGCTGTTCCAGGCGCCACGGGCTCATCGCCGTAGGATTTACCGCGCTGATGTCGGCGTAGGTCAACAAGGTGAGCCGGCGCAGGTCTTCTTGCGTGGGAATTCTGGAGCTGAGATAGCGCGCCGTGGCGGGATCTTCGAGATCGCGCCCGTTCATCACGGTCGAAAGATCGAGGTGATGTTCGATGAGAAAGCGGATGCCGTCGCGCTTTTGTTCGGGCACCCCTAGCCAGCTCAGTACATCGTCGGCCGCGGCGAGCGAGCCGCGCACGTGATCGCCGGGCAGGGTGCCTTTTCCGATGTCGTGAAGCAGGAGCGCGAGGCGAAGCGTCGCGACATCGTCTTCTTCGAGCAGCAAATTGTGAAAGCGCGCCGCCGGACCGTCTTTTTCGGCCGCGAGGGTATCGATGGTTTCAATCGCAACGATCGAATGCTCGTCGACCGTATAGCGATGATAAAAATCCCGGACGACCAGGCACTCGATGGCGGGCCAATGTGGAATGGCATTGGCGAGAACGCCGGTTTCCTGCATCTGGCGGAGACCGACAGCCACCTTCGGCTGCGAGAAGAAATCCTGCCATGCAGGCCACGCTACCTGCTGCTCGCCCAAGATCTTCTGATAGCGGCCGTCTTCACTGATGAGACGGCGCTGCGCGTCCCAGGAAAGCGGAAGGCCGTGCCGGGCGGAAAAAGTGAAGACGCTCAGTATCGATTCCGCGGAACTCAGAATGAGCGCCGGATTGCGCAGCAGGATGCGATCGTGGGAAACCGTGAATTCCGCGCTCGATAAGCGCTCACGCCAATTGCGGAATTGACGCATGAGCGATGGATCTTTGAGCTCGGCAAATTCGAGCGCTCGCTGGCAGGCATGAAAAACCTGGCGCGCGTGGCGATAGTAGAGCCGCATCCAGGCGGCCGGGTCCATCGGCTCGGCGGGCAGGCTGGCGGCTGCACGATCCTGCCATTCGAAGGTCAGCAGGTTGTTGTCCCGGCCCGTTCCTTCGTGGAGAAAGCGGCGCACGGCGAAGAGGAATTCGCGAGCGGGCTCGATCCCGGCCAGCGCTTCGCCGATGGATCCGCGATCCTCGGCCAGCAGCGAGAACCAGTGCAGCACATGAATATCGCGAATGCCGCCCGGGACTTCCTTGACGTTGGGCTCCAGGTGATAGACCGTGTCGTGGAATTGCGCATGACGCTTGCGGGTCATTTCCGCGAGTTCGCTCAGCAGCTTGTTTTCATAGCGCCGATAGAAGTCCGACAGAGCTTTCGAAAGCTGAGTGTAGAGGTCGCTATCGCCGTAGACCAGCCGCGCATCGAGCAAACTGATATGCAGTTCGATGTTGCGATCGTTCAGCCGTGCACACTCGGCTACGGTGCGCACGGATTGGCTCGCGCGCAGCCCGGCGTCCCAGAGCTCTCGCACAAATTCGCCCAATGGCGTCTTGAGTGCCGTGGTTGCGGATTCGTCCGGCGCGAGGATGACGAGATCGACGTCCGAATGGGGAAATAACTCGCGGCGTCCGTAGCCGCCCACGGCGACCAGGGCGAAAGGGAACGCGAGTTTTGGTTGTAAATATCGCGATGCAGTCTCTTGGACGAGCCGATCGACTGAATCCGCGCGCTCGGTCATGCCTGTTAGAGCGCCATCTCACCCGTGTCGTCGTTGCGGATGCGGATCGCGTCGAGCACGTCGAAGACGAAGATCTTGCCATCGCCTATCTTGCCAGTGCGAGCGGCCGTGGCAATAGCCTTGGTAATTTCCTGCAAGCGCGCATCCGGCACGACGGTCTCGATCTTTACTTTCGGCAGCAGGTCCACGTCGTATTCCATGCCACGATAGACCTCTTTGTGGCCCTTTTGCCGGCCATGGCCGCGCACTTCCGAAATGGTCAGCCCATCGATGCCTATGTTCTTGAGCGCTTCCTTGACCTGGTCCACTTTGTGCGGTTGAATGATGGCTTCTATTTTTTTCATGTGCGCTTTACGATTCCAGGTTATAGCCTTCTTCGCCGTGCAGGCTGATATCGAGCCCCGTGACTTCTTCTTCCTGCGAGACGCGGACGCCAACCGTCAGATCCACAATTTTCAGAATGATCAATGTTCCCACAATCGCGAGAACCCATGAAATAGCTACCGCGATGGCTTGGTTCAAGACTTGGCCCGGATGGCCATCCACCCATCCCAGCGGAAGCGGCTTGCCCGACGAATCTTTCAACGCGTCGTTGATGGCGCTCGTGGCAAACACTCCGGTCAGCAGCGCGCCCAGCGTGCCGCCGGCGCCGTGAACGCCGAAAGCGTCGAGCGTGTCGTCATATTTGAATTTGCTTTTGACGGTAGTCACCATCCAGAAGCAGAACGCCCCGGCGAGGAAGCCGATGAGCAATGCGGGGAACGGTTTCACAAAACCGGAAGCCGGAGTGATGGCGACTAATCCCGCGACGCACCCGGAAATTCCACCCAGCATGCTGGGCTTGCCGTGCTTGACCCATTCGGCGAACATCCAGCCGAGCGCGGCGGCGGCGGCGCCAAAATGCGTCGCGACAAAAGCGCTGGTGGCAAGTCCACTGGCGCTCACCGCGCTGCCCGCGTTGAAGCCGAACCAGCCCACCCACAGCAAGCATGCGCCGATCACGCTGAGCACCAGGTTGTGCGGCTTCATAGGTTCTTTCGGGAATCCGACGCGCTTGCCGAGATACAGCGCGCAGACCAAAGCGCTTACGCCGGAAGTGATGTGCACGACCGTGCCACCCGCGAAATCGAAAGTCGGGATCTTGCCGCCGAGGTATGCGTTGAGCAAGCCGCCCTTGCCCCACACCATGTGCGCCATCGGGAAGTACACGATGGTCGACCACAAGCAGGTGAAAAGCAGCATGGCGCTGAACTTCATCCGCTCGGCAAATGCGCCCGAGATGAGCGCCGGCGTGATGATGGCGAACATGAGCTGGTAGATCATGTACGTTTCGTGCGGTATGGTGGCGGCGTAGTCGGCGTTGGGGGCCGAGCCCACGCCGTTCAGAAACAAATATTGCAAGCCGCCGAAAAAGGCATTGCCCTCTCCGAACGCGATGCTGTATCCGTAAATCGCCCACAGTACCGTGACCACGCCCATCAGGGCGAAGCTATGCATCATGGTGCTGAGAACGTTCTTCGCTCGAACTAGTCCTCCGTAGAAGAGCGCGAGGCCGGGGCCCGTCATCAGCAACACCAGCGCGGCGCTTGTCAGCATCCAGGCGTTATCGCCCGCCGATTGAGCGGATTTGGTTGCGGCTTCGAGAGCGGTGAGCCGCGCTTCGGCCGACGCGGGCGCTTGTGCAAATGCCGCGCTGCCGCAAAGCGCGAGAGTCCATAGTAGCGGCTGTAAATGGATGGGCGACGGCTTGGTCATAGTTAGCAATAAAGAAGCGTATCAGGCTTCGGGGTTTCGCGGCGCTTCAAATTTTTATCCGGAATATTCAAATGTTCTTTGACTTCTAAGTAATCGCCCGGCAACGCCTGCGCGGGGCTTGGCGATTTCTAGACTGTGTTGACCAAGCACCGCTTGGCTGCCAGGCTTGTTAGGCTGGCTATGGAACGCGATGCCGCACACTCAATCGACCGCACTTGGCCTGGGCGCCCCGGCTCCGAATTTTCAGTTGCCTGATGTCACGTCGGGCGAGACCGTAACGCTCGAACGATTTTCGGGCAGCCGCGCGCTGCTTGTGATGTTCCTCTGCCGCCATTGTCCGTATGTGAAACACATTCAGGATGAGCTGGCGCGGCTGGGGCGCGATTATGCCGCGCGCCCGGTTGGCATCGTGGCCATCTCGTCGAACGATGCCGAGGCGTATCCGGAAGACGGGCCCGCGAGCCTCCGTGAGATGGCTGCGGCGCTCGGCTTCTCGTTCCCGTTTTGCTACGACGAGAGCCAGGATGTGGCGCGCGCGTACGGGGCCGAGTGTACTCCCGATCTCTTCTTGTTCGACGCCGGCGGCAAGCTCGCCTATCATGGCCAGTTCGACGACAGCCGTCCGCGCCGCAGTTCGAATCCGGTGACCGGCCCGGCCACTGGCAAAGACTTGCGCGCCGCTATCGATGCGCTGCTCGAGGGCCGCCCCGTTTCGCCGGATCAAAAACTGGGCGTCGGCTGCAACATTAAGTGGCGGGCAAATACGGCGTCTGCCTGAGTCCGAACAGGCGCAGGCGATCCGTCA
>Ga0193753_10002136_pt1 | contig 16036 bp, 12 predicted proteins | sample H1c2metaG_FD_144925 | JGI IMG/M metagenome (GOLD analysis project Ga0193753, IMG submission 144925) | Soil microbial communities from a riparian zone of the East river system, Colorado, United States - H1c2 | ecosystem: Environmental > Terrestrial > Soil > Riparian zone | place: USA: East... | reverse complement strand
AGCACAAAACGAAGCCCATCACGTTTGATGACAAGGGACATCTATACGTACCCTTTGGTGCACCGGGCGACATGTGTCAGGTCGAGAACAGAACTCCGGGATCTCCCGGTATGTTGCCGTGTCCGCAACTGGCCATTCATGGCGGGGTCTGGCAGTTCGACGCCAATAAGACTGGTCAGGTGCAGGCCGATGGAAAACGCTACGCTACCGGTATACGCAGCATTGTCGCGATGGACTGGAATTTCGAAGATGGTAATCTATTTGCCATTCAACATGGACGAGATGATTTTTACCGCACCTGGCCCGGACTCTATTCGCCCTGGCAAAGTGCGCTTCTTCCATCAGAAGAACTCCTCCAGGTAACAGAAGGAACAAATGGAGGCTGGCCGTATTTCTACTTCGATCAGATGCAGAACAAGAAAGTGCTCAATCCGGAATATGGTGGCGATGGTAAAAAGAACGATGGTGCAGATACGGTGGCGATGCCGCTTATTGGTTTTCCAGGACACTTTGCGCCAAATGACCTCCTGTTTTATAAAGGAGATCAATTCCCTGCACGGTACAAAAATGGCGCATTTGTCGCTTTTCACGGATCTACCATACGGGCGCCCTACCCGCAGGCAGGGTACTTCGTCGCCTTTGTACCATTCAGTCATGGAAAGCCCTCGGGTCCATGGGAGGTATTTGCCGACGGTTTCGCAGAACGGGATACGATCGTAAATACCCCCGACGCGAAGGCACGTCCGATGGGACTGTCAATGGGACCAGACGGTTCATTGTATATCACCGAAAGTGTGAAGGGTAAAATATGGAGAGTGATGTTTAAGGGTAATAAATCGGAGTTCGGCGAAAAGCAACTTGCCGGGATGGCGCAGCGAATGACGCGTACAAACATCAAGACGCCAGACGAGGTTAAAGATAACCTGCTCAAGGGTAAAGAATCACCGGGTATGATTGCTTATGCACGATACTGCGCATCGTGTCACCTTCCCGCCGGCCAGGGAGATGGGAATCGGTTTCCACCATTGTTCGGGTCTGAATGGGTAACAGGCCCGAAGAAACGTCTGATTGAAGTTGTGCTGAAGGGGATGTCAGGGCCGATCAAAGTAAGAAACAAGTCATACGAAGGCGTAATGCCAGCGCATTCTTTCCTGAGCGATGAGCAGGTGGCGGCTATCCTTACGCACGTAAAAACGACAATGACTCACGGGGGTACGCCTGTTTCCGTGGCGGAGGTGAAGACCGTGCGGGCGCAAAGTAAACAGTAGCTCCGAATGTTATCGGGAATTAATTTCCTTCTTCCTCATTCAGACGCTTGTCGTATTCTTTTTTGATGCTATCAATAGAAGCGTAATAACCAGATTTGTCCCTAAATACTTCGGGGTGATAAGCGTCACCATTTTTTCTTTTTTCGTGCATTCGAAATTGACTTGCATGTGACGCAACCCATAAATCGAATTCCAATTTCCTTAGTGCCTTGAATGTATAAGCATAGTCTTTCCCAATATTTGGATAAGACGGCATGCCCGCCAGACGTGCCTGCGGAAGAATGCTGGGAATATTAACAATGAGAACGCGCCATGATCTTTTTTCATCGCGGACATTAATCATAAAACTGGTGGAACCTTTCGTGTGTCCAGGGTGATGAAGGGCGATCACTTTGGTGTTGCCAAGACTAATGGTGTCGTGGTCATGCAGGACGCGGTCGACACTAACAGGTGCAAAACCGTTACGTCCACCAAACAGGAAATCAGATTTACCACCATCCGCCAATACCTGGGCATCGCCTTCGTGCACCATCATTTTTGCACCAGTGTCTTTTTTGATTTCTGCCATCCCAGCCACGTGATCAAAATGGGCTTGCGTTGTCAAGAGGATCTTAATATCACTATACTTGAAACCCAGCGTCTCAATGTTTGTACGGATCATTGGAACTGACTCCTCGAGTCCTGTATTGATCAGTATATTTCCTTCTGGCGTCGTAATCAGGTAACACGCCAGGTCATAGGTCCCGACGTAGTACAAATTGCCTGCAACGCGAAAAGGCTCATAAGCCCTTGTCCACTCAGAATTTACTTGCGCTGACGTGGAAGAAACTGCAAAGTATAAGATGGCTAAGGCCGACAAACCTGAAAATATTTTTAACATGTTAACCCGGATTTTGAATTGCCAAATGTCTCACTAATTAGTGCCAAGTAGGTGAAATTTTGTTCGGTTGACTGTGATTTGATATGCAACTTTAAAAAAAATCTTGATTTCTTGTCATATTTTCCATCCTCAAGTAACTAACAAGGCGAGGATCAAACATGCATGGATCAAGACCTTGAAAACACCTTTCTAAGAGCGTTGGAACAAAATCAGCAGAAGCTGCTCAGGATCTGTTCTGTGTATGCCGAAGATGCTGACGAAAAAAAAGACCTTTTCCAGGAAGCCGTGATCAACATTTGGCGGGCCATGCCTTCTTTTGAAAAAAAGGCTTCCCTCAGCACATGGATGTTTAGAATCACCATCAATGTTTGCCTCCGCTTGCAGTCCAGAGAAGCGAAAAAACGGGACCGATTCCGAAAGATGGATAGCATTACGATCGAAAACATCAAACATGAAGAAACAAGCCATGAGGATCATGAGCGTCTAATAAAACTCAGAAACTGCATCAAGAAACTCAATGATGCAGACAGGGCTGTGATCTCGCTCTACCTGGAGGAATTGCCCTACAAGGAGATCTCTGAAATCACCGGCGTAACGGAGAACCACGTGGCCGTGATGGTGAAACGAATCAAGGAAAAATTGTTAAACTGTATAATCGAAAGATCATGATAGAGGATGAATTGGTAAGAATCTGGCAGTCGTCTCCCAACCAGGAGCGTGTAAAGTTTGAAAAGTCGCGTTTGATAATCGAGGTACAATCAACCCTGGATCAGTTTCACAAAGGAATAAAATACCGGGACCTCATGGAACAAATAGCAGCTATAGTAGGCATGCCCGTATTTGCTTATTATGCTTATCACTTCCCCTACATTCTGACGAAGATCGCATCCGTACTGATTATTTTTTGGGGTATATTCGTGATCATCAGGATACGAAGTGCAAAAAAACACAAGCCTGTATCATTCGCCGACTCCTACCTGGAATACTTATACAAGTCCCGGGAATATTTGAAAGTTCAAAAGGAGCTGCTGGACAATATCCTGTACTGGTATATTTTGCCAGCGATGACATTGATGTTCATGTTCATCCTCGGTCCGGGGGTATCTGGAAGAATACCAAAATTAATGAAAACTGGTGCTGGCATCGTGGCCATTGGCATTGTTACCTATTTCTTAAATAAAAGAGCAGTTAAAAAGCAATTTATACCAAGGCTGGAGAAAATTCAAAAGCTCATTACTGTGATGGAGTCATCACAGTAATGCATCTGTGCTTTAGTTGCTGGATATAATTCACTGCTCCATTTTCATATCGGATGCCTTGAGAATCTGAAGGCCGTTGCCATGGGTCCCCACGATCAAGGTTATGGCGCCGACGGCATTTGGTACAATGCGTATTACGTTTATCATAGAGCGTAACCTTTTTCTATAGGTAACTCTGTTAGCATAAATAAGAACATTGCCATTGCTGGCGCCAATCGCGGTCATGGATGCGAAATAATCAAGTGCAAGTGGCCAACCACCCGGTCTATGCTTTGCCACTATCGGAAGTTCGAAATCATTTGGCGCGGTATTGTAAACGAAGGCACTGCCGTTGCTGAATGTGGCGATTAATCTATTTTGATCGACTCCACTTTTCAAGGCCATTATGGGGAAATGGCCAATGACGCGCTGTTGCAAAAGCTTCCCTTCCGGTATTGACCACAAGCTAAGTTTGCCCTCTCCCTGAGCAGTTGCAAGAACGTTTCGTGAGCCTATGAATTCCAATGCTGCTATGCGGCCTTCAACCGAGAGTAGTTTTGTAAAATGTACCTCTGATTCCTCATCTGCCAAGATAAATACATTACCCAGTTCATCGGACGCAGCGAAGCCTGTTTCGAGACGGGTTAGATATATCAATGGCGCACTACTTACTCTTTCGTGTGCAACCCGTTCAAATCTTGTGGTGTCGTACATTTCGACATAACCATCTGTCAGCGCTGCGACCAAAACGTTATCCAGAAATTTTACAGCATTGACTTGGGTTGTCATTGGCCATTCCCTGATCAGTTTTTTAGTCTTATAATTCCAAACTTCAATCCGGTTGCGGTCTAGCGCTGCTACTACCAAATTTGTTTCTGGCTGAATGTCCATTGCATAAACGATGCTATGAGGGTTTCCCAGCAGTTGTGGATAAGCTTTCGTCGACGCGAAAAAAAACAAGATGAAGGTCAGATACTTATTCATACTTCGTCCGGATGTAGTCTTTGTTGCGGGCAAGTCGAAGCACTAGCCCTATAGTTATTTGCGTCCACTGAACGCTTTTGTCCATATAGACAACCGACGAACTTCCAGGCATATATTCATAAGCACCCTGAACACGCAGACCCCAAGTATTAGTTATAGTATATTCTGCCCCCGCGCTGGCAAGAATTCCGAAACCACTGGATTTAGAGTCAACGTAAATGCTTGCTTGATTACCGCCGCTGCTAACCTGTTGATTAATGCCATTAGGAGTGTTTACAACGAGTAGGTAAATGCCCGGTGCTGCAGACACCGAAAGCTTTAGTTTATTCATTGTTCCTTTCTCACGAAAACGACTCTTTAGACCAATAGAAAAATTTAGCGCTCTGATTAAAGCGCTGGCATCCTTAAATACTTCAGATTCGTTGGTGAACTGCCAGTCCGAGAATGTAATTGCGGTGCCTCGCAGCCCTAAGAATAGCGACTTATTTACCTGCTTTTCAAATTGTACACCTATGCCATTTCCCTTGGTAAAATTCGAAAACAATGAGGGGAAGATGAAATTTCCTTTGCCGGCCTCTTTGTTTCCCCTGGGAGTGACCGACAGGTATGACAAACTGATGTCTGCCTTACTTTCAGCCACCAAATGTTGTCCAACGATCACCTGTGCAACGGCGCCAAGCATCACTATAGTAAGAAATATTTGTCTGATCATCTCAATACTCAGGATTAAATTCCAGCGTCTGGTGCGCAAGGTAGTCTCCCTGATCACCTGTTACCATGTACACTTTGCCGTTAAGATTAAGAGGGATAGAGTTTTGAATGGACCCAGGCGGACCAGGAATTTGTGTCCACGTGTCCCCTATGGGATCATATTGGAATACTTCAAAACCAAGCCAGAAATCACCACCATAGTGTATACCAATGCCCGCATAGCCTTTTCCGTTGATTGCGAAGGAAGATTTGTTTACAGTATTTAAGCCTGGGAAATCCGCCTTTCTTGTCCACACGTTCGAATTCACATCGTACGCGTACAATGTTATACCATCCAAGCTCACGTATGCTTTATCATTAATAGTGAACAACAGGCCTTGGTAAAAAGAAGCTATGCCGGGATAGTTTGCTTTATTGATCCATTGATCCGCGATATCGTCGTATTGGTAAAGTTGGGTGCCTATCAGCAGGTGGGCCTGGTTACTAATAACAAACACCCTTGAATAATCAGTACTTACCGCGGCTGGAAGATTATTCTTTTTTGTCCATGCGTCCGAGGCAGGATTGTACGACCATAGCTCAGCTGAGGGCTCATAATTATTTCCTGTGTTGCGATATCCTCCGGCGACAAATCCTTTATCATTAATAGCAAATCCAAAGGCATGGCCTGTTGCTGGACCACCAAAGTCAGCTTTCCGTTGCCAAATATTAGTTAGGGGATTAAACGACCAGAAATCCTTTAGATAGCAATGGCAGTTTTTACTATAAGTACCTATCCCGACGTAGCCTGTATTTCCGATCGTGAATCCGGCTGCGGCAGTACGCGCCTCTCCGCCAAATTCTGGTGAAGTGCGCCAAGGCGATAATGCTGAAAATACTTGCGTGACTGTGGCAACTTTTTCAGTGACAGTTACACTGACATCCATGGGTATGCCCGGATTAATGCTAAGTGGAAACGGTATTATAACACGTAATTCGGTTTGGCTTGACTGTACAATCGTCGCGTTCCAATAATTCGAAAACAATACTTTGTTGCCTGTAGGCTCTTCACTAAAGTTCTTTCCGGTTATCGTTAGAATCCTGCCCGGATAACCTGTTGACGGACTGACAGTGAAAATGGCAGGTCCTTCAATTACAAATGATTCATAACTTCCGCTAATACCTTTGACTGTTATGACTATACTCACCGCACCGGCAGTATTGGTGTGAGGGACTTTCACTTTTAGCTCTTCCGAGGTTGAGGATAGGGCAGGCGTTGTAACTCCACCAAACGTGACGAGATTTTCAGATGGAACTAATGAAAACCCGGTGCCGGTTATTGTAACAAGTGTTCCCTCTAATCCAGTGCTGGGTATTACGCTCGAAGGAATAGGCCCATCCAGCATGAAGTCCGTTTCGGAAGCAGCAATTTTATTCGCAATCCTGACGGTGATCTTGTACTTTCCGGAGATCGACACATTTCCAGGAAGTTTGACGATTAGCTCATCCTCACGTGCCGAGAGTACAGTACATGCAAATGGACCGACCGTAACGATATTTTTGTTTGGCGTCTGACTGAAGCGAGCGCCTTTAATGGTAATTGTCGAATTAGCAGAGCCCGTCGCAGGACTAAACGATAAAATGGCTGGTCCCGCAGCTCCCTGGCTTTTAAATTTTATGGGTTCGCCATAAATGATACTTCCAGTGAGACGAACAAAAGCCTTGACATAGTAATTGGTACCTATTAAAAGATCCGATTCGATCTTTTTTTCAAATTCACCCTGAAAGGAGCCGCTACCCACAATAACGATGTTGTCCAGAATAGTTGGTGAATCGGTTGTTGCCCAGACGAAACCATAATCCTGTATGCCATCGCTGCCAGACGAGTTTTGAATAGATCCTGCAAAGAGTACACCTTCCGCTGAAATATCTTTAACAAGACCTGTATGAATGAATAGCCGCGTCGGCTCATCAATACAACTCCATTGGAACAAAAACAAGCCAATGAGAACTGTTGGAAGCAACCTGCTCATTAAAGATGACAAATGAAAAACACGAATTTCGATAGCGGTAAGGTTTATGTCGGTGCGTTGAGCGTTGAGATTTACACGCTATAATTTCGATGGGTCATATTCCCAAAAATCTTTAAGATACGGTGCGGTTACCGGGCCTCCGATACCTGTCCCAAAGTAGGCTTTACTTCCTACAGCAAAAGCTACCGCTGCGTAACGTGCCGTGCCTGGAAAATCTTCGAGATGGGTCCACTGGTTTGTCGCCGGATCGTAACGCCATACATCGTTCAGTCTATTAGAATAAGCATCATATGCCGAGGCTCCTCCGATAATGTATCCTTTACCATTAAGTGTGAAACCAGTGGACTGCCAACGTTTAGTTCCTGGTAGGGCATTGGCTTGTGTCCATTGATTAAGCACTGGATCATAAACCCAGAGATCGTTATACATTGTGGCATTCACATACCCATAACCAGTTGTGAGGTATGCCTTGTTAGAAAGTGTAAACCCGGCAGCTTCGACGCGAGGTGGGCCATTGAAGTCAGCCTTTCTTGTCCACTGATCAGTGGCAGGATCAAACTCAAGCATTTTAATGTCAGGACGGTCCTGATAATTTCTTCCGGACGTTACATATCCTTTGTTGTTAATGGCGTAACTCACGGGCCCTTCAAGAACATCATTTGGGTCGCAGTCCTTGGTATCGATCCACGTATCACTTGCAGGGTTATATTTTGCAAATCCAGACTGAAGCCAGCTACCAATGCCGCCCAAGCCAACGTAGGCTTCATTTGAAATAACAAAAGAAGCCTGGCTCACGTAACTACCAGTTCCACCAGCGCCGAAGTAAGAATAGTCATCGATTACGCTCCAGGTATCATTTGCTATATCATATTTGTAAATGTCCGCTGGAGCAAGTATGGATGCTTTGGTTCCCAATCCGACGTAACCGTATCCTCCAATGGAAAAAGCAGTACAATTTGCCCTTGGATTACTGGGGAAGTCCGCTATTCTTCTCCAAGGACTTATGAGATGAAAAGTTTGCGTAGCAGTGTAAGATTGTTCAGCACTGGTTATCACAACCGGCACAGTACTATCTTCGACGCTTGTTGGGATTTTTACAATCAACTGAGTGGGGGAGGACGTTACTACTTCCACAGTATAAGCTCCGAAAGTAACCAACTGATTTGTCACAATGGAACTAAAGTTCTGGCCAGTAATGGTTATAAGAGTATTGCTTTTTCCATCTTTGGGATTGAAGTCTGTGATCGTCGGCGCATTCAGTATAAATGGAGAAGCAAACGATACCGTTTGATCATCCGCGGTTAATACTTTCACACTGATAGTGGAGGTTTTCTGAATCAACGTTTCAGGAACAATGACCTTTAATTCCGTAGACGTTGCGCTAGTGACTTGTGCATTTATTCCATTAAAGGTGACAATGTTATTGGGTGGGTTCAATCCAAAATTTTCTCCGGTGATAGTAACAGTGGTGCCCCATGTCCCTACCAGCGGTGCGATACTAAGTATTGAAGGCTTGATAATTTCAAAACTGGCGCTCAAGACGTTCTGTTCTGCAATGGTCACGGAAAAAGGATAGATTCCGGGAGCAATTCCGGACGGTAACTTTACTGTTATTGATTTGACACTGGCGCTTATAACATTAACTTTTGTGTTATTGAGTTTAACATCAATATTTTCCGGAACGGTGGTAAAATGATTTCCTGTGATCTTCACTTCCGTGTCTTTGGTTCCCTTCGTTGGTGCTATCGATGTAATGATGGGCTTGTTGAGACTGATGAGGTTGCTATATGTTAGATCTTGAGCACCAGCAATGACCGAGACTTTACCTTGCGGCTTAATTATTTTCTTTGAGGGAATGACCTTTAATAAGGTACCCGTTAGCACAATGATTTCGGCAGGTTCGTTGATCACAAACACTTTCACACTTGCCTTCGCAAGCACTGGAAAATAAGTACCTGAAAGAATGATTGTGTCGCCAAATGAAAAAGTTAATGGAGTGTAAGTCGTCAGTGTGATTGGAAAAAGTAGAAACTTTTCTTTTGGAATGACAACTCGCTGCCCAACTTCTACTTTGATCTCCTGTTCACCTGCGGGGACAGATACAGGGACAATGATCGAAAGCGAATCCTCACTGGCTTTGATCACCAGTGCAGCTATGGATGCGATCGATACCCGGTTGACGGTTGTTACATTACTGAATCCAGTTCCTGTGATAGTGATTGTATCTCCTATTGATCCTTTCTTAGGATTAAAATCTGCGACTTCTGGAGGTGAACTGCCAAGACTGACAAAAGAAACATCTTGACCATATACAATAATCTGATTGCCCTTTGACACTGCATACGCACGGACATAACAGGTCTGCCCTTTAGCCATGTTGCGATTCGCAATCTCTGAAAAGGATCCAGTACCTTCCTTGCTTCCTAATGAGATCTTATTTGCGTTTTCGAGAGTTGGGAAAGCGTAGGCATTGAAAACAAAGCCATGATCCGAGATGCCGGATGGTCCGGTATTTAACACCGTGGCGTTGAAGGTTGCACCCGTGCTACTGATCTCAGTGACTGCATCGGTGTCGATAACTGGATAATCACGGGTTTCTACTTCGTCGTCTTTACAACCCGACACCACAATAAACAGGAAGAACAAAAAATAACGGCTAATTCTTTTGTGACCAGTATACATCAAACACAACTAAATCATAATTTTCGGAAAATTAGCCATTAACTTTTGATGATCAGTCTTAAAATAACATTTATTTATTTTTTCTGTTTTTTATGCACAACGGCACTTGCGCAAAGTAATTTTCTTCCCGGATATTACATCACGTTGGATCAGGATACCGTGCATGGCTTTATAGATTACAGGTCTGAAACAAGGAACTATTCAGTGTGTTTCTTTAAAAGTGATTTGGCTTCTGAAGCTACAGCCCTCCGTCCGACGCAAATCAATGGATTTGTTGTGAATGACGTTGTGATTTACGAGAAGCATATCCACAAATCCAGGAAAGGTGAGGAACTGTATGGATTTTTTAAAGTCCTAGTAAGTGGCAAGGTAAATTTGCTGCAATATTGGTCAGAATATTACATAACAGATTCGGCGGGTAAAATTTATGACCTTTCAGAAAAAGAGTTGGGGTCCGGTGGTATAAGGCGGAAGGACTATTACAAGGTTGGTATCATGAAAGTTGTACTTAAGGATTGTGAAGAATTAAGTGGACGCATGGAGGAAAGATATAGATCCAATTCGGATTTGGAAGATATTGTACAGGAGTATCATGAATGTCTGGGCCTGAAATTCTACAGGACGAAAAGAATAAAAATTCCTGTTGCGTTTAAAGTAGGTGTTTCTGCCTCCGTTGTTTCGAACCGGATGTCGTTTAAAGCTGGAGGCTTTGAGAATGCAGTGTTCAATAACAAGATACTACCGGAAGTGGGACCATACGTTTCTATTTTTATACCTAGAATAGGCGACAAGATGCGTGTCATAACGGAGGTATTGTACGGACAGAACAACACCTATTCGTTTTTTGCTAACAAGACTTTCAACAATGATTTTTTTGCGAAATATTCATACCTCCGGATCCCTGTCTATTTCCGGTATTCACCTTCAGCATTTTTCCTGGAATATGGTTTGCAGGCACAGGTGATCCTTAGTCAGGAATTGCGCTGGAGGAGGGAAAGTGTATTAACAGGAATTGTCAACACGGAAGAAATGGAACCGCCGGATTTACCAGTTCCAAGTTTTGGATTCATTGCCGGCGGAGGTGTGAGACTTTATGCAGGCAATGTATGCATTCAGCCAACATTAAGATTCTCCGCTACTTATTCCACGAAGGAGTATGCGCCTCAATTTCAGAGGCTGGAGTTCAATCTGAAGTTGGGTTTGAGATAGCATTCGTATGATGCCGTTATTCGGTAAATCATGTCTTTTTAAGTATTACATAATAACTAAAATCTATGACGGAAAGAGAACTGAAGAAACTGGAGGCGACAATCCGAAGTAAAATGGAGGATATTAAAAAGCAACGCGTGAGTCTGAAAGACTCAGGTATCGGTGGACTAATGAATTCATTGAAGAAAGTGGATGAAGCGTTGTATGACAAGATCCTTCCGGAGTATAAGAAGATGGTAACAGACTTCAACATCTTCAAATAGCTCCAACGCAATTCTTAGAGCGATAGCGCCACCAATTCTCCTGGATGTCCAACTGCTCCGACGGCCACGACAATGTATTGCTTGCCGTTAATTGAATAAGTCATCGGTATCCCGCACTGATTGGCAGGTAATTCGATTTTAGAAATAATTTTGCCCGTTGCCTTGTCGTATGCTCTGAATATATTTCCACCACCTCCATCACCTACGTATAAGCCAGAGCCTTCACCACCAAACAAAAGCGTCTTGGTAACCATTAAGCCAACACGATCAGGTGAGCCAGTGCGTTCAATGTTAATTCCTTTTAAAGCAGGAATATTTTTTATCCATTCTGGGGTATCGGAATTTGGGATCATCCAAAGATGCTCGCCGGTATTAAGATTGATGGCTGTAATTCTTCCATAGGGAGGTTTCACGAGCGGCAATCCATGAGGACCAATTCGTGCATTCCCCATGTAGGCAACGTAATCCATGTCCGACAGCTGAGGTGCCTTCTCTAAGCTCATTGGCCTAAGAACCGTACTTGAAGAGACATACAGTATCCCGGTTTCAGGATCCAACACACCACCTTGCCAATTTGCGCCCCCGACTGCGTCTGGCAGAACCAGACTGCCCAGCTGATTGGGCGGATCGTATGCACTAACGGGAGTATAAAGAGGTCCCTTTTTATACTTGCTTACAATCTCTAAAGCTTCCTTCTTAATTTCGGGCGTAAAGTCAACCAACATATCGTCGGAGTAACCCTGCCTGTCAAAGGCGGCCGGCTTTGTTGGAAAGGGTTGCGTGGGTGATGTCCATTCTCCAGGGACAGCACTGCGTGGTACTTCACGCTCTTCAATCGGCCACACTGGCTTCCCAGTAACGCGGTCGAATACGAAAGCAAAGGCCTGTTTAGTGACCTGCACCACGGCTTTAATTGGTTTGCCCTCAACAACGATATCTGCTAACACTGGCGGAGCGGGTAGATCGTAGTCCCAGATGTCATGGTGGATCAATTGATAGTGCCAGACTTTCTTACCTGTCTTCACATTCAGGCAAACCAAACTCTGTGAGAATAAATTATTTCCGGGACGATGCCCTCCATAAAAATCTCCGGTGGCTGCCTCAATCGGAAGATAAACGTATCCTAGTTGAGGATCGGCTGTTAGCGGTGCCCAAGCCCCCGCGTTTCCAGTATACTTCCAGCTGTCTTTCTCCCAGGTCTCATTGCCTTCTTCTCCTTGCTGAGGGATGGTGTGGAAAATCCATAGTTGTTTTCCTGTTTTCACGTCATAGCCCATGATATCGCCTCTCACCTGATTTTTGGAAACGGGAGCCAGGCCTACTGGAAAACAAGATCCGACGACGATGACGCCATTGACGATAATGGGTGGAGACGTTGAGCCGACGGTCGCAGTAAGAGGATCAACATGCGGGCCTAAGCCTTTCTTTAAGTCCACTACACCGCGGCTGCCAAAGTCAGGAATGAGCTGCCCCGTTTGTGCATCCAGCGCAATCAATTGAAAGCCTGGTGTGATGTAGATGACTCTATCTTTTCCATTCGTTGGAGATGACCAATACGCCACGCCTCTTCCGGAGTTCTGACGAGGGACATACGACTTTCGCTCTTTCTCGTCAAACCTGAAAGTCCACAGCGTTTCTCCGGTCTCGGCGTTTATCGCCGCTACCGTTCTGCTCAGACCGGCAGTGGTGAATAAAACTCCTTTCGCCATCAGCGGGGTAACTTTAAAATAGAATTCGGGAGTAGGGCCGAAATTGTCAGACTTCCATCTCCACGCAATTCTTAAGCTGTCAACATTTTCCTTATTGATTTGACTCAACGATGAGTAGTTGGTGCTTGCGTAATCACCGCGATGCTGCAGCCATTCCCCTTCAATAGTAGGTGATGTGGGATCATATACCTTCGGAACAAAGGCCGTACTCCTTCTCGATGAAGAGGGAGGTGAACCCAGTGTCATAGTTTGGAGTTCTTCTTTGTTGGATGACAAATCAATATTCCCCGAAGGATAGTCATTGGCACTGAGAATAAAGGCAATTAGAGATGCATACGAAGCGTCATCTAACGAATGCGGATTATTTTTCGGCATGGTAGTCTTCGTTAGCTCAAACAATTCACCCAATGATTTCTCTTCCCACCTGGAGATAAAATGATCGCCCGTCAATGCATTTCCACCTTCCGTCCCGTGCAAATCCTGTCCATGACAAGCCGCGCAATTGTTTGAATACAGTATAGCGCCACTTTCAACTTGCTTTTTAGCAAAAACGGGGGTCTCTGCTGCTACAATTGTTGGAGGCGTTGCATTTTCTTGGGGTCTTGCGCAAGAGAAAAAAAGGAGAGTGATAATAGCCAGGGAGGACAATAATTCAATTTTCTTCATCTAATGATTCAGGCTTTTGTTCCCTATTCGTTCTTGATTTTTTTGTAATTAGATCGTACTCGAATTAAGGTATGAGTAATGTTATTAACCAAATATAGTCACTTTACTTGCACACCTGTAAATCACCTAAGTATTGGACGAAGACGTATCAATAACATGCAACCACGCAAAGACCACAGCGTAAATGCAAAGTACGGTGCAGATCGACGCCCACTGGGGGCAGACACCTCGCCGTGCCGGATTCACAGATTATCGCTACTTAATAATTTCATTACCTTCACCATTGAATCAAAGGCTGTCATTCAGTCAATGCAAAAGAGGGCAATTACCTTACTGGTCGGTATTTTATTGGTTGGCTCCTGCAATCGCAAAGCCGACCAGGCACCCATTGAACCGCGCGGAGCAGACAACCTGGCTTATCGATGGGCAAAGTTATCACTTGAGTGTACGGCAAATGATACTGAATTATTTCGTCCACGACCAACCGTAACCTCACGCATCCTCGCCCTAGTATGGATTTCAGCCTTCGATGCCTGGAGTAGGTACGATGAAATTGCAACGCCGGTCTATGCGGAGTCGGTGGCCAGGAGACCCAAAGAAGAACACACGCTTAAGAACAAAGAGATCGCAATAAGTTATGCCGCGTATGGAACATTGAAAGTGTATTATTTTTCGGACTCAGTGCTGTTGCGAAAGAAGATGCTTGAGTTTGGATTTGACCCTGATAATCGTTCGGTTGATCCGACTACCGCCATTGGCATTGGCAACCTTGCCGCACAAGCTACAATAGCCGCGAGGTTGTATGATGGATCGAACCAGCTTGGCACCATGCCACATTCGAACGGGTCGTTATATTCCGATTACACATCATATCTTCCCATCAATAGTGCAGACAAGCTTGTAAATGTTAGCCGATGGCAGCCTAAGTACTTTTCCGATGGAAATGGCGGCAGGTTTTGTCCCGCATGTCTTACCCCTCAATGGGCAAAGGTAACGCCATTTGCGCTTGATTCACCCTCACAATTCAGGCCGGGCCCTCCACCCATGGTTGGATCAAAACAATTACAAATGGAGGTGAAAGAGGTTGTTGATCTTCAATCGAACTTAACAAATGAACAAAAAGGATTAGTCGAGTTTATGCGAGATGGCCCGAAGTCAGTTCAACAGGCTGGTCACTGGCTCATCTTCGCGCAACATGTTTCGGCACGTGATAGTCATACATTAGATGAGGATGTCAAGATGTATTTTCTCGTGGAGGTGGCTGCTATGGATGCATTCATTGCCGCATGGGACGCCAAGATGTATTATGATTTCGCGCGCCCTTATCAATTGGTGCACGACTACTATCAAAACCAAATCATTAAAGCGTGGGGCGGTCCGGAAGCAGGTATGACTCAGATGAAAGGTTCAGCGTGGCGGCCCTACTCTCCTGAAACGTTTGTGTGTCCACCATTTCCAAGCTACGTATCGGGTCATAGTTGTGTTAGCGGCGCGTGTTCCGAGGTTTTACGATTGTTTAAGGGTAATGACAAGTTTGACTATGAAGTGAAGGTAATTCCCGGCGCGTTAACGGAACCTGAAAACCTAGGCGACACTGTTACGCTTCGCTTTCCAACCTTTACGCAAACTGCAAATATGGCGGGTCTGTCACGGGTGTTGGGTGGTTATCATATTCAGGCAGATAATATTGAAGGTCTGAAGCTGGGAAGAGCTATTGGGCAACGTACGTGGATTAAGTATTTAGGACATACTACTTCCAAGACGATCGAGTAGAAATTATTTAACTTAGGAATAAATCTGGTGTGACAATGTCTATCTTAGGCTATAATGATTCCCCTATGATGAGAAGGATCAGCATCCCTACTGTTTATATCGTTTTTGCATGCCTGATCTGCGGCTGTGACAAAAAAGCAACGGTAACAGAGGCGCCCACTGCTGTTGCCGATCCGCTTTTCAAGAAAATTCAGTCATCGCAAAGCGGGATCACATTCGCTAACCGTGTGGATGAAAACATAAACAACTACTTCGATTATTTCGCATACGTATACAACGGCGGTGGTGTAGGTCTCGCTGATATCAATAAGGATGGACTAACGGATGTATACTTCACCGGCAATGAAGTGCCTAACAAATTATATCTCAACTTGGGTAATTTTAAGTTCAAGGACATCACAGAAACAGCCAAAGTCGGTGGTAATGGCCGGTGGAACAACGGCGTTACAATGGTTGACGTAAATGCCGACGGACTCACCGATATCTATGTATGCAAAGGTGGGTGGCACGAAACGGAAGACCAAAGAAGGAATCTGCTATACATCAATCAGGGTGACCTCACATTCAAGGAACAAGCAAAAGAGTTTGGTCTCGATGAAGCTGGATATTCAGTCCACGCTTCTTTTTTCGACTTCGATAAC
>Ga0193753_10002135_pt1 | contig 16036 bp, 18 predicted proteins | sample H1c2metaG_FD_144925 | JGI IMG/M metagenome (GOLD analysis project Ga0193753, IMG submission 144925) | Soil microbial communities from a riparian zone of the East river system, Colorado, United States - H1c2 | ecosystem: Environmental > Terrestrial > Soil > Riparian zone | place: USA: East... | reverse complement strand
TTAATCTTGATTTTAATAAATCGTTTAAATCGGTTGGAGAAGGTCTTAATTTGGGCCTGGGTACAGAATTCAGGTATGAGAAATATGCTATTTACAGCGGCGAAGAGCTTTCCTATAAAAACTATGATCCCAACGGTGTTCAGGCATCAGGATCCCAGGGCTTTCCGGGATTTAGCAATACAGATGCAGTAAGCGCAAACCGAACCAATTTTGGGGTTTATGCAGATGCGGCACTGGATGTTACCAAAGAATGGTTGGTAGACGGCGCAGTACGGTTTGAAAATTATTCAGATTTCGGCGCAGTATTAACCGGCAAATTAGCCACGCGTTACAAGCTTGGCAGCGATTTTAATGTAAGGGGTTCTGTCAGCACCGGCTTCCGCGCGCCATCGCTGGCACAAATACATTTTAGTAATACACTTACCTCATTCAGCGGTGGTCAATTGGTGCAGTCATTGATAGCCCCTAATACCAGCGTTATTGCCAGGGCAGCAGGCATCCCTGATTTGAAAGAAGAAACTTCAGTTAATGGCAGCCTGGGCTTTTCATGGAAACCAGTAAGAAATTTTACTTTTACAATGGACGGCTATATTGTAAAAGTAAAAGACCGCATCGTTCTATCGGGTTTATTCAATAAAGATGACCCTAGTTTACCGGCTTCGTTTACTTCCCAGTTCCCAACTGAAGTATCTACTGCACAGTTTTTTGCCAATGCAGTAAGCACAACAAATATTGGGCTTGATGTTGTAGCTGATTATACCTTCAAATGGAGTAAAAGCAACCTGAAAATCTTATTGGCCGGCAATATCCAGCACATAAGTATAGACGACATTCACGTGCCATCTGCGCTTAATGACAGTAAGCTGCACCAGAAAACATTTTACAGCGACCGGGAAGAAGCATTCTTAAAAGCATCTGCACCCAAAGCTAAATTTTCTCTTGGGCTGGATTATACAAGGGATAAACTTGGGTTTGGCGCACACCTTACTTATTATGGCAAGATTGTATTAATGGGCTTTGGTGATGGCAGTTCGCCCAGTGGCGATAATCCCAATTATTCAGGTATTAATCCGCAGGTGCCTTCTGATGCTGATGCTGCTGTATATGTGCCGGAAATATTTAATTACAATGGTAAAGTAACTACTGATATTTATGCATCGTATAAATTGTCCGGGAAAATAAGTGTTTTTATAGGTGCGGATAATGTATTTAATGTACATCCCAATCTTGGTGTAAACCCACTGGCAAAAGGCTGGGCCGGGGATAATGAAAGCGGTGGTCCCTGGGATTCTGTACAAATGGGCTTTAATGGCAGAAGGCTGTTTGGTAAGCTGGCATTTAATTTCTAAGAAGAATTATTTCTATAACAACAAAGCCGGGAAAATTTTCCCGGCTTTGTTGTTATGTATCCATTCATTTTACAGTTTATTTGCAGTAGCTGTATACAAATCATTTTTAATAGCGTAGATAATAATGCCGGCAGTATTTTTTGCATTCATTTTTTCCAGCATTTTCATACGCAAACCCTCTACGGTGCGTACACTTAAAAAAACTTTGGCGGCAATTTCTTTATTGGTGAGGCCATCGCAGATATATACGATGATTTCTTTTTCACGGTCAGAGAAATCGGGCCTTACCTGGTGCTTGTAAGGGTTGAATTTGCTCCTGGCTACCATTTGTGCCAGTTTATGTGAAGTGTGTTTGCAATAATAAGGCTCGTTTCTGTATACTGATTTAACGGCATCTACCATTTCATGTTTATCTGCATTTTTAAGCAGGTATCCTTTGGCGCCTGCTTCCAGCATATCTACAATCAGGTCGTCTTCATCAAACATAGTTAAAGCAATAATGCCGATGGTTGGATAATGCTCTGAAATATGTTTGGCGGCAGCCGCCCCATCCATGCGTGGCATTTTTATATCTGTTATTACTACATCGGGTTTTAATAGCTTGATGTGTTCAATGAGTTCTTTTCCGTCTTCCGCTTCAGCCAGCAGATCTATTTCGGGTTGTTTTTGCAGCATTAGCCGCAAGCCATCCCTGAAGATCTCGTGATCATCGGCAATTATAACTTTGATGGTGCCATATGTATCCATAAACAAGAGTTTCTCTATAACGGAATTTCTATGGTGTAAGCGGTTCCTTTATCAGGGGTTGAAACGCAATTGAACTCCCCGCCCATTACTTCGGTACGGCTCTGCAAATTACGAAGTCCCAGCCCGGAATTGTCATGAATCTTGGAAAAATAATCAAACCCTACCCCATTGTCTGCCGTCATCAGGAACAGCCGTTCGTTCTGAATGCTTATTTTAATAATGAGCATAGTGGCTTTTGCATGTTTAAGGGTGTTATGCGTAATTTCCTGCACAATGCGGTAAAGATTGATTTCCTTATCCTGTGCCAGCTGCAACTCCTGCTCACAAATGAATTTTACCGGTAGTTTATAGGCATCCTGGCTGTTGTCTATAAACTCTACAATAGCATTTTTTAACCCCTTGCGCAACAGGGTATTGGGCATCAGGTCGTTTGAAATTTCCCTTAGCTTGGTAATAATACTGTCTATATACTGGCTGGATTTGCCAATAATATGAATGTCGCCCGGGTCTGTGGTTTCCAGGTTATTAATCTGCAGCTTTACTGCAGACAATAGCGGTCCCAGTTCATCGTGGAGGTCTGCGGCAATCCGTTTTCTTTCATTTTCCAGGGTATCTATTTCCGCCCGGATTCGTTCTTTGTGTATGCGCAGGCTGCGCCGCTGGTAGCGGATGGCGGTAATAATGAAGTAGAATATAACTATACCTACTATCACTACTACTACTATAAGAGAGTCGTAATATTCTTTTTCCGGGGTATCCATATTACTGCTACTGCGTACAAAAGGTTAACCAATAAATTTGAATAGGTGTTTATCAGCTGTAAATTATCTTTAAATGATCTGCTGACATGTTTTAATACCCCGGTAGACAGATCCGTTGCCCGGGTGAGTATAAAAAATGAATAAAAAATAATAATACCAATGCATATCCAGAACCTTGCGTTGGTGAAAATATTTATCCGCTGTTGTACAACTATTTTATTAAAGGTGGTAACGCTTAAAAAAATAAGTGCGGCAGAATAAATAAGCATAAAAGGGTTATTCATATGCTGGAACCTGGTCACAAAAAAAGTAATGTATACCCATGCTGTACAGGCGCTAAAAATTATTATTAAAAAAATTCTTTTATTTTGATTGAATAAACCCCAGTTGTGAAAAAGCCAGGCAAACAGGCAAAAATCGATTAAAGAAAATATATTCACTGCTTTTGTTATGCCAGTCGGGTTATTCAATATTTTAATAATGATTTCAACCATCAGCCCGGCAAGCATATTGTATAAAAAAGGATAGTAAGATGAATCGATGATCTTCCATCTTACTATCCCTATAATTAAAGGGAAAATAATACTCATGCTAAGTATAAACTCTATTGAAGGGTTCATGGAATAATAAAGTAGCTGTTGTAAAAGCAATAAAATTTATTGTTCAGCTGGCTGTTCGTGACAGCACTGTCCGTATTCCAAACCCACTTCATCCTGGGTTAAACGGGCGCCGGCTTTATTAGAGCTACGGGTAATAAACAGGTCTTTTCCCTGGCTGTCTGTTCCTACCAGTATTAGCCTTAGGTCTTTTTTCTTTGAAGCACCCTGGGTAATGCCATAATAAATGCGGATACCTACACATTTGGGGTCCTTTAATAAATCGAGCAGGGCTGTTTTATTAAACCCTTCTGATGCGGTGATAAAGAAATCAGGGTTTTTCGATCTGAGGCTGTCAGCATTAAAGGATCTGCGAAATTGCATGATTTCGCTCTTCGGTATAAAATGCTCAATCTTTGCCAGGGCAGAAGTGTCCGTTGGGTTGGGAATAAATACGCCGCTGTCCTTTCCGTTACCTCCGCCTCCGGGAGCATTATTACAGGAAGCAAAAAATAAAGCGGTAAGGCAAATGGCTGTCAGCAGGATAAAGACAGGAGCGGCTGGTTTTTTAATCTTAGACATAACGGTAGTTTTAAAAGTTAATATTCCCTAAAAATACCCAGGCGCCCTTTCTTGCCAGTGCGTAGAACTACTTAAAATAACCCGTGTAGTTACTTTTAAGTTTCAGTAATAAAATCCTTGCCGGTTAATATTAAATTACTCAACTTTGAAAAAGCATAACGGTTCTTACCCAAGCTTGTTATTCAGGTCTCTAACCCCAACCCACCCCCCGTAGAAAAGGCAATTAATAAGTTTAGTAAACCTTTAAAAATTTCTTTATGAGACAGCAATCACCGACCGCCACCAAAAGAAACCCCGGTAAAACAGTAACACCGGATTATCTCCGCATTTCTTTAAAACCTGTTATGGGAGATTCCATTGAAGTAATGGAAGTTTATTACCGGGAGCGCATACAATCCTTTAACAGTATGCTTGAGCACATGAATGTACTGGATGATGCCCCCGAAATTGAATTTCTATGCCGGGAAATTATTGAGGGCCGTGCCATGCTGCTTACACTTGCCGCAAAGAAAAAATATTCGGCCTGATAGAAAACTGTAAACGCTTTCCTGAAACCAGCTTGCCATTATAATATTATTTCCTTTAACCATTACCTCAGACGCGCCCGGTTTTTAAGACCGGGCGCGTTGATTTTTGTAATTCTGTATGTAGTTTTTTAGTACCTGGCCCAAGGCATTTCATCATAGGTTCTTCCTCCCAATTCGCGCCCGCTTTTCTTTTTGTTTACGCCGCCCCATTGTTTGAAGAAAAAAGCAACCCCCTGTCCGGCGCATTGCTGACGGATATCCCAAACCCACCACTCCTGCAGCGGCCTTGCTTTTCTTCCGCTTTCACCACCCGTAATAACCCAATTAATATCCTCCAGGTTCATATTGAGCAAAGGACCAATCAGGGGCTCGCAGGACAGAAATTTTGTTTTGGCGTTGGTTTGCCTCAAAAAATCAATCCTTTCTATCACTCTTGCGTCTTCAACCGAAACACCCATCCAGATATTGTTTGTCCAGGTTAATTGTTCATGCAATTCAAAAAGCCTGTCCGCCCTTTTAGTCAGCACCTGGTACGTATGCTGAGGTGTATCATTCATTACCGCAAATACCTTTTTTATAAATTCCAGCGAAACTTCCGGGTGAAACAGGTCACTCATCGAATTTACAAATACTATTTTTGAGCCCTTCCAGGAATAAGGAATATCTACGGCATCCTCGTGCATCCTAACCGCAAACCCGTCTTTGTATTTTTCTATGCCCATCGCATGCAGGCGGTGGGTCATTACTTCCGCATAACAATATTTACAACCTGCTGAGATCTTTGTACAGCCCGTGGTTGGGTTCCAGGTCATTTCGGTCCATTCGATGGAAGATTGTGCCATGATTAAAATTCAAATCTTTGTATTCCCGATTTACTTACCTGATAAGCAAATGGTTTTTCGTGATCTTTAAGCAGTAGCTTTAATTCTTCCCATTTATTAATTACGAGTTTTACAATTCCCCAATAGTTTGATTCATCTTTATTAAGCTTTAAAAACACTATTCCTACTTTATGTTCTTTGTATAAAGGGTAGTAACTCTTAATATGCTTAAAATCTTTATCAAAAGAAACAATTATACCATGATGCTTTCCTGCAATTTGAATTTGCTCTTCATCAGAAACTCCTTCACTCTTTAAAAAACGGGGATGTGAAACTTTTGCTTTAACAGGGCTTTTGTGATTTGATTCTTCCATCAGCGCCAGGCCCTCTACAAATTTATACGGAACATTTTCATCAAAAAAGAAAAACATTAGCTGGCTCTTTTATAATATCTTAAAGCATCCTCAACTTCGGGGCTTTTTAAATCATATAACAGGCAAATGGTTTTCTTTGTTTCGCCGCCTTCATGCAGCTTTTTGATAGTATTTATTCTTAAGCTACTCCCATTGATTACAGGCTGTCCAAATTGTTTTTTTGGATCAACAACTACATTTTTAGATTTTTCAAGTGGAAAGTATAGTTCGGCAAGATTATTTTTCCCAAATTCAATTTTATGTAAAAATGGATCCAGGATTGCTTTAATATCTAATTGTTGCTTGCCATTTGCATTCACCAATTCATCCAGGTAACCATACCAGATTTCCTTGCCATCTGTTCGTATATTGGTAGCAAAAGGATATGCCGTATGTAGTTCCCTGGAAATTATTTTATGCGCTTTCTGGATTTTTTGAGCACTTATCCCTTTTAATCTTAATTGGTAAAATGTATAAAATTCAATTAAAGTATAAAAATTAATCGCCTTATTTCCCTGTTCCCCAAAAGAATAGGTTTGCCCGTTTGCAAAACGATTATCCCAAAGCTCCACAATCCATCTCCTTACTTTCGAATAAGGAAGCTGCAATATTTCAGCAACATCTGAGGTTAGAAAGATACCTTCTCCCAATTTCGGTCTGTGAATTTTATCTGATAATGGAATAATCATACTGAGAAAACTAATTAGGTGTATTCAAAATATTATCTCTTGGTTGAAGTAATGATACAAATTTCGCTATTATTTCCTTCTAAAACAACTTCCCCTGCTCACCCGGCCTTTTGAAAATACTGGTATTCAAACTCCAGTCTTCGGCATTCATACCATAGAGTTTGCCATATTTTTTATATTGCTGTGCTACCATTTGCGCAATACTGCCTTCTCCGCGCATCCGCACGCCCCAGCGGGTATCGTTTACTTTGCCATCATGGCTCTGTTCTATTAAATGCCATACCTTATCTGCCCTGTCAGGGAAGTTCTTGTACAGCCAGTCGTGAAACAGTAATTTAATGGCCCCATTCAATCGTATAAATGTATAGGCAGTAAAGGTAGCGCCGTTGTCCCGCGCCGCTTTCATAATGCGTTGCATTTCGTGTTCATTCAAACCCGGTATCATTGGTCCCATCATAATGCCCATTCTTACGCCTGCATTGCTCAGTTCTTCAATCACTTTTAATTTTTGTTTGGCGGTGGTAGTCCTTGGTTCCATTATCCGGCGCAGATCCTCATTAAAAGAAGTAATGGAAACCATGGCCGATACCAGCCCTTTTTTAGCCATTTCCTGCAAAACATCCTTGTCTTTGAGTATCCAGGAGTTTTTGGTGAGTATACCAACCGGCTGATTAAATTCATTGCAAACCTCCAGCAGTCCGCGTGTTAAACGGTATTTCTGCTCAGCCGGCTGGTAACAATCCGTATTGCCACTGAGCATGATGGGCGCACAAACCCATTTTGGATGCATTAGAAATTTACGCAGTAGTTGTGGCGCATTTTTCTTAATGATGATCTTTTGTTCAAAGTCGAGGCCGGCGCTGTAACCCCAGTATTCATGCACATTGCGGGCGTAGCAGTAAATGCAGCCGTGTTCGCAACCGGCATAAGGATTCATGCTGTAACCCATGCCTACATCCGGGCTCTCCACTTTATTTACAATGGTTTTTGATTCCTGCTCTATGTATTGCGTGGGAATGGTGCTTTCTTCCCAGTCGTCGATGCCTTCAATATGCTCCCGGGTAACTTCAGTTTTCAGGAAACGGTTCCTGGTATTTATCTGGGCACCACGCCCCGCATGGTATTGCGTCCCTTCTTCTTTTTGCTTTACGGAAACTTTAAAGTGATCCTGTTGTAGTTTGTCAGACATGATATTATTTTTGGGCTAAGAGATCAAAGGAGAAAAGGAGGCCTTTTATACGTCTTTCTGTTTGCATGGCTAAGTATGAAAAAGAAAGGGAACAGAAGGTCACTCAGTGCCTGCTTCTTTGATCTGTTTGCTAAATGAAATACTTTTTTTGGGCTAAGAGGAAAAGGAGAAAAAGAGTTATAAGCAGGAATTCCTTTTTTCTTCTGTTAATATATCCTGACCGTTTAAACCAGAAACGTTATACAGCCTATCACCCTTTTCTCTTTCTCTCTTTTTCTCCTTTGATCTCTTAGCTAATGATTACTATTTTTTGGGCTAAGAGATCAAAGGAGAAAAGGAGGCCTTTTATACGTCTTTCTGATTGCATGGCTAAGTATGAAAAAGAAAGGGGACAGATGGTCACTCAGTTCCTGCTTCTTTGATCTGGTTGCTAAATGAAATACTTTTTTTTGGGCTAAGAGAAAAAGGAGAAAAAAAGTTAGAAGCTGTAATTTCTATCTCCCTTTGTTAATATATCCTTACCATTTAACCAGAAGCGTTATACAGGTGTCGCCCTTCGCTCTTTCTCTCTTTTTCTCCTTTGATCTCTTAGCTAATGATTACTATTTTTTGGGCTAAGAGGAAAAGGAGAAAAAGAGTTATAAGCCGTAATTTCTATTTCCCTTCGTTAATATATCCTTACCATTTAACCGGAAGAGTTATACAGGTGTCACCCTTCGCTCTTTCTCTCTTTTTCTCCTTTGATCTCTTAGCTAAATAATTCCCCCTGTTTTGTACTTACCGGAAGGTTCATAAATTCAAGCCTTTGCAATACCTGGTAAGCTTTATCACCGCCCACCTGTCTCCTTAATAGTAACATACTATCAGCAATAAACCGGCCTGTAAAATTTTTCCGGCTGTATTCCAGCCAGCCTTTTTCATATTGCCATGGAAGAAGTTTCCTGGCAATCGTCAAATGTGGTTCATCAATGAAATGTGGTTTATTATCATTGTTTAGTTTCATGAGTTGCTGAAAGGGACGCATTTCTTTTACCAGGTTCCGGACCGGTTCTTTTGTTGTCACATTAATATAAATCGTGTGTGATGGAAAACTGCCAAAATCCTTCAATTCAACCTTGAAAGGATGATAACCCATACCCACCGTTTTTAAACGGTTGATGATGCGTTCCTCCATCATGGCATACTGCAGAAAATTGACCAGCGTAATATGCGGTTTGCCCCAGAGCGCATTGGGCGCTTTATAACTATCGTGGAATTCCTTTTTTACTTCTTTTATTTTATTACGCAGTTCTTCGTGCGGGTTGAGTACCAGCAGGTATTCATTTATTTTATAACCGGGTAATGTCAGTGCAGATGGTTTCATAATTTAATTTTTTTTCATTAATAATATCAGGCTACATCACTAAAAGATTACTATCAGCAGGCCGTAACCGAAATACCTGGATTGTTTTGCAGGCATCAAACTGGTACTGGAGCCGAAGCAAGATCAGTTCATCCAGCATAAAAGATTCGTGAAAGGTTTTTTGCGAATAGTCGGCCATCGCTTTAGCATATACATCTTCCGGTAAGCCGCGGGCTATGGTGAGATGAGCTTTATTGATTATTTTAAATGGCGGGCAACCGGAACTGCGCATAATATCAGCCACCGGCTTTAATTGTTTTGCCAGTTGCTGAAATGGCAGTTGATTTTTTACACGCAAATAAATGGTATGCGAAGGAAAGCCGCTATATCCATCAAGGGTAACTGGAAAACAGGTCGTTAAACGGCAAATATTCTGAAGCAACCGGTTGAATGTTGTCTCGATACCTTCAATTGACAAAAAGTTGGCAATAGTAATGTGTGGTGACGTTTTATAAGCAATAGCCTGGTTGTATCTTTCTGTAAATAATTTTTTCTCCTGTTTTATCAGGGCAAACATCCCGGGTGAAGGGTGTCCTACCAACAGGTATTCAAACACGTCTTTAGGCAGATACATAAACGTAATTTTTTGAGCGTAATATTTAAATAAAATACTTGTAATGATTAAATATTTAGCATAAATTTACTAAATATTTTAGCTTTAAAAAAAATAATTTTTTCACCTCTTTTCCGGATAGCCAGTTTGATACAACAAAGCCGGAATGAAATAAAAAATACGTATATGGACGGAGAAATTTTTTATGGCGCCGCTTACAAAGGCTCCAAACAATACAGTCAGCAGGATATTAAGACCGCCAATGCTACCGGCTTTGGCGCCGCTGCGGATGATTACGCAGAAAGAGGCATTGATTTAAACGAACAACTGATACACAATAAACCTGCTACTTTTTTTATGCGGGTGCGCGGCGATGCCATGATTGGCGCAGGGATATACGACGGGGATATTGTAATTGTTGATCGATCCCTGAAAGTTGCCAGCGGCAAAGTGGTGATTGCTATTCTAAACGGCGAGATGCTGATACGGAGGCTTGAAAAAACATTTAATAAAATCAGGTTGGTACCTGAGACTACTAAATTATCTGCAATAGAAGTGGACACGTCCTGTAATGAATTTTCAATTTGGGGGGTCGTAACCTATTGTATTCATACCCCCTAACCCCGCCAGATGGCGGGGAATGTTAGTCTCAGTGAGATGATATGGTTTAATAGCGTGTTTATATAATTATTTATGGATTTTAAGAAGTTCCATTTACGAATGATGAAATTCAGCGAAGCATTGAAATAGTCATAGCAAAAATAAATTCTGTGATTGATGAATATTGCCGGAAAAAACAGGAATCCTGATCTAAGTCTCCCCGCCATCTGGCAGGGGACAGGGGGTATGGTTTGTATCGTTGACTGCAATAGTTTTTATTGTTCCGCAGAGCGGGTGTTCAGGCCGGAACTATGGAATAAACCCGTTGTTGTATTAAGCAATAATGATGGCTGCATTATTTCGCGCAGTGATGAAGCAAAAAATGTTGGCGTGGGTATGGCCGGCCCTTATTTCCAGGCCAGGCACCTTATTGAAAAACATAATATTTCGGTATTTTCTTCCAACTATAATTTATACGGTGATATGAGTATGCGCGTAATGGAAACCCTGCGTACATTATCGCCCGCCGTAGAAGTTTATTCGGTTGATGAGGCATTCCTGGATCTCAGTCATATTGATCCAAAAGATATAGCGGCATATAGCCTGCATATAAGAGAAACCGTGGAGCAGTGGACCGGCATCTCCGTTTCTATTGGTGTGGCGCCTACCAAAACCCTGGCAAAGGCGGCTAACAATCTCGCAAAAAAAAATAAAAAAGCAAGCAATTGTGTATGCATTCTTGCTACTGAAGAAGACCAGCGGGTGGCATTACAACAAACACGTGTTGGCAGCATCTGGGGTGTAGGTGCTGCCTATGCAAATAAACTGGTAAACCTGGGAATTATCAGTGCCTGGGAATTGCGCAATATGAGCGAAGAATGGGGTCATAGACATTTGGGCGGGGTAGTGGGTGCCAGGCTGATAAAGGAATTAAGGGGAGAACCCTGCATTGAAATGAAAAATCCTTTGGAAATAAAAAAGATGATTGCCACCACCCGCATGTTTGGCGAACCGGTTAACAATATCAACGATATTAAAGAAGCAGTGGCTACCTATACTTCCCGGGCGGCGGAGAAACTGCGCCGGCAGCAGAGCGCCGCCAGTACCGTAAGCGTTTTTATTGTAGCCAGAGACCAGGACCACCATATAGATTTTCATCATGGGCCCAATATTGGTACACATACAACATTGCCTGCAGCCACTTCAATTACCAATGAACTGATTAAACCGGCGGTACAATTAATAGATCATTTATACCAGCCAGGTGTCTTCTACAAAAAAGCCGGTGTAATGCTTAGCGGGCTGGTTCCCGACAAATCCATACAGGCCAATATGTTTTTACCCGAAACAAAAAATTGCGGACGGATGCTGATGGGCATGATTGACAATGTTAATTTCAGTATGCGCGATGATGTATTGAAATTTGCTGCTTCCGGCACCACCCGCAACTGGAAGATGCGCCAGGAACTACGCAGCCCCAGGTATACTTCCCGGTGGGATGAGTTGTTTGAAGTGAGTTAACAGGAGTAACGATTGCATTTTTTGCAACAGTTGCCCGGAAGTAAGTAAGCTAATGACAATGCAAAATTTGTAAATTGTAGCTATGGAAAATAAAGGCGAAATAATTATTTATCAATCTCCTGATAAACAAGCCCATATAGAGGTCAGAGTTGAAGAAGATACAGTATGGCTTAACCAGCAACAAATGGCAATCCTTTTTAAGCAAACTAAACAAAATATAAGTTTGCATATTAACAACCTTTATAAAGAAAAGGAATTACTAAAAAAAGCAACTGTCAAGGAATCCTTGACAGTTCAAAGTGAAGGGAAACGAAAAATTTCGAGAAAAACGATGCTATATAATCTTGATGTCATCATTTCAGTAGGCTACAGGGTTAAATCAAAACAAGGCACCCAATTTAGAATGTGGGCGACAAATACATTAAAAGAGCACCTCATTAAAGGTTATACTATAAATAGAAATCTCCTGCAAAAACAAAGGAAAATTTAAAAGAATTACAGGAAGCTGTTGACCTCATTAAGAATAGTGTCTCTGATAAACAAATCAGCAGCGAAGAAGCAAAAGGCTTATTGGAAATCATTTCTACATATACCCGTTCCTTTATTTTACTCAACAAATTCGATAACAACACACTTGAAACCAGCACACAAAATGAAACATTAACGTATGAAATAAATGAAGAGCAGGCTGTTAAAGCAATTGAACAACTCAAAAAAGAACTCATAAAAAAGAAAGAAGCTTCAAACCTTTTCGGAAAACAAAAGAACGAAAGTTTTAAAAGTATTTTGCAAAGCGTTGTACAGACTTTCGGTGGTGCGTATTTATATCCGGGCATTGAAGAACAGGCAGCGCATCTCCTGTATTTTGTTATCAAAAACCATCCATTTACTGATGGCAATAAGCGCATAGGCGCATTTATGTTTATTTGGTTCCTCGAAAAGAATAAACATCTTACAACAAAAAAAGGGAAGGTTAAAATAAATGATAATACATTAGTGGCATTGGCCTTACTGGTGGCACAAAGTGATCCGGCAAGTAAAGAACTGATGATAAAACTTATTATTAACTTAATCAATGAATAAAAGTCTTGCCCCGAAGCCGTATATTTATTCCCTCCAAAATAACCAGCATGAGAAAATTATTCGTCTTAACGAGTTTGCTATTATTTACAATAGCAGCAACAGCCCAAAAAACCATCGCCATTAAATGCGGTAAATTGCTGGATACCCGCAGCGGGCAAACGTTCAGCAACCAGGTAATTGTTGTAAAAGATAATTTGATCGAAAATGTTGTTGCTGCTGCGGACTTCAAACAAAAAACCGACAGCGTCATTGATCTCTCTTCTTATTATGTTTTGCCAGGTTTAATTGACTGCCATACCCATGTTTTATTACAAGGCGATATTACCAGCGAAGATTATGATGTACAGTTATTAAAAGAATCGATCCCCTACCGGACATTACGTGCATCGCGCAGCGCAAAGATTGCTTTGGAAAGCGGTTTTACTACCATCCGTGATTTGGAAACGGAAGGTGCCATGTATGCAGACGCAGACGTAAAGAAAGCCATCAACAATCATATTATCCCCGGCCCAAGAATGTTTGTTTCAACAAGGGCCATTAATACAGCAGGTCATTATCCCATTTCTGCAAAAGATTATAATTGGGAACTGGATTTGCCAAAAGGCATACAGGAAATCAATGGTGCCGATGAAGCCAGGCGGGCCGTGCGTGAACAACTGGCGCATGGCGCCGACTGGATAAAGATTTATGCAGACCGCGGCTATTATAAATTACCAGATGGCAGTTATCGCAGTCGCCCCAATTTTACCACGGAAGAAATAACAGCGGTAGCGGATGAAACCATTAGATCAGGGAAAAAATTAGCCGCTCATGCCGTAACAAGAGACGGAATTATTGCAGCCATTAATGCAGGCGCAGCTACTATTGAACATGGTTTTGGTATGGATGACGAATGTGTGCAATTAATGGTAAAAAAAGGCATTTACTGGTGCCCTACTATTTATGTTTGCGATTATGTGGCAGAGGGCAGGGCCAAAATGGGATCGCCCATGAATAAATATTTTATGGAAACCATGCCGGGGGTTTTTAAAAAAGCAATGAATGCGGGTATTAAGATTGCCTATGGTACCGATATTGGTGGTTATAGCTGGGATGAACCAGAGGCAAAGGATTTTGAATACATGGTAAAGTACGGCATGACCAATATGCAGGCTATTCAAACAGCTACTAGCGTTGCTGCTGACTTGCTGGATATGGAAGGCAAAATAGGCGAGCTTAAAACAGGCGCGTTTGCAGATATTATCGCGGTAAAACAAGACCCTTTAAAAGATATAAAAGCACTGGAACAGGTGAAATGGGTGATGAAAGATGGTGTGGTATGGAAAACACCAAAATAAAAGATTTATAAGAAGCTGTCTGAAAATGAAAATTTAGTTTCTGATTTGGCACAAGCGGACGCTTACGCCTGGCCGGTCAACACGGTGCTTGGGCAATTGCACACAAGCTCTTTACCCCTTTTCTCTTTGTTCTCTTAGCCTCTCACCGCCCCTTTTGGTGCCTTCACCGACTATAGTAAGGAAAATGCTACCGCTTTAAAATATAATACCTTGCCACCCGTCTACCTCTTTATACATGGAGGATCTACTGACGATACCGGCAAACATGACAACAGAGCAGAAAAGCAATATCACGCGTGTTATTAATGATTACAGCAGGCGCCTGCTGGGTTTTATACGCAAGCGGGTAAGCAATGAAGCCGATGCGGAAGATATTCTGCAGGATGTGTTTTATCAGTTCATTGGCAATACACAACCCATTGAGCAATTAACAGCCTGGTTGTTTACCGTGGCACGCAATAAGATAACCGATAAACACCGCAAAAAGAAACCGGAAGCACTGGAAGATTTATATGCAACAACGGAAGATGACATCGCTTTTGACTGGACGGAGATTTTCTTTGATGATACCGAAAACCCTGAAACAGCTTATTTACGGTCTTTGTTCTGGGAAGCACTTGACAACGCATTAAATGAATTACCGGCAGAACAAAAAGAAGTTTTTGTAATGAATGAAATAGAAGGCATACCATTTAAAGAGATAGCAGCAAAAACCGGCCAGGCCATTAATACTTTGTTGTCACGAAAACGGTATGCGGTATTGCACCTGCGGGACAGGCTTAGTGTATTGAAAGACGAATTATTAAATTATTAAAATAAAAAAAATGAGAAAGCAGTTTTTTGTGAAAAAGGCCATTGCCATAGTGGTATTTGTGTTTGCATTTATTGTTGGATTAAGCTTTGCCGTTATGGCTTTATGGAATAATATACTGGTAGATGTATTGCATGTAGGTGCCATAACTTTCTGGCAGGCGCTGGGCATCTTTGGGCTGGCAAAGATATTATTCGGCGGTTTTCCGGGCGGACGTGGCAGATGGGGTGGTGGACCGGGTGGACGCTGGAGACAGCATATGGGCGAAGGGATGAAAGAAAAATGGATGAACATGAGCCCGGAAGAAAGAGAAAAGTTTAAACAGGACTGGAGAAGCCGTTGCAGTGGTGGATGGAAAAGGCCATCTGCAACACAAACAGACAACGCTGAATAACAAATATATGTATGCGGTCTCAAAAGGCTAATTTGATTGCCAAATTGATAGCCCTCGATAGTTCAGGCTGACAAGCCTTTTGAGACAGCAACTATATTTTCTTCCATTGCGGTTTGCCGGTGCCATATACCAATGAAACATCAGAACTACGCTGTTATACCTGGCTTGTCAAAGAGCCTGGCAAGTACAGTTTAATAAATCAAAATCTTATGTGTATGGAAATTCTTGTTTTTAAAACCGATGTGAGGAACAGGAAGCGGGTAAATGCCCTGGCGCCCCACCTGCAAAATATAAAGGGGATTATTAAATGGAACGTAGATCTGCAGGACGTTGATAAGGTGCTGCGTATTGAATGCTCCAGTATTGCCCCCAATACCATAGAAAAAAGATTACAGCAGGCCGGCTATTTTTGCCAGGAATTAAGTGATTAAATTAAAATTAATAAAACATGATACTTATAAGCTCTCTCATCTGGATGATAAAGAAATGCAAAGCAAGTAAGATGAATCCATATCTTATCTTCTAAGAATAGTTTTTATTTACTGAGGCTAACCGGGGCAACAACGGTCTCCTTTTTCCCCAGCTCTGCCGTTGCATTTTTCTTGTTGCCATATTCACTGATCAGTTCGGCAACCAGCGCCGTCCAGCCCGTTTGGTGGTT
>Ga0193753_10002134_pt1 | contig 16037 bp, 30 predicted proteins | sample H1c2metaG_FD_144925 | JGI IMG/M metagenome (GOLD analysis project Ga0193753, IMG submission 144925) | Soil microbial communities from a riparian zone of the East river system, Colorado, United States - H1c2 | ecosystem: Environmental > Terrestrial > Soil > Riparian zone | place: USA: East... | reverse complement strand
CACAGACAGACGGACACTATTACTGCGTGGCATACCATTCTCCATTAACGTAGCACAATGCTACGACACATGGCCCTCTTGCGAGGGCCATGTAGCATAGTCTGCTACTAACGTAGCTCCGCGTTACACAGGGATCAAACTACCAGCCCTGATTTTGTCACTGATGTACACTTCCCTACCGTCGAAAGTGTGCCCTTTCACATAACGAGCACCGGCAGGAATCACAAATATCACTTGCTTTAAGCTGTCGTACCGCCACGTCGCCCGCGGTCGATCGCTATCGGCATAGCTGTGAAAGCCGCGTTCTATGCTGAAAGTAGTTGTACGATTCGGTGTGTATAGAAGCGCCATACAGGGAACAGCCTGCAACGTGGCCCCGCTATCCTCGTACAACTTGCCGGGCTCGTATTTAGTGACAAGAGAACTGTCACCAATACGATCTCCTTGAATATTGTATAGAAGATCGTTGCGGATACGATCGACCAGAAATTCAGGAGCGTTGTTTTCCTGAATGATTTTGTACACCGGAATATCTTGTGATGCAACCAAGACCTCCGGGTTTTTCGTGGTAAAACACATAGCAGTTCTCCTTACAAGGGGATCATGTCGTGTGATTCACGACGCACAAGCATCAGCTTGCTATCATGCACCACAATACTGTCCCGCGGCCAGCCCTGCTTGATGAGACCGTACATGCGTTGCACGGGCGTCTCGGGCTCAGTGGTGGGTGTGTGCGACGCTGGTGGTACTTGCTGCCGGCGTGCGAAGTTGTCGTTGACACCAATAATGATAGACACGATTGTTACTCCAGTAAGGAAGGTAGTTGGGCTGCATCACGAGCCAGTCAGCATCTCGTCGATGGCATCTTCGTTCAGCCGATAGCTCTCGGCCAAGCTACGCAACTCACCGGACCAGAAGGCTACAGTAACCGCATGGGACCACTCATCAAGCGCGTCGTCATGGATGATTTGCAGATTGCGAATCAAATCATAGTTGGCTCTCGACGCCATACCAGCACCAACCACGCCGCCCCACGATCCGTGTTTGTCAGCAGCAGCTCGGTACTGCGGCTCAATAAACACACCGGCAGCACACGATGTGCCGTCTGGACCATTGTACAGGCACGAGTGCCCGCCGTTTTCTTTTTTGCCATACGCGCGTTTCTTTTGCGAGAGCAGATGACGAGCAGCTGTGTCGAACACATGCTGTGCGGTGAAGCTGTCGAAGCCGGGAACGGTTACAATAGTATTCATGGTAATGATGTCCTGTTAGTTGAGAAGGGAGGCTCAGTGACGACGAGCTTTCTGCATGCCGATGAAAGCTGCTCTGGCTTCAACCAAAGCTGCTGCCCGCAACGCCATGCCTTTCAGCTGCGCCGCGCGAATTGCGCCATCGTACCACGACAAGCTCTGCGTATTCATGCTGCTTTCTCCAAGCTGGCCTGATAAGCCTTGATGGCTTCAGGAATATTAGGGAACACTTGAACAGCTCCATCCACCATCAGGTGTATGGTGCCGTCCTCGTGCGCTGTTGCGGCAAGCGTGTGACCTTGCCAGTTGATGTTGACGAACGTGGTGTACAGGCCCTTGCTCATGGCGCGTTGCTGGGAATGAATGTGTCGCGATGATACTTGTGGTTTTCACCACACTCAGTACACGTCTCGCCCGTGACAACGGATTCCTGCTCGTACACAAAATCGTTAGCTGCCTCAACATCAGCAGCAGGGATGTTTTCCGTACCGTCGTACATCAGGATTCCTCCTCGTCAGGCACGACAACAATCTTCCAGCCCAAGAACGTGGTTGGTACCACGCCCTGAGCTAGGCCCAGATGTGCCGCATAGAAACGCACGGCATTCTTACGAATGTAAAACACCATCACTTGCTCCACATGCGCCGCACAATGCGGACGCTTTAGCTACTCAGTCTTTCGTCAATGGCTACTACACAGGACCATTGAGTATTAAATGCGTCATGCCACATCCATGCACCATCTTTCCACGGACACCACCCTCCGTCCCGTGGACGAATCTCATACCCTCTGTAAATAGCGGGATCGTCCACAGTAGGCCACTCTTTCATATCAAAATTCCCTCATGACACGAGCACGAATCTTCTGAAACGAGCCCACTTCACCAATTGCGGTGAAAAACTTGGTGCGCCTGCTGCCGTGGTCTTCCCTGAACGAATTCTGTGCAGAAATTGCGGAGCTGGCGGCGATGGTGCCCTTGTTCTTGAGCTTGTCCAGATTGATAGGACAAGCTTCCTGTGTGCTGTAGACAGGCTCATTACGCTCGATGATACGCGAGCGTGCCTCAAGCTCCTTGACGAGCTTCAAGCCACCACGCCTCAAGAGCATGGCGTGCATCTGGCTATTCTTCACTTGAGAGCCTCCTCAGCTATGTGTTGAATTTCAAGAACGGCTTTTGCACTAACCTGTACTATGGGAATGCTATTCCCTGACTTGAGCGCAAGCTTGCAACGCTCCGCTATTGCGTGCAGAGCTTCTTCCTGCTCCGCAGCTATTGCGATGAAGGTTTTGTTCATGGCTTTATAGTATCCTTCTCGTCGAGCGCAACATCGCATCCATACTGTATTTGTTCAATAGCTACAGTAATGGCAGCACCCGCGCCGGGAATGTTACTAGCGTCTTGGCGTAAGTCTAGTAACTTCTGGATTAGTGTTTCTTCCCTCATGGCTCAGTCCTCCACGAACGTCAGCCGGTCCACGTCCACGTGGTATTCACGACACCCCGATACCAGCACAGCCCTGCCCTTCTCGTCGAAGTAGGCAATGATGCCTTGTGCAAAGGGCTGATTGAGTGTGCCGTGTGTAGTGGCTACCAAATCACCAATCTCGAAATTGCCTATAGCTGTGTGCATACTATCTCTCCAGCCTGATGTCAGCCTCAGTGTCCCTGTACAAATCCAAAGGCAACACTGTCTCGTCGAGCTTTATCGAGGACACGACAATATTGCCGTCCTTGTCCTCCGTCTGCTGCTCATTCAACACGTGATTGAATGTAATGCGCATGTTATGCTTCCCCTTTGAGCTTGAACAGCAAGCGGCTGGCTGTCTCAAGAGCCTTCTCATCAAGAGAAGGGAACATTGAGCCTTCTGTTGTTTTTTGCTTCGACAGGCCCAGCACAGCTACGCGCAGGATGCGCTCCATTACGTGTGTATCAATCTGCTTGCCAACGGCTACAGTGTACATAATTATAGCTCCTCGTGCATATTAGCACTGAGATGGAAGTGCAGACCAATATGCTGTTTTAACATATCAATCTGTTAAAAATTCGTTAAATCACCAAATTTAAGACGCACGGAAGCACGGAGCAATAGCCCCGTGCCTCTTGCCAGATTTAGCTGGCGTGCGCCATATTGTGCCTCCGTGGTTTACGCTAAAGGGCTAGCCTATTCTAGCCCTTCCACCTAAACCCGCGTCCCATCCCCTAGCCTTACGTTGTTACGCGGTCGCTATGCCGAGTTCTTCGCGAATTTCTTCAGCTTCCGCCGATTCATCGGCCTTGCCTTCCGTGAGCAAGCTTTCCAGATTGGTCAGCGGCTCCGCCGCTTCTTCCGTCTTGACTTCCGCGCCGAAGGCGAGGAGCTGCGCGGCCGTATCGTTAATCTCAACCGTCGTAAGAACGTCGGCGGAGTAACGGAGAATCACGGCGTTGACCGCTTCCAGAAGGCCTTTGATTGCGGCGCTCTGCTCGGCCGTATTGAAGTCGGACGCAAGGCCGATGATATTACCGGCCAGCTGTCCCGCGTAGGCTTTCACTTGCGAGTCAGCCGTTACCGGCGCTGCCTTCGCATTGGCTTCTGCCGTGCGGGTTTGAAGCTTGCCAGACGCTTCCGGTAGCTTGTCGCCATTTCCGAGAGTGTCAAACTTGACCAGCAGTCCGGCCTTCCATGCCGCTTCCACGCGCTGCGTGTAGTTGTCCAGTTTGGTCTGCGCCTTGACCAGCAACGACTGCAAGCTCGTCAAGGGAGACTTGTCGTCCGCCTTGCCTTGCGTCACATCCTTTGCCAGTCCGAGCTTTGACACGAGTTCTGCGACGATTTTACCGCGCAGTTCGCTCTGCACCGCATCGTGCCATTCCGCCCAAGCTACGGCACGCAATGCCGTGTCGTTGGCGTAGTCGTCTTGAATCTCAATAGCCGCTAGGGCTGTGAGGGTCCACGACTGGCGTTCGGAGACGTTCTTTGTCGCCGACGTGCCGATGGCTTGCGCGATGGCCAGTGCGACTTTGCTAGTCGCGCCCAGCGTGCCAAGTTCCGTACCATCTACCTTGCGAGCCTGACCCAGATTGATAAAACGTGCGTTCATGTGATGCTCCAATAGTGGCTTAACACATTGATATGTTAAGCTTTCGTTATGACGTGCCGTCCGCGTTGCGCTGGATCGGAGCCGTAACGTTATGCGATTGGGAACACGCATGCAATATGCGTGCCAAAGCGTGAGCTTTGAAGCCGCAAGGCTAGGGGAGGGATTGTCAAAGAGCGGACATGTGCGCCCGTTTCGCCTGCGCGCTGCCCGTAGAACGGACACGCAGCCGTGTGCGCTGCCATTCCCCGCGCGGGGGATCGGCATGTCTGGCGTTTCGCCGAGACAGGTACAGCCTAGCACGCCTGATGTAAAGGGACGTAAAGGAAATGTAAGGAAATGTAAAGACCTGTATTTGCCATAATGTTATGAGAAACAACAACTTAGCACGCTTTAACCAAATATTAACTAACTGGTATGTTAACTATTCGTTAAGCACACGCGAGCGACAGCCCTAGGCGCGAGCGTCTACTACTTGGCACTATCCTTGCATCCCCCCTATACTACACTATACGGTACACTATTACGTGTTGCCTGTGTTCTAGTGCCTTTGGTCACTCATCGAGCTAACACCTCGCACGTTCCACGTGGAACATAGCAGAGCAGGCCAGCAGCGCAAGCAAGGAGCGTGCCAGCCCCCTGTGCCCATGCAAGAATCAGGCCAGCATGAGGACCCCCGGGGTAGCAGCTTGAAAATTGGGTCCCCTTGGTGTGCGAACGTAGTGAGGTTCTCCCTTGAGCTAAGGACAGCTGGGGGTAGAGAGGAGGTAGAAAAAGGAGGCCGGAGCACACGAAAAGGGTGCGATCAATAGAAGGCCGGGGCCTCGAAAGGAGAAAAAGAAGGTACCATAAACACTGAAAAGGAGGTAGGATGTGTACAGAAAAGGAACCTTTCCTATACAGAAAGGGTCTAATATGTACATAAAAAAGGCATTTAAGGAGGGTAGAAGGGTGGATTTACAGGAAATAATCGGACAGATTAAGGAGCACGGAACCCTTGTTCGACCCCCAATACGGGTCAGAAAGGTCAAAAAAGGCATACAATTCAAGGGCTTAAAGAGCCAGAAGTCGGGCAAAAAGTCCGAGTTCAACCCGGAACAGTATGCAAAGAAGATGGAAAGGGACAAGGAAACATGGGCAGGAGTGAGTGGTGCATGGAAACACTTGAGAAAAACGTATGCCAGTCGTGCAAGAAAGCGTGGAAACTCGACGACGTGGTTGGTTTCCTTGACGGAATGGTGGTTATTGTGGCAGGCAGCCGGTACTGTACGGATGCGGGACGGAGCTACCCACACGATATTCAGCAGGAGAGGATCGAAGCGTGGGGACGCACGGGTATGGCGTATATCTCCAGAGAAGCCTTGGACTCTGGAGAACATGGTCATTATATTCAATGGGGAGATAGTCGCAAATGGCCGGAAATTGGCAGCAGCAGAACTTGCGAAGAAGGCTTGAGGGCCTATCTGAAGAAGGAAAAGCTAATAAAATCAGAGAGTTAGTCTTAGAAGATAGGATGAAGGAGTATAGGTACAACGCCCTAAAGAAGTACAGGGACGAGCATAGGGGAACTTTTACTACCCCTACTGTTGTCTAAGGATGTGACCGATCAGTAAAGTCCTCGGCTATTAGCCCTGACGCAGGGACGCTGGCGATGAGACCCCTAGAATAGCGGATAGCGTCTGGTGTAGAGGGTGGCCTGAGTAGCCACATGTACATACCATGAGCAACGAAGCGAGAAACTAAGAAACCCGAAAGGCTCAAAGCCGCCCCCAATAAGGCGAGCCCAGACAACCTAGTAGGGGAGTATGAGGGCAAGGGCAACTGAACAACCCGGCAACCGGGGGCGAATTCCGGTGACAAACAATGCGAGATGGGGCCGCTATGTACCCAGTAGCCAGTGCCAACACAGGCGATAAAGTTGGGGATGGGCGAGACATCCATAAAACGCTCGCCAGTTAGGAAGCCCTCGGGTGAGGGGAAAGCAGGAACAGTTAGGATAATAGGGGCGATGCCCTCGTAGGAAGTCATGAGCCTACAGTCCAGTTGTTCTATCACCACTACTTCCTATGCCCCAAGTCCTGCAATGACGCCGACTGTCAACAGGCCCCTAGATGGCTTCTCTTACGAGTAGCTCATGCCAGCTTGCTGGAGGGGAACAGCTTACTACCCGTGCTTTGGTTTGTTAGATAGCTCAAGCGATAAACAGCAGAGCGACTACTAACATCTAGGGGAAAAGTCGGTTTGTTGTCCGCAAGAAAGTAGCAGTCAATAGAATCAAGCACTTAGCTCTCACGGCCTAGCCGTAGGAAATCTATCCTCTCACCCCGAATCAGGACGCTAACATGGCTCTCAATTTCAAACCAATTCAGTTTGATGGTGAATTCACTTCTCTCCAGAAGACTCACCTTCTCAAGACACTAAATTCCATTAGTGGTGGCGCTTCCATCACTGTGCCGCAGACTACCCCTGCTGCTCTCACTAGCGGTGCTGGTACTCCCAGCATCACGACTACCGTTTCTGTTGGCGCAACCAACTCAGGTGACGTTAGTGGTGCCATCAATAACAACTTCGCTACTATCGTTACGCGAATCAACACACTCCGCACGGAGCTTGTTGCAGCTGGCGTTCTCATCTAATTTAAGGAACTAACACATGTGCGCAATTTTTGGTCTGGGTACGGCGGCAACTATTGGCCTCTTGCTTCTGGCTGGTTCAGTCGGTGGCGTGACGGCGGTCAAGCTCTTCAAGGTAGGTTTGGCCAAGTTCAAGGCGAAGTTTTTCCCTCCGAAGCCTCCGGCGGCGTAATACCAATTGACAAGCAGAAGCTCTACCTCAGGTTCGTAAGCACCAAGTTTCTAGTTACGACGGTAGGACTTGCTGTAGTTTTAATCGGCTGGCTGTGTGGTAGAGATGCCTCACAGCTAGCCGTAGTTGTACCAGCCACGCTAGCAGCTTACAATTTGTCTAACGTCTGGCAGAGTTTGATTGACCAGAAGTGGGGCGGTAGTCCTCCTTCTTTAGAGTCTACACCTGTGGCGGCTGCCGCAGAACCAGTTAAGGAAGAAAAAGATGGCAACGACAGCGGTGCTAGCACCCACGGCCTCAGCGAGTGATAGTTCAGAATTTACTGTAGACACTCCTGTTTCGGTTTATTTGGTTACTACGACAGGCGTCATCAGCGAACGCGCTAAGACGCAAATCTTGAAGAAGGTTGGTACGTCAACGTATGAACCCTTGCGCACGCAGGCAGGTAAGAATCGCAGGCGTGTTTCTGTTTACCTTTCACAACAAGAGCCTACGTTCTACCTAGTTGATCCGGGCACGTACATCGCCCGCAAGTCTCGCACAACCCAGCTCATTGGTGTATCAGTGGACGATCAGACGTAAGTTTGATCGAATCAGACATGACCTTGATTGTTAACAAGAATGGTATTCTTCAGTTTACGGCTGATACTGTAGCCGTTGCTGGTAGCACGTACAATTTTGCAACCAATGCGCCGCCTCCGCCTCCAGCGGGGCAGCTGCTCACAGCACAGATTCGTTATCTTCATGGTACTATTGCTAACAATGTAGACGTTACGCAGTTTAAGAACATGGCAGGCCGTATTGATGCCACTGTCCCTATTCAGGACTACCCACACTTCACGTCCTATTTCGACTTCACTCTACCTGCCCAGAAGTATTTGGCAGCCAAGATTGTAGCTAATGGGCCGCAGAGTACGCATACAATCAAGTGTCCTATCTATGGAGTGGGCAATCCTCTCCGTGTCTCCATTAGCCTAGCTCCGGGTGATTTCAATCCTAACACTGTGCTGAAGATGAAAGAGAATGTTGTATATGACGACAACTTCATCTTCCTCTACCGTAATGGGCCGGGTAATGATTTCTATGTAGGCATTAGTAACGGCGTTCCTGTCTACATCAACGTACAGGCAATGGACCCAACCCACGTAACCAACGTTCGATTTGCCACCCAGTAAGAGGAATTTATGGCAAGCTGGGAAGAGATGGAGAAGGGTGAGCTGAAGCTCGATGAAGGGCTCCGTCTCACGACATACAAAGACAGTGTGGGTGTAAAGACTATTGGTTATGGCCACACAGGACGTGAGGCTGTTGAAGGACGAACAATCACTTTGCAGGAAGCTGAAGACCTCTTCGAGACGGACTTTGAAGAGGCAGTGACAGATGCACAGAATGCTGTTCCTTTCTTCATGGCACTAGATGGTCCGCGAAAGGGAGCCTTGGTCAACATGGCTTTCCAGCTTGGGGCAACCAAGCTTTCAGGATTTCACGGCACCCTAGCTGCTATGGATGAGCAGGATTGGAATGGAGCAGCCAAGAACGTAATGAACTCGCTCTATGCCAGACAGGCAAGGGCTCGCGCCACACGAATTGCTTATCGCATTCGTACAGGCGAATACGCAATACGCACATAATAGGAGATTTTGTGTCCAAGCAGAAGAAGGCTGTAGCCGCAAAGAACCAAGCCGCTGCACCGCCCCTAATGATCTTGACACGAGATGAAGCGATTAAACAAAATCTTTCTCATTACTTCACAGGAAGTGTTTGTAGAAACGGCCATCTAAGTAAACGAAGAACACATACCAGACACTGCGTTGCATGTGGAGTAGAAGCTAATAGCCGCTACCTTACTAAACCCAACGGTCTAGAGATTTGGAAAAAGCACAGAAAAAAGTATTTGAAAAAAGCGTCAGCTAAAATTAATGCTTATGTAAGTGAATCCAGAGCGAGGAAAATGAATGCCACTCCTAAGTGGTTGTCTGAAGAAGACAGGAAAGAAATTTACGTTCTCCATCAAACGGCGAAACAGCTTTCAAAACAGGCCGGAGAACCTTACCACGTGGACCACATCGTGCCTTTGAAAGGTGTAGATGTTTCTGGTTTACACGTTCCTTGGAATTTGCGGGTTATTACCGCACATGACAACCATACAAAACGAAACGATTTACAGGAGTGTATTTATGAGTAAGAAAAGTAAACAGAATTCGGCATCAGCTCCTCCTTTGATGATACTTACCAACGACCGCACACCGCAGAAAGCCCAGATGTTGATGATGCTGTATAAGGCTGCAAGCCTTGCTCAGCTAGCGTATATGGATGGTATGCACCCGGAGACGGGGGAGATTCACCAGCTTTTGGTTGGACTCCAGCCTACCCCAGATGGGCAGTTTCAGGTGTTTCCTTTAGCAAGAATTTTCAGCAAACTAGACGCGATTCCCCTCTATTTGGTGCCAGATGGACAAGGTAGCTACATCGACTACAGCAAGTTTAACTCAGGACGTTCTGCCGAACCCGGCAGCGACAAGCCCGACACTCTCGAAGAACGGCAAGAAGATAGGCCGGCCGTCGAAGAAGTCGCAAGCGTTGACGGAGGACGGGACGCACTGGGCGGACAAGATGGTGCAGTTGTACAACGAAGGCCACGGCGACGTAGAAATTTGCCGCGAGTTGAAGATGCCGTACAAGCTGTTCCAGAGCAAGCTGATTGACGATCCACTTTTCGCCCAGCTCGTAGAGTTTGGGCGTCTAGCACGTAAGGGGTATTGGCTCGAACTTGGCCGCAAGGCGGCTAAAGCAGGAGCACCTCCGTCAGCCTTCAACTATTGGATTGCGTTCATGAAGAACGAATTCGGTTGGTCGGAGAAGACGGAACTGAAAGACCTCTCAGCTCCCAAAGATATGGGCACCGACGACATAAAGAGTCGTATCGCAGCCCTCAGTAAAAAGATTAAGCAAGTTCCCGCCCCTGTGGAAATGCAGGCGCTAATGACAGAGCACTAATGAACGATTCCGTGTTGGGCTCCAAGATTGTTTCCTTGGTACAAAAATCTAAAGACAACGGAGTGTCCAACTCGGACTTGCAAGAACTCCTCAATTTGATGGAGGAACTAGACAAGCGGGATGAGTATAGCGGTATAGATAAGTGGTTCAGGGAAGATGGTCCCTACTCAATAGACGCGCTGCCAAAGCATCGCGCCTTCATTGATGCCACAGACTTCTACCGTGAGATTCTCCTGCTCGGAGGCAACCGAAGCGGTAAAACGTCTTTGGGTGCTTACATCAGCGCAGTGCTAGCCACTGGACTCTATCCGAAATGGTGGAAGGGCGTGCGCTTTGATGGCCCGGTTGAAATATGGGCATGTGGAAAAACTGGTCAGTCTACCCGCGATACCGTACAAGAGGCCTTAATGGGCCGTATAGGTGAGTGGGGAACTGGCATGCTACCGCTCCATACGATTGGTCGTAAGACCAAGGCGCTTGGTACCCCTGATTTGCTCGACACTGTTGAAGTGAAACACGTTTCGGGCGGTACCAGCACCATCGGATTTAAGAGCTACAAACAGGAAGCACCTTCCTTTTATGGCTCCAAGAAGCATCTGGTGTGGCTCGATGAGCCCTGTCCAGAGGATATTTACAATGAGTGTTTGATTCGTACTTCAGTGCTGAAGGGCGGAGCAGAAGGGCGTTTGATCCACACGATCACACCGAAAGATGGCCTGACACGACTTCTCGCCAACTTCCTAGCCAACTGCGACCTCCTTGCTGGTACGGAACAGATTGAAGGTTTGGACAAAGCCCGCGCTCTTACCGCAATGGAAGAGGGCATGTCATCCAAAGACGCCATCAAGATTATGTATGGCGACGAAGGTACACCCGGACAGGTGTACGAGAAGCATAGAGCTGCGATTGCTATTTCATGGGATGATATTCCGTGGATGAGCGACAAGGCTAAGCGAGAGATTCTTGAATCTACTCCTATCCACCTCAGAGACACTGTTAGTAAGGGTATCCCTACAGTTGGCGACGGTGCTGTCTATCCTCTGCCTATTGGTGATTTACTAGTAGATAGCTTTCCTATACCTGCTCATTATGAAAAGATGTACGGCATGGATGCCAGCTGGAACTGCACTGCGGCAGTATTCGGTGCCAAGGACCCAGATACGGGTATCCTTTACATCTACGGTGAGCACTACGTAGCAAGGCAGGTTCCTGAAGTACACGCAGCATCTATCAAGATGACTGCTGGTGATTGGATGATTGGAGCTATTGACCCAGCATCTAAGAAGCTGAAAGGTCCTTCGGATGGAGCAGAAGTATTTAGCATGTATCGCAGGCTTGGCTTGCGGCTACGCGAAGCGAACAACCAAGTAGATGCCGGTATCATGAAGGTTACAAGCCTCATGGTGGAAGGCAAGCTCAAATTTTTTAGAGACACTACTCGCGCGCTTCAGAATGAATACATTGTCTACCGTCGTGACAAAGGTAAGATTGTTAAAGAGGATGACCATGCGATGGATTCGCTGCGTTATCTGGTAGCTACCAACCAATACGCCAAAGCAACACCCTCCTCGCGCGTCAACCCTGCTGGTATCAAGGGACCGCTGATTCAGCGTACAAGGCGATATAATGTCTAAACGGAAAACAGTTACCCTTGAGGCGGTCGAAGCCGCCCCTAGTCCAGACGAGTTGGCAGAAATTGCACGACTTGCTGACGAAGCAGAGGCAAAGGCAAAGGCCGAACTAGAAGAGATTCTGGACGGCATTGCTCGCAATATTGTCGGCAAACTTACCACGCGCATGGGTACACGCAAGGCTAAAGAGAACCAGTGGTTGGAAAGCTTCCGGCTCTATCTTGGGTCGTTGTCTACTTACAATGTGGTTACTGGGGAACATCCCTTTGGAACTGCCGAGGACAAGACGCTCTCGCACAAGCCTGAGACGAACATCGTTCGTGTCAAGTGTGAGACAGCTATTGCCCAGACGATGGCGTATCAGTTTGCTGCGGGTGATAAGAACTGGCGGCTGATGCCTCCAGAAAGCTATGAGTTTGATGATGAAGACATAGCCGCTATTCAGCAGATGTCAGGACCGCAGGGTCCTCCGATGTCTCCTGAGGAAGTGATGAATGTCAAAATTGACTTGATGGAAAAGGAGATGGATACCCATCTCGAAGCATCTAGCTACGGTACTGAAAACCGTAAAGCTGGGTGGGACCGGGTTGTTTTGGGAACAGGTATTCTCAAAGGCCCTACCAACGCGACGCGCCTTCGTAAGACTTACAAGAAGCTGAAGACGGGGACGGGGAAGACTATACGAGTTCCTTCCCTAGTTGAAGAAAGCGTCCCACGTGTCTATCGTGTCAATCCGTGGTACTTCTTCCCGGACGATACTGTCACCGACATCGCTGATGCCGAGGACACGATTGAAGTCCATCCAATGTCGAAGACGCAGCTCAGGGATTTGCTGAAGAATCCCGGCTACATGAAAGATCAAATAGCGAAGTGTCTCATCGAGACGCCGCGCCAGTATGTCAACAGCCCGTTCAATGATCCTGCCTATCTTACGCAGGGCGTGAATCTTCTCAAAGATCGATACCTCGTCATGGAGTATCACGGTCCTATGAGCAAGGCTGATTTGGATAACATTGGTAAGGAGCCTCTCATTGAGTCTCCAGATGACACCTACTTCGTGGAAGTATGGGTTTGTAACGACCATGTAATCCGTGTTGAATTTAGCAACCTAGAGGGTTGCTATCGCTGCCCTTACGTAGTCAGCACGTGGGAGCCCGATCCAGCTACAATATTTGGATTTGGTGTGCCTATGCTGGTTCGTGACCAACAGCGTGTGGTGAACGAAACCTTCAAGATGTTGCTTGACAACGCAGGCATTAGTGCCGGTCCGCAGGTTATTGTAGACACCACGCTTATTAAGCCCGCTGAAGGCGGATTGGAATGCACGCCTTGGAAGGTGTGGTATGCCAACGAATACGGTGCTGACGTTTCCAATGCTATTAAGTTCTTCATGCCAGACAATGCGTTTGAAGGACTGAGTGCTCTGTTCACTATGAGCATGCAGCTGGCTGATAACGAAAGCTCTATTCCCAACCTTGCTTTGAATATGGCGTCTCCAACAGGTGGTGCTGATAGCGCGACCGGTATGGCTATCATGCAGCAGAGTGCGTCTAGCCCTCTGTTCTACAAGAGCGAGCAGTGGGATGACCAGATTACCAAGCCTCTCATTGAGATGCTGTATGACTGGGAAATGCAATACAACCAGAAAGACGAGATTAAGGGTCCTTACGACATTGATGTAAAGACCACTACCTCGGCTCTCCAGAGCGCGCTCAACCAGCAGAAGCTGGAGAAGCTATCGATGGAGATTGCGCAGGGTAGTCCAATCGGCGAATGGTTCGAGATGGACATGCTTGCTCAGTATCGTATTATGGACATGCACCTGCCGTACAAGGGACTTGTCAAGACGCCACAGAAGATGGCGCAAGAACGTGCGAATAGGCCACCGCCTCCGCCCGATCCCGCTCTGCTCAAGGCTCAGGCTGATATGGCCCGCATTGATGTAGACAAGCAGCGTCTCCAGCTTGATGCACAGAAGATTCAGCTCGAAGCCAATCAGAAGCATAACGAAGCTCAGATGACTTATGATTTGGGCTTGAAGACGGATGCAACACGTAACACCGAAGCACAGGCTAGCGTACTCAAAGCGCAGTTTGACTTCAAGGCACGTGTAGCCGAGTTGGCGCAAGCCGACGAGCAGCATCGAGAGAAGCTGGCAGCTCAGTTGGATATGAACAACATGTCAGAACAAACCAAGCGGTTCATTGCCGGTAGCGAGATTGCTCTCCGTGCCAATGACCAGAAGTTAACGGCTCGCGAGCTTACGCTCAAAGCTAAAATAGGTACAGGTATTTAAGGAGGTGTTGTGGCTGTAAATTTCAACGATGATACATGGAGGTACATCGAGGCTAAGCTACAAGAAGGACTTAAAAAGCAGCAGTCGCTCCTGCATGATTATGACACGTCCTACAAGGACCTGCTCAGAGCACAGGGAGCCACTACTATGTTACGCAATCTACTGTTATTGCCGCAAGAGTCTCTTAATCTTGCCGCGACCAAATCGAGGAAGTAATGGCTGAGCCCGAGAATTTCACAGCAGAACAAGCCCAAGCACTGTTAGAAGAGGTGATGGGTAAGACACCAGAAGTAGCAACCGTAGTCGTAGTTCCAGCAGATGCAGCACACGCTCCTCCCGTACCAGTGGTTGAGACGCCTGTTGTACCTGTTGTAGAGGAAAAGAAAGTAGAGACGCCGGTCACGCCTGCGACTCCTGAAGTTAAGCCTGCGGAAACGCCGGCAGTTGTACCAGCGGCACCCGTGACGACAGTCACAACCGATCCGTATGCTTGGGTGAATGAAATCCCCGAAGCCTTGCGCGATAAGGTAGTTAAAGAGATTCAAGCTCGTCAGCAGACGGAGCACCGCAACCGATCCGACTCAGGTCGCATCGCTGCCCTGCAACGAAAGCTAGGCGATGTAGAACGTGAACGCACTAGAACGCCGGCTCCTCAAAAGCCCGCACCAGCAGCGCAGCCTAAACCAACTCCAGAGGGCTGGACTGAAGTAGTTAAAAGCGACCCTGAACTAGCGAAAGCGGTTGAGGCTCGTGTTAAGTCTGAAGTAGACACTGCTGTCGATGCCGTCAAGGCAGAGATTCAGGAGTTACGAGAGACTGCCGTCGAACCTCTTCACGAGAACGAGCGGCAGCGGTATATGGCTCAAGAACGAGAGTCGCTGAAGCGCGCTGTAAATAACTACGAAGAAGTAACTGGAAGTCCTGCATACCGCGAGTGGCTAGATAACTATGCTGCCCCCGGTGTTAGGAAGTTGGCGTACGAGTCGTTGGACCACAGGGACGCGATTACAGTCCTCCAAAACTACGCACAGGATATGATTCGTCTGGGATTTGCAGAAGCCCCGAAAGCTCCTGTTGTTGAAAAGAAGCCAGATACGCAGGCACCTGTTGTACCGGCAGCGCCGGACACATCCGCAGCGGATAAGATTGAAGCCGCGCGGGCAGCTGCACTGAAGGCTCCATCAGTTGTATCTGCATCAACCCCTACACCATCCGGCGGCGGCCTAAGCGGCCCGGTGAGTAAGGATGACGCAGAACGCATCTTCTTGGAGTCTTACAACAAGATTACAAAAAAGACCTAACACAACCCTTTAAGGAAATAAAGTCATGGCAGATGGCGCTTTCGTCACCTATGGCGACGTTTCTCCCCGCGTAGGTATTCATGCGGTTGCTAAGATGCTTAGCCGCATCGAACCAATCCTCGTGTTGGAGAAATTCGCACTCGTCACCCCGCTTCCCAAGAATGTTGGCGAAGTTATCAAGTGGCGTAGGATTCGCCCGCTTGTCGTCTCGACTACCAATCTTACCGAAGGTGTCACGCCTCCGGCCGAGCAGTTGGTCTACGAAGATGTCACGCAGGTTATTGCCCAGTTCGGTGGGTGGATTCAGATTACCGATAAGATTCAGGACCTGCACGAAGACCGTGTACTTGACGATGCGATGACCGCTCTTGCGGATCAGGCGGCTTCGACCAAGGAAGCGATTTTGTGGGGTATCCTGCGCGGTGGTACGAACGTGTTCTATGCAAATGGAACTGCGCGTACTGACGTGAACACCCCGATTGACCTCGACCTCGTGAATGCGGCTGTCAATCTTCTGAAGCGTAACCACGCCAAGAAGCTGACGACCCGCCTCGCGGCTGGCCCGAACATTGCTACGGAGCCGGTTAACTCCAGCTACGTCGCGTTCTGCCACGTTGATCTGGAAACAGACATCCGTGACATGGACTCGTTCGTCCCGGATGAACGAGTCCATGTCACG
>Ga0193753_10002133_pt1 | contig 16038 bp, 12 predicted proteins | sample H1c2metaG_FD_144925 | JGI IMG/M metagenome (GOLD analysis project Ga0193753, IMG submission 144925) | Soil microbial communities from a riparian zone of the East river system, Colorado, United States - H1c2 | ecosystem: Environmental > Terrestrial > Soil > Riparian zone | place: USA: East... | reverse complement strand
AAGCGTGCTGGTCGTATTCCAGTTCGTTACGTCCATTGTATTGATCGTCGGCACTTTCGTTATTTACAAGCAACTGCATTATATCCAGACAAAGGACCTGGGTTATAACAAGGATCAGGTGTTGACTATCAGAAATACTTTTACGATGGGAGATCAGGCAATTGCTTTTAAAAACAGCGTGCTGCAGATGACGGGTGTTCAGTCAGGAACCATGAGCAGTTTTTTGCCGGTATCCAATTCTTCCCGCAACGACAATACATATTTTAAAGAAGCCACCATGGATATCAATAGCAGTCTGGATATGCAGGCATGGCGGGTGGATTACGATTATTTTAAAACACTGGGTATACAGGTGGTCAGAGGCCGTGCATTTTCTTCTGAGTTCGGAGGCGATTCATCTTCCATAATCATCAACGAAACAACGGCACAGTTTTTAGGATATCCCGATCCCATTGGAAAAAAAATATATACCAGCAATGATCCCGGCAAAATCATTTCATATACGATCATCGGTGTGGTGAAAAATTTCAACTTCGAGTCCCTGAAACAGGGCATCGGCCCCCTGTGTTTTTTCCTGAGTAAAAATGGCGGTATGGCATCTTTCAAGGTGAATACCGCCAACATTACCGGCCTCGTCGGAAAAATTGAAACGCTTTGGAAACAGATGAGCCCGGGTATGCCATTCAATTATACTTTTCTTGATGAATCCTTTAATGAAATGTATCAGTCGGAACAAAGAGTCGGAAAAATCGCCATTATCTTTTCCACGCTTGCGATCCTGATCGCCTGCCTGGGACTTTTTGGTCTGGCTACATTTATCGCCGAACAACGCACCAAGGAAATCGGCATCCGCAAAGTTCTTGGTGCCAGTGTACAGGGTATCGTGCAACTGCTGTCAAAAGACTTTTTGAAACTAGTGGCCATTGCATTTGTCATTGCTGCTCCCCTTTCGGTATGGATCATGAACCGCTGGCTAAGTGATTTCACTTACCGCATTCAACTGGCGTGGTGGATCGTTGGCAGTGCCGGCGTACTGGCTTTATTGATTGCTCTTGCTACAGTCAGCTTTCAGGCGATCAAAGCTGCCATTGCGAATCCGGCTAAGAGCCTGCACTCCGAATAAGTAGTTGAGCCGATCACCTGATATTTTTCTATTTTTATTGAGGGAAATCAACTTTGTATCAGATTCACCGGATTGCATAATTATTATGTTATTCAGACGTTAATATCACAAGAATAAATAACCTTCAACACAACCGAAACATGAGAAAATTATTAATGGGTTCCATCGTTTTGACCGTATTCTCCCTTTCCATCATTCTTTTTCAATTCAGTTGCAAAAAAGATGTGGCTGCGCAGACTACCCCACCGGCCCCGACAAAAGAAGAAATTTTAGTGGCAAAAACCTGGAGGATGGACAAACTCCACCACGTTATTGATGGACAATATTCCAGTTATACGAATGGTGGAACCAATACCACCGGAGTAAAATATGATAATCTGACTTTTAAATTCAATGCCAACGGAACAGGTGTAACGACTGATCAAAATGGTACCGGTTTTGATTTTACATGGCTGTTTACGTCAACAGACAAACGCACCCTTCAATTAACCGCCACGGGACGCACTGATACCTGGGAAATGGTAGAAATATCAGAAAATTACCTGCATGCTTCTGTAAACCTGATTCTCGGCGCTTCAACAGATAATATTGAAACCTTCCGGTTAAAGCAAATTCCATAGAAGATCGCATCACCATGTACGGTTCCTGCCCCATCTGAACCTTGCTTCATCTTCGCCGGTATAATCGGGGTCAAGATAGATATGCAGTCTGGTTATTTGTTTATTGAGAAATGTAAACACATTGCAAAAACGCCCGCCGGCTGTCTTACCTCCTGCCCATGACTTCCCATACATTCTGCCATGTGACGTTCCTTCAACAACCAGATAGTTTTCCGAAGGAATAAAAATCATTGTGTCATAGTCGTGCCGAATATTTTCCAAATCACCTGCAAACCCTTTAAACATTTCGAAAAGCGATTGTCGTCCATATCCGAATCCAAACTTTGGGAAATAAATTTCGGCATCCTCGGTGAAAAGATCCAGGACGTCCTGACGTCCCGCGTCCGCCCTTATGAAATATTCACGGGCGACTTTTATTTTATCCTGATCATTCGTGTTCATTGTAATTGTATACCGCTAAGTTGCGATACCAGAGGTTCCAAACACGATGACAAATGACAAAAAATAACGGTGATAAAAATCACGGTCAATAAAGCATTTTAAAGACACTGTTTTTGACTCCAAAGCCTCTGTGCTGAGCGTTTCAAATAACACTTTCGCATTAGAATGAACGAGGGCCGGACAAATATCCTGCAGATGCCCTTAATTGACTTAGTTTCCGGATTCACCGCTTTGAAAACAGGCGGGACCAATTTTTGATGGTATTTACCGCTTCTGACCGGGTGCAGGAACCCGTCTGGAACAACTTTCAAACCGGCCGAATACTACATTAAAAACCAGTGTATACAGAAAAGAGCACAACATGATGATTGCTAGCTTCTTAATGCGAAATTATTATTCCCAGACCATTTCCATATGATAGAGACGCAGCGTTTCGCGACCAAAAATTTGAATGAATTAAAACTGGATTCCCCCACCCGGAAAAGGCTGGTGTTTACATTTTTACCCAGTTATGCCCGTTTCCTGCTGGAAAATAAGCTGGATGAACTGGCAGTTCTGCAAATAGATCTAGTCAAAGAATTCAAACCGCCTTTGTATAGGTACTTCGAAAACAGATCGGATGAGGAATTGATTTCGCTTGGCTATGCGGGGCTGAGCAAAATGTTTTGCGCATTAGCCAGTCAGGAAACCGTGGAATATATTGAGAATTCCCTCAGGGACTGGCTGAATAACCAACTGCCCCAAATATCCAGAAATCAGATCGAGGCCGAAGATATCACCATGATCAGCCTGATCAGGAGACGGATTTTCAGAAAATTTATCGACGAATACACTGCCGACTTACAGACCGCTGTCCAGATTATGAATGAAATAGATGATTTCACCACGTTGTCAGAAACCATCTCTCTGAAATTATTATTAAAAATCCAGCAGGACCTGTATGAACAAAATCAAAAACTCACTAAAACCGGTAACTGGGTCTGGGACCTGAAAAAAAATGTCATATCCTGGTCCCGGGAATTGTATCATATCTATGAAATAGAAAATGTCGATATCAACGAAATTGACCTGGCATCCTATAATCACCCGGACGACGCCTTCATCGTAAAAAGCCAGATGGAGATCTCGAGGAAAAATAAAACAGCCCATGATTTCTTCTACCGGATTATTCTTCCCGACGGCAGGGAAAAAACGCTGCATGCCATGGGAGAAGTCCTGACGGATGCAAAGGGCGAGGCTGAAACGATGTTTGGAACCCTGCAGGATTTTACCAGCCAAAAGCTCATTCACAAGGAACTGGAAAATAACCAGTTCTTTATACAAAAAGTCACTGACCTGACGCCTTCCCTGATTGCCGTGTACAATATCCAGACGGGAGAATATCTCTTTATGAACCATGCCGTCGAGTCGTTGCTCGGTTATAAAAAAGAAAAAGCATTAGCGGGGGGTATGAATTTTTTTCTGGGTATTATTCATCCGGACGATCTGGCCCGTATACAGGAGGAAAATGGTCGTGCCCTGGAAAGTGCCAACCGGGAAGGAGCCCTGAACAATGAACAGATCGTTGAATTCGGCTATCGCCTGCGACATGCGAATGGAGCATATCGCTGGTTCAATACCTATGGATCCGTGTTTGAAAGGGATAAATACGGCAAGGTCGAAAAAGTGATCAATGTTTCGATCGACGTCTCGGACCAGCTAAATTCAGATTCACAACTAAAAGAGCGGGATCTGGAACTCCGTACACAGGAAGAACTTTATTTCCGTATGATTAATGAAGTGGAGGACTATTCGATCCTGCGATTGAGCCCGGAAGGGATTATTGAAAACTGGAATACTGGCGCCGAGAAAATAAAAGGATATGCTGCCGGAGAAATCATTGGAAAACATTTCCGTATTTTCTATTCTGCCGAGGACCAGCAATCACATCTCCCTGAGACATTAATAAAAAAAGCATTTGAAGAGGGAAAGGCCTCGCACGAGGGCTGGAGGGTTCGGAAAGACAAATCCAGGTTCTGGGGAAGCATCCTGATTACCGCCCTGCACGATGCTGCCGGCAGGGTCGTTGGATTTTCCAAAGTGACGAGGGACCTGACGCAAATGAAAATAGCAAATGATAATTTAAAAGAATACACGGAAAAAATAGTCGCTGCCAATGCCGAGCTGGAAGAAAAAAACAAACAACTTGAATCTTTCAACTACATCGCCAGTCATGATTTAAAAGAACCCCTCCGGAAAATAAGGCTGTTCATCAGCCGGTTAAAGGATGAGTCAGAGTTAAAGCCCAGGGTCCGGGAAATCCTGACAAAAATAGAAACATCCAGTATCCGGATGCAGGACCTGATCGAAGGACTGCTTTTGTATTGCCAGGCTGATATAGCCAGTATACCGGAAAACTGTAACCTCAATACATTACTCGACGATGTGATAACAGACTATAATGACCTGATCGAACAAAAAGAAATCGAAATTACCAAAACGCCTTTGCCGACGGTGAAAATGAGTGCGCTCCAGTTCAGGCAGGTCTTCTACAATTTAATTTCCAATGCCGTCAAATATAGAAAAGAAAATATTCCCCTGAAACTGAGCATCTCCTACCAGATGGAATCCATGCTTAATGGAAATAACAACAGCCCGCATCTGTATCATAAGATTTCTTTTGATGATAACGGAATCGGTTTTGAATCGGACCATACAGAAAAAATCTTTGGCCTCTTTCAAAGACTACACGACCAGTCGAAATACGCCGGAACGGGCCTGGGTCTTGCCATTTGCAAAAAAGTGATTGAAAATCACGGCGGAAAAATCACAGCAGCAGGCATAGCGGGTAAAGGTGCACGGTTTGATATTTTTTTACCGGCCTGAAAAGCCAAACGTTTAACGCCTAACGCCTAACGCTGAACGTTCAACGCTTTTCAGGTCATCCGCCTTCGCTATCCCGCATTTGCGGGATAGCGAAGGCGGGTCAACCATCAACCTTTACGAACGGTAAGGTAGTGTTTCAATTCTGCCTTAAATTGTAGAATGAAAATATTCTACAGTCTCTTTTTTCTCCTCGCTTTCAGTCTGAGTTCCTGTGGCCAAAATATGGATATGGAATCCTATAATCCAAAATCCACGCTGGTGGTTCCTGAACATCTGATCAAAAAAGCAAAATACCCTTTTATAGACGTGCACAATCATCAGTGGGACATGCCGAACCAGGACTTAAAATCCCTGCTCTCCGATATGAATTCCCTCAATATGGTGGTGATGGTAAACCTGAGCGGAAGAAGCTTCGATATTTTTCATGATAACTATGGTGGGAACGAAATGCAGAATGCGGGTATTGAAAAATTGAACCGCTCATTATTAAACGTAAAAAATAATGCAAACGGTCGTATCCTGATCTTCACGAATATTGACTTCAGCGGAATTGATAACCCGGCATGGACGAAAACGGCGGTGGAGCAATTGGAAAAAGATGTGAAAGCCGGAGCGGCGGGGCTCAAAGTGTACAAGGATCTGGGTCTCGAAGTAAAAGATAAAAACGGCAAAAGGGTTACAGTGGATGATCCCCGCCTGGATCCGATCTGGGAAAAATGCGGCGAACTGAAAATACCGGTGCTGATCCATACCGGGGAACCTAGCCCGTTTTTTGACAATATGGACAACACCAATGAACGTTGGCTTGAATTAAAAACGCATCCCGGCCGGGCGCGGCCATCATCCCGGTATCCCAGCTGGAAAACCGTGATGGCTGAACAACATCATATTTTTTCAAAACACAGGAACACAACATTTATTGCGGCTCATTTTGGCTGGCTGGCAGGAAACCTGCAGGCCCTTGGCGACATGCTCGACGCACTTCCCAATGTTCAGATTGAATTTGCTGCTGTATTGGAAGAAATCGGAAGACAGCCAAAGAATGCGCGGAAATTTTTTATCAAATACCAGGACCGCATCCTCTTTGGAAAAGATACCTGGTCGGTTCCGGAATATGGCTTTTATTTCAGGATGCTCGAAACAGACGACGAATATTTTCCTCCATTAAGAAAATACCACGCGTTCTGGAATATGTACGGGCTCGGATTACCGGATGATGTGCTTAAGAAGATCTATTACAAAAACGGCCTCCGCAATGTTTCCGCAAATTGACAAGTCGTTGTTTCCGGAATAAAAATCGACTGGCAGTTGACGGTTGGCCCACCTTCGCTAAAGCTTCGGCGGGTAAAGCGGTTTGCAGTAGACGGTTGACGGTTTTTTTGATACGACTGATTACCACTGACCATTTTTGTTCTTGATTCAGTTTCAGTGATCAGGAACTTCCAGTCTTCCATACTTCCAGTCTTCCACACTTGTTAGTAATCGTATTGCCTGCGGAACATGTTCAAACGCAAACCAAACGTGTACATGGTAGAGCTGGTTTTTGTAGTACCTGCTGTTGGATCATGCACTGTGTACGTGCGATGCATAATGGTGCCTTCCAAAAATAAATTTTCCAATACCTGGTAGGAAAGATAGGCCGTGGCATTCACCACGGTAGCCGGTACGCCGGAATAGAGATAAAAACCATATTCGCGCGGACGTGTATTATAGTTGAGTAATACATTACTTCCGAAATTCTCGCCCGCGGAATCCAGACCCTGTTTATTGTAAATACATTTCAGTTCAATATTCCAACGGTAGGCAGGCTGGTAGCGGAGAATGCCGATCAGCTCTATAAAGTTGGCGCCAAAGGGATGCGCCAGTGGCTGGTTATAATGCGACCAGTTTGAAACGCTGTCATTATGCGAATATGTATAAGGACGCATCACATTCATCTCCGCCTGCAGGTCGAGGTTCTTCACCCCGAACATATCAATATATTTCGCACCCAGCTGTAATCCCTGTTTGTTTCCCCACCAGCCGGCAGAATAATTTTTAATCTGGCTCCATACAAATTCGTTGAACAGGAGTTGTCCATATAGTTGAACGCTATGCGCAATATTGGCCTTGAAATCGAATCCAACAGTAGTTTTATCCGGGCTCCCGTTTTCCTGCTGTGCCGCCGGTAAAAAGATGATCGGGTTCAGGTAGGAAAACTCAAATTGGTTGACGCCACCGAAGGCTATGTTCGAATATAAACCCACATTGAGCCATTTCGTTGCATTCACACTCAGATGATGGACGACGGCATATTTTTTCGGATAATAATAATCGCCCGTATGGTGCTGGCTGATCAGTTCCATCAGGATATTTGTGTAATTCAATTTCCAGATCCGCAGGTCGAGCTTCAGGAATAAATAAGGAGAAGCATAATCGCTTAAAAAAAGCGAACGGTATCCGTCTCCAATAAAATTTTTGTCGTAACCAAACTGCAGCGTAAAATATTTCCAGAAATCAAAATCAATAGAACCGCGTGCGTCCCAGTAATCAAAAGCAGTCGTATCGCCTTTGAAGTTCTTAAAATAACCCACACCCGGAACAGCCGGGTAGCCGGACGTCCCATACACACGTTGTGTAAAAAAATCTGGACCGCGTTCCTGGTTATCCGTTATATAACTTGAAAAACCGACATGATCGGCAATCTTACCGCGAAAAGTGAGGCCTTTTGAATTCAGGTAAACCTGTTTATCGTTTCCGGATTGTTTGGACAATTGAAACTGCAGGACCGGGTTGATCGCGAGAAAAAAATCTTTCTCATTGACTTCGATCAAATTCGCCTTGGTTTTATAAAAGGTATTCCACACAGGATGTTTACTCTGAAATGATTCCTGACTCCCACTGACCCATTCGCTGTTATTCATCAGGAGACTCTGCGCATTGTCCTGGTCCGTTTTTCCCAGGTGCAGGGCATTCCCTTCCGGAGCAACCGCACTGATGGAATCAGCGATTTCAGAAACCTGGACAGATACTTTACGGCTGAGTGGTTTCACCGTGAAAATATTCATGTCGGGATTGGTCTGCATCTTGATGCCGATACGGTCCAGAAAATGTTCGTATTGGGATCCCTGCGGAAGATAGGTGGACTGCGAGTAGCCGAAGCAGGGCAGGATTAGAATTATAATATGCCTTGCAACCGTTTTAATAAATTGCATCATTAAGTTGGTTACGATTCAGATTCAAGATATGCAAAATTACCTGATAAAGAATATTTCGATAGTAAATGAAGGACTCCAATTCCACAGTGATCTGTTGATAAAAAACGGCCGCATTGATAAAATAGCCAATAACATTTCCGTGTCATTCCCAGTAGAAGAAATCAACGGAGAAAAATTGCATTTATTGCCGGGCTGCATCGATGACCAGGTTCATTTCAGGGAGCCGGGCCTGACACAAAAAGCGAATATTTTTACCGAATCCAGGGCAGCCGTCGCCGGTGGCACCACATCTTTTATGGAAATGCCTAATACCCTGCCGCCTGCATTTACACAGGACCTGCTGGAAGAAAAATACAGCATCGCCCAAAAATCTTCCCTGGCGAATTATTCATTTTATATGGGCACTTCCAATGATAATACGGAGGAAGCCTTACTCACCAATGAGAAAAAAAATCATGTCTGCGGTTTAAAAATATTCATGGGCTCATCTACCGGAAACCTGCTGGTGGACAATTACCTGACCCTCGATAAATTATTTGCCGGAAGCGAAGTGCTGATCGCCACCCATTGTGAATCGGAACGCATCATCCGCGAAAACATGGACATCTTTCTGTCGCTGAATAGAGAACTCACGGCGGCAGATCATCCGCTGATCAGAAATGTAGATGCCTGTTTCGAATCTTCGCTAACCGCGGTGCAGTTCGCAAAAAAACACGGTTCAAGACTTCATATTTTTCATCTGTCCACGGAGAGAGAACTTAGTCTTTTCACGAATATGATCCCGCTGGCCGAAAAACGGATCACGGCGGAAGTTTGTGTACATCATTTACATTTCAATGCAGATGATTACCATCGCCTGGGTAACCAGATCAAATGCAACCCCGCTATTAAGTCACTCGAAAACCGTGAAGCGCTCTGGAAAGCACTACTGGACGACCGGCTCGACCTGATCGCCACCGATCATGCACCGCATACCATGGAAGAAAAGGGATTCTTCAGAAATCCGTCCGGGAAACTGGAACCCATAATGGGCGAAGGCGGATCTTACCTGCATGCCCATGCGGGGCTGCCGCTCGTGCAGCATGCATTGGTGATGATGCTTTCCTATGTAAAACAGGGAAAAATCTCCCTGGAAAAAATGGTAGAGAAAATGAGCCATGCCGTGGCCATCTGTTTTCAGATCCGCGAGCGGGGATTTATCCGGGAAGGATACCATGCCGACCTGGTAATGGTTGACCTGAACGGAACTTCGGATGTGCATGCCCGTAATATATTCTATAAATGCGGCTGGAGCCCGCTGGAAGGCATGGAGTTCCCGGCATCCATCAAAAATACTTTCGTAAACGGCCGGCTGGTTTATGGAAACGGCGGGTTTGATGAATCACAAATGGGACAGCGATTGGAATTCCAACGATAGCAGTTATTAACTACTATGCAAATCGACAATACGACCTACGCGGACCTTTCCATCTTCCAGACAACGGATGACTATTCCATTTTCAGCAAGCTGGACTATACACGCACCGTGGGCGGACGGGCTCAGCTGATGGAATTTTTCAATCATCCTTTCAGCCAGCTGGACAAGATCCTGCAGACGCAGGAAATTCTGCACATCATTCAGACCTGTGAAAATGAATGGGCGCCTTCCATTTCAAACGGCACCGTGATGGTGATGGAGCGGTTTTATGAGACCCCGCTGGATAAGATCCCCGCCTCTCATGATCCCGTGAGTGCCCGCATGTACCAGCTATTGCATGCTCCCGACTATTCACTCACCCGCTATTCGATTACACACTTCGCAGATTTTGTTCGTGGTGTTTTGTCCGTTATATCCATCCGTAAAAAACAAAACTGCCCGCCATTATTGAATAATCTGCTGAACCGCGCCGAAAGACTGCTGAATGTACCACTGCTGCATGCACTCGCAGAAAAAAAACCCGGTGATAAACTCCTGCCGAATGAAGTGGTGGAATATGGAAATTATATCCGGAACCATTTCAAATCGTCTGCGCTTGCGCTGATTGAAATCTATGGTAAACTGGATGCCTGGTATTCCATGGCCATGGCCGGGAAAATAAATAAACTGGTGATGCCTGAAGTCCGGGACACGGAATTTCCTTTCTTTGAAATAAAAGCCCTCCGTCATGTGCTCCTGCCGGATGCCGTTTCCTACGACGTGCAAATGGATCCGCGCAGCAATTTCTTTTTCCTGACCGGCGCCAATATGGCCGGGAAAAGTACTTTTATCAAGTCGGTCGGATCCGCCCTTTTCCTGGCCCACCTGGGCATGGGCGTTCCGGCAGATCAGATGAAGATCAGTCTCTTCGACGGAATACTCAGCAATATCAATGTGGTAGACAACCTGGTGAAAGGCGAAAGTTATTTTTTTAATGAAGTAAAACGGATCCGCAATACAATTGCACAGATCAGCGATCGCAAAAAATGGCTGGTACTGATGGATGAATTATTTAAAGGCACCAACGTGCAGGACGCGATGAAATGTTCTTCCACCGTTATCAAAGGCCTGATCAAAATAAAATCCTCCCTGTTTATTTTGTCCACCCATCTCTATGAGATCGGGGAAGAATTGAAACAATATCCTAATATCTCGTTTAAGTACTTCGAAACGATGATCCAAAACGGTCAGCTTGTATTTCCTTACCAGCTCAAAGACGGCATCAGCAACGACCGGCTCGGCTACCTGATCATGGAGCGGGAGAAAGTGGTTGAGCTACTGGATAAACTATGAAACAAGACTGGAAGACTGGAAATTTTTTGGAAGGCTGGTATCCGGTGTTTGGGTTTTGGAATTTTAATATCCCGCTTTCCTGCAATGGGTTTTTGTTTAGGTAATACAAAATCGGTAAATTGAACGCCGAAACCCCATGGCACAACCTTTGATTACGTTATAGAGTTGCCTTGGCTCCGGGAAACCAGAGCCTAAAAAGATCGATAAACCCAAAAAGCAATGAAAAAATTCAACTTGAGAATCTTTAGGGTTGCTACGGCTCTAACAATACTATTAACCTTTGTGAGTTGGGTGGGATTAGAGTCAAACGGTACGGAAAATGGATCTTATACATTTTGGTGGGCAGTCGGTAGCATTTGGACCGTTCTCCGGTTTCCAATCTTCACCCTGTACTGGCATTTCCTGTTCAATCAGAATAACCTTATACTTTTTTCAATGGCGGTATTCTTAAACTGCGCTTTCTATGGTTTTATCGTTGAAAGATTTTATTCTTTACGCAGGAAAAAGTCAAAATTCCCCTCTGTCCCAACACGTATATAGTTGTCCTTACTAAACCGAAGTTCCAGCATGTAAGTTGCTTTCAAAAAAAACTCCGTCGAATCATCCCACCGGGGCCGTAGTAACTTATTATGCCTGGTTGTGGGGCATAAATTTTGCTTTTGAGGACGCAGCCCGGAAAGCACATTTATCGTTTACATACCAAAAACATTCGAATAATGAAACTGACTTCCTTCAAAACCATTTTATCGGCCGGCCTTTGCATCGTGATCGCTTCCTGTGGTAATCAGCAATCATCGTCAACAAATACTGATACGGCTCAAACTGCCGCGGTTGACAGCACGAAGATGACACCTTCCATTAAAACGGATTCTGTTCTTTATTCGTCCAATGGCAAACAGTCCAAAGGATATATCGCCTATGACGAAAATAAAAAAGGAAAATTGCCGGTTGTGGTGGTGATACCCGAATGGTGGGGCGTAACCAATTACACGAAGGGCCGCGCAAGACAGCTGGCTGATCTCGGATATTTTGCAATTGATGCCGATCTCTTTGGCGGAGGCGATACAGCCACCAATCCCAAGGAAGCCATGGCATTTACAAAACCGTTTTATACCAATCCCCAGCTTGCACTGACTGCAGTGGAAGCGGCCATTTCGAGGGCTGGAACATTTCCCCAGGCAGATACCAGCCGGATTGCAGCCATCGGATATTGCTTCGGAGGATTCATCGTACTGAATGCTGCCAAACTGGGCGCGCCCCTAAAGGCAACCGTGAGCTTTCATGGTGACCTGAGCGGGGTGCAGCCGAAAAAAGATATTATAAAAGGTGATATCCTCGTATGCCAGGGAGGAGCGGATCAGTTTGTTCCGGAATACGCACAGGATGCATTTAAAAAAAGTATGGATTCCGTCGGTGCCCATTATACATTCGTTGTATATCCCGGCGCCAAGCATGCATTCAGTAATCCGAATGCAACCGCACTCGGAGAAAAATTCAAAATTCCGATCGCCTATAACGGGGCAGCAGATACGGCTTCATGGAGGGCCATGCAGGATCTTTTTGTGACGGCGTTGAAATAATCTATACTCCGAACGTTAATTGTTTTTGTCCGTTGAAGCTCCGCTCACGCAAAGATTTCAGCGGACAAAAACGGTCAACGTTATTCAGAAGACTGGCATCGATAGCCTCTGCTCATTCTGAACACAGGGGGATCCTGTATAACACCGGTAACTTTAAGAGTGGACAGGTTTTCGAAGTTCATCGTCTCGCCGAGCCAGGGCCCGCTGCCAAAATTTTTTCGGGCAAGGGTCTCCGTTAGTACGATGGAATTGGGTTCCGCGAGGGCATTATTTTTATTGCCGGCCAGCCATTGTTGTTCGAATACCCTGGGAAACTGATTATCGGCGCAGGCAAAAAACTTTTTCAACAAATCTCTTCTCACCGATTCTAAATAGTCCTTCCGGTTGGTAAAATGTCTGCGTACTGTTTTCCGGTTCCGGAAACGCATTGCGCATAGCGGGTAATACGGCCAGGGAAACATTGGAATTAAAATCCAAGGTATTCAGGGTTACCGGTACGTGCGCCCGGCTTTTTTACCGGCACTGTCATAACCCAGCTCATTTCCAACCACCAGAAAGATGATCAGGCAGGAGAAAATACTCAGTCCCAGACCGAATATATTCAGAAAAGTAAAATTCAGGTTCCGCCTGATATTTCTTAATGCGCTGAGGAAATAACTCTGGATCATATAAAAACTGATAGCCTGTTCAATCACCAAAGACATACCGAAAGAATAAATTATTATCAATCAATTCTTTAGTCCGGTGCCCGCAGCGCTGAACCATCCGGATCTGAACATCATTGTGCGGTTTGGTTGGCGGTTAACCGACGACCGAAATGCGTTAGGCGTTACGCGTTACGCGTTACGCCTAAAAGTGCCGTTGGGAAAATAATAAATACCGCATGGCAAGCGCCATGAAGGGTAACCCTTGTCGTCTCTATCTTGAGCAGCGTAACCTGACAGGTATTTTTTAGCAGATGATAGCGCTTACGTTAACCAACAAGAATGTTAAAATGCTGGGAACCAGCATGATAATATTTTTGGAGATTGGCAATACTCTATTACATTTGTAGGCTACATGAAATACACCATCACGCAATCCGCTTTTCCTTTCTGCGCCACGATGCGATGTTGTTGATATTTTAACTGGTCTGCCCCACTGCTCTATTAGATTCTGTTTACTTATCTGATTTTTTCAAAATTCTTAAACGTTATTTTATGAGTGCTCCTCTTCATTTTGAAACACTGCAATTGCATGCCGGTCAAACCGCCGATCCCACCACCAAGGCCCGCGCGGTACCTATTTATCAGACCACGTCTTATGTTTTTGATAATGCAGAACACGCGGCGAATCTATTTGGACTTAAACAATTCGGGAATATTTATACCCGCATTATGAATCCGACGACGGATGTTTTTGAACAGCGCATCGCGGCCCTCGAAGGCGGCGTGGCGGCCGTGGCCACCAGCTCGGGACAGGCAGCCCAGTTCCTGGCGCTGGCGAATATTCTTGAGTCGGGCGATAATTTTGTTTCCACTTCCTTTCTCTATGGAGGAACCTATAACCAGTTTAAAGTCACACTGAAAAAACTGGGTATCGAAGCCCGCTTTGCGGATGGCGACGACACGGCTAGTTTTGAAAAGCATATCGATAAAAAAACCAAGGCCATCTACCTGGAAACCATTGGTAACCCAAGACTCAATATTCCCGATTTTGAAAAAATTGCTGCCCTCGCACGCAAACACGACCTGCCGCTGATCGTTGACAATACGTTTGGCACGGCCGGTTATCTTTTCCGTCCGCTCGAACATGGCGCCAACGTAGTGGTGGAATCTGCTACCAAATGGATCGGCGGACATGGAACCAGCATCGGCGGTGTGATCGTGGACGGAGGCAATTATAACTGGGGCAACGGAAAATTCCCCGGATTTACAGAACCTTCCGAAGGATATCATGGATTGGTATTCTGGAATGTTTTCGGAGAAGGAAATCCGCTGGGCCTTCCCAATGTCGCCTTCGCCATCCGCGCACGTGTGGAAGGTTTACGTGATTTCGGATCTTCCCTGAGCCCGTTTAATTCATTCCTCCTGACACAGGGTCTCGAAACACTTTCCCTGCGCGTACAGCGTCATGTTGACAATGCTTTGGAACTTGCCACCTGGCTGGAAAATCATCCGCAGGTAGAATTTGTTGAATACCCTGGTCTTTCCTCCAGTCCCTACTACGCACTGGCAAAAAAATATCTGAAGAATGGTTTTGGCGGCATACTGAATTTTGGTGTGCGTGGTGAAAAAGAAAATGCAGCCAGGTTCATCGATCACCTGAAACTGGCCAGTCACCTGGCGAATGTGGGAGATGCAAAGACACTGGTGATTCATCCGGCTTCAACAACGCATGAACAACTGAGCATTGATGAACAACTGGCAGCGGGTGTAAGACCCAACCAGGTGCGCATCAGCGTGGGTATTGAACATATCGAAGACATCAAGGCTGATTTTCAACAAGCGTTCGACAAGGTGTCGACCAAAAAAGCAGTCACTGTTTAATGGTTAGTTGTCAATTGTCAATTGATAATTAACCATTGACAATTGACAATTACCATCGCCGTACCATAGTTAACAATCAACAATTGACAATTGACAATTCACAAAACCTTTCATTACCAGTACCCGTTCGAACTCGAATCGGGTTTTGTGTTACCTGGTTTCCATCTCGGTTATCACACGCTCGGTAAAATGAACGCAGATAAATCGAATGTGGTGTGGGTGTTTCATGCACTCACTGCCAACAGCAACCCCGTTGACTGGTGGCCCGGCCTGGTCGGGAGTGGACATTTAATAGATCCTGAAAAGTTCTTTATCGTTTGTGTGAATATGCCCGGCAGTTGTTATGGCAGCCTGGGACCCCTGTCACTGAATCCGGTAACCGGGGAGCATTATTATCACAGTTTTCCTTTTTTCACGCCGCGGGATATGATCAGGGCCTACCAGCCTTTGAAAAATTTCCTGGGCATCGAACGGATTAATATCGGCATCGGTGGATCCATGGGCGGCCAGCAGTTACTGGAATGGGCCATCGAAGAACCAGATTTATTTGAGCATATCGTTCCCATCGCCACCAATGCATTTCATTCTCCCTGGGCCCGGGCCTTCAATGCATCCCAGAGACATTGTATTGAACTGGATCCGACGTGGAAAAAAAATGATCCGGAAGCGGGCATAAATGGCATGAAAGTAGCGCGGGGTGTGGCATTGCTCTCCTATCGTAACCAGGAAACCTATAATTTCTACCAGGCGGATACCGAACTGAATTCGATCGGTCCCTTCCGAAGTGAATCCTACCAGAGTTACCAGGGAGAAAAACTCGCTGCCCGTTTTAACGCATTCAGTTATTATAATCTCTCCCAGAGTATGGACTCGCACCAGGTGGGCCGCGGCAGGGGCAGTGTGACTGCGGCGCTGAAAAAAATAAAAGCGAAAAC
>Ga0193753_10002132_pt1 | contig 16043 bp, 11 predicted proteins | sample H1c2metaG_FD_144925 | JGI IMG/M metagenome (GOLD analysis project Ga0193753, IMG submission 144925) | Soil microbial communities from a riparian zone of the East river system, Colorado, United States - H1c2 | ecosystem: Environmental > Terrestrial > Soil > Riparian zone | place: USA: East... | reverse complement strand
CTATTCCAAAAAGATCAATGCCGAAATAGCGCGGTTAGAATTTACCAGCGATAGCGGAAAATAGCGGTTTTCGATATCGGATTTGGGATTTCGGAAATGCGCGCCTCGGACTGTCACTCCGACATCCGACAATCCGAAATGGCTATCTTTTCCTTCAATGGTATCCCGACTTGCCTATATTTTTAACATCTTAAATTTTCATTTGATTGCGTCATGAGATATCTCCTGCTTTTACTGAGCGTTGCTTCCGCCACAACCGGACTTTCGCAGCCCAACAGGCCAGATACAGGATTTCTCGACAGCGCAAGAACAATTCAACTCAATGAATATAATTCGCTCATAGGCGGAAATTCCCGGCTTTATAACGGAATTCAGTATAAAGACTACGTTCCTGACAACGAAGAACACCCTTTCTTTGGAGTTGACGATTGGTCACCGGGATCTGTCACCTACGATGATGAGTCATATGAAGACGTGAACATGTTCTACGACATCAGCCAGGATAAGGTGATCACGGAACATACGCCGTCCGGCGGAAAAATTGAAATGATCTCCAACAAGGTAGACCGGTTTACTATCAATGACCATCAATTTGTACATCTGCGCGAAGATAAGGACGGCGTGATAGCGAATGCTTTCTATGAAGTATTATTCGACGGTAAAGTCAAACTCTACGCCCGGCGGCAAAAGCAACTGCAAACAAAGATGGAGCTTGGCCATATCGTACATTACTTCTCCGTAGCAAACAGAGTCTATATTTTCAAAGATGGCCACTATGCAAGGGTAAGGACAAAAAAATCGGTTTACGCTGTCCTTAACGATCATAGAAAAGAAGTTGCCGCGGCGCTAAGGGCTAATAAAATTCGATTCAGACGTCAACGCGAGAAGGCAATCACGATCATGTTACAGGAGTATGACCGCCAAACCAGCTGATGAATGACATACGCGCGGAAGGCTTTCTTTCTATGCTTCATACTTTTATCCGCAGCCGCGGTGTATGGGCAGGAACGCCTTACGTTCTCGTATGACAGTATTTTGTTTGATCAGCTCGTTCGCGAAATTGAAAGCAAGACAACATATCGCTTTTTTTATGATGTGAGGGCCACCGATAGCCTTAAGGTTAGCATTTCTGTTACGGATAAAGACCTTCCCACAATTCTGGATAAAGTACTTTCAGGCAGAGATCTTCATGTTGCAATAGACCGGAACAAACGCGTTTTCCTCACAGAAGGACGCGAGATCATGACAGACGTCCCTGATGGCGTCCTGGGAAAACAAAAACCCCAGACCAGCGACAACCCAGCCATCGCATTTGACTACTCTGCGTACGAAAAAAGAGAAAAACAGAAAAAACTTGTTGAGTCCCGACTTTATACCATTGGACCAAAGACATCCGATATGCGGGGCAACGGTACGCTTGCTGGAAACGTCAGGGACGTTGCGAGCGGAGAACCAGTTGTTGGGGCGTCGGTTTATATTGAAAATCCGCTGATCGGCGCGGCTACAGATCAATTTGGATTTTACTCACTTAGCCTTCCAAAGGGCAGGTACGAACTGAAAATAAAAAGCGTTGGTATGAAAGCGACCACCCGCAAAGTGTTGATTTACGGTGACGGCAAACTGAACATTGATCTTGATCAGGATGTAATACCGTTGAAAGAAGTAGTTATTGAGTCCGAAAAGGATGTCCGTGTATCGCGGGTGCAGATGGGAGTGGAAAGACTGGACATCAAAACTATGAAGAACATGCCTTTGGCACTTGGAGAAACAGATATCATGAAGGTTGTTCTAACCCTTCCAGGGGTACAGTCGGTCGGCGAGGGCACCGTAGGTTTGAACGTCAGAGGTGGCGCTACCAATCAAAATCTGATCCTATTCAACGATGCAGTAGTATATAATCCCTCGCATTTCTTTGGTTTTTTCTCGACCTTCAATCCTGACGTCTTGAAGAGCGTAGAGTTATATAAGAGCGGAATAACCGCGGACTATGGTGGACGTCTATCGTCAGTATTGGATGTGAGTTCGCGGGAAGGCAATGTCAAAAAGATTTCGGGCTCTGGTGGAATCAGTCCTATCACGGGACGGCTATCCCTTGAGGGACCGCTCATAAAAGACAAAACCTCTTTTCTTTTGGGAATGCGGTCAACCTATTCCGACTGGCTCCTTCGCCAACTGCACGACCCGGAGCTAAAAAAGAGTCAGGGTTCATTTTATGACCTTAGCCTCAACATTACGCACAAGTTCAATGAGAAGAATAATCTTTATCTGTCTGGATACCTCAGCCAGGATAAATTCAAACTGGCATCTGACACAACCTATCGATACAGTGATAGGAACATGTCGATAAAATGGAAACATATTTTCAATAATAAGTTGTACGCAGTCGTTACGGGTGCAATGAGTCGATACGATTACGGTGTTCAAAGCGCATTCAATCCAGTCAATGCGTTTGATATGGGCTTTAAAGTTCAACAGACAAACGGCAAGATTGATTTCAACTACTTCTTGAATGCCAAACATACTATAACTGCCGGATTCAGTACAACGCGATATCAGCTTGCTCCCGGAACCTATCATCCACATGGTGCCGAGTCGCAGATCGTGCCGGTTGAACTGCAGCGTGAACAGGGACAGGAGAGCGCTGTGTACGTGGGTGATAATTTTGACATCAGTCCCAAATTTTCGCTTTATACCGGGATCAGATACTCATACTACCAATCACTCGGACCAAAGGATGTTTATGCGTATCCCGACGGCGTTCCAAAAGACAAGGCCGTTATCCAGGATACTGTACAGTATGCCAAAGGAAAATCAATCGCTTCGTATCACGGAGCGGAACCCCGGTTGTCTTTGCGATTCAGCATCAGTGACAAGTCTTCAATCAAGGTCAGCTATAACAGGATGCGTCAGTACATCCAAATGTTGTCGAATACTACTGCAATCACTCCTACCGACATTTGGAAGTTGAGTGATGGCTATATCAAACCGCAGGTCGGAGACCAATATTCAGCAGGATATTATCAGTCATTACGCGGAAGCACTATCGACGTTTCCGTTGAAGGCTACTATAAGACGATGCAAAACACTACAGATTATAAAAATGGTGCCAAACTGCTCCTCAATGACCACATAGAAACAGACGTCGTTAATACCATTGGCAAAGCATATGGCGCCGAATTTATGATCCGAAAGGCATTAGGGAAGTTAAATGGCTGGATCAGCTACACATATTCCCGAACATTCTTACAAACCACAAGCCCTCACAAGTCTGAAACTGTCAATGAAGGCAAATGGTATCCCAGCAGTTATGACAAACCTCATGCATTTAACTTTGTCGGCAATTATAAGTTCAGCCGTCGCTACAACGTTTCCCTGAACACAACGTACAGCACGGGCCGTCCTATTACGCTCCCGGTTGGAACCTTTGACATAGACGGTACATCGCGGCTTTATTACTCCGAACGTAATCACTATCGCATTCCTGATTATTTTAGGATTGACGTTTCTTTTAACGTGGAAGGGAATCATAAAGTAAAAAAACTAGCGCACAGCTCGTGGAGTTTCGCGATCTATAATGTCACAGGACGCAACAACGCATACTCAGTCTTTTTTAGATCAGAGAATAATCAGATTAAAGGCTACAAGCTTTCCGTTTTCGCCCAGCCGATTCCGACCATAACTTATAATTTCCGCTTTTGATGAATGGTTGCACAACATATCGAATCAGGGAGTACAGGATCGCACAGATCTTCAGCAATGTCTTGCTGGCTTTATTGCCGTTGGTCTTCCTGTTCACATCATGTGTTGATCCCTATAGCCCGAAACTGGACATTGGCGATGTTGATCTTCTGGTCGTCAACGGGTTTCTCGATTACTCTGACAGTACCGCAGTGGTTGAACTATCCAAGACATTATCACTTGGTGGTGATACCGCACGCAGACCTGTTGAGGGAGCATTCGTGACTATTGAAAGTGATGATGGATCGTCATTCGATCTTGTGGAACAATCGTCAGGACAATATACCTTGACAAAAATACCGCTGCATCGCGCATTGCAATACCGGGTTCATATCGTCGCTGAAAATACCGAATACCTTTCTGACTACGCGGCCATAAAGCTTACGCCACCTATTGACAGTGTTGTATGGAGAGCTATTGACGATGGAACCCGGATATACGTGAATACACACGATGACTCAAACAATACCCGTTACTATAAGTGGGATTTTATTGAGACGTACGAGTACGACGCAACCCTTGAATCAGTCATTAAACTTGTCAACAGAAAGCCTGAACAAAGACCACCTGATGAATCCATCTTCACTTGTTGGAAAACCTTTGAATCAAGCAAGATCTACGTGAATTCAACAGTACAACTGCAAAACGATATTGTACGCGACTTTCCTTTGAGGACGATACCACGCGGCTCGATCATATTGTCTAAAAGATATAGCATCCTCGTCAAACAAAGAGCCTTGTCAGAAAGCGAATTCAATTTTCTGGATCAACTTCAGAAAACGACAGAAGGAATCGGTGGTCTTTTTGACCCGCAGCCTTCGCAAGTGGAGGGTAATATTCACAATGTCAAAGGTGGACCTGACGCGCTAGGCGTCTTTTCCGCTGGCAATACCACCTCAACCCGGATCTTTATCGGATATAGGGAGCTGCCAGAATCAGTAAGAGTAATATACCGTAACATCTGTCCAATAGACACAATTTGCGCTACTGCGGGAAATCACTCCTACCTCTGTGTGGAATCTGTCGAAAACCTGGATGGATCTGAATACCTGCTTTGGGCTCACGGTGTTCCTCCAACTGGCGCAGATTATTATACCACTACAACACCGATATGTACCGACTGCAGGAAACAAGGTGGCGTTCTTGAAAGACCGGCATTCTGGAATTAGAGAGAGTGCTATGGGCCATAAAGCAACTTCAGTAGAAAAATATTCCGCGGCAAGGATACTTGCGTTGTTGCTATTCGTCTTAAGCCCAACTGTAGCGAGGTCGCAACACCCACAGCTTGACACCTTATTGAAAATATTTAAATCGTACAGGACCGTTGCATCCTCAGAAAAGATCTATGCGCACCTCGATAAACATGTTTGCCTTGTAGGCGAGACGATTTGGTTTAGTCTGTACCTCGTGAACGAATCCACGCATCGTCCGGGCGGTCTTAGCAAAGTGGCGTATATCGATATCGTTGACGCGTACAACCATCCGGTTATTCAATCAAAAGTGGGACTGAAGGATGGCCGCGGCAACGGTCAACTATTTATTCCGGCGTCGGTGACAACTGGGCGTTATTCGTTCAGGGTCTATACGAATTGGATGAAGAATTTTGAAGTCGAAGCATTCTTTCACAAGGAACTCTCCATCATCAATGCCTTCAAAGAGCCCGACACCCAGCTGAAAGTCACGGCACCGAAAGACAGCATCCGTTTCTTTCCCGAAGGTGGTAATCTTGTGAGGGGCTTAAGATCGCGCGTTGCGTTTAAGTTCACCAATCCCATCGATAACAGAAATGCATTTCTGTTGAACCAGTCAAATGACACGCTGGCCTCCATCAAGGCTGACACCCTGGGGATGGGATATTTTTACTTTACCCCCACCGGTGGACAGCAATATCATGTCTCCGTTCCCTTTGGCAACAACTTTGTTCCCAAGGTCAAACTGCCGGAGATTCTGGACTACGGCTACGTTTTGACTGTGAGCGATAGTACCAAAGAAAAGATCGCACTGCACATTACAGCTAACGTAAAGGCAGCTACGCCTCCAACTGTCTTACTGTTGATTCATGCAAGGAACATGATATCAGTAGCATCGAGCCACGTTTTGTCTAATGGTAGCGTGACCGTGATGGTGAATAAGAATGATCTGTACGAAGGGATCTCACATATCACTTTATTTGACCCGTCATTGAATCCGGTATGCGAGCGATTGCTCTTTTCACCAGTCAAAAGGAAACTGGAAATTCACCTGAGTTCCAGTCAGCAAGAGTATGGCATGCGGCGGAAAGTCGCGATAGACGTAACAGCCAGCGACGAACAAAAACAAAATGTTTCAGCCAAGCTCTCCATGGCCGTCTACCAGGTAGATTCCCTACAACAATACGATGACGCCAACATCTTCAACTACATCTGGTTGAATTCTGATATACCTGAAGCACCCAATCTTCCAGCTGATTTTTTTTCGGGCACGTCGGAACGCAGGAAATCGATTATGGACAATATTATGTTGGTCAATGGGTGGCGAAAGTTCAAGTGGCAATCCGTTCTCAAGCAACCACCGGTTGTTTCATTTAGTCCTGAGGTAAGAGGACACATTATCACGGGAAAAGTGACGAACTCACAATCGCCGTCAAAATATCTAACAACCTATTTATCCTCGCCTGGCCTGAACATCCAACTTTACGGATGCGTGAGCGATGCAAACGGCATTGTCGAATTCGAGATGAAAGACTTTTATGGTCCGCGAAAGATTGTTGTTCAAACCAATTTCAACCAGGATAGCCTCAGTCGCGTCAACATCAGCAACGCCTTCTCCGACAAATTCGCAAAATTGAAGTATAGGCCATTTACGATCACTCCAAACATCGAATGGACCTTGGAGTCAAGAAGTGTCGCCATGCAGGTTCAGGACATTTTCTATCGTGATCTCGGTGCGCGCTCTCGTGGTGAAAGTGTAGATACCACCGCTTTCTATGGGGACGCCTCTCAGACCTTTTATCTGGATGATTACACGCGCTTCCCTGTAATGGAGGAGATCCTTCGCGAATATGTTCCAGGTGTTATCGTCAGAAAACGCAAGGACGGGTTCCACTTCTACAATACAGATATGAACCATAATAAAGTTGTGTTCACTGAGGATCCGCTGATCATGCTTGACGGCATACCTATTTTTGATGCTGACAAGATATTAGCATTTGATCCGCTTAAAGTAAAGAAGCTGGAAGTATTCACCCGGCGTTACTACAAAGGCGCCCTGTCCTTCCCTGGCATCGTAAGCTTCACAACGTACAACGGTGACCTTGGGAATTTTCAACTCGATCCAAAGTGCGTTGTGATGGACTACGAAGGACTTCAGTTGCAACGTGAATTCTATGCGCCGACGTATGAGAATAACAAGCAGCGCGAGTCACGGATGCCCGATCAACGCAATCTCTTATACTGGTCGCCGGAAATCACCACGGATGCATCAGGAAAGAGGCGCGTCGAATTCTTTACTTCAGATCGTGAAGGCACTTATCGTATTTCGATCGAGGGCATTACCGAGAGCGGCCAAGCGGGAGGAGGCGCAGGTTCTTTTATGGTGAAGAGCTTTGAGAACTAGACGAATTTCGGATTTCGGACCGATCGTTACCAGGTATTTTTCGAAGTCAGAAATTGTCTCTGCGTTTGGGAGGTCGGACCGATCGCGCTGCAGGGATTTCCCGAAATCCGAAATCCGAAATTGCTATCATTCGTTCTTCAGCACTTCCACTGGATTGGCGTTCGCGGCGGAAAATGATTGGAATCCAACCGTGAAGGCGGCGATCGACATCGCAGTCACTCCTGCTATAATGAATACCCAAATATCAATGGGTGTCCTGTAAGCGAAGTTGCTCAGCCAGTAGTCCGTCATCAGATAGGCGATTGGTATGGCAATCGCAATGCTAGCTGCGACCAGCTTGGTGAATTCCGACGAGAACAGGAAGATGAGATGTTGAATGCTGGCTCCATGCAGTTTCCGGATACCCAATTCTTTCTTGCGCTGGTCGGCAGAGAATGCAGCCAGTCCGAACAGTCCCAGGCACGCAATGACAATCGCCAGTACAGTAAACAGATTCAGCACGACACTCATTTTCCTTTCTTCACGGAACGTATTGTCGAACTCTTCATCCATGAAACTGTACTGGAACGTTACTGAAGGATCGACCTTGGTAACTTCAGCCTTGACACCATCAATGATTCGCTGAAGTTCGTCTCCGTTTTGGACCGAGGCAGGATTGAGTCTCATCGACAGATAGGAGGGGAAGCCAGCCGTGTAACTCCAGTGCTTGTCGTTGTCACTATTCATAATAAGAAGGGGCTCTATTCTTTGCTTGACACTGTTGAAGTTAAAGTCTTTGACTACACCAATGATCTGGAGTTTCTCTTCGGATCCAAATGACTGGACAACAAACTTTCCTAAAGGCGACTTATCTCCCCATGTTTCTTTCGATCCGTAGCCCAGGATTCTCGCGGCTTCTTCGTTGATGATGATATTGTATTTGTCCGCGGCGTTCGCAGGGTCAAAGTTCCTGCCCGTTATGAATTCGACCTGGAGTAACCTGAGGTAATTTTCATCACAACTCATGTAATGGAGGTCAACGACCGGTTGATCCGGTCCTTCTGCGCGGTAACGGTCGCCTCCCCAGACATAGGGTGGAATGAAGCTTGATTTGCCGACGACAGCGAAGGCAGAATTATTCTGTAGCCTGGCCTTCAGCACGTCAACGCCCTTACCAAGTTGATGCATGTTGTAGAGCTGGAGCACATGGTCTTTGCTGATACCGACATCTATTGTGCGCGTGTACGACAATTGTTTCTGAACGAAGAACGTGCAAATGATGAGGGCGATAGAGACGGTGAACTGAAACACCACCAGTCCGTTCCGGATGCCAGTGCCTTTGAATCCAGCCCTCAATTTTCCTTTCAGCGTTTCTGCAGGCTTGAACGCCGACAGGTACAAGGCAGGATAACTTCCGGCGCCAAGTCCAACAATAAGTATGAACGCTGCGAGCATCCCGAAAAAATATGGATTGGTAAGATGAGGCAAGAGAGATAATTTTTTTTCTGCAACTGTATTAAAAGCGTTCAGCGAAAGCTGAACGAGAATGAGCGCCACCACCGTGCTCACCGTAACAAACAAAACTGATTCGACAATAAACTGTCGGACAAGGGTACTTTTTTTTGAGCCAAGCACCTTTCTCACGCCAACTTCTTTGGCCCTGTTGCTCGATCGGGCGGTCGAAAGGTTCATAAAATTAATGGACGACAGCAAAAGGACGAGTATGCCAACAGCTCCGAAGATCATCACAAACTGTGGATTTCCCTTTGGACCAAACCGGTTGAAACCCGGAGACTTCGCGAGGTAGATGTCTTGTATGGGTTGGAGATAAAGGGTCCATGGCTGGCCCTTCGTGAATTGTTCGAATGTTTGATTGAATACTCTCTGAGTAGTTTGTCCTGCCCACTTAGGAGGAAGAGCCTGAAGTTTTTTGGTCAGCGCCGCCACATCCGTTCCTTTATTGACAAGACCATAGGTGCCGAAAATTGTCCAAATCCAAGTGTATCGCTGGTCCTTGAATCCCGCTACGGAATAGAGTGAACTGAGCATATCAAACTGCAGATGTGATTGCGTAGGGATATCGGCGAGGACCCCCGTGATGGTGAAGGGTGTGTACGTGCCGGTGGTGGATTTGGCTTCAATCATTTTACCCATCGGGTCAGCGTCTCCGAAGTAGCGTTTGGCGGTCGAAGCGGTGATCACGATGCTGTTGGCTTCCTTCAACGCTGTTTTTGGATCTCCCTTAAGGAACGGGAATAAAAACACTTTGAAGAAATTGTCTTCTGCCGCATAGTATTTCGTCTCATTGAAGTGAGTGGCCTTATCATCAATGGTCACGCGCATCAACTGGTCGCCAACATAAAAAATTCTTGTTACCTGTTCGAAGTCCGGTATGTCTGTCCTGATAGCCTCCGTGACACCAGGCCCCGTCGAGCCAAACTCTTCGTTCCAGTCGCCCCATATCATGGATTGATTGATACGATAGATCCGGTCCCCGTTGGCATGAAAAGTATCGTACGTGCTCTCGTCATAAACATACAATCCGATCGCCAGGCAAGTGGCGACGCCCAGCGTGAGGCCAAGCAGGTTGAGAATGGTGAATTGCTTTTGATGCACGGCGCTGCGCCAAGCGATCTTGATCATGTTGCCGATAAACATAGAGTGACTTTGTTTTTTTACTGTTGACGAGAAGCCGACGGTGAGGTGAATGGCATCGACCCAATACATGCCTTCAGCGATGAATTTTCCTCTTGCTGCCAGGCGGTCTTCATACATTTCATCGAGGTCGCCGAGGAACTCCTCGATATATGCGTGTCCAACCCAGCGTTGAATAAGAGTGCTGGCCAACTTGCGTGCGATTGATTTTTGGGACTTGCTCATGACCCAGGTGTGAGTTGCGGAATCAGGCTCCACATTTTTTGCCGAACGTCCTGCGAAGCCCGCAGTTGTTCCATTCCTTTGTTGGTGATCCGGAAGAGTCGTTTCCGTCGGTCGCCTCTCTTTTCAGAGCTGCCGCCAAGATGTGATTTGAGGAGGCCTTTGTCCTGGAGACGGTAGAGAGTAATGTGCACGGCGCCTAATAATATAGAGCGCTCGGTGTGGCGCTCCACTTCCTTTTTTACAGAAATTCCGTATCCGTCGCCATCCAAGATGCATACCGCGAGTAGGATGAGTTCCTCCAATTCTCCAATGACCCTGCTCATTTTTGTTTCATTTGTAATGAATATACAAAATTATAACTAATGGATTAACGGCCGGAAGGAATTTCAGGTTACAGAGCGTGGACAATTTTTTTTGGCCGACTCGGTCCTTAGTCGTTACTTTTTGTGCCAGTCAACTTAGTAATATTCTTTGTAATCGCATTTCGCGCCGAGCTTGATGCGGTAAGCTTTAGCGCGATTTTGTAATGGTCGATGGCCTTAAGATTATCGACGTTGGTGTAAAGGTTGCCCAGCAACGAATGGTATAAGGGGTTCTCGGTAAGTTCTATTTTTTCGGCTTCAATAATTGCTTCCCGCTTTCCATTTGCCTTGGCGAGTGCGTAGGTTCGGTTCAGGGCTATTATGGGCGAATACTCTATTAACAGTAGCTGATTGTAAAGCTGTAATATGTTTTCCCATTTTTCCGGCGTGTCTTCTTTGTTGGTATGCCAAAATGCAATGGTCGCCTCAAGCTGATATTTTGATAGTCGGTTGCCTCTCAATGCTTGGTTCAGATAGTATTTTCCCTTTTCGATCAACAGCTGGTCCCAAAGGGACATGTCTTGGTCGTCGTATAAAATTGCTTCTCCCTTTTCGTTTGTCCGTGCCGCAAGTCTGGAGGCCTGGAAGCACATGAGGGAAAATAAAGCGTTGGCCGTGGGTGTGTTCGAAATGTCGTTCTCAATAAGCAGTTTGTTTAGTTGCATCGCTTCGATACAAAACTCCGCTCGTATGGAGGTGTCCTGGGAGGTTGAATAATAGCCTTCGTTGAAGAGAAGGTACAGCGTCATCAAAACCGGATCGAGGCGTTCGTCGATTTCTGCTGGGGTAGGTGGTTCTATTTTTATCATTTCGGTTTTGAGCTTTTCTTTTGCGCGCTGCAACCGTTTATAGATCACGTCCTTTGTGGTTAAAAAAGCGGCGGCGATTTCTTCTGCGCCAAAGCCACAAAGAATATTTAAGGCCAGACCGATTTGTGATTCCGTAGAAATGGTGGGATGGCATACGGCAAAGATCATAGACAACTGACTGTCGTTGATATTTTCGTTGGACAGATCAATGTCAATTTCCGGCGTTGCGTTTTCGTTTTTTAGGTGGGGTAGGATGGTTTTTGTAAAAACATCATGATGTTTAAAATAGTCTTTGGTTTTATTTTTGGCAACGGTGTACAGCCAGGCGGTAGGGTTTTCGGGCAGACCCTTTAAGCTCCAGATTTGGGATGCGGCAACAAACGTTTCGCCCGCAATGTCTTCGGCAATTTCGATCTGCCCGATACCAAATAGCTTACAGAGTACGGCAACGATTTTTTTGTACTCTGTCCGAAAAAGATGCGGTATTAACTCTTGTTCTTTCATAATCAAAAAAAGCCCTTTGTAAAAACAAAAGGCTTTCGGGTTAGGTGACGTTACAAGATTCTACAATTCATTGACGGGCCTCACTTCCACACTACCGCCAACACTTAAAATAGGACACCCCGAAACAAGTTTTGTCGCTTCTTCAAGTGACGTGGCTTTTACAATGGAATAGCCACCGACTAGTTCTTTCACTTCTGTAAAAGGTCCATCGGTGATTACATTGTTGGGCCTAACTATTTTTCCTACAAACTCAAGCCGATTGCCTCTGTCGGTCAATTTATCTTGAGCGGCAATACCACCAATCCAATCCATCCATTTCTTTGTCATCGCCTGCAGCTCCTCGGGTGAACCTTTAGGCAATGCGTTGGAATCATACCTGAAAACTAATAAGAAATTTTTCATTCTATTTTGAAACTTTAATTGTTAAGAACTAAGCTACATTTTTTGGAGAGGGCGCACCTCAACGTTTGCATTCGTCGCTAAAATAGGGCAGCCTTTTGCAATTTCGACGGCCTCATTAATATCTTTGGCTTGCACAATGGTACAACCTCCAACAATTTCTTTGGCCTCGCCAAAAGGGCCATCCGTTACAGTTGTTTTTGTGCCGCTAACCTGTTTGCCGGTAGGCTGAAATGGTTCACTGGCTACATGCACCCCATTTTTAGTAAGGTCGCTTAACCAATGTATCATCTTTTCTTTGAGCGCTTGTAAAGCTTCAGGAGACTGACCTGGTTGATAGACGTCGCTACCTCTGAATAAGAATATAAATTTTTCCATGATAAGTTAAGTTATTAATTGTTTTATAAGACGTTGTGGGCGTGTGCAAGTTGCTGCACCCGTTCATAATGGATAATATGCACGCCCGACTTTAAGGCTGTGCTATCTACATAGTTAAGAACGCGATGGTTGTCCAGTTTCAGCTGGTCGAAAAGGCGCACTTCGCCTCTGCCGGCGATCAGAGGTTGAATGCAGAAATAATAGTCGTCTATTAAATTCATTTCGGTTAACGCCGCCACCAGGTTCAGACTGGCGAACGTAAGTAATCCTCCTTTGTTTTCTTCTTTATAGGCGTTGATGTGTTCGGCGTCGACTTTTTTTACGATGGTGGAGTTGTTCCAAGTCGTCGTCTTCAACGTTGATGAATAGACAGTTTTCGGTATTTCATGCAGTGCCGTCGCCATCTTTACTTGCCATTCGGTTGCTTTGTCGCGGTCCATCCTGGAGGGCCAGATGCCCTGGAACAGTTCGAAACTGTTGCGGCCAAAGGCTACTGTATCAGTATCCGATAGGAGACTGTGAACGAAGCCGAAGTACTCGGAATCCGTTGTTACATACTGAGCATCCACGAAGCCATCGGGTGTGGTGTTGATCAAACTCATTACTTTTCCCATTGTCAGAAGTTTAGTTGTTAAAAACCCATGACGACTGAGATTTCGGAATTCGACATATTTCCGGAGGTATTTTTTCATTTCTTATGAGCCAGCGGATCTTGGTTGGTGAGAACTTTCTTGAGCTATTGTAGTAATCACCAGATCAATAATTTCTAATCGCCTATCAGAACTTAATCCATTGAACGAGTTTTCCCCGATCGGTTTCGGAAAAATATCGTGCGCATTTGAACACCTTATGAGGTTAAAAGCTGGACAAATGCGCTCAGAGGCCACACATACGCTTTGGCACAATTATTATTCCTTCTTTTAGAAAATATTATCTGAGCGCATGAAAAAATACCAATTGGGAGAGTTCGAGGAGATCGTACTCCTGACTATCGCGATCCTCTATAAAGGTGCGTACGGTGTGGCCATCAAAGAGGAAATCGAAGCCAGACTTGGCCGGGACGTCAGCATGGGCGCACTTCATGCCGCTTTGGTGCGGTTGGAGGATAAGGGGTACATCAAATCCTTCCAAGGTGAGGCCAATGAAGATCGTGCCGGACGCCCGCGAAGGTATTTTCAAATGACTGCCCTGGGAAAAAAAGCAATGGAATATTCACGGCAGACAAGAGAAGAACTTTGGAAGGCAATACCTAAGATCTCGTTGGATCTGAAAATCATGGCCGGTTGAATTATGGAAGAAACCAAGCCATATCCACCAAAGTCCTTTCTACGATTCTTTCGATGGTATTGCCATCCGCGGCTGGCGGATCATATTGAAGGAGACCTTATAGAAGTATACCGAAAGCGGGTATACAAGAAAGGAAAACGAAACGCAGACATCAGATTTATCATCGATGTTTTGAAACTCATCAGACCGGGCATCATCAGGCAGGCAGAAGGGTATAAGAATTCAGACAACTACGGTATGTACAAAAGCTATTTCAAGATCGGGTGGAGAAATCTTGTAAGGAACAAAGGATACTCGTTCATCAACATCGGCGGCCTGGCAATGGGTATGGCCGTGGCCCTGTTTATTGGTTTATGGATCTATGATGAATTGCAATTCAATAAATATCATAAGAACTACGACCGCATTGCGCGCGTCATGAGAAACCTCAACGTGAATGCGGAAACTCTCTCAACCCCGATCTTGCCAAGCGCCCTCGGCGAGGAGCTTAGAACTAAATATGGAAATTATTTTGATCACGTTGTGATGGCGTGGAGTGCAGACCAGATTCTTTCAACGGGGCAGGTACAGGAAACAAAATTAACCCTGCGCGGTGAGTTCATCGAAACAGCCGGACCTGAATTGTTCACGTTGAACATGCTTCACGGTTCCAGGTCAGGGTTGAATGATCCACATTCGATTTTACTTTCCCAGTCTGCCGCCAAAGCCCTTTTCGGAAACAAGGACGCTATGGGCAAGATTCTGAGGATGAATAATAGCGACCGGATGGACGTGAAGGTTACAGGTATTTATGAAGACCTGCCTTATAGCTCCGATTTTCGTGACATGAAATTCTTTGCACCGTTTGACCTGTTTGTTTCTGTCAATCCCTGGTTGCAATCTCCGAGCTTTACGAACGACTTTCTTAATGTGTATGTCGCGATCGGTGATCACACAAGCTTTGAAGCAGCTTCGGATCAGATCAAAGATGCGATCCTGAATAATGTTCGGGAAGACAAACACTACGTGTCGGTTAACCCGCAGCTGGCTTTACACGCCATGAAGGATTGGCACCTGCGATCGGAATGGAAGAATGGTGTCGTTGCAGGCGGTGCTATTCAGATTGTGTGGCTTTTCGGTTTTGTTGGCGGATTTGTATTGCTGCTGGCATGCATCAACTTCATGAATCTGAGTACAGCCCGTTCTGAAAAAAGGGCTAAGGAAATTGGCATCCGGAAAGTCGTCGGATCGGCACGCACTCAATTGGTGAATCAGTTTTTCAGCGAGTCGTTCTTAGTGGTCGGTCTTTCTTTTGTGGTGGCTCTTGTCGCTGTGTCGACTTCACTAAACTGGTTCAATGAATTATCCGGCAAGCAAATGGAAATGCCATGGACGAATATTTACTTTTGGTTGAGTAGTCTTCTCTTCATTTTGTTCACCGGCTTGCTGGCGGGTAGTTATCCTGCACTTTACCTGTCTTCTTTCAATGCCGTAAAGGTGCTGAAGGGGTCGATACGTGTTGGCCGGCTTGCATCCCTTCCCCGTAAGGTACTTGTTGTTACGCAGTTCGCGGTGTCGGTCACGTTGATCATCGGCACGATCATCGTCTATCAGCAAATCCAGTTTGCCAAAGGCCGCCCGGTGGGATATAGCAGGGAGGGGCTGCTAATGATCCCGATGAGTTCGCCGGATTTCTATGGTAAGCATGATGTGCTTCTCTCGGAATTAAAGCGTACTGGCGTGGTGTTAGAAATGGCTGAATCGTCAGGCGCACCGACAGAAATCCAGTACACGAACGGTGGTTTTGACTGGAGCGGAAAGGACCCGGCATTTACACCTAATTGGGCAAACGTGACGGTAACACCCGAATATGGCAAGACGCTAGGCTGGCAGTTCGTGGATGGCCGCGATTTTTCAAGAGACATGGCGAGTGATTCGAGCGGTTTTGTGATCAATGAGGCTGCGGCAAAACTGTTGGGCTTTGAAAATCCTGTAGGCGAAACGATCCGATGGCAGGGCGGATGGCGGACCAAGTATTCCAGTTTTACCGTGATCGGTGTCATTAAAGATATGGTGATGAAATCACCGTATGCACCTCCTGTACCCACGGTCTTTTTCCTGGGCAAGTATGGAA
>Ga0193753_10002131_pt1 | contig 16046 bp, 16 predicted proteins | sample H1c2metaG_FD_144925 | JGI IMG/M metagenome (GOLD analysis project Ga0193753, IMG submission 144925) | Soil microbial communities from a riparian zone of the East river system, Colorado, United States - H1c2 | ecosystem: Environmental > Terrestrial > Soil > Riparian zone | place: USA: East... | reverse complement strand
ATTTTTCTTTGATCTTTACTCTACGAGTGCATATCAAGACGTGGCGTCCGGTGGTCTCAAAACCGGTAGCTCCTTCATACAAAACACCCAGCTTTCAATCAATATGGATAGCGGGCGCGCCGGCCTTTGGCCGGGCGGCGTACTCCATATCACCCTGGAAGCCAGGAATGGGAGTTCTTCACCGGAGGATACCTTTACGGTGGGCTCCACAGTGCCTCAGTACACGGGGCTGGCCTTCCCAGGTCCCTTCTTCGTCCATGATGTCCTCCCAACAGAGTATTTCCTATTTCAGTCTCTGACGCCGAAAGTCTCCGTCATCCTGGGAAAGGTCAACGTGCTCACCCACGCCGACCAAACCTTATTCGGCAACACCTACAAGTACGACTTCGCGAACCTGAACTTCAACAAGAATCCGATGGCCCTCAATTTTTACAACACCAGTTCGTGGGCAGGGATTGGTGTATGGACGCCGTCAAAATGGCTAACGACGGCTGCCGGCGTGTTCGATCCCAATAGCGAGGCGAATAATTTCGCTGCCAAGGCCTTCGATCGGGTAAACATCTATGGCATCACAATGTTTTCATACAAGATCGGCAACTTGCCGGGCCAATCCTGGACGCAGGCCAACTGGACGAATAAACCGAAGATCGATTTGACCTCACCATTTGAGCAGTTGTCGCGGTCGGAAGTTCCGCAGGCCGTCGGAGTTCTGCTGGGGACCCCTTCAGCTCAGGCTTTGCCCATCAACTATAGGAGTAAGAGTTGGGTTACGATCGGTAACTTTTCGCAGTATCTCTTGGTGAAAGATCGCCTTGAGACAGTCGCTGCGAAGCTCGGCAGCGGCCAATCGCTCAGAGGAATCGGTCTGTTCGGACGCATCGGATATGCCCCGGAGGAAACCAACACTGTCACACGCGATGCGAACGTAGCATTGTTCGCCTACGGTCTCTCTGACCACAGGCCCAATGACAGTTTTGGATTGGGAATCTATCACAATGGGATCAGTCAGCCTTTGAAAAATGACTTCAAACAGCTCACCGGGGCCGCAGCCACTGTCAAGAACGAGAATGGACTCGAGGTCTTCTACGACTTCGCGATCACTCCGGCGATCAGGCTGATTCCAAGTTATCAGCACATTTGGAACCCTATGACCGCTGAGGTGATAAAGAACGAACACCACGCACACGTACTTCTTCTTCGCACGAGTTTGACATGGTAATGGAGTATCGTTCGGTCGAAGGTGGTACCTGTTGCGCAGAGAGGATCAAAAATGCTGAAGCAATCTCCGACGTTTTCTACGATTCGTACAACGGGCCGCTCCCACTTTTGAGCACGAAAACGATGGTCGAATCGCGACTACGAGGTGGTTGGTGTAATGTGCACGGCACCTTATGGGGCGTCTGAGACGGAACTGAATGCGCGGATTCCACTCTCGATTACCGAATGGCGTGAGTTCATCAATATGGGTGCTACACCGCAGTCGGAGCAGCGCAATTGGCTCATGTGAGGCCGACGGTTCGGGCCGAGCGGCTCTATCATGCTCCTTCATTGGGAGCAGTAGCCCGCGGTCACTCGATTCGATAAGCTTGGGTCTTCGAGTAACTGTTATGGTTTTATCAACCCTACATTGAGCTTGGCCTCATGCTCCGTTTCGTTGCGGAGCAGTTGGACGATCGCGCAGAATGCTGCCAGGGAGGCGGCACCTCCCAGAACAAGCGCTGTGGAATGGCGTAGCATCATTGCTCCTGTGGTTGCTCCCATAAACATCATCACGATCGATCCTGCTTTTCTCTGCCAACGGATGTTGTTTCCTCCTGCGATGGAGGAATCAAATGCCAGCCCAGCAACCGTTAGAGTCAGAACAGTAGTGTTCAGATCCGGCACAGCGAGCCTGCGCACAGTCCCGTTGCGAATGCCCATACCGAAACCTGTCAGAACAATAACGCATCAACTGTGGAGGCCTGGATTGGTTGGCCCCGAGAAAACCAGACCACACAAAATGCAAATGTCAAGAAGATTGCTTCGATCGCAAAGGATGCCGACAGCCAGAGATTCCGACGTTTCCACACGAGCCTTTTATCTATATATCCCGCGAGAACTCCAGCTGCTAGAGCTGACAGTAACGCGATGGCTGATCGGGTCATCGAAAGTCCAGGTACGCCAGCCAAAGCGAACGCCATAAAGACAACATTGCCCGTCATATTGGCGGTAAAAACATGACCTAGAGCAAGGAAGCTTGCGGCATCGACAAGACCGGTTGAAAAAGTCAGCACAAGCAACGACCCATTGAGAAGGAGATCATCGAAGTGTGTCTGCTCATTAACTGCCATCGTGACTCCTATTACTCGTATCCCATCCAAAATGGAAGTGTATTTGACGTTACCGTGGCACATCCCGGTTTTTACACGAGATGCCTTCGCAACTCCGTGCTCGGCCTATCTCCGACAAATCGCGCCTGACTGTTGCCTGCGGGCCGGATCAGAGATCCGGGGACCGAGCAGACTCCGTCGCGGTCATTTTCCCGCCACTGAAAATCCAGTTGACCGATGCGGTCACGTCGTGCGGAAATGTTGTCTCATCATGCGGATGAACTTCGATGAACTTAATCGGACCGGGTCCCATTGTGGCTAGGATGCAATGGTTACTTAGCCCTATTTCCGGTCTCCTTTTCGGGATGCGCGGCAGTCTGTTCCGGCAGGGGTGACTTTTTCAAAGTAGACGCCACATTGTGTGCCAAGTTGTGGGTTGCTCGGAGGTTGCCACCGATGAACCGGACATTGCCATCGATAACATGTTCCTGGACAACTTGGCCTTCTCGTGTGACCAACCGAACACGAACATTCAACTTGGTCGCCCCACCGACGGTAGTGACAGCGCGCCGAGTCTCGCTACCCGGCGTATATTTTTGAACCGTTGTTTTCAGAATGAGCAGGCCGGGAACATCGTTCGCGTTACGATCCCCGCTACGGAACACCTGTTTGAACTGCTCCGTTTTGGCCAGATCTTCGAGAAGATTCTCGTAGATAGCGGTTCCGAAGGATGGCCCAAGGACGACACCTCCAGGCTCGACTCTATCTACCTGCACGCTCCATGGCCGGTTGCCTCCGCTTTTTCCATCTATGGAGGATTCCGCAAGGACAGTTGGGACGAATACCTGAAGCTGCAACACACCGATCAGCAGGATAACAGCCGCAAATTGCCCGCAGTGCATGTTTGGCCGATGGAAGCCGGACAGGCCCGGCGTGGTCTTAGTTGCAGCAGGGGAAGTATTTTTATTTGTTTTCATTCTTGACCTCCGGAGTGCTTTGGTTGGGGGTTTGCTCTACAGGTGGCGTGATGTGCGCGCCATTGGCAACCAGGGCCTTCTTGAAAGTTTCTCCTTGCCCTTTTTCCAATTGGAATATTGCACCGTGAAAACCGCCACGGTTATCAAGATATTCAACTGTGAGGAAGTCGTATTTCTTATGGGCAAAGAGGCTCACCACCCGCCCTCCACCATATGGAGCTGCAGCTTTGCCCAGCGTCATCGCCGTGCCGCCCACCTGCTTGTCTCCCTCCTCGACAAAGATGTCTTGAATGGAGCCTATGCTCACCTGTGCGACCGTACTTCCATCGTGCTGAAATCGCATGATGCCACCCTGGATTGTCAACTCTCCGGTGGCGTTATGCTTCGCATTTTCAAACCCCAGGATCTGCGTGACATGGATGGCTGACCCTGGGACCGGGCTCTGCGATTGGCTGTGATTCTGGCCTATCGAGGGTGCGCTTAACGAGAGCAGGACAGTTAGGAAGGCTAATCCATGCCTAACCTGAAAGGAAGTCATGGGTGTCCGCCTGGACGGTATAGGATTACGATTCATAGTTCCTCGCTTGTAGCTGCATTGTGTGATCACTTCTCCGATTTACAAAAAACCGCTCTGAAACCTGAAAATCGCACCTTCTTCGACGCTGCCTCATATGGTCTCCCTAAAACTTATAGCCGGCCCACAGGGCCCAATAGTTCAGGTTGCGGCCAGGTTGCGTCTCCCTCAAGAACCTGCCAGCGTAGAAAATTCCATAGTCAGCCTGAAACCACAGATGTCGATCAATCTGCCATCGCAACTCCGTTCCCGGCCTGTGTCCTACAAATCGCGCCTGGCTATTGCCTGCGGGCCGGATCAGAGATCCGGGAACCGAGTAGACTCCGTCCAGGACATTTTCCCGCCACTGAAAAATCCAGTCGACCGCTGCGGTTACGTTGTGCGGAAATGTTGTTTCGACATGCGGATGAACATCGATAAAGTTAATCGGACCGGGCCCCGCTGTGGCCAGGACTCCAAAGTAGTTCCCCTTCGGAAAAAGGGGATTGAAGGTCCCCAAGGTTTTTGAAGTTGGATCATCTCCGCTCGAGATGTCCGCCTTTACGCTGAACCGGGGTTTCAGCCGAACTGTCGGAAATCGATAGCCCGTTTCGGACGCAATCGTCCATGCCCGAATGCTCCCGGAGCCGAACGTGCCGAACTGCCAGGCGCCTTCGTAATCAAAATCCAGTCCGGACAATTTCGTTGCAACGGGGCGCGAAATCCTCGCACCCAACGAGTGGCGCACCTCCTGAGCTATGCCTCGTTCGAAAGCAGCCTGCCTGCGGTCCAGGCCCAGGTAATAGACGTCCAGGAACATTTTGCTGGGTAAGGGCCGAGTGGCGTATACGCCCCAGAAGCCAACGGCGTGATTCGGTGCGTTGTCAAAGAATCCGGGATTGTCCAAGTCGGGACGGACAGCGAATCCGTCGATTTGCCAGGAGTCGATCTTGCTTTTTACCATGAAGCCGTCGAAGCTTAGCCGAACATTCGGACCTTCTCGAACATCAATCAAGCGCCCGGAGCCGTACTCGAGTTCCTGCCTGCCAACCCGGAGTGCGATGGAGTTCGCACCTTTGGAGGTGCCAAGTTCGAGAAATCCGGCCTGGAAGTCGAGCTTCTTCTCGTCGATGGGGCGCGGACCACCTATGCTGTATGAATTCAATCCACTCTTTAACTCAATGAACGAGCGCACATGTTTTCCATAGTGAGCGTCAAATGAAAGCACGTATCGTTCGTTCAGATATCCGTTCATGTAGGGCTGCTGTCCCCAATTGTCGTTGCCGATCTGCTCCCAGACCTCCCGAGCCTCACCTCCCATGGTGAGATACCAATCGTCTACGCGGTTTCGCAAAGGGATGTACTTGATCGGGTCCCAGAAGTCTTGCCGGAGGGTTGGGTCGCGGAGGAAGGTCCAGTCCTCGTCGTTGCGCAACAGCTTGTAACTGCGATCCGGGAGCGCTGGGTCCCCGGCATTGTCTGACTGGGCATGGGCGGTCAGCACGGTCAGGAAGAACGCCGCGACCAAAGCTCGAAAGATTCGCATCGATTTCATTTCTTCAATCACTCATTTCTTCGACCCTAGCTGAGGATTTTGCGATCTCTTACGAGCGCCGCTGCCGGTCGTCGTCGGCAGCGGCGCCGCACACACTAATTGCCTACGGGGGAGTGGATTTCGGCAATGTACCCCCCAGGGAATTGAACGAAGGCCGCATGCCTTTGATCAGCAGTGTAGGGAGCGACCAGAATCTCTACGCCGGCTGCTTTGGCCTTGGCAAGGGTATCCGTGAGGTTTGCGACCTCATACCCGGTCGTCTCGCGCCCGTAGGGATACGGAAGGTGACCATCCGTTACGAGCACGGTTAACTTGCCAAAGTTCGATTCGATCCGGATTCTTCGATAGATGTCCTTCGGCCGTCCGATCTCGACGCCGGGCGCATGCGGGTCATCAGAGACCACTTTGCCGTGAGAGAAGGCCAGGAAGTCCCGAAGAAGGGCCTCCACCCTGTTGGTGGACACATAAATTCGGTTTTCCGGAATCGTCTGGAGCGCCTTGTAGGACGGAGCGGTGGTATGCCAGTACAACTGCATATTCACGCCGCCCGGCCATTGGATGACGACATCGCGTCCGATCGGATCGTTAAAGGGGCTGACGAGCACATCTGCTCCATCTTCGACCGCAGTTCGGGTCGCTGCATCCAGGTCTGTCACCAAGTAACCCGTCCGCTCCGCACCGAATGGATAGGGCACTGGCGTCTTGAAACCAAACACCGACACGGATCCCACCGGTGTCAAGACCAGTTGCGACATCGTGCTGCTCGGAGTTGGCGTCACGGTAAAGACGCCTTGCTTCGTGGTCGTACCCCCAAAGGTCGCAAGAAGACTGGTCACGAAGTGATCGAAATCCTCTGGTGAGACATAAACGTGAGTTGTATCGTATTGCGGTGCCACTCCCGGGTTCGGCGTTGACGTAGAAGCGTGGACGACCGGTCGCGTAGTTCCTAGCAACCATGAAAGACCCGCGCTTCCATATACCAGGAGGGCGGCGACGGTGGTCACGGTAAGGTATCTGGTAGTACGCATTGAAGTCTCCTTTACTGCGGACCGGCATTTTAGATCTGATTTCCTGCCGGAAGCCCGACGGTGCCGCATAGCCTATGGGTTAATACCTTTCGGCGATACTGAAGTAACGATCTCAGCCACGCCGCGACTGCTGCTCCCAATAATGGGGCTACCAAGTACACCCCTAGGAACTGCGTTTGTCCCGAAACAACAGCGGGCCCAAACTGACGGGCGGGGTTCAGACTGCCTCCGGTCGCTGTTCCCAGCACGGCGATCCCGATACCCACGAGAGCCGCAACGATCCAGGGCACGAACGGCGTCAGTCGTTGTACCGCGAGGCAGAGACCAACAATTAACACGATGACCGCCATGCCGAAGGCCTCGGTTGCGAATAATTCCCAGGTCGACCACCCCGGTCCTGGCTGGAGCGCGGCATATACCACCGGAGGCTTCGCCGCAACATCGCCCCACACCCCGTGAGCGGCGACGACCCCAAGGACTGAACCAAGTAATTGTGCGATGGCGTAGGGGATGACCCCTGCTCCGGGAAAGACTCCGAACCGCCACATGGCCAGCGAGATGGCCGGATTCGTGTGCCCCCCGGAGGCCCTTCCGAGCGGGCTGAGAATCAGTCCGGCAAGCAACAAGGCGACAGCAGCACCCACGATCCAGAGTTCCGCGTGGATCCCCGGGACCGTCCGTGAGGTGGGCGACGGTCCAATCACCCACCTCACGATGCTGACCACGCCGAAAAGCAGAACAGAGGTGAGGATCAGCTCAAACACGCTGTCTCGCGCCAGTCGACCAAAGCTTACGCGCCCCGCATTGTTGGGCAATACTAGAGATTGATCCAATTGTTTATCCTTTCAATTTGGAGTTAGAAAGCGAAGCAATCGCAGCCGAGACTCCAAAGTCCCTTGTCGCCCAAGATCCATTGGTGCGTCCTATGAGGGGCGGAATGCTTCCCATCGGGCAACGACATCGCGTGGCTCGCTGTAGCCCCGACGGCTGATTGTTCTTCGCTCTGCGCATAGCCGCCGTATTTTTGGACGGGGGACCAGTCCGGACTCACGGGCAGTTCCGGAGGCGCCATGCTTGAGAATTCGCCTGCCGCGTAAACTACCTTGCCTCCGACAATAGTCAGCACAGATTCCAGGTTCTTGATCTCCTCTTCAGGAATTGAGAAGTAGTCCGAGGAGAGGATCGCCAGGTCAGCGAGCTGCCCTTGGGCCAGCGATCCTTTCTTGCCGTCTTCGGTAGAGAACCAGCTGCTTCCAACGGTATAAAGCTCGAGCGCTTTCGCGCGGTCCAACCGATTTTTCTCGGGATATAAGCTCAACCCGCCGATGGTCTTCCCAGTCACCAGCCAGTAGAGAGAAAGGAAGGGATTATAGCTCGAGACCCGCGTGGCATCTGTGCCTGCTCCTACCGGAACTCCCATCTCCAGCATTCTTTGGATTGGAGGTGTGCGCTTCGCCTGCTGTGCGCCATAACGCTCCACAAAATATTCACCCTGAAAAGCCATTCTGTTCTGAACGGCAATACCGCCGCCAAGCGATTTGATCCGTTCAATGTTCCGGTCGGAGATCGTCTCGCAGTGATCGAAGAACCAGTGCAGTCCGTCAAACGGAACCTCTTGGTTAACCTCCTCGTACACATTCAAGGCCCGAGAGATTGTCTCGTCGTACGTAGCATGCATGCGAAACGGCCATCGGTTTTCCGCAAGGTGATGAATTACCGCCTTCAACTCGCTCTCCATGACAGGCGCCATCTCCGGCCGAGGTTGAAGGAAGTCTTCGAAGTCGGCGGCAGAGAAAACCAGCATCTCGCCTGCACCGTTCGTTCGATAGAAATCATCGCCATCGCCAGGCTTGGTCATCTTTGTCCAATTCTGGAAGTCGGCAAGCTCCTGCTTGGGCTTCTGAGTGAAAAGATTGTAGGCCAGACGAATCGAGAGTTCACCGTTCTTGTGGAGTTCGTTCACGACCCCATAATCATCAGGGTAGTTCTGGAAGCCACCACCCGCATCGATTGCACTGGTGATGCCGAAATGATTCAATTCTCTGAAGAAGAGGCGCGAAGAGTTGAGCTGGTCTTCACGCGACGGCTTGGGCCCCTTCGCCAAGGTCGAGTACAAAATGTTGGCGTTCGGTTTGGCTAACAGAAGACCCGTGGGATTACCCTGCTTGTCGCGTTGAATCTCGCCACCCGGAGGATCCGGCGTGTCTTTTGTGTAGCCCACTGCACGCAGCGCTGCCCGGTTGAGCAACACCCGATCGTACAAGTGCATGACGAAAACCGGCGTGTCTGGGGACACGGAGTTTATTTCATCCAAGGTCGGCATCCGACGCTCGGCAAACTGAAACTCCGTCCACCCGCCGACAACCCGCACCCACTGAGGCGCAGGCGTCCGATCCGCTTGCTCCTTGAGCATTCGCAGCGCATCGGCGAGCGATGGCACCCCATCCCAACGCAACTCCAGGTTGAAATTGAGTCCCCCGCGGATCGGATGCATATGGGAGTCGTTGAGGCCGGGGATGACCGTTCTCCGCTTTCCATCAATGACCGTTGTCATTGGGCCGCGCAGCCGAAGGATCTCCTCGTCTGTACCGGTGGCGCTGATTGTTCCAGCGGTAATGGCAACCGCTTCGACAAACGCTGGCACTCGATTTGTCGCGATCTTAGCGTTGTGAAGTATTGTGTCAACGGCCATAAAGTTCTCCTTAGTAGCAAAGCGCAGTTGTTCAGAGGGCAGGAGTCGCCTGCCCTCCACAAGCCCTATTTGTGTGCGAGTTCCGCCGTCGGAATCACATATTCTGGCAACTTTGTAGCGGGAGCGCCGTGAACCATCGTGTAGGCGTATTCGACGCCGATGCCATAAGCGCCATAGTGCGTCTTAGCGAGGTCCATTACGGCGTCGTACGTATCCCGGTTCGCCCAGTCGCGCTGCCATTCCAGGGTCACAGAGAGGGCCGTGACCGGTTTTGCTCCCGCCTGGACAACACGGCGCATCGCATTGTCGTGTGCGAGTTGGCTAACGTCGCCGCAGCAGTCTTCGACTACGTAAACTTCGTAGCCATCGTGAATCGCCTGCACCGTCGGAAGAGCCACACAGGTCTCCGTCCATAGCCCGGCCAGCACAATCTTCTTGCGCCCTGTCTTCTCGATTGCTGCGACGAAGTTCTTGTCGTCCCAGGAATTCATGGACGAACGCTCGATTGGTTGCTGGCCCGGGAACACGGATCGGATCTGCGGCCACAGGTTCCCGCTGAAGCTCTTCGTCTCGACTGTCGTCAGCACCACCGGCACGTCGAAGACCCGCGCTGCTTTTCCTAACGCGACAGTACTGTTAATGATCGCCTGGCGATCAAAGTTGCTCGTTCCAAACAGCATTTGCGGTTGGTGATCGATCAGCGCCACGACGCAGTTGTCTGGCGTGAGAAGTCCTTTTTCGCTACGCTTCGATGTTCCGTTATTTTGAGACATATTCAGTTCTCCGTTGGTTTTGGTGTAGTTGCACTTTCAAATTCGCGCTCGGTCGTTGTTTGAAGGATTCATGGCTTTGCAACGATTGCGCCTCAGAGCGAAACGACAATTACCCCCGCGATACTAGCAACGCTCGGAAGCGCGATAAATTACATGTTCCTGTAGGGCGTCCTGGGATTTATTGTCCGCAGGACCAGGTTCATCGCGGACGGCGCGTTCGTGAAGGATGAAGCTCATAGATCGCGGAACCACACCTGCCGCAACTTTCGATTTAGGGTGGGTGACGTTCTGAAAGCTGTAGAGCGATATAAGTGAAGTCGGCTGCAACAGAAGACCATCGTCAGTCCACGAACGTGCAGTTGGCGTCTACAAGGAAGATGTAATTGTTTGTCGTGGTGATGATTGCTAGCATCGCGCCATTGGATGGGCTAAATGGATCGAGCATCTCGTCAAACTCTCAATTTGCTTCTCGCTTAAACGATGAGGATTACCGAGAAGGTCCGCGGCAAGTTCGGCGAGAAATGCAGACAGACATGGGGAAGAGGCGCACTAATTTGTTGCGGGTGCGCCGATGAGGTCTACCCGGACATTGCTGTATTTGGCAGGGGCTTACTCGACCGGCTTCTGGCATGGCGTGCGACCTGGGTGGGGCTATGCATCGCGCTAGATGACGCGGCGGGCTCTACCAGTGAAGGATCCGCTCCTGCATATATAGCAGGAAGGCATGCACTAGGAGGACGAACACATGACACACACTGACCTTCAAATCAATCAAGAAGACATGTGGAGAACATTGGTCCTGGAACAGCGAACCACCCTCATACTCGCGGTCGAGATGCTTTTGCGTTGTCAATTATCACCCGAACAGATCCTGACCAAGACGGCGATGGCGCTGGAAGGCTCACACCACGATTCGTGAGGTTTGTGGAGGGCATGAAGACCGCGATGGACGCAGTTCGTTTCCAGCAGGGCAGGGAGAGTTGTTTATATGCGCAAGAAATCCTCATGTCGGTCAAAGCACAAAAAGGAAATCAGCATGAAGCACAAACTTGCTGGTATCGCCCTCGCGACAGGGTTGGTTGCGGCGAGTGCTTTTGCTCAGAATACTGGGCTGGCGACCGCGGCCATTGAGGGTGTGGTGTTTACGGTCGATGCAAGTGGGAATCATGCTGTCGTACCTGCCTCAAGGGTTTCGCTGGACGGTCGAACACACATCGAGGCTGAGACCGACAGCGCGGGCAAGTTTGCGTTCAATGCAGTTCCTCCTGGGGCATACACGATCAACGCACAAGCACCCGACTTGGCCGCACATCGGACCATTGAGGTTACAGCGGACTCTGCTTCAGAAATAGCCTTGGAAATGAAAGTCCAAGCCGTTGTGGAGTCGACCACGGTCACGGCTAGTACAGATCAGATCGACACCAAAGCGTTTCCAGGAACTAGCACGATCGGCGAAACAACAGTCAGGAATCTGCCAAATGTGGATGAACGTATCCAGAGCTTGCTACCTTTGATTCCAGGCGTAGTTCGTGGCCCGACCGGCCTGATCAATATGAAAGGCGCTCGGGCATCACAGAGCGGCTCACTTCTTAACAGCGCCGACGTGACCGATCCCGCCACGGGTACATCCGCGCTCAGTATTCCCATCGACGTGGTTTCGTCAGTGCATGTACTCTCTACGCCCTACGACCCCGAGTACGGGAAGTTCACCGGCGCGGTCTCGAATGTCGAGACGCGGCCCGGAAGCTTCAAGAAATTTCGAATCTCCGTTCAGAATCTACTTCCACGTTTGCGGAGAGTTGATGGATCAATCATGGGTATCGCCGCAGTGACCCCTCGAGTCACAGTCTCCGCTCCGATTGTGAAAGACCGTATTGCCTTTACGCAATCGCTTGAATATCGCTATGAACGCGATCAGGTATATAGTTTGCCGCCGCTCGAAGCGTGGACCCGTTCTGAAAGCGTCAACTCTTATACACAAATCGACGCCAACATTACTAATAGGCAAACGGCGACCGCATCGTTTGCAATCTTTCCGCAAAAGCTTGGCTATTCCGGCCTGAACACCTTCACACCGCAGGAAAGCACGCCCAACTTGCACCAGCGTGGATATCAGACATATCTGCAGCACCGATACGTTACCGACTCGGGCAATCTGCTGACTTCACAGGTGAGCTTCAGAAAACTTGATGCCGATCTGTTGCCGAACAGCGATGCATCCTATGAACTTCTTGTTGAAACCACGAAGGGCGGTTTCTTCAACCGCCAGAACCGCAATACAACCCGCACAGAATGGGGAGAAATCTTCCGCTCCCGTCCGCGTCATTACCTGGGATCGCACGAACTCGGTGCTGGCTCAAACTTCGCGCACAATTCTTATGATGGCCGTCAGGAATTTCACCCGGTACAGACTATCGGGGTTGCCGGCTATCCTTTAGAACGAATCCAGTTCGGGCCGACTTCGACCTTCTCCATTCATCAAAATGAGACAGCGTGGTTCATTGCCGACAAGTGGACTGTTTCTAATCGCCTGACATTTGATTTGGGCCTTCGCTTCGACCGGGACTCGGTTACAGATTCTGTGAACATGGCGCCTCGCGCTGGGTTCGTCCTTTCACTGACAGGTGACGGCAAAACGGTGCTCAAAGGCGGAGCGGGGTTTTTCTACGACCGTGTGCCGCTCAATGTTCCAGCGTTTCGTTATCTACCCGGCCGTACGGTGACTGTACTCAATCCCACTGGTGAGGTCGTCAGATCTACAAAATATTCGACCGTCATCTCAAACGGTCTGCAAAATCCGCGCAGCGAAGTCTGGAACATCGAACTGAATCGTGAGATTAAGAATGATTTGTTGGTCCGAGTGGGGTACCAGCAACGCAATACAGTTCACGGATACTTCGTCGATCCGATTGCATTGGGATCAACCGGCAGCCTTTCATTATCAGACCGCGGAAGTGACATCTATAAGGAATTTCAGGTTACTGCTCTTTACCGAATTCACGGTAGCACGCTGAACGCTTCATACGTCCACTCGCGGGCTTACGGCGACCTGAACGACTTCAACCAGTTTTTTGGGAATGACCCTTTAGCCGTGATTCAACCCAATCAGCGAGGTCGCCTGAGCCTTGATGCACCGAATCGAGTGCTGGCGTGGGGAGAAATCGCCGCACCATGGAAATTGACCCTAGCCCCCGTGCTCGATATCCGCAGTGGTTTCCCGTACTCAACTATCAACCAGTACCGCGAGTTCGTGGGACCTAGAGATGAATTGCGATTCCCGCGTTTTGTTTCGACCGACTTACAGGTCTGGCGCCGGATACGGCTTCCCATAAATGAGACCCATGCGCGAATCGGATTTGGTGTCTATAACGTCTTCAATCGCGACAACTACCGCGATGTTCAGAATGATCTCGACAGCTCTCGGTTCGGCCGGTTCTTCAACGGACCAAACCGCACCTACAGGGGCAAATTTGTACTGGAGTTTTAAACCATGAAATTGGCCATCAAGATCGCATTTTCCACTTTGGCAATCGTGCTTTCCTCAGTGACGAGTGCTTCATCCCAAATTGACAATTCGCTTCCATCTACGGATGCCGTGGTCGCGAAGATGTTGCGGGCTGACGTCGAGCGCAGATCTGAATTGACGGGTTACACGGCCATGCGCCGCTATGTCGCTGTCAACAACGATCACCGGGCCGAGATGGTGGTACGCCTCGACTGCGATCCAGATGGCACGAAGCAGTTCACGATTATCTCTGAAGAGGGATCGAGTGCAATTCGTAAGCTCGTGTTTTACAAAATGCTGAACGAAGAGAGTGTGGCATCGCATCGCGAGACCCGCGAGGGTAGCCGTATTACACCGGCAAACTATAAGTTCAACATCGTTGGGCAAGACACTCTCGACACCGGTTCCGCATACGTGCTGGCGATCGTCCCGAAAACAAAGGATAGGCACCTCATTGACGGAAGAATCTGGGTTAATGCGAAGGACTACTCTATCGTTCGCATCGAAGGCCAGCCTGCACGAAGCCCTTCCTTCTGGGTGCATAACGTGCATTTCGTACACACGTATCAGAGAGTTGGTCAGTTCTGGTTCGCCTCTTCAACCTACAGCACGAGCGAGGTCCGAATCTTTGGGCGCTCGGAACTAACGATCGAAAACTCTGACTACGCCCTGAATTCGCCGAAAAGACGCACAGCGGAGGCAGACTCTGTAGCGAGCCTGATCCGATGAGAACAATCGACTATTTCAACAACGTGCCGAATCCAGTGCAAATGCAGGAGCACGACAGTGCGGAGAGACCTTACACAATGAGAATAATCGAAACCCTTCCGCCCTCACCTAGGAGGCATACACCCAGAGTCAATCAATGTCTCATTCTGGCTGCCGGAAATGGTAGGCGGCTCATCGCATCATCCGGTGGCTCTCCCAAACCCCTTGTGCAACTTCGCGGCATGTCACTGCTAGAGCATGTAATCCTGGGTGCTCATGAAGCCGGTATCGAGAGGTTCGTGATTGTTGTCGGCTACGGTGCTGACGCTATGCGCCGGTGGTTGGCCGGCCGCTCATTCGACGGTGTCTCTATATGCCTGGTAGACAACCTCGAATATCACAAGGACAATGGCGTTTCCGTACTGAAGGCCAGGGAGCTACTCCGCGAATCGTTTCTGCTGGTTATGGCCGACCATATCTTTGAATCCAGGACCGCGAAGGCCCTCCTCGAAGAACCACTGCTACAAGGTGAAGTGATCCTCGCCGTTGATCCCAAAATCGATCGCGTTTTTGACTTGGACGACGCAACCAAGGTCAGACGCGAAGGCGACCACATCGTCGACATTGGCAAGGAAATTACTTCGTACGATGCTTTTGATACTGGCATGTTCTTATGCAGTCCAGCGCTATTCGACGTTCTCGAATCAGCAAAGAACGAGGAAAACTGCTCGTTGTCGGACGGCATGCGCATACTTGGGCGCGATGATAGGCTTCGAGCTTTCGATATTGGTGATGCGTCCTGGCAAGACGTCGACACCCCGGAGGCATTGGCTTATGCAGAAGCTGTTTTTGACGAGCAGTTCTGCCGAAGGCTTTCGGAGGAGAGGCTGACCAATGTTTAGACTTACGAGGAGATCGCAATGGACGCTTCGAACGCTCGCAGCTATCTTCGGCGCAGGGCTGTTAACTTACTTAGTCCGGCGAGTTGGTCTCGAAAAAGTAGTGGAAGACGTTTTGAGGTTAGGCTGGGGACTCGGTCTGGTCATAGCTCTGGGTGGTGCATCTCATCTTGTGAGAACCTGGGCCTGGCGGCTGGCTCTCACAGACTGGAGTAGCGGGGTGTCATTTTCACGCATGCTCCAGCTTCGATTGGCGTCGGAAGCAGCTGGTCAGGCTGGAGCCTTCGGGCAGCTATTCGGAGAAGGTCTGCGAATCTCAGCCTTGAGTCCAACGATACCTATTGACTGTTGTATATCGTCTGTGGCGCTGGATCGCTCACTATTTATTGCTACGGGAGCGATGGTGAGCATCGCCGGAATTGTGGCCGCGCTGCTTGTCGTATCGCTGACCCACGCATTGCGGTTGTATGCAATGCTGTTCGCGGTCATACTGATCAGCCTGCTCTTTGGAGTTGCTCTGGTAATACTGAAACGCTGGCCCATCTTGTCACGATCCGCGCGAACCCTTTGCCGATGGCGATGGATGAGTGACAGAGTGGGAACCGCGCAGCCGCTCATCAAGTCGGTCGAAAACAAACTCTTTGATTTTCATCGCAACACACCAGGAGCATTTTGGGCCAGTTTAATCCTTAATCTGGTAGGCCAAGGCATGGCAGTACTGGAGGTATATCTCATTTTATGGCTGCTAGGAGCCAAGGTCGGACCTTTGGGCGCATTCGTGTTGGAAGCTCTGACCAAGATGGTAAATGTTGTCGGCACGTTCAATCCGGGCAACATTGGAACCTACGAGGGCGGAAACATGCTAATTGCTAAGATCTTCGGCCTCAGTGGAGGCATCGGATTGGCGGTAGCCGTGACCAGGCGGCTGCGGGCCATCTTCTGGGCCGCAGTTGGAGGGCTTTGCCTGGTTGTGTTATCAAAATCCATAGTGCATACGGATTCGGACAACAGGACCCCAGTAGACAGTGTGAGGAGGCGGGGATCTGG
>Ga0193753_10002130_pt1 | contig 16049 bp, 10 predicted proteins | sample H1c2metaG_FD_144925 | JGI IMG/M metagenome (GOLD analysis project Ga0193753, IMG submission 144925) | Soil microbial communities from a riparian zone of the East river system, Colorado, United States - H1c2 | ecosystem: Environmental > Terrestrial > Soil > Riparian zone | place: USA: East... | reverse complement strand
CGGGTCATCCTGGAACATGCTCATCGGAGCCTCGTCGTTGGCGTTTGCGGAGGCATGCAGATGCTTGGCGAGCAAATCACCGATCCGCTCGGGATGGAGCATGTTGGCGTCGTTTCTGGTCTTGGTCTGCTTCCGATCCACACCACTATGCTGGAGCACAAGGTCACGAGTCTCATCCATGGAGCGATGACCGGCCCGACTCTTTTCGGCCAGACATTGCCGTCGACTGAATTCTCCGGCTATGAAATTCATATTGGCCAAACCAACTATCTCGACGGCGCCCGACCCTTCGCCCAGATCGCACGCTCTGCAACGCCCACCATGCAGCTTGCAGATGGCTGTACTGCGGCAGACGGTAGGGTCTTCGGGACCTATATCCACGGCATCTTCGATGGGGACAGCTTCCGACACGCCTTTTTGGGTGCCGCCCGCGCCTTCCATCAGTTATCCCCTGTGACCAGCTACGAGCCTTGGAAAGCAAGACGGGAAGCATCTCTCCAACACCTTGCCTTCGAAGTGGAACGGTCTCTGGACATGGACCGCATCTTCGCCTGGGTTGGCCATACCTACCATCCAGGAAAATCCAACCTGCTAGAAAAACCCATTTCAGCCGTCCACTCTGGAGCAACCAGGTGAAACGGACTCATCTCCTACCGGCAGCCTACCTACTCGATCATCTCGCAGGCGACCCCGAATGGTTTCCGCATCCCGTTCGCATCATCGGTTGCGCCATCACCCTGGGTGAGCGCGTCCTGCGCGTCCCAGACGATAACCCCTCGCGCGAGTTCGTCATGGGATTGACTCTCACCGCAGGCATCGTCACATCCACCTACTTTGCCACTCGATCCATCATCCGGCTGGCATATAAGCAATCCGCCAGCCTTGGCACTGCGACCGAGATTCTGCTTGCATGGACCTGCCTCGCAGCTCGCAATCTCTCCCAAGAAGCCCAAGCCGTATCGGATGCGCTGAACCGCAACGATCTTACCCTGGCGCGTCAACGAATCGCCCGCATCGTTGGCCGCGATACCCATAATCTCGACCGCAAAGAGATTAGCCGTGCCTTAATCGAGACGCTCGCCGAAAGTGCCTCCGACGGTGTCATCGCGCCAATCGTCTACCTTTCTACAGGCGGCGTGCCGCTGGCCATGGCGTACAAGGCCATCAATACCCTCGATTCAATGATTGGCCATCGTACCCCGCAATATCTTTACTTTGGTAAGGTGGCCGCCAGGCTCGACGATGCCGCCAACTATGTGCCCGCGCGCCTTACGGCTCTCAGCACTGTTGCCGCGGCCGCCCTGCATCATTTCAGCGATCCTCATACGGCGTGGAGCACATGGCATCGAGACGGGGAAAAGCAAAAGAGCCCTAACGCCGGTCAGCCAGAGGCCGCCGTCTCCGGTGCCCTGCAGGTACGGCTTGGAGGAGCCAACTCTTACGACAACGAGGTGATTTTAACTCCCATCATAGGAGCAGGGTTTCCTGCTCCGACACCCGCCAAAGCAGCACAGGCGGTCCGCTTGACCGCAGTCATTTCTATACTGGGTCTCGCCGTCGGCGTTCTGCTCGCCGCATCCCAACAAAGACGAGCCGCCAAAGCATGCAACTGAGCCCCTCACCACCACCTCACGGTGGCCAGCTCCGGCAAATCTCCGAACGCTTCGGCATTCCCGCCTCCCACCTTCTCGACTTCAGCGCCAATATCAATCCTCAAGGGCCGCCTGCCTCCGTGCTCGAAGCCCTGCGAGCCGCGCTTGATTCGCCCGCAATTCTCACGAGCTATCCGGACCTTGAACAAGCCGAACTGAAGTCCTGCATCGCAGCCTCTGCCGGTGTCGATGCCAGCGCCATTGCAGTAGCCAACGGCTTTGTCCCGCTTCTCGAAGCTGCGCTGCACACGCTGTCCGTCCGTCGCTGCCTCCTGCCCGTGCCGGCGTTCGCAGAATACCGTCGCACTTTGGGACGCGTTGGAGTTGCCATCACTCCGTACCCACTCCCCCAGGAGTCCGGCTTCGACTACGATCCGGATCGCTTAATCGCGGCACTCGAAACAGGTCGACACGACGCCATCCTGCTTGCCAATCCTCAGAACCCCACAGGCGCGCTCTGCGACCGCACTGTGCTTCTAGAAATCATCCGGGCGGCCGCTCGTGCCAACGTCCACGTGCTGGTTGATGAAGCCTTCGTCGACTATGTCTGGGAGCACTCTGTCGCCGATCAGGTGGATCATTTCACAACGCTCACAGTCTTCCGCTCTGTGACAAAGTTCTATGCGATACCGGGCTTGAGGGTCGCCTACGCTATCAGCAATCCAGAACAGATCGCTCGTCTCAATAACCATCTACCCCCGTGGCCTATCACAACGCTCGCTACTATCGGCGTGTGTGCCGCTCTAAGAGACACCGCATACGCCGAGGAGACTCTTGCAACTAACCAGGACCAAAAAGGTCGTCTGGCGCACCAACTTCAAGAACTCGGCCTGCACACCTATCCCTCCGCGGCAAATTTTCTTCTTTTTCGGCTGCCCTCCCCAGTAATCGCGCAGGAGTACTGGCAACGCCTGATTGTCGAACACTCCATTGTTCTGCGTGACTGCAGCAACTTCGAGACGTTGGCTTCTGACCACCTTCGCTGTGCCATACGCACCCGCAACGAGAACGCGAGATTGGTCAGCGCCTTGCGTCATCTTCTGTTTGTCGCTTAGTTAATAAAGATGCACGGTCAACCACTGTGTTCCAACCCGGCATGCGTCAGGCGGCATCCTCCATGGAATGAATCTCAAATCCAAGTTCAGTCGGCTACATCTAGAGGGTGTCGCTCCATCCGGCGCCAGTAATCAGGAGCGAGACCGCTGGCGGCAACTGCTCGACTGAAGACATCCACCTCACTAGGCTCGCATGAAAACCAGTCATTTATTCCCATCGATCGAACTCCGGAGTTGATCAAAGAGCCCATCGGAAGCGGTTCCGAAAAGTATTGCGACAAAAGTCGATCTCCACAAACTGATCTGACTCGCCATCAGCTATAGAGAGGTCAGCATTCGCGTTTTCAACATACTTCAACTGAATCAAACATAACTCATTTCTGACGATTGATAGAGTCTTCAATGGCCGCCCGATGGCGAAGAATCGCGGCATTCAGATGAGCCTGCATTGCGGCGCGAGCCTGTTCCGACTCCCTTTTGATCACTGCATGAAGAATCGATTTATGCTCCTTCACGGAGAGAGGCATCGCTTGCGGTAACTGAAGAACCTTCGCGACTCCTCTCTCCAGCTGTCCTCGTATGACTCCTACCAGATCGAGGATGAGTTTGTTGTTAGACACTCTGGCCAAGCTGAGATGAAAATCAAGATCGAGTGCAGCGAAACGCTTCGCATCTCCAACAGAATCTTCCATCTTGGCCACGAGATCCCGCAGTTTTTTTACATCGGCTTCTCGCGCGTTGCGCGCGGCACTGGCAGCAGTAACCCCTTCAAGGGCAATCCGCACCTCCATTAGATCTTCGATATTGTGCCGTTCTGTGCTCATGCGCCAATGAAGTACGGTCTCCATAAATTTGGAACCGTCCATTGCGACAGATGTTCCCTCACCCGCGCGAGCGGCTAACACCCCCATAATGGACAGGCATCGCAGCGCCTCGCGTAGAGAGGAGCGACTGGCAGCAAACTTCACGCACAGGTCCCTCTCCGAAGGCAACCGCTGGCCTGCCTTCAAATCGCCATTGGAGATAAGGGAGATAATCTGCCGCACTATCTCGTCGCTAATAGAACTCTTTCGGATCGGTCGTACTTTAAGACGCATGTTCTCTTCTCGTTGCCTTTTCTTGTGCGTTAGCTCATCTTCAAACCTTCTCCACAATACATCATCAGTTGCACCTCAATTTACATCTTGACTTTGGTATGACAATATGACAATCTTTCAATTAAATTTGACTCCAAAACTGGCACCCCATTACTTCACTTTCGTGGCGGGGGCTCCACTTCTAAAGGAGCGTTTCTCATGGCAAACGTGGGTTTTTTGGGACTTGGAATTATGGGAAGCCCTATGGCCAGTCATCTCGTTGACGCAGGTCATAGCGTTACCGTGTGGTCACACAACGCCGAGAAGGCTGAACACTTTGCCAGGAAGCATGACTGCGCCCTGGGCAGGACTCCAGCGGATGTGGCGCAAATGAGCCAGGTTAGTTTTCTTTGTGTGGGCGATACCTCCATGTCACGCGAAGTGATTCTCGGAGAAGAGGGGCTAATTCAAGGAGCTGCTGAAGGGTCCCTCATCGTGGACTGCAGCACGATCTCGCCATTTGCAAGTAAACAAATCGGAGCGGCGCTTGCGACAAAGAAGATTCTCTTTCTTGATGCTCCCTGTACCGGATCGAAGGCGGGGGCTGAGGAGGGAACACTTACCTTCATGATTGGCGGCGATGCTGCTGCACTGGAGCAGGCGCGTCCGTTGCTTGAGGTCATGGGCAAGTCACTGTACCACTGCGGAAAGCAGGGTATGGGACTGCATGCAAAGGTAACTCAAAATCTCATTCTCGGAAATATTATGCTGGCCTTCAACGAAGGCCTTGTATTGAGCACCAAGGGAGGCGTAAGTCCCGAGGTCATGATCGAAATTCTAAACAACACGGGAGCACGTTCCGGATATGTAGCTGCCAAAGGGAGTTCAGTATTGCGTGGAGATTTTTCTACGTCTTTCTCGGTGCGCTGGATGGAGAAAGATCTGGGACTTGCAGTTGAAGTTGCCTCAGTGCTTGGTGTGCCACTATTCACAACCTCAGCCTCGCAACAGCAACTACGTACCGCGATCGCTATGGGTTATGGAGATGAAGACATCAGCGGTTCCATACGCGCTTTGGAAGAGATTGCATCCTGCTATGTGCGAACCGCAGGGACCGTGAAGCATTAGATCGCAAGTGAAGCAATGTCAAAACACCCTGTTCGATTGGAGATAACTATGTACAAGAAACTTCTCCCAGCAGTTTTTGCAATCGCCGTACTGTTCGCTTCGATGGTTCCTCCCAATCTGCGAGCCCAAAGCACAACCGCATCTTTACTTGGCGTAGTGCGTGATCCCAGCGGCTCCGTCATTCCGGGCGCAGAGGTAGTTGCGACAAACACACAGACTTCCTTCACGCGTACGAGTCAAACAGACGGACAAGGCAACTATCTGTTTACGAATCTACCAATCGGACCGTACCAATTGAAGGTGGTTATGTCCGGTTTTGAAACCTTCGCGCAGACAGGGATTACGCTGGTGGTCAACCAGAATGCGAGGGTCGATGCAGCCCTTGTGCTTGGCTCTACCTCGCAGACGGTACAAGTCGACGCGCAGGCCTCCGGTGTGGATACTCACTCAGCCACGATGGGAGAGTTGGTGAGCCGCGAGCGAATCCAGGAGCTTCCTCTCAATGGCCGAAATGCGCTCACGCTTGCGGCTGTGGTGCCCGGAGTAACGAACATCATCAATCCACCCACGGTGCAGACACAAGGCCGCGCGGGCCCAGGGATTACCGTGGCAGGCGGTCGTGACACGCAAAATGAGTTTCGCTTTGACGGCGCCTCATGGAAGAACATCACGCAGAATACATCTTTGAACCTGCCCAATCCGGATGCGCTGCAGGAGTTTCAGATCTTTACCAGCAGCCCCAGCGCAGAGTACGGACGAAACTCCGGCGGTATCTTTATCGCAGTAACCCGCTCCGGAACCAACAAGTTTCATGGCTCCGCGTATGACTACTTCCGAAATACTTTATTGAACGCACGCAACTACTTCACGCGATATCCAACACAAAAGCCTTCTCTCAAGCAAAACCAGTTTGGCGGAACATTCGGCGGCCCGATCCTGCACGACAAGCTTTTCGTCTTCGGCTCTTACCAGGGCACACGCATACGGCAATCGCAAATACTCTCTCCAGCGTTTATTCCGACCACGGCACAACGCAGTGGATTTTTTGGATCCTCCACTGTGCTCAAGGACCCCATTCGCGGGGGCGTCTATCCCGGTGGTCAGGTTAACCCCGCCGACTTCGACCCGGTTGCCTTGAATCTGATGAACCAGTTCATCCCAACTTCGCAAACCGGAGCTGGCATAGTGCAATTGGTTTCCAGCCCCACGAATGACAATCAATATGTTGTACGCGGCGATTACAACCTCACATCCAAAGACTTCTTCTTTATTCGATACTTTCGGGATAACGGAACACTCACAAGCCAGGCCGGTACGATCTCACCTTATGCGCCAAGCGACACTACTCTGAACCTGCAGAACTGGGCATCGCAGGTAACTCACACGTTCGGCCCTGCTCTTCTGAATGAACTTCGTCTCGGAGTCAGCCGCGTCGACTCGAATGTCTCTCAAAAAGACGACCGGCAACTCTCGGACTTCGGCGCGAATTTCCCCGGCGTTGTCACGCCGCAGTTGCCCAACCTTAATATCGGTGGCTTTGTTAACCTGAACACGACCGACCTGTTCAATGAACACGACAATATTTATCAGTTGGGAGACACCATCCGCTGGAACCGCGGCAAGCATTCCATCAGCATCGGTGGAGAAATTGAGCGGCTCGAGCTATATAACTTTGGCTCTTCGGGTAATAACGGCACATTTACCTTCGATGGGACGCAGACGGGAAATGCCTTTGCTGACTTCCTGATTGGGCGACCAGTGCGCTTATTGCAGGCCAGCCCATATCATCGCAACGCGAAGACATGGGACGGCTATATCTTTGCCCAGGATGACTTCCGCGCCTCAAACCGTCTTACGCTCAATGTCGGCCTCCGCTATTCCATCTTCCAGCCCTTTGGTATCGCAGGAAACCGCACAAATACCTTTCGCGCGGGCCAGAAAAGTGTTGTGAATCCAAGCGCGCCATTAGGCATGGTCTTCCCGGGCGATTCGGGAGTTCAGAACGGCCTTGTCCCAACGGACTACAACAACATCGCACCACGCGTCGGTATCGCGTTTGATCCGAAGGGCGACGGGCGCATGAGTGTACGTCTGGCCTATGGCATCTTCTTCGAAGATCTGCGCTCAGACGTCTTCACTTACGCCGCAGTGAATCAACCGTTTGTCATCTCGAATACGGTCAACACTCCAAGAAGCCTCAAGGATCCTTACGCCGGAACTATCAATCCGTTCCCTTATGTCTACTCCCCGGCGACAGCCAAGTTTACCTTTCCGATGAGCCTCTTCACTGTACCAACGCCTACGTTGAATGCTCCCTATGTACACAACTTCAGCGCTTCCATCCAGCAGCAACTTCCCGGAGGCATGCAATTCAACGTCGGTTATGTGGGCAAACTGGAGCATGGACTGATCCGTATGCTGCAGGCAAACCCAGCGGTATACACAGGACCGTCTTCCACTCTCGCGAATACTGACTCCCGCCGCCCTCTTCTCCCCGGCGTTTATGGCAGCCTTCGTCAACTTTGTACCTGCTCCAACGCTACGTATCATTCGCTGCAGGCATCACTCTCCAAGCGCTATAACAACGGTCTGACATTCATGACCGCCTATACATTCGGCAAATTGCTGGATGCCTACTCCGCAACCAATTTGGGACAGACGCCTCAAGACCCAGCCAATCCGGGAGGCGATCGCGGCCGTTCAGACTTCGATCGCCGGCATGTCTTCGCAGGCTCCATCGTGTACCAGATTCCGTTTTATAAGAATGCGAACTCAGGCTTGCGGTCCGTATTCTCCAACTGGGCGATCAACAGCCTCATTCAGATCTCCAGCGGCAATCCTTTTACGGTGATTACCGGACGCGATGCTTCACTTACCGGCGTGAACTTCGATCGCCCCAACGTAACAGGAACTCCATATCGCGCCTCCTACCTCAATAAGACCGATAAGATATCGCGATACTTCAACACCTCCGCCTTCACAGCCAATCTACCGGGTATGTACGGCAACTCGGGTCGGAATACATTATCAGGGCCTGGTCTTGCGAACGTAAATCTCTCCCTCGTCCGAAGCTTCCCGATCACTGAGCACTTCGGTACAGCGCAGTTCCGGGCAGAGTTCTTCAATGCCCTGAACCATGCAAACTTTGGTCAGCCCGACGGCAACCTCAGTAATGCATCCACGTCATTCGGTAAGATCACAACGGCTGGCGATCCACGCATTATGCAATTTGCCCTTCGCTATCAGTTCTAGTTGATTGAACCGGGCCGTTCTCCAGCGGAGAGCATCCCGGTTTAGAAACTCCTGATTCCTTTTCTTTTCTCAAAGCCCTTTCGGAGTGACGTCATGATGACTCGCAGAGATTTTCTACAGACAACTGCTGCAACCGCTTTTGCCATGACTTCACCGGGAGGCGCCGCACCCCTGGTGTCGAGTGATTCCGAATGGTTTGATCGTCCCATGCGCTGGGCACAGTTGAACCTAACGGAGGACGATCCCGCAAAGATGGATCGTGCCTTCTGGCTCGACTATTTCAGGCTGATTCATGCGGACGGAGCCTGCCTGTCTGCAGGTGGCGTCGTCGCCTTCTATCCAACAAAGATCAAATACCACCATCGCAGCAAGTGGCTCGATGGAAACGAAAGTTTTTATGCCGAAATGGTGGAAGGCTGTCGCAAGCAGAATATCGTCGTGCTCGCACGCACAGATCCGCATGCAACGTATCAGGACGTCTATGAAGCACATCCGGACTGGATCTCCGTTGATGCGAACGGCAAGAAACGTCCACACCCAGATTATCCCAGCATGTGGCTTACTTGCACGCTGGGTCCTTACAACTTCGACTTCATGACCGATGTTACCCGCGAGATCGTGGAGATGTATAACGTCGGTGGCATCTTCTCCAACCGCTGGACCGGCAATGGCATGTGCTATTGCGAGCACTGCGTTCGCAATTTCCGCGAGGCATACCATGAAGATCTACCGCGCAATCACGATCCGCGAAATCCGGTTTACCGTCACTACCTGATGTGGGAACAGGCACGTCGCTTTGAGCTATGGAACCTTTGGGACACTGAGATCCGCAAGGCTCGACCCGATGCACGTTACATTGCGAACTCAGGTGGCGGAGCGCTGAGCGGCCTGGACATGAAGAAGGTGGGGGAGCTGGCACCAACGCTCTTCGCTGATCGTCAATGTCGCGAGCGCGTAATGGTGCCGTGGGCGAATGGGAAGAATGGCAAAGAGTATCGCTCCACATTGGGAAATAAGGCCATTGGAGGCATCTTCAACGTTGGCATCGTCTCTCCGTACCGTTGGCTGAATTCCACCAAGAGTCCTGTTGAAACACGCATCTGGGTCCAGGATGGAATTGCGAATGGCCTTCGCCCCTGGTTCAACATGGTCTCCGGTCAGTTGCACGATCGCCGCGGTCTCAAAGTTATTGAAGATCTTTATGTCTGGCATTACAAGAATGAGCGCTATCTGCGCAATACCGCTCCAATTGCACGTGTTGGTATGGTGTATTCACAGCAGACAGCAGAGTTTTATGCCGGCGGGGCCGATGCACGCCGGCTCGTCGAAGACCCTCAGCTCGGCTTTTATCAAGCACTCATTGAAGCGCGTATTCCGTTCGAGATGGTTCATGACCGCATGCTCAGCACTGCAAACATTGACCGCTTCAAGACTCTAATTCTGCCTAATATTGCAGCGCTTTCTGACGAGCAGTGCCAGCAGCTGCGCGACTTCGTTCGCCGCGGCGGAAGCATTGTCGCCACCTACGAGACGTCGCTCTGCGATGAGCAGGGCAATATGCGAAAGGACTTCGGTCTCGCTGACCTATTCGGTGCATCTTTCGTATCGCGAGTCAACACCAAGACGCCGTTGCAAAATACCTACCTGTATCCCCAAAAGCAAAACCCTCTCTACAGCACGCTGCTGCGTGGTATGGAAGACACGGAGACGCTCATTGGAGGCACCTGGCAATTGAACGTCAACCCACACAGCGAAGCGGCACAGCAGCCTCTTTCGAGGATTCCCGCTATTGCCAATCTTCCGATGGAAAAGACTTTCTGGACGGTGGAAAAGACCGAGGTGCCCGATGTCTTCATGAACCAAGTCGGGGACGGCCGTGTAGTCTACTTCCCCTGGGATATTGATCGTGTCTATTGGGATGTCATGGCATATGATCACGCACGACTGCTTCTGAATGCGATCGAATGGGCCACGAACGAGCCTTCACCTCTGCGTGTAACCGGACAGGGTATGTTCGATGCAACTGTATGGATGCAGAAGAACTCCATGACGGTGCATCTTGTGAACTTCACCAACCCCATGGCCATGCGCCCACAGATGCATGAGCTTATCCCTTCGCCGCCTCAATCCGTCGAGGTGGAGATTCCCAAAGGCAAGCGCATTGCGCATGTTCACACGCTAATGAAAGAAGGGGCAGTACCTCACACACTCACAGGTAATACACTCAAGTTTCGTGTTCCCTCGGTATTGGACTATGAAGTGATTGCAATTGATTTCGCCTGAATGAGCAACGACATGGAGAAATGACGATGCGAAAACCCTCCTTACTCGCCGTGGCCATCGGCCTAATCCCCTTCATTGGGATGTGTTTTTCCGTAGGGTGGTGGGACCGCGTTTCGCCCATGGTCTTCGGTCTGCCCTTCAATCTGTTTTGGTTGATTCTGTGGATCCTGTTGAGCAGCGGATGTATGGCTTTCGCTAATCGTGTAGAAGAACGGCGCAAGAAAGATCAGCCTCTATGAAACCCAGCACTGTTGCCATTAGCGTTATTTTTTTTATTGTTTTTGTAGCCAGCGTCGTTGGTTTCCGCGCAGGTGCCGGTCGCAAGATGAACCTGGAAGAATGGTCGATCGCTGGACGCAGCTTTGGCTTGCTCTTCATGTGGCTGCTCATGGCTGGCGAAATCTATACGACCTTCGCCTTTCTCGGCGCAAGCGGGTGGGCATATTCGCGTGGCGGTCCGGCACTGTACATCATGGCCTACATCACGCTGGGCTACGTTATTTCATTCTACATTTTGCCTTACATCTGGGAGCTTGGCAGCCGCCATGGCCTGCAGACGCAGTCTGACTTCTTCGAGAAGCGCTATTGCAGCAAAGGGCTGGCACTTCTGGTATCGCTTGTCGGTGTTCTCTTTGTCATTCCTTACTTACAGATTCAGCTTACCGGTCTTGGCATTATCGTCCAGGTGGCCAGCTTCGACCAGATCCAACGCAGCACATCCATGCTAATAGCCGTTTGCCTTGTTGCGCTTTTCGTTTTCTTCGGCGGTATGCGCGCTGTCGCTTGGGTCAGTGTCATTAAAGACTTTCTGATGATCCTTGCCGCGCTCTCCATTGGGATCTACGTTCCCGTACATTATTTTGGCGGAGTCGGTCCGCTCTTCCACACCCTATCCACGACGCATCCCGCTCATCTGGTGATGCCCGGCGCGACCAAGACGATGGGCCACCTATGGTTTATCTCGACGGTTATCCTTAGCGCGTGCGGTTTCTATATGTGGCCACATACCTTTGGTGCAGCCTTCACGGCTAAAAACGGTTCCATTCTCCGTCGAAACGCAATCGTCACACCGCTCTATACGATCAGCCTTGTCTTCATCCTGATCGCAGGTTTTGCCGCTGTGCTGGTCGTCCCGGGATTAGCGAATGGGGATATGTCGTTGCTCATGCTTGCACGTAAGAGCTTCCCGCCCTGGTTCCTCGGCGTAATCGGCGGAGCTGGCGCGCTTACTGCGATGGTGCCCGCCGCCATCATTATCCTTACTGCTTCCACACTCTTTGCGAAAAATGTCTTTCGCCCTATATTTGCACCGCAAATGTCTGAAGACAAAGTATCAAAACTCGCAAAAGCCATGGTTCTTGTACTTGCACTGATAAGCTTTAGCCTCGCATTGCATAGTTCGAGCACATTGGTGGCGCTTCTTCTCTTGGGCTATGCTGGCGTTACCCAGTTCTTTCCAGGTGTCGTTCTAGGCCTCTTTTGGCCACGCGTAACCGCAATCGGAGTTACAACTGGACTCGTCGCAGGACTGGCAACCATCGCCACGCTTATGCTCTCGCACCGCGATCCCTTCCACGGTGTCAACGCGGGTTTTCTTGCACTTGCTCTTAACTTCGCAATGACGGTCTTTGTAAGTCTCGCCACCCCCGTGCAAGCAAACCCGCTTCCGCTGCTAACAGACTTATCAAGAGTTTTTAAAACTAAAGCTTTGAGTTGAGATATTTGCGTCGACTATATTTCTCGTGTATTGATTCACCTCAATTATTGAGGTGAAGATCAAAATGACCCGCTCCAACGAACTCCTGCAAGGCACACTGGACCTTCTCATCCTCAAGGTCCTCACGACCGGCCCCATGCACGGCTTCGCCATCGCCGACCGCGTCCGCCAGCTCTCCGGAGACGTCCTTCGCGTCAATCAGAGCGCCCTCTACCCCGCACTACATCGCATCGAACACCAGGCATGGATCAAAGCCGAATGGGGAGAGTCGGAGAACAACCGCCGCGCCAAGTTTTATTCCCTCACCAAGGCCGGACGCTCTCGTCTCACGACCGAAGAGAACTCCTGGGACCGTCTCTCCGCCGCCGTGCACGGCGTCCTCAAAGCTGTCTGAAACGGAGCACACATGCGCCTGCTCGAAAGTCTTCGCCGCCGCCTTCAATCGCTGTTCCACAAAGACGCGAACAACGTCGAGCTTAGCGAAGAGCTGCGCTTCCACCTCGAAACTCTCATCGAGCAGAACATCGCCCGCGGCATGTCGCCAACACAGGCGCGCATCGCAGCCAACACAGAGTTCGGCAGCATCGCGCAGGCAACCCAAGACTCCTACGAATCACGCGGCACCGCGCTCATCGACAATCTCACACAGGACATCCGTTACGGCCTGCGCTCGCTCCGCCGCCAGCCCGCATTCACCTTCATCATCGTCCTCACCCTCGCGCTTGGCATCGGAGCCTGCACCGCCATCTTCTCGCTCGTCAACGCTGTCATGCTCCGCTCGCTTCCCTATGGCGACTCCAGCCGCCTCGCCTACCTCTATCTGCCCAACCCGAACCTCAAGGAGATTCCGCCCGAAGCGCTCGGCCCCAGCAACGCGGACTTCCTCGACATCAAGGCGCAGTCTCGCTCTTTCAGCGCAATCACCTTCTTCGATCAGAAAGGCTTCAACCTCAACGCAGGCGGCCAGCCCGAACGTGTCGGTGTCGCGCAGATTGATTCAAGCTTCTTACACACCCTCGAGGTCGCGCCACTCATCGGCCGTGAGTTCAGCGATGCAGACCAGGAGCCCGGCAACAACCACGTCGTCATCCTCAACTACGCGCTCTGGCAGTCGCTCTTCGCCGGTGCGCCAGACGTGCTCAATCGCAACGTCTCGCTCAACGATCAGACATATCGGATCATAGGCGTCATGCCGCCGGGCTTCGGCTATCCGCATCATACCGATCTCGCCTATGGCAACGGCAGCATCGAGATAACGCAGATCTGGGTTCCCTATGCGCTCACCGCTCAGCAGAAGGCCGATCGCGATAACACCAGCATCAATGTGCTCGCCCGCCTCGCTCCGGGTGTCACGTTGAAAGACGCTCAGGCCGAGATGAGCGCACTCGTGGCTCGTCTTGAACCTCTGCACAAAGGCCTCATGTTCAAAGGAATGACCGCACTCGTCAAACCCCTCAACAAGCAGGTCCTCGGCCCCGTGCGTCCGCTGATGCTGCTCCTGCTTGCCGCCGTAGGTTTCGTCCTGCTCATCGCCTGCGGCAACGCTGCGAACCTCCTCATCGCTCGCGCCGCCAATCGCCGTCACGAGCTCGGCGTCCGCGCCACGCTCGGCGCACGCCGCGGACGGCTCCTCCGCCAGATGCTGACCGAGTCCCTTTTGCTCGGCAGCGCCGCAGGCATTGTCGGCATTGGCCTCGCTTATCTCTTCATCCGCGCCCTGCTCAAGCTCAACCCCGGCAACATACCTCACATGGAGAGCGCCTCGCTCGATCTCCGCGCACTCGCCTTCCTCGTCCTCATCAGCCTCACCACCAGCATCGTCTTCGGCATCCTCCCTGCACTCTCCGCCACACGCATCAACCTCGCGGGTTTCCTTGCAGGCGCGGGAACGCGCGGCCTTGTTCCCGACCGCCGTCGTACCCGCCGCATGCTCGTCACAGCACAGGTCGCGCTTGTCGTCGTCCTTCTCACAGGCGCCGGACTTTTCCTTCACAGCTACCTCAACGTCCTCTCGGTCCAGACCGGCTTCTCACCCTCGACCATCGCCGTCAGCGTACCCATCGGCCCAGCCTACAACACCATCGAGAAACGCCGCGCCTTCTACGCCACGCTTCTCGAAAGGATCTCCACGCAGCACGGCATCGACTCCGCCGGCCTCGTCAACTACCTCCCGCTCACCAACTCCGAGAGCTTCACCACCCTCTGGGTCGACGGCTATCCCAACCATGACCGCCAGCTCGTCGAAGCGCGCGCTATCACCGCCGGCTACCTTACCGCCATGCAAACGCCGCTGCTTAAGGGCCGCAACTTCACGCGCGACGAAGATTCTCCCGCCCAGCATCCCCTCGTCATCGTCAATCAGACCTTCGCCAACAAATTCTTTACAGGCAAAGACCCCATCGGCCAGCACCTTCGCACCGGCACCGACCTCCCCTGGTCAACCGTCATCGGCGTGGTACAGGACATCCGCAACCAGAGTCTCGAGACCGCCGCCGTCCCGCAGATCTACGTTTCCTTCCTCTCCTCCTATCCGCCTCCCAACGGAGCCGACGTCGCCGTGCGCTCCTCGTCGCCGCAGACCGCAATCGTCTCCTCGATTCGCGCTGCCGTACGCTCCATCGATCCCAGCCTGGCTATCTCCGGCATCCACGTCATGAACGACTTCGCGACACGAGCCACCGCGCCGCGCCGCTTTCAGACCACGCTGCTTACCCTCTTCTCCGCAATCGCGCTCTTTCTCGCCGTCGTCGGAGTCTATGGCCTCCTCGCCTATTCAGTCCGCCAGCGTACCGGCGAGATCGGGCTGCGCATGGCGCTAGGTTCTACTCGAACCGGCATCGCCCGCCTCATCCTCCGCGAAGGACTCTCGCTTCTGATCACCGGCCTATGCCTCGGCATGGTTGTTGCCGTCGCATTCGCTCGATCGCTGCGCGGCTTCCTCTACGAGATCCCCGCCCTCGACCCTCTGACCTTCGCGCTCGTCCCCGCACTCCTCTTCATCGCAACATTAGCCGCATGCCTCATCCCCAGCGCACACGCCGCCACCACCGACCCCATGGTTGCCCTCCGTCACGAATAGATCAACACAAGCGCGTTTTCTTGTTAGGAGTTTTGCGCGAGTCGGCATCTCGCTCTCGTAGATGAAGCGACGGGCTATCACTGGCAGCTAATCCCGCTCCGTTGCTCCCCTGACGATCCTCGCAGCGGCTTGTTTCAAGTCCTCGCGGGTTGTTTTCTTTGCAGCGCGTCTGAGTCGTCGTTCGGCAAGCAACCTCTCTGGCCGGGAGCTCTCTGGCAGAGAAACGTGAAGCCGGCAATCCAGAGGGCGGAGATCACCAAACCAAAGTTAGGTTGGCACTTGCTTCGTCGCTCATATGCCTCACTGCTTCTCGCAACGGGAGCAGCCGCCCGAGTCAGTATGGAGCTAGAGCAAATTTCCTGTATTGTGAAGCGGAAAATTCTGAAGAGTGCCGTTTTTTCCGGCAAAAAACGGCCGTGAGATCCATGCCTCGCTACACACCTACAGGAAATTTGCTCTCATGCGACATTCCACAAAGGAGATGACGCTGGCAACATTCGCTCGAGCAATAGGAGATGACAAGAGGGATGCTGGGGGGTAGAGTTGCTGACCTTGTGATGAAAAGGTGAGAAGGCCGCATAGTGGCCCCTAATTGGCCCCAGATCGCTTTTCACCTATCTATTGGCCCAAGATTTTTTCTGGTAACTTATTGATTCTTTGGTGGAGCTGAGCACTACCGAATATTTCCATTAAACTATTTATAATAAACAACATAATCTGCCAAGGTGCCAACACTTACCCCCATAGTTGCCCCCCACAGGACTGCATTGCCTTGCCCGCTACCCGGAACGACCTCGATTTCCAGAA
>Ga0193753_10002129_pt1 | contig 16055 bp, 10 predicted proteins | sample H1c2metaG_FD_144925 | JGI IMG/M metagenome (GOLD analysis project Ga0193753, IMG submission 144925) | Soil microbial communities from a riparian zone of the East river system, Colorado, United States - H1c2 | ecosystem: Environmental > Terrestrial > Soil > Riparian zone | place: USA: East... | reverse complement strand
CTCCGGCTGTCGACTCGTACGGCTTCGTGCTGCGCGACCTTTGCGGCTCGGAGCTGCGCTTCGTTCCGCATCGCTCTCAGCCGGCTTCCGTTCTCAGCTCACTTCGCACGCTCTCGGGTTGCGAGCTTCGGTTCGGTTACGATCATCGAGCGCGCTTGGTTCGGATCACGAGCCGCGGGGACCGCGATCTCGATCTCGCGTACGATCGGACCGATCGCTTGATTGCGATTCAAGGTGCAGACGCGCAGCGCGCCGGCAAGCGCATCGTGCTGGTTCAGTTCACCTATGACGCGCGCGGCAACTTGTGTTCGGCGTCGGACGCGCTCGGTCAAGCGCGGCGTTACGACTACGACCGTCACCTAATGACCGAAGCGATTGATCGCACCGGGTGCACCGCACACTTCGAATGGGACGGGCCGGATCCACGCGCTCGGTGCACTCACACTTGGGTCGATGCAGGAGTCCGCGAACGCAAGCTCGACTACTTCGAGGTTTCGACCGTTGTGACAAACTCGTTTGGTCACGAGACATCGTTCGGCCACGACGGCGCAGTCGTGTCGCGTATCGTCGATGCGCGAGGTCACGCGCGTGAACTCGTCCGCGGCGATGGCCGTCGAGTGCAGCGTGAGATCGATCCGCACGGCCAGGTCGTCGAATATGAGTACGAAGCTGGTGCGCTCGCGAAACGCTGCGGACCGGACGGGGCAACGTGGGCCTTCGAGTTAGATCGCGCCGGGCGGACGCTCACCGCGGTCGATCCACTCAGAGGTCGCTGGCAACGCGTGTACGACTCGCGCGGTCGGATCGTGCGCCGGTTCGATCCGCTCGGGCACGTCACGCGCTATCACTACCGCGGTCGATGGTTGGTCGGCATCACGCGGCCGGGAGAGCACCACGAGAGTTATGGGTACGACGACGCTGGCAACCTCGATTCGCATACAGCACCGGGCGGGACGGTAGCGACCTACGAGTACGACGCGTGGAGTCAGCTCGCCACGGTCGCTGCAGCGCAGACCGAAGAGCGCAGCTATGACGTGCTGGGCCGCTTGATCCGTGTGCGCTCATTGGACGGCAACGCGTGCGAGCTTTCGTACGACGCCGAAGGTCGACTCGTGCGCTGGAAGGATCGGTTTCGCGAGATGAAGTTCACGTATCAGGGCACCGGTCAGCTGAGCTCACGCACGGACGCGGGTGCGACGATGTGCTTCGAGTATGACGACGAGGAACAGCTCGTCGGAATCGTGAACGAGCACGGAAAGCTGTTCCGCATCCGGCGAGACGAAGCCGGTCAGATCATCGAGACCACGGGTTTCGACGGATGCAAACGTAGCTACGTGCGCGATGCGCGCGGCGACGTGACGCGCGTCGAGCGCGCGGGCCAGTTCAGCGAATACGACTACGATTCCACCGGTCGGGTGATCGAAGCTCAGCACTCGGATGGAGCCTTCGAAGGCTATCGGTACCGAGCCGACGGCGCACTGGTGGGCGCCTGGAATCATGAGAGCACGCTGGCGTTCGAGCGCGATGCGTGCGGCCGTGTCACGCGGGAACAACACGGCGATCAGCCCATTCTGAGCGGGTACGACGCGTCAGGGCGGCGCAATAGTCTCACGACTTCGTTCGGTGCGGAGCTCGCGTTCGAGCGCGATGCGGCAGGTCGGTTGCGGCGCATCGTCGAGCGCACGAGCGGGTTCGAGGTGCGTTACGAACGCGACGCACTCGGTTTTATTCTCGAGCGTTCGCTTCCCGACGGGAGCCGCTACGTCTGGCAGCGCGATGCTCTCGGTCTGCCCAGCGCGATGCGGCATGAAGCTGCTAGCGGCGCAGTCCTACGCGAGATTCGTTACGAGCATGACGCACGGGGTCGCTTGCGGCGGTCCACGGAAAGCCCAGGAGCGATCGCAGACTATCGTTACGATGGGCGCGGCAATCTCGCCTGGCGCAAAGCGACGGATGGCAGCTACCAGCTGCGCATGCCCGACGCCGTGGGACACCACTTCCTGCGGGATGACCGGCGTGATCGCGAGTACGGCGCCGCGGGTCAACTGCTGACGCGGAGCGGTACGGCCGGTGAGGTGGTGAGTCGATATGACGGGGGCGGGCAGCTGATCGAACGTCGCGAGCAGGGGGGCCTGGTGTGGCGTTATACGTGGAACGCCGCGGGACTATTGCGTTGTGTCGTGCGGCCGGACGGCTCGGAAATAACATTCGGCTATGACGCGTTCGGGCGGCGCACTTGGAAGCGGGCTGAAGGTCGAACCACGCGCTTCTTGTGGGACGGCCAGCGTATGTTGCACGAATACGTGGAAGGGGAGTCGCCGACTACGTGGCTTTACGATCCAGATGACGGTCATCCGGTCGGGAAGCTCGTTGCAACCGAAGCATTTGCCGTGGTGAGCGATCACACGGGCGCGCCGAGTCAGGTTCTCGATCGCGGCGGCCAGCAGCTGTGGGCGGCGCACACATCGATCACGGGCGCGCTGCAGGTGATCGAGGGCCGACGTGAGGCGTGCGCGTTGCGCTGGCCGGGGATGTATGAAGACGAGGAGACGGGGCTCCAGTTCGAGTACCGCGAGGGCTTTGGAGCTCGCTACTACGATTCCGCGGCAGGCGCGTACGTAGACCAGGGGCCACTCGCTGCGGCGCCCACCCTGCGTGCGTACGGTCATGGCTATGCGTTCGGCGTCGAGTGGGCCGCAACTCGCGCGGATCCGGGCCCGGGGTTCGAGTCTGAATCGCAGCGCACGGCGGATGTGCTCGAACGACTAGTCATGAATGAACGAACGTCGTCCCTGGCGCCTGGTGGAGCGTACGGCTCACACGTTTGGAGTACGACGCTCACTCCCAGTCGTGATGTCGCTGATCGCGCGGACGCGAGCGACACGCCGGCGTTCTTGAGTACGCCCATGTCGAACCGAAGCGCGTTCAATGATCCGAACCTGCAGTTCATGGAACGCGCTTGCGAGTTCGAGCCTATGAAACCAGGTCCGCTCCCGTTGCCGCAGCTGTCGCGATGAGCGCGCGCGGAGGTTGTGTTCGACAACGGCGAACGCGCGCCCTCACCCGCAACACGCTGCGCACAGTTTACTTCGCAAGCGCTGCTTCCACTGCGCCCACGAGCTCTGGTGCGAGTGGCTCGACGGTCGGAGCGAACCTCGCTTGCACGTTGCCGTCCGGACCGACTACGAACTTGGCAAAGTTCCAGCGAATCTCTCCAGCGCCGTCGGGCGCCGTCGGTAGCGCCGTCAGATACTTGTAGAGCGGTGTTTGCTCCTCACCTTTGACGTGCACCTTCGCGAACAGCGGGAACGTGACGTCGTAACGCGACTCGCAGAACTCTTTGATCTCAGTCTCGGTACCTGGCTCTTGCGCGCCGAAGTCGTTGCACGGAAATCCCAGCACGGCGAAACCGCGAGGCGCGAACTGCCGGTAGAGTTGCTCGAGACCCGTGTAGTGCGGCGTGAGGCCACAACGTGAAGCCACATTGACGACCAACAAGGTTTTGCCCTTGAAGTCGCTCAGCTTCTTGGTCTGGCCATCGATGGTTGTGACGTCGAAGTCGTGAACTGTAGTCATGGGTCGTAGCCTCGCCCCATTCGAACGAGCCTGCAAGCTGAAAGGCCTGCCTTCGAGGTAGTGTCCTGTCCGCTCGAGCGCGTCATGTGCACACTCGCGACGACGCATTCCGGTGTCTGGCGAGCCAGCCAGTGCGTGTCTTTGCTGCGCGTCCGCGTTTACAATCGTGTTCGTGAAGCGTGTCTTGCTCATCCATGACGGTGACGTAGTCATGCACGCGTTGGGGCTGGTGCTCCGCCAGGAGGGATACGACGTAGAGGTCAGCCCGAGCGTAGGATCCGCACTCCGGCCGCAACCCGATCTCGTGTTGATGGACGCACAGTCAAGTGAGCTCGGAAGGCCGGGCGCAGTCGTCGATTTGAAGTTGCAACTCGGCACGACCGCACCGTTCTATCTGTTCTCGAGTGACGCGAGCGATCAACTGAAACTGCGCTCAGACACGTTCGGTGCGGATGGTTACGTCTGTACCGAGTGGGGCTTCCGGCGAATTCTTTCGGTCGTGCGCTTCACGGTGCGCCGCAATCCGATTCCGCTTCCATCGCGCTCGCCGACCGACACCGCGTTCAACGCGATGAATCGCATCCTCATCCTCGACGATCATCAAGGCGCGCGCGACCGCCTCGTGCTCGAGCTTCGCAATCAAGGCTACGTCGTCGAAGGCGCGGGCGACCTGACCACGTTCGAACGCCTCTACGAGACGTTGCAGCCGGATGTGATCATCGCCGACGTCGTGTTATCCGGTGCGACCGGTGACGAGATTTGCCGGCAGCTCAAAGCGCGCATGACGGACCGGTTGATCCCGATCGTGTTGATCTCGGGGCTCCCCGAAGCCGAGCTGCGACAACGCGCCGAGCGCGCGGGCGCTGACGCGTACTTCCGCAAGCAGGACGGTCTGCCGAAGCTCATCCAGATGCTCGAAGAGCTGCTCTCCGAGATCGTGTTCTAGGGCTGTCCCTAGTCGGTTAGCCGGCGAGCTGCTTCTTCAGCCGATCGACTTCGTATTTGCTCAGGCCGCTCGACGGCGTGATCTTGACGGACGCCTCTTTTTCGGTCGTGAGCTCGCGTGCGGTCACGCTGAGCACGCCGTCGGCATCGAGCAGGAACGTGACTTCGACGTTCACCTTGCCTGCAGACTTGAGCGGCAAGTCACCCAAGCTGAATTGGCCGAGGCTCGTGTTGCTCCAGACGTGTTCGTGTTCACCTTGATAGACCATGATGTCGACGTGGTCTTGGTTGTCGCGCGTCGTCGCAAACAGCTTTTTTTCTGAAGTCGGGATCGTCGTGTTCTTCTCGATCACGAACGACATCCGCTCGTCTTTCACGCGAACGCCGAGGGAGTGCGGGGTGACGTCGAGGAGGACGACGTCCGCAAGCTCGCCGGACATGATCGCGCACTGGGTCGCAGCGCCGACCGCCACGATCTCGTCGGGGTTCACGTCCTTGGCCGTGATCCGACCGAAGATGTCCTCGACCTTGCGGCGTACCGCGGGCATCCGGGTCATCCCGCCGACGAGCAAGACTTGATCGAGGTTTTCGCGCGTGAGGCCGGCGTCCGCCAGCGCTTGCTCGCACGGCAGCTGCAATCGATCGATGAGCTCTTGGCTCAGCTTCTCGAGCACACTTCGTTCGAAGCCGTCGATGCGCACGTGCAGCGGCCCCGCTGGGCCATTGGCGATGAACGGCAAGTTGATCGACGTGGTCGTCGTCGACGACAGCTCTTTTTTGGCCGTTTCGGCGGCTTCTTTGAGCCGTTGGATCGCGACCGGGTCTCGGCTGAGATCGATATCGTGTTCGCGCTTGAAGTCGTCGATCAGGTGCTCCATCAAGAGCTGATCGAAGTCGTTGCCGCCGAGGAACGTGTCGCCGCTCGTCGCGAGAACTTCGAACACGCCACTGCTCGTGCGCATGATCGTGATGTCGAACGTTCCGCCGCCAAGGTCGAAGATCGCGATGCAGTGGTCGCGATTCTTGTCGACGCCGTAGCCGAGTGCCGCGGCAGTCGGCTCGTTGAGGATGTGTTTGATCGTCAGACCCGCGATTGCACCCGCGTCTTTAGTCGCCTGTCGTTGATTGTCATCGAAGTAAGCCGGCACGGTGACGACCGCTTCGTTCACGCTCTCGCCGAGGTAGTCTTCGGCGATCGCCTTGATCTCGCGGAGCACCATCGCAGAGACTTCCTGCGGGCTGTGGTCGCCGTCGCGGGTGCTGACCCAAGCATCACCGTTCGGGGCGGAGATGATTTCGTAGGGGACGGCTTTCTGCCAGTGCTCGACTTGCGGATCGTTCGCCTTGCGACCGATCAGGCGTTTGATGCCTTGGATCGTGCGGTGCGGGTTCGTGACCGCTTGTCGCACTGCCATGATGCCGACGACTTCTTGGCCATCTTCGGTGAATGCGACCACCGAGGGCAGGGTGCGCTGGCCTTGGCGCGTGGGAATGATGTTTGGACTGCCGTTTTCGATTACCGCGACGCACGAATTGGTCGTGCCCAGATCGATGCCGATGGTCTTCGCCATGTCACCTGTTTCCTGGATCCGATGAGCGCAAGGGCGGGTTGCCGCTGCCAGCTGCGCGTGCAGCGTTGCGGCCGCCGCCGCGTCCGTTTTTTGTCATCGTCGTGAATGCGCGCTTGTAGACGATGAACAGTTTCGTGACGACTGCTTTGATCTCGGGCAACGCGTAGCGTGCGTACGCGTGCGGGTGATAACGCTTGGATGCTGCGAAAAATGCCGTGCGGGCGGTTGCTTCATCGGCGCCCTGCGAGATGCCGAGAACCGTCCACGGTGGTTGCGACTCGACGGCCGCAAGCTCGGCTTTGAGCTTTGCCAGGAGCTCTTGTTCTTGCGGGTCCGGCGGGGCGGCAGGTTGCGGCTTTGCGGGTTGGGTCACGCGCTCGGCGATTTGCTCGTGCGATTCTCGGGTGGCAGGTTCGATCGAGCGCGCACGCCCATGTTCGTTCGAGCGTGATTGTGCCGGCTGTGCCGCTGCGCGTGCGGCTTCGCGGTGCGCTGCCTCGAGCGCGATGTCGGGGTTCGTGGGCGGGCGTGAGAACTCGTAGTCCTGTTCGGCGTGTTCCGTGTTGAGTGCTTCGATCGCGTCGCGAAGTGCGCTGCGAACGTTGTCATCGATCTCGGTGAACAGAAGTCCGAAGCCGGGTCGGCGGCGCTCTCGTTTGGAGGCATCGAGAGACATGCTCTGAACGACGTGGCCCGATGCTTCGACTTTGAACGCGCGAATTCGAAGGAAGACGGCGACTTCGCTGTCGATCGGCGGCGGAGAGGGCGTTTGAACGAAGAGTCCGCCGGCGCTCAGGTCTTGGGTTTGGATCTCGACGGCGAGACCGTCGATTTCGCAGTACAGCTCGGAGTCGCGTTGTGGCCGGATCGAGCGAAGCGTGTGTCCGCCGCCGTGGGCTGCAAGTGCTCGACGAGGTATTCCGAGGGTGTCGGCGCCGGCTGGGCCAGGTGAGCGGCGTGGGTCCGTGTTGGTGGAGCGAGAGACGTGCGTGTTTTGAGGTTCGGCGGACCGTCGGTTGTCGAGAGATGGCGCGTTGGCGGGTGTGCGTGAACCAGGTTCGCTCGGGTAGCGTCGGCCGTCGGGTGTGCTGGCGCGAGGCTCGGGTGCGGCGGCGCCATGGGTGCTGGGAAAGCGTCGGCCGTCGACGGCGGCAGCGCGAGGTTCGGGTGCGCTTGCGCCGTGTTGGCTCGGGAACTTTCGTCCATCCGGAGTCAGATTGGCGCGGTCAGAAGTGCCGGGGCCGCGCGCATTGGAGTCAGGTCGCGCGGTAGTAGCGGCGGTGCGCGGGTCCGGAGCACTGGCGCCGTGTTGGCTTGGGAACTTTCGTCCGTCCGGCGTCAGGTTGGCGCGGTCCGAAGCGCCGGGGCCGCGCGCATTGGAGTCAGGTCGTGCAGTGGTAGCGGCGGTGCGCGGGTCGGGCGCGCTGGCGCCGTGTTGGCTCGGGAATTTTCGTCCGTCCGGCGTCGCGGCAGTGCGCGGGTCGGGCGCACTGGCGCCGTGTTGGCTCGGGAATTTTCGTCCGTCCGGCGTCGCAGCAGTGCGCGGGTCTGGCGCGCTAGCGCCGGGTTGGCTTGGGAACTTTCGCCCGTCCGGCGAGACCGCGCGTGCGCCCTGCGCCGCGCCACCCGGCGGGATCAGTGAACGCTGGGCATCTGACGCAGCCGTCGCTCGCGCTTTCGCGTTCCCTGATTGTTCTGCCGAGCGCGCAGCGGTTGGCGGCGGCGCATCCTGCGTAACCTGCGGCACTCGCTCCGCAGCCGTTCGCGGTCCCGAACCTACGTTGGAATTTCGATCGCGCTGCTGGGCCGCAGCCGTCCGCGGCGCGCCTTGGTACAGCCTCGGATCGTTCGCGTTCGCGGGTTGCCGCGCATCGCGCACACCGCCGCGCGGTTGGCGAATGATTTCTTCACCGCCGCGCGCAACTCGTCCCTGTGCCGGACGAATTGGAACATCGTGCGGCAGCGTTGGGTCGCGGCGCGGGTCGGCTTTGGTCCGAGCGGCGCGTTCCTCGACCAGACGTCCGTGAGCGTGAGGTTGGTACTTCGCCGCGCGCGCAGGTGAGTGCTCTTCGCGCCCAAGTTGTCCGCGCTGCGCGCCTTCACGCGCGGCTGCGCTGTCTCGTGCTGCGCCGTCGCGCGCAGCGTTGTCTCGTGCTGCGCCGCCGCGCGCAGCGTTGTCTCGCGCTGCGCTCTCGCGCGCAGCGTTGTCTCGCGCTGCGCTCTCGCGCGCAGCGTTGTCTCGCGCTGCGCTCTCGCGCGCAGCGTTGTCTCGTGCTGCGCTGTCGCGCGCTGCGCTCTCGCGCGCAGCGTTGGCGCGCGCGGCGGCCTCGCGCGCCGCACCCGCCGCAGCTTCACGCGCGGGATCACGAGCCGTGCCTTGCTGACCTGCGCGCACCGCATGACTTGCCGCGCGCGCAGCGTTGTCGCGCACCGCCTGCTCTTTCGTCCACTGCTGACCACGATTAAAAATCTGCTCGCGCGCTGCGGCCTGTTCGCTCTCGGTTTGATCCGGCGCGAACGAAGGTCCCGTCGCACTACGTTCGCGCCTCGAGCTCCGATCACCCGCGTTGTCACGCGATGCGCCTTCTCGCGAAGCGCCGCCCTGGGCTGCTGCGTAGTCCCTCTCGGCCTTGTCACGGGCTGATCCCTCGCTGGTCGCGTGCTCACGCGGCGAGCCGTCGCGTCCCACCCCTTCACGCGCCGCTTGCTCGCGCCCGGCTTCTCTTCCCGACGCGTCCCGCTGCGCGGCACTCCCATGGGGCTGTCGCTCGAACTCCTGTTCTCGGAGAGGCACCGATGGGTCTCGCGACGACGCCAACTCCAACGCGTCATGCCTCGGGTCGGTCGTAAAGCTGAGCCGCCTCGGATCGTCAGCGAAACTCATACGTTGCGGTGAATCGTTCGCAGGCGTCTCGCGACGCTCATGCACGATGCTCGAACGCTGACGCTCGTCCCCGGACTCTCGCGCCGGCGCCGGCGAAGGCGCACCCTGCCGCGCCGGTGGTTCCGAGCGCGCCCGCCCGAGACCGGGTTTAGAGCGTCTCGTATGCTCGTTGCTCACCGCGTACTTACCCCAACGAATAGGGTACGCCGGAGGCGGCGCTGGAATCCAGTCACGCCGCTAACAGCTGCAAGTAAGCTTCGCGACCAAGAGCTGCCCACTCGCATTCCCAAACCGCTGCCGCCAAGAGCTGCAGGCCGCCAGGCCTCCAAAACCAAGTCAGTAGGGCGCACGGCGCCAACCTGCGCGCGTATGCGCCGAAAACGTCCGATGCGGCTCAGCCTGATTCGGCGTGGCGCTGCAGCGCACCCGACGCGGCTGACTCGAGCGTGGCCCACGTCTGCTTCGGCACCCGCGAGATGCAGCGTCCAGCCACGCCTCATTCGTGTCCGCGCGTCGCGATCGATGCTGCGCCGCAGCGAGGTGCAGCACTCGGCTGCGTGGAGTGGCGCAAACTCTGCTGCGCCGACGCGCATTCGAGAAGCCAGAACTGCTCGCGACGCACAGTCGAGCACGGCTCTCGCGCATCCGGCGCGCGCACTCGCCCGCACTGCTCGACTCCGAAGACGTCGAACCCCAACACGCGGCAACTCCGCCGCGCGGCTCACTATTACGCGTTGGAGCGGGTCCGCTCGGAGCGTGTCGGTCAACCGACACCGCGCTTTTTGGGCGCGGCCCGCGGCTCGCAGTCGATGGAGGGTCGAGAGGGCCTGCGATCACGGACGCTCAGAGCGGGAAACCCGAGCTATCGAGTATAACGGCGACTAAAATTTCGCCGCTTACTAACCCGACTCGCGCATGCATTTAGGTGCGAGTCTCAGGCACAGGCGGCGATCGGATCGCCCATTCACCTACGCAAATATCGTCGGCTGCATCGGCTTGATCGCGCCGCAGCCACGAGCTGCAACCGCTCGTTCAGGTGCGATGCAGTGGGGGTCGCGGTGCCGCGGTAGGACTCGACTCGCTGAACGCGTGCCCGGCAGCGCCGCGCGAACGTCGCAAACCGGTAACAAAACCGCAGCAGGTGGCAGTCGCGTAGCAGGCAGCACACCGCTTAAACGAAATCGGGACCGCGCAGGCGGCCCCGACTCACGAGCTCAACTCACTTCGGTACGCGTCAGTGGACCGAGATGTCGACCGCCGGACGCAACTCCCCGACGGTACGCAACACCGCGTGCACCGAATGTTTCTTGAACGCGTCGATCAACGTCGTATCGACCGCCTGATTGTCATCGATCGCGGTGTACGCGAGCTGGGTCAGGATGTAGTCGAATCGCGGCGCCCACTTGCGTGAACCGAGGCGCGCCGTCGTCGAGCAGTTGTCGACCATATAGGCGACACCGCGCGCGTGCATGTACGGATTGAGCGAGTCGACCGACTCGATCACCGACTCGTTCACGACCTCGGACAACGGATGCCCGCGCTCGATGAGCAAATCGATTTGAGCCATCATCGTCGCGCAGTACACACCGGCGCTGAACGGATCGACCGGAATCTTCTCTTCGACGCGCTGCTTACGCACACCTTCGCCGACCTTCCACATCTCCGTGCCGTCGATCTTCCCCATCGGGAAGCGCTTGAACCGCTGGCCCGACATGACGACGCTGCGCAACTCGTTCCCCGACGCAACCTCTTCGTAGATCTCCTGCAAGATCTCGAACGCAGGCTTGTACGACGCCGCATACGCTTTTTCGAACGTGGCCTTGCCCGCCGCATCGAGTCCTTCGTACACCGCGAGAATGCCGCGCTTCGAAATCGTCTTGTTGATCGGCCCGGTGATCGACTCACACGAACGCAAGAACGCATCCGGCTTCGTCGCACCCTGGCTGACATAGCGGCGATACAAGCTCTCCACGATTCCGTGCACCGCGCCGAGGAGAATGCCGCGCTCGCCGAAGATGTCCGACTTGTACTCGGACTCGAGTGTCGTCATGAAGGTGTACGGCGCACCGATCGCAACGGACCAACCGAGCGCGCGATCAGTCGCCTTGCCGGTCGCATCCTGATGAACCGCGAAGCTCGAGTTGATGCCCGCGCCGTTGACCTCTTTGCCCTGCACGTACAACCGCCGGACCGACGGCCCCATGCCCTTCGGGCAGACCGCGATCACGTCGACGTTCTTCGGAAAGTCCGCCCCGACGCTGCGGAGATGGCCGAGTAAGAAGCCGTGTGACAAGCCGAGCGTCGTGCCCGGACGCATCGCTTCGAACACTTTGCCGAACGACTCGGCAAGCGCAGCATCCGCGATCAACAGCAGCACCATGTCTGACTCGCGAATCACTTCGAAGTGCTCGCCGAGCGTGCCGTTCTGTTCCGTGAAGCCCGCTTCGCGCGCCGAAGTTGCCGACGCCGAATCCTTACGCAGGCCGATCTTCACCTTGATGCCGGTGCCTTCGAGCGAGTCGCGCAGGTTCTGCGCTTGCGCCGGACCCTGCGAGCCCCAGCCGATCACGCCGATCTGCTTCACGCCTTCGAACGCCTTCGTCAAAAGCGGAAACAGGTTGCGACCTCCGACCACGACTTCTTCTTTGCGGCCGTTGAGCTCGATGACTTTCTTCTCGAATACCTTCGACTGAAACGTGAGGTCGGTTGCCATGATCGTGCCTTTCTATGCAGAGGCGCGTTGTAGCTCGAAACCGGCCTTGCGTGAAATGCATTGTTTGGGATACTGCGTTGCGTCTAGCGCAATGTTGGGGCGGTCGCGAAACCGCTCGAGCCCGCGAAGAAATCCCGATGGATACCGAAGGTTTGCGCCTGTTCGCACACCTCGCACGTTCGCTGCATTTCGGGCGGACGAGCCGCGAGTGCCACATCAGCCCGTCGGCGCTGAGCCGCAGCATCCAGCGCCTCGAGCAGGAAGCGGGGGTTCCGCTGTTCCAGCGCGATAGTCGCCACGTCGAGCTCACCCCGGCTGGGGAGCGCATGTTGTTGTTTGCGGGCGAGACGCTGACGCGCTGGGAGCAAGCGGTCACCGGCATGCGCGACAGCAGCGCAGGGCTGCAAGGCACGCTCTCGTTGTTTTGTACCGTGACCGCAGCGCACAGCTTGTTGCCGGCGGTGCTCGGCTCGTTTCGCCAGCGGCACCCCGACGTGACGATTCGGCTCGAGACCGGCTACGCGGCGGATGCGTTGCAGCGACTGCAACGATCCGAAGTCGACGTGTCGGTTGCCGCGCTTCCGGATCGCGTGCCGAGCGCACTTCTGTCGCGCGTGATCGCGCACACGCCGCTCTCGTTCATCGCACATCCGAGCCTCGGCATCGCGAGCGCCCGCACGATCGACTGGAGCAGTGTGCCGATGATCTTGCCCGAACACGGCATCGGACGAGACAGCGTCACGCGGTGGTTTCGGCAGAAGCGCATCGTGCCGCGCGTGTACAGCGAGGTCTCAGGGCACGAGGCGATCTTGTCGTTGGTGACGCTCGGCTGTGGCGTCGGCGTAGTGCCCGAGTTGGTGTTGGAAAAGAGTCCGCTCCGCTCGGAGCTGCAAGTGATCGACGTGCGGCCTCGTTTGCCGCCATTTCACGTCGGTGTGTGCATCAAGCGATCGACCTTGAAGATGCCGTTGATTGCGGCGTTTTGGGACTCGATTTCGGACGTCTGAACGATCGCAATTCTCACGGGCGATCGCGCAACTGCTGCTCGCGAAGACCGATGAGGAGAAGGATCGCGCGTGACACGCACGCGCTGAGGTGACGTATGCCCTGCAATCCGCGATATCCCGCTCGAATTTTGCTACAAGTGCGGCTCTACTCGGTGAGAACCCCGTGAAATTCGTGCATGCCGCGGATCTGCATCTCGATAGTCCGCTGCGCGGATTGGCGAGGTATGCGGGCGCGCCGGTCGAAGAGATGCGGCTCGCGAGTCGGCGCGCTTGCGAAAACCTGGTGGGGCTGTGCCTCGCGGAGCAAGTGGATCTGTTGTTGCTCGCCGGTGATCTGTACGACGGCGATTGGCGCGACTACTCGACTGGGTTGTACTTCAGCGCGCAAATGTCGCGGCTGCGTGAGGCGGGCGTGCAAGTGGTGCTCGTGCGTGGCAATCACGATGCGGCGAGCCAGATCACGCGGCACCTGCGCTTGCCGGACAACGTCTACGAACTGTCGATCGATTCGCCACAAACGTTGAGCTTCGAAGACCTCGGTATCGCCGTGCACGGGCAGAGCTTCGCAACGCGCGCGGTCACCGAGAATCTCGCGCGCGCCTATCCGGAGCGAATCTCACAGCTGGTGAACGTCGGGTTGCTCCACACTTCCGTGAACGGTCGGGCGGGGCACGAGCCGTACGCTCCGTGTTCGCTCGATGAGCTGGTGAACAAGGGGTACGACTACTGGGCGCTCGGCCACGTGCATGCGCGTGAGGTGTTGAGCGAAACGCCGTGGGTCGTGTTCGCGGGCAATCTCCAAGCGCGGCACGCGCGTGAGATCGGCGAAAAGGGCGCGACACTCGTGAGCTACTCCGCGAGCGGGATCACGCACGTCGAGCATCGTGCGCTCGATGTCGTGCGCTACGCGACGCTTCGCGTGGATTTGGCGCGTGCATCTGGTTTCGATGCCGCGCTCGAGAGCGCGCGCGATGCGTTTGCGGATCTGGCGGCCAACGTGGATCGCACGACTGCAGTGCGGTTGATCTTGACCGGCGAATCTGCGGTGCACTCGCAACTGCATGCACGCGATGTAGCGTTGCTCGAAAACGTGCGCGCGTTTGCGACGGATCTCGGCGCAGGTCAGTTGTGGGTCGAGAAGGTTCTGCTGGAAACGAAGCCACTGGCGTCGCACGCGTCGTCGCAGCTCGAAGACGGCGCGCTCGGCGAGTTGCTGGGCTATTTGAAGCAGTTGCGCAGCGATGATGCGGCACTTTTTCAGCTGTCGAGCGAAGAACTTCACGAGTTGCGGGCGAAGCTGCCGGCGGAGCTTCGCGATGGTGAAGACGGTTTGCGGCTCGATGATCCGCAGCGGCTGCGCGCGGAGCTCGATGCGGTGGAGCAGCTGCTGCTCGTGCGGCTGTTCGGCATGGAGGCGCCCGCATGAAACTGCTGCGCCTCGACTTGTTGGCGTTTGGGCCACTGCAGGGTACGACGATCGAGCTTGCGAGCGAGGCGCCGTGCCTGCATCTCGTGTATGGGCCGAACGAAGCAGGTAAAAGCACCGCGCTTCGTGCGTTGCATGGGTTCTTCTACGGAATCCCAGAAGCTACGCCGGATGCGCATCGCTTTCGCGCGAGCGAGCTTCGCGTGGCAGCGCTGCTGCAGGATGCGCGCGGGCGCGAGCTGTATGTGGTGCGGCGGAAGGGGCGCAAACAGACGCTCGCGGCTGCAGACGGCACTCCGCTCGCAGGCGCCGATGCGTCGTGGATCACGGCGGGAATGCCTGAAGCGCAGTTTCGTTCGATGTTCGCGCTCAGCTACGACACGCTCGAGCAAGGTGCGGATGAGCTTCTCGGGAGTGCGGGCGAGCTCGGGCAGAGTCTGTTCAGCGCAGGCACGGGGGGTGTGGGTGCTCACGCGGTGCTCGAATCGCTGCGCCAGGAAGCGGATGCGCTGTATCGGCCGCGGGGTCGTACGCAGCGTTTGAATGCCGCACTCACTGCGTTCGAAGACGCGAAGCGCAGCGTGCGTGAACAATCGATTCGGGCGGAGGCGTTTGCCGAGCAGCAGCGTTCGATCGAAGCGGCGGAAGAAGATGCCAGCCGCTTACAGCTGCAACGGCAGCAGCTGATGGCGGAGCGCGTGCGGTTCGAGCGCGCGCGGCGCGTGTTGCCGTTACTCGCGAAGCGCGCTGAGTTGCGGCGCCAGCGCGCCGAGCTCGGCGAAGTTGCGGCGTTGCCGGGTTCGGCGACGGAGGATCGCCGGTTACTGGAGCGTGCGCGCCGTGACGCGAGCTTGCGAATCGAGCATGTGGACGGTGAGATCGCGAAGCTGGAAGAGGCGCGGGCGGCGCTCGCCGTGAACGACGCCTGGTTGGAACCGGTGAACCAGGTTCAGCTCTCGGAGTTGCGCGACCGGTTGTTGCAGTATCGTCGAGCGCAGCGAACGTTGCCGGTGCGGCGAGATGCGTTGTCGCGCGCGCAGGGCGAGCTGCACGCGATGCTCGAGCGGCTCGGGTTGCAGGTCGAGTTTGCACAAATCGATTCGCTGCGGGTCAGTCGTCCGCTCGAAGCGAAGATTCGTGAGTACGCGCGCCGTGGTGAAACAGTGATCTCGCGTCGCGCGGAATTGGCGCGTCAGCTGGCGGCGAAGCGAGACGAGGCGGCGAAGCAGCGTGGTGGTTTGGTTGCGCGTCGTTTCGATCCGGGTTCGACGGTGCGGCAGATCGAGTTACCGTTGTCGCCGGAGAGGGTGTCGCTCACGCTCGATCAGGTGACTGAGTTCGAGCGTGCGTCGGTAGAGCTCGAGCGAGAGCTGCGAGCCGCTACTGACAAGTTGAGGCAGGAAGAGGAGGCGTTGGAGCGGACGCGGCGCGATTTGGAAGCGCTGGCGAATGCGGGCCAACCGCCGACGGAGCTGCAGCTGACAGCGGCGCGAGAAGAACGCCGGGTGTTGTCGCTGCGGTTGCGCGAAGAATTGAGGGTGAACGCGCGTGGCGCCGCCGGTGGTGAGCGGGCGGTGCGCTCCCAATCGAGCGTCGCAGGGTCTGTTACACCTGGCGCGAGGTCTGGCGTGGCGAACGCGGGCAACGCTCCCGAAGCGGGCAGTGAAGACGTGCGCCGCACGAATGTGCGAGGAGCTCGGTCACTCGAGTTGCCGGTCGACGCTGGCGCGCGCGGCGTCGGCGGCTCGCCGGCTGCGGTGCTTGGAGCTGGCGAACCGTTCGATCTCGCCGGTGCTGAAGAGCTACTGCGGCTACTGGATGCGCAGAGTGAAACCGCAGATGTCATCGCCGACCGGCTTCGCCGCGAAGCTACGCGCGTCGCTGAATTTGCTCGGCTGCGCGCAGCGCATGCCGGGTGCGAACGCCAACTCGA
>Ga0193753_10002128_pt1 | contig 16059 bp, 15 predicted proteins | sample H1c2metaG_FD_144925 | JGI IMG/M metagenome (GOLD analysis project Ga0193753, IMG submission 144925) | Soil microbial communities from a riparian zone of the East river system, Colorado, United States - H1c2 | ecosystem: Environmental > Terrestrial > Soil > Riparian zone | place: USA: East... | reverse complement strand
CACTGGGTCGCGCTTCGCGCGTCGACAAGTCGCGACGCCACTACCAGGACTTCTGCCGCGAGTCGCTGCCCAAGGGCATGACGCTCGAAGGCATGAAGCTGGTCGTCGATTGCGCGAATGGCGCGGGCTACAAAGTGGTGCCGCGCACGCTCACGGATCTCGGCGCGGAGATCATTCCCATCGGATGTTCGCCGAATGGCCGGAACATCAACGACGGTTGCGGCTCGACCGCACCCGGCCTGCTGCAGCTCACCGTGCCGGGCGTGCGCGCGGCCGCGGGCATCGCACTCGATGGCGACGGTGATCGTCTCGTCATGGTCGACGGGCTCGGGCGCATCGTCGACGGCGACCAGCTCATTTACATCATCGCGACGGCGCGCAAGCGGGCCGGAACACTGCGCGGTCCGGTGGTCGGCACCGTCATGAGCAACCTCGGTCTGGAAGTGGCGTTGCGAGAGCAGGGCATCGAATTCAAGCGCGCCCAGGTCGGCGATCGCTACGTGCTGGCCATGCTGCGCGAATTCGGCGGTTCGGTCGGTGGCGAGTCTTCGGGACACATCCTGTTGCTCGACAAGACCACGACCGGCGACGCTTTGATGGCGGGACTGCAGGTCCTGGCCGTCATGCGTGAGACGGGGCAGGGCCTGGCGGAACTCGCCGCCGGAATGTCGCGTTTCCCACAGACCATGATCAACGTGAAAGTGTCGAAGAAGTTCGATCCGAAAAGCGTCCCCGAGGTCGAAGACACTGTACAGAGAGTGGCATTGCGCCTGGGGGGCGAGGGCCGCGTGGTCCTGCGACCGTCGGGTACCGAGCCGGTCATCCGCGTGATGGTCGAGGCCCGGGACGAGACGGATACCCTGATCTGCGCCGAGGAAATCGCTGCCGCGGTGCGCCGCGTTGCGTCCTGAGGGGCGCATCGTTATCATCGCGCCCCTTTTTTGAGCGGCCGAATCGGCCTCTAAATGGCTTAACAAATGCGCCGCCAGATCATCGCAGGCAACTGGAAAATGCACGGCTCACGCGCTGAAAACGCGGCGCTGGTCGAGTCCATCGTGCACAAGCTTCCGAACTCGTCGGCGGAAGTGTGGGTGTGCCCGCCGTTCGTCTACCTGGCCGAGTTGTCCCGGGCGCTGGCGGGTTCGCGCATCAGCCTGGGGTCGCAGGACGTGTGTGCCGAGACCCAGGGTGCTTTCACGGGAGAAGTCTCGGCGGCCATGCTCAAGGACGTCGGTTGTGCAGGCGCGATCGTCGGCCATTCCGAAAGGCGCGCCCTGTTTGGCGAAACGGATCAACTGGTGGCGCGCAAGTTTGCCGCCGTGCTGGCCGCGGGCCTGACCCCCATCCTGTGCGTGGGCGAACTGCTCGCGGAGCGTGAGGCCGGCCGTACGTTCGAAGTGGTCGACCGTCAGCTGGACGCCGTGCTCGACCTCTCCGGCGTCGCCGCGTTCACGCGCGCCGTCATCGCTTACGAGCCCGTATGGGCCATCGGCACCGGCAAGACGGCGAGCCCGCAACAGGCCGAGGAAGTGCATGCCCACATCCGCGGGCGCGTCGCGGGTCGCGATGCTAAGATCGCCGCCCTCGTGCGCATCCAGTACGGTGGCAGCGTAAAGGCCGCGAACGCCGCAGAGCTCTTTTCGATGCCGAACGTGGACGGCGGGCTCATCGGCGGCGCTTCTCTCAAGGCCGAAGAATTCCTCGCGATTGCCGCCGCGGCGCGCGCCTGATTTAGGTACACATAGATGTTGCGAACGATTCTTACAATCCTGCAGGTTCTTTCGGCCTTCGCCATCGTGGGCCTCGTGCTCCTGCAGCGAGGCAAAGGCGCCGATGCCGGTGCGGGCTTCGGAGCGGGCGCTTCCGGAACGGTGTTCGGCGCGCGTGGCGCGACGACCGGCCTGTCGCGCATGACGGCGATATTCGCCGCCATTTTCATGCTCAACAGCTTGTGCCTCACTTATCTCTTCCAGCGTGACGCCCGGGTGCAGCCGACTTCGTTGCTGGACAAGGTGCCGGTCTCCAACGCAGCTCCTGTGCCTGCGCCCGCACCGCCGCCAGTCGATGCGAACGCGGTGCCCGTGCCCGCAGCGCCGGCGGAACAGGCTCCTGAAAAGCCCTGACCTTGAAGATTTGAAAAAACGCCGACGTGGTGGAATTGGTAGACACACTAGCTTGAGGGGCTAGCGGAGTGATCCGTGGGAGTTCGAGTCTCCCCGTCGGCACCATCATTTTAATTATCCCTGTTACAATCGCGCCCGAATTTCCGGGGGCGGTTGTCTCTCATCGCGCGAGAGCGGCTGCCCCTTTTCGTGACGGCCATTGCTCACGTTTGTGCTGACGTTCTGGGATCGCAGATGCTCGCAAATTACCTGCCCGTTCTCATTTTCCTGACCGTCGCGACGGGCCTTGCGCTCGTCCTGATGACGCTCGGCCTCATCATCGGCCGGTGGCAGTCGAAAGCCAGGAACGACGCGCAGAAACTCTCGCCCTACGAGTGCGGTTTCGAAGCCTTCGAAGACAGCCGCATGAAGTTCGACGTGCGTTACTACCTCGTCGCCATCCTCTTCATCGTGTTCGATCTCGAAATCGCGTTCCTGTTTCCGTGGGCCGTGGTGCTCGACAGCATCGGTACCGCAGGACTCATCTCCATGGGCATCTTCCTGTTCATCCTCGTGGTCGGATTCATCTACGAGTGGAAGAAGGGAGCGCTCGAATGGGATTAGAGAACCAGCCCGGAGACGAGAACGCAGCCGCGGGCGAATTCGCCGAGCGCGGATTCGTCACCACGTCCGTCGACACCGTCATGAACTGGGCGCGCACCGGTTCGCTGTGGCCGATGACTTTCGGTCTCGCGTGCTGCGCGGTCGAAATGATGCACGCGGGTGCCTCGCGCTATGACCTCGACCGCTTCGGCGTCGTGTTCCGCCCGAGCCCGCGCCAGTCCGACGTCATGATCGTCGCCGGTACGCTGGTCAACAAGATGGCGCCGGCACTGCGCAAGGTCTACGACCAGATGCCCGAACCGCGCTGGGTCATCTCCATGGGTTCCTGCGCGAACGGCGGCGGCTACTACCACTATTCCTATGCGGTGGTGCGCGGCTGCGATCGCATCGTACCGGTAGACGTTTACGTGCCAGGCTGTCCACCCACCGCTGAAGCGCTGCTCTACGGCATCATCCAGCTGCAGAAGAAAATCGAGCGCACGAGCTCGATCGCGAACATTCCGAAGCGCGCATGAGCGAACAGATCAAGACTCTCGCCGAGAAAATCGAAGCCCGCCTTCCGGGTCTGCTCACGCGCATTTCGTCGTTGCCCGATGAGCTTTGCTACGAAGTGCATCCGGAGAGCCTCAAGGAGGCGTGCCTGAGCCTGCGGGATTCGCCCGAGCTCAAGTTCGAGATCCTCGTGGACGTCGCCGGCATCGACTATCTCGACTACGGCACCACCGAGTGGAAGACGTACTCCGCCACCACCTCGGGCTTCAGCCGCGGCGTGAATCGCGACGCACCGCGCAAGCCGCATGACGGCGCGCGTTTCGCGGTTGCGTATCACCTGTTGTCGATCACGAACAATCACCGCGTGCGCCTGCGTTCGCGCTGTGTGGATGCCGAGGATCCCATCATCGATTCGGTGGTCGATATCTGGCCTGGCGCCAACTGGTTCGAGCGCGAGGCGTTCGACCTGTTCGGCATCCTGTTCACGGGCCACCCGGACCTGCGCCGCATCCTCACCGACTACGGCTTCATCGGGCATCCGTTCCGCAAGGATTTCCCGCTCATCGGCAACGTCGAAGTGCGCTACGACGCCGACAAGCAGCGCGTGGTGTACGAGCCCGTGTCGATCGAGCCGCGCATCCTCGTGCCGAAGGTCATCCGCGATGACAACCGTTACGACGCGGCATTGAAGACTCCCAAGTAAACGAACACGATGAACGAGATCCGCAATTTCACGATGAACTTCGGCCCGCAGCATCCGGCGGCACACGGCGTGTTGCGCCTGGTGCTCGAGATGGACGGCGAGGTCATCCAGAAGGCCGATCCCCACATTGGCTTGCTTCATCGAGGTACCGAGAAGCTCGCCGAGTCGAAGCCGTTCAACCAGTCCATCGGCTACATGGACCGGCTCGATTACGTCTCGATGATGTGCAACGAGCACGCCTACGTCATGGCCATCGAGCGGTTGTTAGGCGTCTCCGTGCCGGTTCGCGCGCAGTACATCCGCGTCATGTTCGACGAAGTGACTCGCGTGTTGAACCATTTGATGTGGCTCGGCGCGCACGCGCTCGACATTGGCGCCATGACGGTCTTCCTGCTCGCGTTCAAGGAACGCGAAGACCTCATGGATTGCTACGAAGCGGTTTCCGGCACGCGCATGCATGCCACCTATTATCGGCCAGGCGGCGTCTATCGCGACCTGCCGGATTCCATGCCGAAGTACCAGGCTTCGAAGTGGCGCTCGCAGAAGAATGCCGACGCCATGAACGAAGCGCGCCAGGGTTCGCTGCTCGATTTCCTCGATGCGTTCGTCGCGCGCTTTCCGGCCTGCGTCGACGAATACGAAACCCTGCTCACCGACAACCGCATCTGGAAGCAGCGCACCGTGAACATCGGCGTGGTGACGCCGGAACGCGCGATGGCGCTGGGTTTCACGGGCCCCATGCTGCGCGGTTCGGGCATCGTCTGGGACTTGCGCAAGAAGCAGCCCTACGAGGTCTACGCGGACATGGATTTCGACATCCCGGTCGGCGTGAACGGCGACTGCTACGACCGTTACCTGGTGCGCATCGAAGAGCTGCGCCAGAGCAACCGCATCGTCAAGCAGTGCATCGACTGGCTGAAGCGCAACCCCGGGCCGGTCATCAACGACGACCGCAAGGTGCGTCCGCCGAGCCGCGAAGAGATGAAGGGCGACATGGAATCGCTGATTCACCACTTCAAGCTGTTCACGGAAGGCTACTCGGTGCCCGAAGGCGAAACCTACGCCGCGGTCGAGGCGCCCAAGGGCGAGTTCGGCATCTACCTGATTTCCGACGGGGCCAACAAACCTTATCGCCTGAAGTGCCGCGCGCCAGGTTTCGCGCATCTGTCGGCGCTCGAGGAAATGACCAAGGGTCACATGCTCGCGGACGTGGTCGCGGTGATCGGAACGCAGGACATCGTGTTCGGAGAGGTGGATCGATGACGCATGTCGTGAAGACGGCGGATGGTGGCAGCTTCGAGCCGGTGTTCGGCGAGAAGGCTCGCGTACTCAATGAACACACGCGTCATGAAATCGACGAATGGATCGGGCGTTTCCCCACGGGCCGCCAGCGTTCGGCCGTGTTGTCGGCGTTGCGGTTTACGCAGGAGCAGAACAACGGCTTCCTGACGCCCGAGTTGATGGACGGCGTCGCGGAATATCTGCGGCTGCCGGCCATCCAGGTCTACGAAGTCGCGAGCTTCTACTCGATGTTCGAGACGCATCCTTGCGGCCGGCATCACGTCAGCATCTGCACCAACATCAGCTGCATGCTGAATGGCGCCGAAGACCTCGTCGCGCATTGCGAGAAGAAGCTGGGCATCAAGCTTGGTGAGAGCACGGCCGACGGCCGCATCTTCCTCAAGAAGGAAGAAGAGTGCCTGGCCGCGTGCACGGGCGCGCCGATGATGATGGTCGATCACGAATTCCATGAGTACCTGACACCCGAGAAGGTGGACAAGGTTCTCGACGAGCTGAAGTAGCCTTATGAACGCAGTCGAAAAATGGGCTGACAAGATGAATCTCACGGTGTTCGAGCCGTTGAAGATGCAGGAGTCCTGGAAGCTCGAGAATTACCTCAAGATCGGTGGCTACGACGCGTGGAAGAAGATCCTCGCCGAGAAGCCCGCGCGTCTTGCCGTGGTCGACCAGGTCAAGGCTTCGGGTCTGCGAGGCCGCGGCGGCGCCGGATTTCCCACCGGCACGAAGTGGAGCTTCATGCCACGTGACGCCACCATGCAGAAATACGCGGTGTGCAACTCGGACGAATCCGAGCCCGGCACCTGCCACGATCGCGACATCCTGCGCTACAACCCGCATTCGCTCATCGAAGGCATGGCGATTGGCGGCTTCTGCATGAACGCCACCGTGGGCTACAACTACATTCGCGGTGAGTTCCTGGGCGAGCCCGTGCCGCGCTTCGAAGCGGCGGTCAAAGAGGCTTACGCCGCCGGTTTGTTAGGCAAGAACATCCTCGGTTCGGGCATCGACTTCGACTTGTTCACGGCGGTGGGCGCTGGCGCCTACATCTGCGGTGAAGAAACCGCGCTGCTCGACTCGCTCGAGGGCAAGCAGGGCAAGCCGCGCTTCAAGCCGCCATTCCCGGCCGCATATGGCCTGTACGGCGCGCCTACCACGATCAACAACACGCAGAGCTATGCCGCGGTGCCCACCATCCTTCGCAAGGGACCGGAATGGTTCGCGAAGCTCGGCGTGGCGAACGCCGGCGGCACGGCCATCTTCTCGGTGTCGGGCCACGTGAACAAACCCGGCAACTACGAACTGCCCATGGGCATTCCGTTCGCCGAGCTGCTCGAAATCGCCGGTGGCGTGAAGGGCGGCCGCAAGCTCAAGGCCTGCATCCCCGGCGGTTCGTCGGTGTACGTGCTGCCCGCCGACAAGATCATGGCCGCGAACATGGACTACGACTCGCTGAAAGCCGCCGGTTCGTCCGTGGGTTCGGCCGCGGTCATCGTCATGGACGAGACCACCTGCATGGTCAAGGTGCTCGAGCGCCTGTCACGTTTCTACCAGAGTGAATCCTGCGGCCAGTGCACGCCGTGCCGCGAAGGCACGGGCTGGATGAACCGCGTCATCCGCCGGATCATGGCGGGGCAGGGCAACAAGTCCGACCTGCAGTTGTTGGTCGACGTCGCCGGCCGCATCGAAGGCCACACCATCTGCGCGCTCGGCGATGCCGCCGCGTGGCCGGTGCAGAGCTTCCTCAAGCATTTCCGCCACGAGTTCGAATACATGATCGACAACGGCGGACGAAGTATCGTTGACCGGCTCGAGAGGGCGGCATGAGCGCGGTTCCTCCCGTCACTCCGGCAGCGCCGCCTTCCGACGTCGTCAACGTCGAAGTCGACGGCAAGCCTTGCCAGGGCAAGAAAGGCCAGATGATCATCCACGTCACGGACGCGCAGAACGCGTACGTGCCGCGCTTCTGCTACCACGACAAACTACCCATCGCGGCCAACTGCCGCATGTGCCTCGTGGAAGTGGAAAAGGCGCCGAAGCCGCTGCCGGCCTGTGCCACGCCCATCGGCGAGGGCATGAAGATTTTCACGAAGAGCCCGAAGGCCATTGGCGCGCAGAAGGCGACCATGGAATTCCTGCTCATCAACCATCCGCTCGATTGCCCGATCTGCGACCAGGGCGGCGAGTGCGAGCTGCAGGATCTCGCGATGGGCTTTGGCCGCGACGCCGCGCGCTTCAACGAGCGCAAGCGCGTGGTGAAGGACAAGGATCTGGGTCCGCTGGTTTCCACCGACATGACGCGCTGCATTCACTGCACGCGCTGCGTGCGCTTCGGCCAGGACATCGCCGGCATCCAGGAGCTCGGCACCACGGGCCGTGGCGAGAACATGGAAATCGGCACCTACGTCGAGCGCGCCGTGGAGCATGAGCTCTCGGGCAACATCATCGACCTGTGCCCTGTGGGCGCGCTCAATTCCAAGCCGTTCCGTTATCGCGCGCGTTCGTGGGAAATGACCCAGGCGGCGCTGGTCTCGCCGCACGACGGCGTCGGCACCAATCTCTTCGGCCACGTGCTGCGCGGCAAGCTCATGCGGATGGTGCCGCGTACCAACGACGCCATCAACGAAACCTGGATCGCCGATCGCGATCGTTACAGCTACGAAGGCATTTACTCGGCCGACCGCCTCGAAGCGCCCATGGTTCGCGAAGGTGTCGAGTGGAAGCGCGTGAGCTGGGAAGTCGCGCTCGAGACGGCAGCCAAGGGTCTCAAGGCCGCGGGCGCGGAACTCGCCACCATCGCCAGCAGCAGCTCGACGGTCGAAGAGCTCTATCTACTCGCCAGGCTTACGCGCGCGCTGGGTTCGGCCAACATCGATCACCGCCTGCGCCAGGCGGATTTCCGCGACCAGGCCGACGATCCGGCGGCTCCCGGGCTCGGTGGGCTTTCCATCGCCGCCATCGACCAGCTCGACGCGTTGCTGGTGGTCGGTTCCAATCTGCGCCGGGAAGCTCCCGTGCTCGCGCACCGCGTGCGCAAGGCCGCCAAGCGCGGCGCGAAGATCGCCTTCCTGAATCCAACGCGCTTCGACTACCTGTTCCCGGTCGCGGCGTACTTCGAAACGCCGCCGGCCCGCCAGCTCGCGGACCTGGCTGCCATCTATTCCGCTTGTCTCGACGGTGCCGCGCCGCCAAAGCACCTGGCCTCGCTCGTGACCGGCGCCCAGGCCAACGTCGGCCACCGCGCGGTCGCTACAGCGCTCAAGTCCGGACAGAAACGCGCCATCTGGCTGGGCGCTCTCACGTTGCGCCATCCGGCGTATGCCGATCTGCGCGCCGTGGCTGCCGGCATCGCTGCCGCGACGGGTGCGACGCTCGGCGTCCTCGCCGAAGGTGGCAATGCCGCCGGCGCCTATCTCGCGGGCGCCGTGCCGCATCGCGAGGCGGCCGGCATCAAGAGCGCCGCCACCGGCAAGAACGCGCGCGAAATGCTCGCGCAGCCGCACAAGGCCTATCTATTGTCGGGTGGCATCGAGCCCTGGGCCGATGCGCTGGGCGCCGAGACGTTGAAGGCGCTCGGCGGCGCCGGCTTCGTCGTGGCCGCCACGCCGTATGCCGATGACACGCTGAAGTCCGTCGCGCACGTGCTGCTGCCTATCTCCACGTTCGTCGAAACCTCGGGCACTTACGTGAATCTCGAGGGCCTGTGGCAGAGCTTTGCCGGCGCGGCGAAGCCGCTGGGCGAAGCGCGCCCGGGCTGGAAAGTGCTGCGCGTGCTCGGCAATCTCGCCGGCGTCGAGAATTTCGACTACCAGTCGTCTGAAGAAGTCCGCGAAGAAGTGCGCGCGCTCTGCGGCGGTGTCGTTGCCGGCTCTTACCAGGGCTCGCACGAAGCCAAGGTCAGCGCGCATGACGTGCGCGTCATCGACGTGCCCATGTATGCCGTCGATGCCGTTCTGCGTCGCGCGCCGTCGCTGCAGCGCACGCGCGAAGGCAAGGGCGCGGCCGTGGCCTATGGCGGAGGCCAGGGCGCATGAGCGGTTTGATCAACAGCACGCTCGAGTTCTGGGCTTCGTTGCCCGTCTACGTGCGTTCCACATTTTGGATCCTCGTCGTCACGATCTCGTTGATCCTGTCCGTGGCGTTCACCACGTTGTGGGAGCGCAAGGTCATCGGCTGGATGCAGCTGCGCAGGGGCCCGAATCGGGTCGGCAGCATCTTCGGTTTCCTGCCCGGCATTTTTCAGCCGTTCGCGGATGTCATCAAGCTGCTGATCAAAGAGGTCGTGATTCCGGCCGAGTCGAACAAGGTGCTGTTCCGCATCGCGCCCATGATCACGCTGATCCCGGCGTTCGCGATCTGGGCCGTGATCCCGCTCGATCCGAATCTGGTCATCGCCGACGTCAATGCCGGGTTGCTGTACGTGCTCGCGCTCACGTCGGTCGGCGTGTACGGCGTCATCCTCGCCGGCTGGGCCTCCAACTCCAAGTACGCGTTCCTCGGCGCCATGCGCTCCGCCGCGCAGATCGTGGCCTACGAAATCGCCATGGGCTTCGCGCTGGTCGGCGTCATCATGGCGGCCGGTAGTTTGAACCTCGGCGACATCGTGCGCGCGCAGCAGGGCGGATTCCTGGCCTGGAACTGGTTCTGGTTGTTCCCGCTGTTCCTGGTGTATTTCATCTCGGGCGTTGCCGAGACCAATCGCGCGCCGTTCGACGTGGCCGAAGGTGAATCGGAAATCGTCGCCGGCTTCCACGTGGAATATTCCGGCATCGCGTTCGCGCTGTTCTTCCTCGCCGAATACGCCAACATGATCCTGATCTCGGCATTGACCGCGATCTTCTTCACCGGTGGCTGGCTGAGCCCATTCGATGGCTACATTTCCGCGGACGCCGCGATCCGCTCCTGGCCGGTGGTCGGTTGGGCGATCGGCGATGGCTTCCACTGGCTGTTCTTCAAACTGTTCGGCTTCCTTTTCCTGTTCCTCTGGTTCCGGGCCACGTTCCCGCGCTATCGATACGACCAGATCATGCGTCTCGGCTGGAAGATCCTGATTCCAATCACCATCGTCTGGATCGTGGTTGAAGGCGTGATGGTGTACTTCAAAGTCGGGCCCTGGAGCGTGAGCTGACCATGCGCAACATCATCAAGACATTCGCGTTGTGGGAGCTTCTCGGCGGCCTTCGGATCACGCTCAAGAAGCTCTTCACGCGCAAGTTCACCATCAACTACCCGGAAGAGAAGACGCCGCAGTCGGCGCGCTTCCGCGGCCTGCACGCGCTGCGCCGTTACCCCAACGGCGAAGAGCGCTGCATCGCCTGCAAGTTGTGCGAGGCCGTGTGTCCGGCGTTGGCCATCACCATCGAATCGGATGTCGCCAACGACGGCACGCGCCGCACCACGCGCTACGACATCGACCTGTTCAAGTGCATCTACTGCGGCTTCTGCGAAGAGGCCTGCCCGGTGGACGCCATCGTCGAGACGCGCATCCATGAGTACCACATGGAAAATCGCGGCGAGAACATCATGACCAAGGACAAGCTGCTCGCCGTGGGCGAGCGCTATGACGCGTTGATCAGCGCCGACAAGGCCGCCGACGCGGCATATCGTTAAGGCAGGGGATAACGTTGCTAGTCGAGATTCTCTTCTGGGTGTTCGCGTCGATACTCGTGGTGTCGGCGCTGGGCATGATCATGGTGAAGAACCCCGTGCACGCGGCCATGCTGCTGGTGCTGTGCTTCTTCACCAGCGCGTCCATCTGGCTGCTCATTGAGGCGGAGTTCCTGGCCGTCGTGCTCATCCTGGTCTACGTCGGCGCCGTCATGGTGCTGTTCCTGTTCGTGGTCATGATGCTCGACATCAACATTGAAGAAATGCGCCGGCATTTCACGCGGTACGCGGTGCTCGGCGGCATCGTCGCGGGTGTGGTGGTGTTCCAGATCGTCAGCGTCGTCTGGACGCGCAGCCTGGGGCTCGACGTCACCACGGGTGTGGCCGCCCAGCCGGCCAACTACAGCAACACCGCGGAACTCGGCAAAGTGCTCTACACGGATTACGTGTACCCCTTCGAGCTCGCCGCCGTGCTGCTGCTCATCGCCATCGTGGCGGCGATCTCGCTGACCATGCGCAAGCGCCCGGGCCTGAAGCTGCAGAACATTGCGAAGCAGGTGGCGGCGCGGAGCCAGGACCGCGTGCGCATCATGAAGGTCGAAGCCACGCGACCCGAGGCCGCAGCGCCACCGGCGGAGCCTGCTTCAAAGGACAAGGCGCCATGATTCAGCTCAACTGGCTGCTCATGATCTCCGGCGTGCTGTTCGCGATCTCGGTCGCCGGCATGTTCATCAACCGCAAGAATCTCATCCTGCTGTTGATGTGCGTCGAACTGCTGCTGCTCGCGGTGAATTTCAATTTCGTCGCGTTCTCGCGCTACCTGGGCGACATCAACGGACAGATCTTCGTGTTCTTCGTATTGACGGTGGCCGCCGCTGAATCGGCCATCGGCCTCGCGATCCTGGTGGTGCTGTTCCGCGAACGCCGCAGCATCAACGTCGAAGACATGAGCACACTGAAGGGCTGAGCGCGTGGAACCCCTGAACCCCAATCTCCTGCTCTTCATTCCGCTCGCGCCACTGGTCGCGGCGTTCGTCGCGGGCATTTTCTGCAGCGTCATCCCGCGCTGGGTCGCGCACACCATCACCATCGCCGGCGTTCTGGCTTCCTGCGTGGCGTCGGGTTACGTCGCCTGGCAGATCTTTGCGAACCACGCGCCGGTGTTCAACGCCACCGTTTACCAGTGGCTCGTGAGCGACGGCGTCGGCATGCAGGTCGGCTTCCTGGTCGATCAGCTCACCGCGCTGATGATGGTCGTGGTCACGTTCGTCTCGCTGTGCGTGCACGTGTACACCATCGGTTACATGGCCGATGACGACGGCTACAACCGCTTCTTCAGCTACATCTCGCTGTTCACGTTCTCCATGCTCATGCTGGTCATGGCCAACAACTTCATGCAGCTGTTCTTCGGCTGGGAAGCGGTGGGCGTAGTCAGCTATCTGCTCATCGGCTTCTGGTACAAGCGGCCGACCGCCATCTTCGCGAACATGAAGGCCTTCCTCGTGAACCGCGTGGGCGACTTCGGGTTCGTGCTCGGCATCGCCGGTGTCGTGTACTACACCGCGCAGTTCGGCGGCGCCTCACTCGACTACGTGGACGCCTTCAAGGCCGCGCCGCAGATCGCGGGCCAGACCTTCACGTTGCCGGGCACCGACGGCGTGAATGCGATGACCTTCATCTGCATCGCGCTGTTCATCGGCGCCATGGGCAAGTCAGCGCAGGTGCCATTGCACGTGTGGCTGCCGGATTCCATGGAAGGCCCCACGCCCATCTCGGCGCTGATCCACGCCGCCACGATGGTGACCGCGGGCATCTTCATGGTGGCGCGCATGTCGCCGCTGTTCGAGTATTCCGAATACGCGCTCAACTTCGTGTTGTTCATCGGCGCCACGACGGCGCTGTTCATGGGCTTCCTCGGCATCATCAACAACGACATCAAGCGCGTGGTCGCGTATTCCACGCTTTCGCAGCTGGGCTACATGACCGTGGCGCTGGGCGCATCTGCGTACGGTTTCGGCATCTTCCACCTCATGACGCATGCGTTCTTCAAGGCGCTGCTGTTCCTTGCCGCGGGCTCGGTGATCATCTGCATGCACCACGAGCACTTCATGCGGAAGATGGGTGGGCTCTTCAAGCACATGAAGATCACGGCGATCACGTGCTGGATCGGTTCGCTGGCGCTCATCGGTACGCCGTTCTTCTCGGGTTACTACTCGAAGGACCTGGTCATCGATGCGGTGAAGGAAAACCATCTGCTTCATCCCGGCAACGGCATCGCCACCTACGCGTACTGGTGCGTGATGATCGGCGTGTTCGTTACCGCGTTCTATTCGTTCCGACTGTTGTTCATGACCTTCCACGGCAAGCCGCGCTGGGACGCGAATGCCGCGCATGCGGACCACGGGCACGAGCAGAAGCATGAGTCGCACGCGGAAGAGGGTCATGGTGCGCATGATTCGCATGCCGGCCACGATCATGCTCATGACGATCACGGCCACGGTCACCACGGCGGTCCGCCGTTGAAGGAACGTTGGGACATGGTCGGCCCGCTCATCGCGCTGGCGATTCCGTCGGTGCTCATTGGCGCCATGACTTTCAAGCATCTGCTGTTCGGCGGCGGCTTCGGCGAGTCCATCTTCTACAGTGAAGAACACCACGAAGTCCTGCACGAAATCGGCGAGAGCGTCGGCAACTGGTGGCAATTCGCGCTGCATGCGATCCAGAACCCGGTCTTCTACCTGATGGCCGCCGGCGTCTTCTCGGCGTGGGCCCTCTACATCAAATGGCCGCATCTTCCGGGCGTCATCGACTCCAGGCTCAAGCCGCTGCGCTGGGTGCTCGAGCGCAAGTACGGCTTCGACTGGTTCAACGAGAACGTGCTGGCCGCGGCCAGCCGTCTGCTGGGCAAGATCTTCTGGCGCGTCGGCGACCAGATCATCATCGACAAGATCGCGGTCGATGGCTCGGCGAACACCATCGGCTTCATCTCCGGCATCGTGCGCCGCGTGCAAAGCGGCTTTCTCTATTCGTATGCGTTCTGGATGGTCATCGGACTCGCCGTCATGCTCGGCTGGTTCCTGACGCGCGCCTCGGCCTAACAACAACACAGATCTAGAGACAACGAACAAACATGCAGGGGTTTCCGCTTCTATCTTTCCTGACCTGGCTCCCGATCGCGGGCGGCGTGCTCGTGCTGCTGTTCGGCGATCGCGGCATCAGGGCAGGGCGCTGGGTGGCGCTCGGCATCGCCGTGGCCACGTTCGTTGCCTCCATCCCGCTGTACTGCGGCTTCGACGCCGGAAGCTTCGCGTACCAGTTCGCCGAACACCTGCCGTGGATCCCCGCTTTCCATGCCACGTATTCACTGGGCGTCGATGGCATCTCGCTGCCGCTGATCCTGCTGACCACGTTCATCACGATTCCCGTGGTCATCGCCGCGTGGACCGTCATCGAGACGCGCCCCGCGCAGTACTACGCCGCTTTCCTCATCATGGAAGGCCTGATGATCGGCGTGTTCTCCGCACTCGACGGCCTGCTGTTCTACTTCTTCTGGGAAGCCATGTTGATCCCGATGTTCCTCATCATCGGTGTCTGGGGCGGTCCGCGGCGCGTGTACGCCACGCTCAAGTTCTTCCTGTACACGTTCCTGGGCAGCGTGTTCATGCTGGTCGCGCTCATCTACATGCTCATGAAGTCGGGCGACTTCAGCATCGCCGCCTTCCACGCACTGCCGCTCTCGGCCACCGAGCAGATGTGGATCTTCTTCGCGTTCCTCGCGGCCTTCGCGGTCAAGATTCCGATGGTGCCAGTGCACACATGGTTGCCGGACGCGCACGTCGAAGCGCCCACGGGCGGCTCCGTGGTGCTGGCCGCCATCATGTTGAAGATGGGCGGATACGGTTTCCTTCGTTTCGCATTGCCGATCACGCCGGATGCCTCGCGTGAATTCGACTGGCTGCTCATCGCGCTCTCGCTGATCGCCGTGGTCTACATCGGCTTCGTGGCGCTCGTGCAGACCGACATGAAGAAGCTCATCGCCTATTCATCGATCGCGCACATGGGCTTCGTCACGCTGGGTTCGTTCCTGGTGTACGACATCATTGCCGGCACGGGCGCGGTGCAGGGCGCGGGCATGGGCATCGACGGCGCCATGGTGCAGATGGTGTCGCACGGCCTCATTTCCGGGGCGTTGTTCCTGTGCGTGGGCGTCATGTACGACCGCGTGCACTCGCGCGAGATCAGCGCCTACGGCGGCGTGGTCAATACCATGCCGAAGTTCGCCGCGTTCATGGTGTTCTTCGCGCTGGCCAATGCGGGCCTGCCGGGCACCTCGGGCTTCGTCGGCGAGTTCCTCGTGATCATCGCCGCATTCAAGGCCAACTTCTGGTACGCGTTCCTTGCCGCGGTCACACTGATCCTCGGCGCCGCGTACACGTTGTGGCTGGTGAAGCGCGTGATCTTCGGTGAGGTGGCCAACCATCACGTCGCTGAACTTCAGGATCTCAACTTCCGCGAATTCATCATCCTGGGCATGTTGGCCGTGGCCGTGCTGGTCGTGGGCCTGTGGCCCGCGCCGCTGCTCGAGGTCATGCAGGCGACCGTTCAGCATCTCGTCCAGCAGATCGCCGCCAGCAAGTTGCCACTATGAATCCCGAGCACGTAATCACCTGGGCCTCGCTGCAACCGGCACTGCCCGAGATCTACCTCACGGCATCCATCTGCGTGCTGCTGATGGCCGACGTGTTCTTCGGCGACAAGAATCGTGGCCTCGCGCCCACGCTCACGCTGCTCATCCTCGCGGGCGGCGCCGCCGTCACGCTGTTCTACGCCAACGTCACCCAGCGCACGCTGCTGTTCAGCGACAGTTACGTCGCCGACGGGCTCTCCGTGCTGCTCAAACTATTCGGCTTCATGAGCATGGCCGTGGCGTTGTTCTATTCGCGCGCCTACCTGCAGCGCCGCGGCATGATGCGCGGCGAGTACTACGTGCTGGCGTTGACGGCGCTGCTCGGAATCTTCGTGCTGGTGTCGGCGAACAGCCTGCTCACGCTGTACATCGGCGTCGAGCTCCTCTCGCTCTCGCTGTACGCCATGGTCGCGTTCGAACGCGAGAACGGCGTCGCCGCGGAATCCGCGATGAAGTACTTCGTGCTGGGCGCCATCGCTTCGGGAATGCTGCTCTATGGCATGTCCCTGATCTACGGCATGACCGGCACGAAGTACTTCATCGCG
>Ga0193753_10002127_pt1 | contig 16076 bp, 16 predicted proteins | sample H1c2metaG_FD_144925 | JGI IMG/M metagenome (GOLD analysis project Ga0193753, IMG submission 144925) | Soil microbial communities from a riparian zone of the East river system, Colorado, United States - H1c2 | ecosystem: Environmental > Terrestrial > Soil > Riparian zone | place: USA: East... | reverse complement strand
CTGATTAATTATCATTATGCCATATATTATTCCCTTTGTTTGTATCCGGATATAATTTATCGGGATCAATTACTACTTTACTTATGGCGCCTGTTGAATTGTACCTGAATTTCCAGGTGCTGCCATGCTGCCACACTTCAACTGGGAGTTTTACACGACCCGTTTTGCCATCTGCTTCCGTTACTTCCACTGTAACAGGCATCGGCAGTTTTTCCAGGTTGGCAATCGTGATGATACTGCCATTCTTTGGATCATTTTGTACATACCCCACATCCTGTACTGCCTGGTCAATCTTCCAGTTATTTAAAAACCATCCCCGCCAGTACCAGTCAAGCGTTTCACCCGCATAATTTTCCATGCAATGAAAAAAATCGTAGGGCGTCGGGTGTTTAAATGCCCACTGGTGTACATAATAGCTGAAGGCACTGTCAAACCTTCCTTCACCCAAAATGTTTTCCCTTAATAATGTTAAGCCCAAACCGGGTTTTCCATAAGCAACATTGCCCAGGTTACGCGGGCTTGTAACATCCGGCACGGTAAATATGGCTTCTGCGCTGTCGTTATAATATATCCTTGCAAGGCCCTGGCGGTTAACCGGCCGCTTGCTTAAAAATTCGCCATTATTAAAATCTTTATCCGCCATGGTATTAATGAAGGTATTAAAGCCTTCATCCATCCATGGATATTTGCGTTCATTGCTGCCCACTATCATGGGGAACCAGTTATGGCCGAACTCGTGCGAAGTAACACCCCACAAACCAGCTTTTGAAGCCCTGTACCCGCAAAAAACAATACCGGGGTATTCCATACCGCCTACAATACCCGCTACATTGGTGGCAGAGGGATAGCTGAATCCGAATAAATATTTTGAATAAAATTCTATGGCGCCCTTTACAAATTCTGTGGAGCGTTTCCAGGCACTGTCACCGGCACTTTCAACCGGGTATGCAGATGCCGCTACCGCTGTTTTACCGCTGGGAAGGTTTATGCGTGCCGCATCCCATATAAAGGCTTTGGACGATGCCCATGCTACATCACGTGTATTGGTGCACCTGAATTTCCAGGTAAGCCGGCTTTTATTGGCGGGGCGGGAATTAGGATCAGCAATTTCAGCTTCCGAACGGATCGCCACTGTTTTATCACTTTGTTTAGCCGCCTCCCAGCGTTTTAACTGTTCAGCGGTTAATACCTCTTTTGGGTTAAGCAATTCGCCCGACCCCACCACAATATGGCTGGCAGGGGCAGTAATATTATAGTCAATATTTCCATATTCTAAATAGAACTCACCTTGCCCAAGATAAGGCAGGGTATTCCAGCCGTACACATTATCGTACACGCACATGCGCGGATACCATTGTGCAATTTCGTATATCCAGCCATTTTTTGTGTGTAAACGACCCATCCGGTCCGTACCATATTCGGGTATTAAAAAGCTGTAGCTAATCTTGAATTGTATGGTGCCGCCGTTCGGTTTTATTGCATTGGCAAGCTTTACCTGCATACGGGCATCATTTATATTATAATTGGCGCCCACCGTCTTACCATCCTGTATAACCGATGCAGCGGTAATATTATAACCGCCGTCAAACTGGCCGCGGTTGGCCCAGCGTCCACCACCAACGGCTGTTGCCGCCACGCCTCTTGATGTAAGGTTATAAATATTCTGGTCGAGCTGCAGCCACACAAAAGACAATGATTGCGGGCTGTTATTTGTATATTTTATCAGCACGCTGCCTGTAAGGCTTTGCATGGAATCGTCCAATGAAGCATCAATGGTATAATCCGCCCGGTTTTGCCAGTATTTGGGGCCTGGTGTACCATCGGCTGACCGTATTTCATCTCCATAAGCCGGGTAAAAAAGCGGGTAAAAAGCCTCGTGCTGATCGTAGTTGGAATTTGTTTGTGCAAAATTTGATGCAGAGATAAAGAGCAGCAAGCTTATTAGCAAAAAGCGGATGTGTCTGATTATTGTATGCATGTATTTTGTTATAGATCTAAAATTAATTCAATTGGACTGGATAACTTAAGATAAAGGAGCTGTTTCGCCAGTCTTTATTATATTTTAATCCGGCAGGTGAAGTGGTAATATTTTTAATCTCTTTCGGGAACAGGAATGACCTGGCGTCTTTGTTTTGTTTTGGTAAACTTGCTTTCTTCTCAATGGCAAACAGGCAGCTTTCGCCATTCAGATTTATATTAACTTTATTACTATGAATCCGGATAAAAAAATACTCATCATCACCGGCGATGCAGGTGAAAGTTTTGAAATTCTTTATGCGATGCACCGGTTGCGGGAAGCAGGGTATGAGCCTGTCATTGCAGCCCCTGCAGTTAAATCCATGAACCTGGTTATCCATGATTTTGAGCCGGGATGGGACACTTATGTGGAACGCAAAGGTTATATAGTGGATTCCCAGATTTCGTTTGATCAGGTGGCTTCCGGTGAATACAGGGCTGTTCTTTTTCCGGGGGGGCGTGCGCCTGAATATTTGCGTAACGATCCAAGGGTCATCAGCATCACCAAAGAATTTTATAACAGTGGCAAATATATTTTTGCTATTTGTCATGGTGTACAGATTTTGGTAACTGCCGGTTTGGTCAACAACCGGAAAATTGCCTGCTATGAGCATGTAAAGTTTGAGGTGGAATGTTGCGGTGGCATTTATGTTTCACCCGACCAGGCAGTAAAAGATGGCAGAATTGTTACAGGGAAAACCTGGCAATCTCATCCTGAATTTTATACAATCGTATTCAGTTGTCTCAAAGAACCGGAAAAAGCTGTGAACACTTTTTAATGCTGGTATATAAAGGATACGATCAGGCAGCGCTGGACAGGCAGTATAATAACCGGTTGCATGTTCCGGATTATGCCACCTATATGGAAAGATGGGAAGTGCTCAGCAGGCAAACGGAAAAAGAATTTCCTGTCGTTAAAAATATTCCCTATGCTGTATTACCACGTGAACAATTAGATATATATCCTTCGCTGCATCCTTCCTCCAAAACATTGATCTTTATTCACGGTGGCTACTGGCATAAATTTGACAAAAGCAGTTTTCAGTTCGTCGGGAAAGCATTCAGAAATTATGATATTACTATCGTTCTGATAAATTATCCGCTGGCGCCCGATGTTTCTGTTGATCAAATAGCAGCATCCTGCCGGCTGGCCATTCATTGGCTATACCAAAACATATCAGCCTATAATGGTGATCCCGGGCAGCTTTATATTGCCGGGCATAGTGCAGGAGGACATCTGTCAGCTATGTTGCTTGCAACGGACTGGAGACAGTTTAATCTTATAACAGATACCATCAAAGGAGCATGTGTTATCAGTGGTTTGTTTAATTTAATCCCCATCAGGCTTTCTGATATTAACAAGGTGCTGAATATGGAAACGGAAACGGCTCTTCGAAACAGCCCGGTTCATTTGTTGCCGGCAACTCAATGTCCGCTGTCAATCGTTGTGGGCAGCAATGAAACAAATGAGTTGCTGGATCAAAGCAAAGAACTATACACCTGCTGGAAAGAAAGTATCCCAACAGAAATAACACAGGTACCGGGATTAAATCATTATTCAATAGTGGAAACAATGCTTGATCCGCAATCCTGCCTTCACCAGGCAATGCGCCGGCTAATGAAAATTTAATGTGACAAATTTGGGTCTCATGCCCTGGTTTATTTCATAATATGATGGCCGAATCGTAGTACTTTCTTAGCAAAGAACAAGCATCATTTATCCTGCCTTTTTCCAGTAATAGTCTTATTGACTCCATTGTACCCTGAATAGAAGAAAAAACACAGGTATCTATATTCATAAGAGATTTCGTTCCAATGGTGACAAATCCCATTATGCTGAACGAAAGATCTTTGTAAAACTCAAAATATACATTGAGTTCATCAAAAATTGGATGTTCCTGGTATTCTCTGCTGCGTGTGTCCATAACATATATTATTAAATAATACTTTTAATGGGTGATTATGCAATTACTAATTGGTATAAATTAGTCTATTCTGAAACTCCCCCATCACCACTTTCCCATACACCACCTTAGTCCATCCATTCTCATATCCATGATTGTTTGCAATCAAAAACCCCTTCTGTGCATCTTTCTTTATAATCTTGTGCGCATCAATATAGCGTCCCCTCACTTTACAAAAAACAATATCACCGGTTTCATAGGCCGCTGCTTTGTTAAAGGTTAGCAGGCTGCCACTTTTTAAGATGGGTAGCATCGAATTCCCAAAACATTTCATCTTTCCCGTTCCGGCTGATTCTAATTCTAGTTTCAGCCTTTCATACTTGTTCATTTAATTATTTAAAAAATTATATTAAGGCATCCCGCAATTGCAGGATGCCTTGTTGTTAATCAATCAGCAGCTTTGTAACGGCTGCTGTATTCAATGCCCAATCCATCGTATAGACTTCATCTGCTTCAGGGGTTTCCACCCGCAGTAACCCTTGCGCCTCCGCTTTTACTTCAAGCAGTTGCCCGATGGTCATTTTCGCGTTCAATTTTTTCAGCATGGTTTCAACACCTTTTGTATCCAGGTTGTCAGCAAGCTGACCCGCAAATTCCATTTCCAGCCAGATGATTTCTTTTGCCATGACATTCAGCACCCCGAACAGCAATCCTTTAGTTAAGGGCTTTACCGCCCTGACCTGGTGCTGGACGCAGGAAGGATCATAGGCTACCCCCGTCTTTTCAGAAATCTTCATCGGGTATTGACTGTTCATCCAACCAATTACCAGGTTTGGCGTAATAGCTCCATTGCTATATGCGTTGGAAGTAAAACTTACAAAGCGTGCACCTGCTTTTTGCAAAGCCGGTATATCCATTTCGATGTATTCTGCTGTTCCTATTTTCTCCGGTATGCTGCGGATATCACCGCTGTGTTTACAACCGGTTGCCACCAATTTACTATAAGAACAACGATCCGGTTGGCCACCATCATAAGCTACCAGACAACTCAGGTCCATATCCATGTGTTGTGCCGGCAATCCTTTTCCCCATTGCATGAAAAGGCGAACGCTGTCACCCTGCACAGTGAACCTGGTTCCCATCAATGCCGCAGGCAGATCCTGCACGGTCTCAGTCCTGTCACCGATGGCCAGTGGTATTTTGAACAGCTGCAGATCAATGTAAATTGTTTTCGCAGTTGTTGAAACAGCTGCAAAACGTTTTTTAATTACGCCCAGGCAAAGACCCGCCACAGCATCTTTCATTTCCTGCAATTGATCTTCGCTGTACAGCGACAGTAGTTTATTTGCCGGCACTCTTTTAGCAGTACCTCCCAATGGTTTTACCACGCGTTCATTGGAAGCATCAAAATAAATATCTGCATACATGTTTAGTGTGAACAATAGGCGCGCAGGAACTTTGTCAGCAACAGACGCAAAAGCATTTATGGCAGGCTCAATGCCAAACCACAATATATTGGCAAAAAGTGATCGTGCGAAAAGACCCGGCCTTTGCTGTAATAAAGCCAGGGTGTTTTTAGCATCACATTTCAGCCTTAACTGGTCAATCCGGCCCTGCCATACTTCATAGTTTTCATTGTAGAAAGCATCCAGCAAATCCTTTAGCTTTTCGTATCCCGGCTTTTTACTGTATTCCGCCAAACGCAAAGCCCTGATAAAACGCACCCACATGCCTCTTTTCGGGTGCATGGTTTCACACATCTTTGCTGTATCCATTGGAAGTTTGTTCAGCCATGCGGCCACCATGGCACAATCCTTTCTTCTATATTTTAATTTCAATGCAGCGCGCTCTGTTATTTTAGCCACAGCACTGTTATCCAATGCTTCCCTGAAATGCTGCTGGTTGTTTGATTTGCGTTTAATGATGGTAGTCGGCTCCAATATTTGTAAAAAACCTGTATGCTTATACCAGAGCCAGCGCAATATATCTGTTGGCGTAGTAAACAAAGCTTCCGCTTTTTCCGGTTTGCCCTGTTCAATGTATGCATCTGTTACGGCCATCAGGGTTTCTTTCATACCGGTTTTCACTTCCGGCATGGGTATTTCAGCCAGCAATCGTTTCAAAGAATCCATCTGTGTAGCGTCCAGTGCAGTTTTTGATTCAAGCAAATCCTTCAGAAAAGCTTCCGCATCATCCAGTGTCCACAAGTCCAGCAGTTTTTGATCGCTTCCCTGTTTGTAATGTTCAATGGCGCCAAATTCAAAGGGTGTTCCGCAGAAAGGGCAACCGTTGTACCGCTCAAGCGGAAAAGTATTGTCAGGTATAGTATGGCCGCAGGGTAATGTGGTTCCTTTGGATTTAAAAATATTACCAAAAAAAGTGATCACATGATCAATAACGGATTCACCTGTTGGTGTATCCCATCCCTTTACCAGTGGTGTCCAGTTTTTATCGATGCCCATTAGCTCACGCACCGCCTGCAATACATGAGCCTGGTAAGTGGGTGTTGTTTTATTGAGTGCGAGCAACAGGCTTTCCGTTAATCCAAAACCCAGTTTGGATAAGTTGGCTGCAAGCAGCCCTGTGATTTCAGAAAGCGGGCGCTCTTCAGAGGAGATGGCATCTGCAGGAATATAAACAGCACGCTGACGAAGGCTTATAGTGAGTAAGGAGTTCATTGTTATGTTTTGGTGAAGCAGGCCGGATTCGAACCGGCGACCTACATAGTAATTTGACGTAAGACTTAATTGACCAGCATTCTTTTTTACAAGGACGGACGGTAATCTTAAAACTGTACGTTGCTCTACCTGGCTGAGCTACTGCTTCTGTTATTTAAAAATATTAAATACAAAAGAGGTAATTGACAAAGTATTTTTCAGGTTTTGAAGTAACTTTTTCTTGACCTCTTTTGATAAAACAAATATTTAAAGACAACTGCGCAGTACACCTGCGCAGTTAAAATTATTTTTATTAATTTTACAGGAAACCCGTTAAACCCATGTCAATTAACAAGTTAGCCCTTATCCGTTACAAGACCCTGGATGACTGTTTGCGCAATAAACGCCGCAAATGGACCCTTGATGACCTGATTGAAAAGGTCGCCGATGTATTGTATAATAAAGAAGGGATTGATACCGGCGTAAGTAAACGCACCATTCAGGCTGATATACAATTGATGCGAAGCGACAAGCTGGGCTACAATGCGCCAATCGTTGTAAAAGCAAAAAAATATTATTCCTACAGCGATGAAGGTTACAGCATCACCCATGCTCCCATCAATCATTCGGATGTTGACAAGATGAAAGAAATCGTGGGTGTGCTGAAACAACTCAATGGCTTTAGTTATTTTGATGAAATGAGTGAGATGATCGCCCGGCTGGAAAACAATCTGTATACTTCTACGCACCAAAGCCGGAACTGCATCCAGTTCGAGGACAACAAACAATTAAAAGGCCTGCCATTTATCACGCCCCTATACCAGGCTATCCTCAATAAAAAAAGTTTATCACTCACCTACCAATCCTTTAAAGCGCTGCAACCGCAACAAATCATTGTGTACCCTTATTTGCTGAAAGAATACCGCAACCGCTGGTTCCTGGTTGCGGGGCAAAAAGAGGACAGGTATTTACTGACGCTGGCACTGGACAGGATGGTTGTGTTTGAAGAACTAACACGCGAAAAATTTATTGAACACGATGGCATTGACTTTGATGTTTATTTTAATGACCTGCTGGGTGTATCCAAGAATCAAAAGGATATTCCTCATAAAGTGTTACTATGGATCGACAAAGCGCATGCACCTTATGTGCTGACCAAACCATTGCACCATTCGCAAACAGTTATTAAAGAAGTTCCTGATGGGGTTATATTCCGCATTGACGTGGTGTTGAATTTCGAACTGGAGCGCGAGATACTGGGGTTTGGGGAGTTCATGAAGGTGTTGAGCCCGCGGCTGCTGGCGGGAAGGATAAATAAAAGATTGGAGAAAGCGGGGAGGAATTATTTAGTTTCTTGAATAAATATTTTCCACTGCAACCGACTCATCCCGGCCCCCACCTAACCTCCCTGGCCTCCCCCTAACCCCCTCCAAAAGAGGGGGAGGAAAAAAGATTTTGTTCGGACCGGCGCCACTACGCGGCGACGGTTTGCTATGTAACTATGGCCGTCGATCCCTGTCAACATCGCCCGGTTGACCACCTCAAAGAGTTTCGGTGATCCCGGGCTGTTAAAAGAAATTGATTTAATAATGAATTATTACAAGTTTGATATTGTTCATTGTAATAATGGCCTTCATGGATTTGATTATACGGAAGCAGAATACAAAAAAGCTTTTCCGGCCTTCATAAAAACAATTCGCACAAAGACTGACATGACAGTATTTGATCCGAAAACAGAAAGGATAAAAGTGCGGAGTTAACATTCAGCGAACCTTCTTTCTATAAGGGTGGAGATGGCACTCACCCAAGTGCCACTGGCTACAAAGCGATTGCAGAAAAAGTTGCCGGTGTATTGGCGGCGGCATTGGAAGACAAAAAATAATGGTATCATTACTAAAACAAATGTATGGTATTACGTTTCATTGTTATTATTTGCTGCTGGTTAAATTGTTTGCCCGCATTGATGGCACAAACACCCGGGGCTTCACAAAGACCTAATATTGTATTTATACTCAGCGATGATCATGCATACCAGGCCATCTCAGCTTATGGTTTCGGATTAAATAAGACGCCGAATATAGACCAGATTGCGAAAGACGGCATGCTGTTTAAAAAAGCATTTGTCAGTAACTCACTTTGTGCGCCAAGCCGTGCGGCGATTCTTACCGGTAAGTATGGGCATTTGAACGGGATAGTGGGCAATGGAACGGAAAAATTCAACGGTGCGCAGAATACTTTTCCCAAATTGCTGCAGCAAAGCGGCTATCAAACTGCGGTTATTGGTAAATGGCATTTGAATTCAGACCCTACCGGCTTTGATTTCTGGAAAATATTGCCAGGCCAGGGAAATTATTACCAGCCTGATTTTATTGACAATGGTGTTCGTAAAAGAGAAACGGGTTATGCCACCGATCTTACTACCGACTTTGCGCTGGACTGGTTGCAAAAACGTGATACAGCGAAACCATTTTGTATCCTGGTATGGGAGAAAGCGCCGCACCGCGACTGGTTTCCAGCGATGAAATACCTGCACTTATTTGACTCTGCTGATATTCCTTTACCCGCAACATTTTATGACGATTACAATACCCGCACCAAAGCCGCGCATGAACAGAAAATGCAGGTTGACCGTGACCTTGCTGACAATTATGATCTTAAACTTCATTTTGATACTACAAGTCCTTTGGGCCGGCTGGACGATACCTGGCGTGGTTTCTTATCAAGATTTACTCCGGCGGAAAGGCAGCAATTTGCAGATTCTTACAAACAAAAGAATGATGCCTTTTTTGCAGCGCATCTTAGCGGCCGGGCATTGGCGGCCTGGAAATACCGCCGCTATATGCAGGATTATTTAAGTTGCATTCAATCTGTAGACGACAATGTGGGCAGGCTGACACAGTATTTAAAAGATCACCGCCTCAGCAATAATACCATCGTCATTTACAGTTCAGACCAGGGTTTTTACCTGGGCGAGCATGGCTGGTTTGACAAACGCTTTATGTACGAAGAATCTTTTCGCACACCGCTACTGATAAAATGGCCGGCAGTTATAAAGTCAGGTTCCACAAATAGTAATCTTGTTATGAATATTGATATGGCGGAAACTTTGCTGGATGCGGCAGGCGTCGCCATTCCGCCGGAGATGCAGGGCCGGAGCCTGTTGCCATTGTTTAAAAACAAACCAGCTACCAACTGGCGAAAAGAAGTTTATTATCATTATTACGAAGCCGGCGACGAACACAATGTGGCCAAACATATTGGCGTTCGCAGTGATCGTTATAAACTGATTTACTTTTATGAGAATAAGGAATGGGAATTCTATGATCTGCAAAAGGATATTCATGAAGTGAAGAATTTATATGCAAATCCCCTGTATAAAAATCAAATTGCCGCAATGAAGAAAACGCTTGCGGCGTTGCAAAAGAAATATAAAGATCCGGAACCGGATCTGAAAGGAAAATAACAGTGTCAACTTACAATCCATTGAAGAATTTAAAAAGGGATTGCAGAAGGTTTCCCCTACGCTGAATAAGACCTTCTAAAATACCTGGAAAGGTTAAAGTTCCTGCCCCCTTCCCATCAGAACAGCTGAAAAACCAGCAGTTTGTGTGAAAATCAATTTTTTCCCATTATATTGACCGCCAATACACCTTAGCCAATATAATACTTTACCTGTGACTGAGGATAGCGAAGCTTTGTCCGGTAGAAAGACCCCAAGTGTTTAGGCAGCAAGTTGCTATACATTTAATTACCTTCAGGTGAACCTTTCTGAATGTTGAGTATTACCCATGATGCCCGGCTCCATGGAGATACTACCAATAAGGATATTTCAGGTATTGCAAGTCCACCTGACGGCCCGGAGCTTACAATGTGACGTTTCATTGACGCAACTTAATACCAATCGCATCTATTTTTATAAAACATTTTCTAACAACCTTTTTTAAAAATATACGCGGTTACAAAAGTTAGAAAACACGCGTCTATTTAAGAGTTGGGCGCTATGTTTGACCAACGGCCCAGACGTTTTGGGACGATTTACAAATCAATTTATTCCGACAGCATGACGCAGAATGTCGACTTAGAAATAAAAGTGATCGAAAGATTTGTAGTAAAAACAAAAATAGACAGATATATCCAGTTTGTTTCGAGTCCAAAAAATCGACAAAAATTTATTCTTGACCTTGCCCATTTTAAACATTTCAAATGGGACTTACTTTCAAAGGTCACAGGAATTGAAACAAATGTAATTTTTGACACATTACATCAGAATGATATATCCGACAAAACCTGTTATGTAATTAGTGAAAATACTAACATTGACAAAAGCACCATCGACATTAAAGAGGCTATCCAAGAAGTCGTAGGTTATAACATGGGGACAATCCTTGTTTTTGGTAATGCGGACGCTATCTTTTATGAAGGCGAATCGGCCAAAACAAGATTCATTAGTAAATTCTTGGGCTGACAATCCAATGAAGTTCTCAATTTTCCGACTAAACACAGCAGGCAACATAGGTATTTATGAAATTTGGGGCGACCGAAGTGCAATCAGCATTTTTGCATCACCAGGCAGCGGCAAAAGGCGACGGTTCCAATTGTTTGTTTTAGATAGGTAAGATAATCGCTTTTCAAAATAAGTTCAGTAACCGGGCGGACGTTTTTCAAAGCCCAAACTTCATAAATACCCCGACGTTGTGTGTAGCTTTATGAGTAGATTTCTTTTAATTTTAAGCTTGTCGACTTTATCAGTAAGTTCTTACGGACAAAGTAATAAGGAATATATTTTCAAGGACATTGGCCTGCATATTAAAATACCCAACAATTATCTCATTCAGGACACATTTCCTAAAGGGGCTTTCGACATCCAGAAAGAATTCCTGATCGTTTCATCGCCTGACAGCAACAATACTGTATCTTTTAAAATAGCAAAGCAGACAGGCATTTACCTTTGAACAATGTTATGCTACTTTCAAGAATTTGCAGTTGCTCATAGGTAAGCAACACATGACAGGGTACGACACTCTTTCATCGACCTTGAATGTTGGCAATATTAGTATCCATAAATTTTTGACGTATTCCACAATAGCAAAACCAATTTTTTATAGCGGAGTTTATCTTGCATTGGTGAAACGTCACTTTTTAGTAATTCAAATGGACTACATCGACAAGAAATTCGGGGAGGACATTGAGAAAGCAATTGTCACATCTAAATTCGACTAAGGCTACACACAACATTGGTATTTATAAAATTTGGGGCGACGGAAGTGCAACCGGCATTTTTGTATCACCAGGCAGCGGCAAAGAGCGACGGTTCCAATTGTTGTTTTAGATTGGCAAGAAAATTAGTTTTCAAAACAAGTTCAGTAACCGGGCCGACGTTTTTCAAAGCCCAAACTTCATAAATAACCCGACGTTAGCGGCAATTTTTATAGACACCCTACGATAAAATGAAACAAACGATAAACAGCATTTTTACATTAGGTCTGACAATTTTAATTTTTCTGACAACTGCTTGTAATTCACAACCAAAAAGCAAGACCAAGAAAAAGGATGATAAAGAAATCGCTCAAACTAAAAAAAGCGACTATGAACTGGCTGACGAGTTTCTTATAAAATTGAAAAATGAAAAAACTGACACAATCGTATTTTATAAGAGAACTTGTATTAATTGCTGTGACTTTTTTAACATTTTTTGGTCTTCCAATGGACAAAGGCATTTGGTTAAATTTTATTTTGACTTTGACGATATGAAAAGTCATTCAAGAATAACTGACTTGAAAGCAGATACAATTTTTAATCTCCTTAGTAAAAACTTCAGCGAACTCAAAAATTTACCTTTAAAAGGAAATGGACACAGGCATAAAGATGGAACTTCAACATTAGTAATGATTGACCATTATTGTTATGCTCAATTAAGTATTTATACTAAGCAAGACAGCATTATGACCGACAGAATGAAAGACCACGATTTTGATAAATACACCGATTTTGAATTTGACCCTGTAATTAACAAAGGGAAAAGAGAAGCGAATGATAATTACAAAGAAAATATCAATTCAAAGTGGAATTTGTTTTTGACAAGCATTGAAAATCTAATTGCACCTATGCCAGAATCAATAAACAGGGAAATAGAAACTTTGAGGACGAGAAAGAGCGACCACTAAAACTGCCACTAACATAGTTGCTTGCAGCAAATGGGGGTCGACGGAAGTGCAATGGGCAGCAAATCATTAATCAGCAGCAGCTATCGGGTCGACCGTTTTAAAAAGGAGATCAGTTCAGTTTCAAGTTCAATTAATAAACAAAGTTTGGTGGCTGGGCGGAAGGAATTCTAATACCCCATCTGCTGCAAGCCCCCGAAGTTAGTGGCAACCCTATTTGACACTTCACATTATTTAAAGCAAGACTAGAAATGATAAAACTTCTTCTTTTTACATTTTCATTTTTTACTTTGACAAATGTTTCTTTCGGACAGCAAACGAAAACGGAAATCCTACAAGTTGCTACAGCAAGTGACACAAGCAAAAATTATTTTTCAGCAGGTTTCTATTTGACAATTCCCGATGTATCAAAAGCCCAAGGATTTAAACTTTTAAACTCAGACGAATTTTACTACATCGGCACTGAGGACGGTGTGACACTCAGAAATCTTGATACAGTTTATAAAGAGTTTGACAGGAACTTTAAACTTTATGTTTTGACATTCAAATTCGACACGATAGGAACAAAAGAATTGTTAGACTTTTCCATGAAATATCAAGGACAAAAAATTGGGCTTTTACTTGACAACAAATTGATTTCGGTTGCAACAATTCCTACGCCGATAGGTTATGGTGTTATGACACTTGCAGGCAAGTTTACAGAAGAAGAAATTGATACTCTAAAAATTGAAATTGATCAAGCTACAAGAGAAACAAAAATGCGAAGAGGTACAATTCGAAGAAAGACAAAGTGAGCCGAGAGCCAGGGCAGCCACTAACATTGGATTTTATGCAAGTTGGGCTGGACATTGTAACGTCAGCTATTTGCAAATCCCAGCTTCAGTTCCAGCAGACGAATAACTATCAACTTTTGTATTTAACTTCATCAACATATTTTCAATCAGCAGCGGCCCGGGCGGACGGAATTCTAATCCCCAACCTGCATAAAGCCCTGTCCGTTGAACCAACATCAGGTTTTGTGCAATTGGGGCTCGACGTTGAAACAATCATCGGCAGTGCATATCCACGCTTTGGTTTCGGCGGACGGAATTCTGCCGGGTTTTTGTTGGTTAACTTCGGCTTTAGCTATAAATTTAGCTTCAGTTCAGGGGTGACAGTTGGTCAATTCAACTGCACAAATCCCAGACCGTTGGTGGCAACCGTAACGCAACCACTTTCTATGCAAATGATACTATGAAAAGAACAAGCAGTAGAGTTTTAATAATTATAGCAATAGTTATATTGAATAGTCTATTAATATCTGCTAAAAGTCAACAAAAGTCGCCTGTTGAATATAAGCTGTTAAGAGAAAATGGAAAGATAAATCCTGATATAAAAGGGTACTGGAAATCTATCGGGAATGGTTATATTCTAAGTGCAAAAAACGATAGTATTTTACTATATAGTTATACTTCCCATTTCTGTTATAAAGAAAAAAACGATTACATCGAAGAATTGTTAAACTCACAATCACGGTTTGCAAAACACAATGATACAGTTAGTATTTTCCTCGCTGATTACGGTACAAAAACTTATGCCCTTGAGATTAAGAATGACTTTATTAAAATAGACAAGCTCCCTCAAAATACCATTAGCTTTTCTGAAATGCAGCAATTAAGTCCTCAGAAGTTGTTTGCGCTTTTTACTGAGACGCTTAAAGAAAATTATGCTTTCAGTAAGGAAAGAAATACGAATTGGGATTCTATCAGGAATGAATACGAAAAAAGGATTTCAGATACAACTACAAAAGCCGAACTTTTTCAAATATTAGGGCAGGTTGTTTCTCTTACTAAAGACCATCATACAAAAATTATTGCTGAAAATGGTGAGACATTGCAATACCGCGGAACGCCATCCGCTGAAATCGTAACAAGTGTTTTCAATAAACAATCTAAGGTTAAAAATCTGAATGAATATTTCAATCTGTTTTTTGAAACGAACTATAAAAATATTTCTGACAGCCTGTTGCATGGCAAAGGCAACAAATCAGCCAACAAACAAATTGAGTGGGGAGACTTGAATGATTCTATTGGTTATATAAATATTTATTCTTTTACTGATTTTGCACCGGATAGCTTTTCGAGAAAACAGCAGATTGACTCTATAAATAGTTCCATGCAGCACATCATAAATGCGATGAAAGATAAGAAGGCTATTGTAGTTGATATAAGCTTCAATTTTGGTGGTTATGATGCTGCAGCATTATCTATTGCAAGCTTTTTTACAGATAAATCAATATTCGCATATACAAGCCAGGTTTACAATAACGGAACATTCTATAATGAATCAGATGTTCACGTTCAGCCATCCGAAAAAATACAATATACAAAACCTGTTTATGTTTTAATGACCGATATAAGCAGAAGCGCTGCGGAAGGTTTTGCAATGCTTATGAAAGCACTTCCTAATGTAAAGCTCGTTGGTACAAATACAATGGGTATTCTTTCAGGTATGTTAGGTAAATCAATCGGAGATTTTTACTCTACTTCATCCAATCAAAGGCTTTTATCACCTGAAGGAAAATACTATGAAGTTTCGGGCGTACAGCCAGACATTCCTATAACAATCTTCTCTAAAGAAAATATTTTTGAAGGACACAAAGAGTCCGTAAGAAAAATAATGGGAATTATTAAAGAAAATAAGCATTGACAATTTCTCATATATTCAAAACGGCAGCCACCAACATGGGGTTCCTATGCAAGTTGGGCCCGACAAACAAACATCAGCTAATTGCAAACCCGGTCATTTGTTCGGGCTGGACAAACATTGTTCGACATTAGTTTTAACTTCATCAAAATATTTTCAATCAGCAGCGGCTCGGGCGGACGGAATTCTATTTCCCAACCTGCATAAAGCTCTGAACGTTGGTTGCTATTTTGGACACACACTCAGCGGAAACAAAATATTAACATCATGAGACCATTTATTTTATTTTTATTTCTAACACTCTTTTTTTTACCATTAACCACACTTGCACAACAAGACAGTATTGATGTTTTTATATCAAATCAAATGAAACTGCAGGGGATTATTGGGCTATCAATAGGAATTGTAAAAAATGGTAAAGTAATTAAGGCTAAAGGTTACGGACAGGCTAATATTGAATTGAATATTCTTGCTTCAGAAAAAACTGTTTATAAGATAGGCTCTATAAGCAAACAATTTATAGCAGCCGGTATCATGAAACTGGTACAAGAGGGTAAATTAAAATTATCTGACCCGATAACAAAATTTATAAAAGACGCACCTGCAAAATGGAATTCAATTACTATTCGTCATCTGCTGAACCATACATCAGG
>Ga0193753_10002126_pt1 | contig 16078 bp, 16 predicted proteins | sample H1c2metaG_FD_144925 | JGI IMG/M metagenome (GOLD analysis project Ga0193753, IMG submission 144925) | Soil microbial communities from a riparian zone of the East river system, Colorado, United States - H1c2 | ecosystem: Environmental > Terrestrial > Soil > Riparian zone | place: USA: East... | reverse complement strand
CCCAAGGCGCGTATTCCAGCGTGAAGCTTCCGTCGAGCCCGGACGGGGCGATGGAGTCGTACGTCGAGAACTCCGTCCCGCTGGCAACGCTGCCATCCTCGCTAACCGTCCGGATCGCGATGTCCACACCCGCGACAGGCGCGCCGCGGAACAACACGCGCCCGCTCACGCTCGGGCCGCGCATGGCCGACAGTGTGACCGCGCTCGCCTCGCCCGGCAGCACATCGATGGTGACGCTCGCGGGGACGTGCTCCACCTGCTGGCCGCCCGCGCGCAGACGCCACGTGCCGGGACGAAGGTCCTCGAGCATCACGCGGCCGTCCGCATCGGCGATCGCGGTCCGCCGCGCGACGAAGTCGCCCCCGCGCAGGAAGATGGCCCCGAGATACGAGCCACCTGCGGTCGTCTTGTCGTTGTTCTCGACCCGGACCGCGAGACTCCCCGCGCGCGGCAGCACCACCTCGCCGAGCTCGCACGTCGCGCCGACCGAGAGCTCCACGTCGCGCAGGCATTCGGGGCGATCGACGCTCTCGAGGCTTACGGTCCATGCGCCCGCGCCGAGCGCTGCGAGCACGAAGCTGCCGTCCTCCGCGGTGACAAGGGGCCCGGCCCAGGCCGGCAGTCCCTGCCACGCCACGCCGGGATAAGTGCGCTCACGCCACGCATTCACGATGACGCCGGCACGCGGCGCGCCTGCGTCATCGACGATCCTGCCCGAGATCCGGCTCTCCGCCTGCAGCTCCACGCGCGCCGGCTTCCCGCCGCGCCAGAAGTCGCCCTGCACGTGGACGTCCGTCGTGGCCCGACCCGCGGCAGCCAGCACGATCACGAGCGACGCATCGCATGCGCCTAGCAGGCGCATGTCGCCGGGACCAGCGTCCGGATCGTCGCGCACCACCAGATCCGCGAGCGCGCTCACGCATCGGCTCGTGCACTGCATGATCGACTCCGGCGCGCCGCGCAGCAGGTGCACGTCCGGCACGGGTGCGCCGTCCTCGCTGCGCACGACGTGCAGTTTCACCTCGTGCGACGGCGCGAGCGAGAGTGTCACTGGCTCGACGCCCACGCTTACGAGCTGCAGCGGTCGCGGCTCGAAGCCCGTGGCCGCGACACCGAGCAGCACCGTCGGACTCGTGAGTCCGCCGAGCACGAAGCCACCGTCCACGCCGGAGACGGCCATGCGCACCGCAGGCCCGTCGGAGGACAGCGGATCCATCCGCATCGCGCGGGTCCAGCCGTGGAGTGCCTCATGATCCGCGGGGCCGTCCGGCTCCGAGTGGTCCTCCGGATGCCGCCCCGCTCCATTCATGGCGACGATCTCCGCGCCGGCGAGCGGCGCGCCCCTGGCGTCGAGCACGGTGCCGCGCAGCTCTCGGGCAACCGGCAGCATGAGGTTTCCGGACTGCAGCGCCTCCCCCGGGCGGAGCAGCAGATCCTGCACGATGAGCACCACGCCGTCGCGGGACTCGACGTGCGCCCGCGACCGCACCGGGTCCAGTCCGTCGAGCGCGAATCTGCCGCTCGCGTCCGTGACGCCTTCCTGCAATGCCATGCGCGCCTGCTCGAGCACGCCGCCGAGCCACCGGTCATTGGGGGCTGCGCTGCCAACTGTCCCACGGAGTGACGCGCACGCGCGCACCGGCGAGGGGCCGACCCTCCTCGTCCACGACGTGAGCGGACCAGCGCGCGGCACGGACGGACATCACGACGTCGTGCGTCTCGTCCGCCGCGTCGCCGCACTCCACGAGCACCGGTGCCCGTTCCGGGTGCAGCACGAGCAACCACGGATGCCGCATGTGGGTGATGGGCGTGACAGCGGCCAGGTCGCGCAGACACTCGGAGGCCAGCACATAGTCGCCGTGCGCATCTGTCGTCGCGTGCGTCCAGCCGTTCGGCACGAGCACGTCGTTCAGTCCGAGGGCGTAAAGCGTGTGCCGCTTTGGCACGAGCCAGACCTGCGCGCCGGTCACGGCGGCTCCCGCTTCGTCCACGACGCGGCCGTGCTAGCGATCCACGCGGCCGGTCTTCGCGATCTGCGCCACGCCCGCCGACTGCGCCGTGACGCTCGCACCGAGCGCGAGCAGCGCCACTACGGGCCACTGCCACCGTCTTGGACCTGCGGTGCTCCATGACTTGCCGGGTCATGTTCCATTCGGAAGGCGCACCGCGCGTTCCGCGATTTTCTGATACTAGCAGTCGGGCCTCCGCGGGACACGTCGTGGCGTGAACGACCGCGCACGAGTTCACAAGCCGCGTTTTCCACAGCTCGTCATGGCGTTCCTCGACTAGAACCGCTATCTGCTCCGCGACCGGAACGGGATCACCACACCATGCTAAGTAGAGAAAGCGAAGGAGTTTCCTAACTCCCACACCGACAGCCCTTCAACTACTGTGCCGGATACTTCCTTAACCAATACGTGCAGGTCCATCGCGTCTCATTCGTCGGCAAGAACTCCCTTTCCATGGCGATGCTCTGCCGGAGCAGGCGCTCACCGCGCGCCTTCCGATCCTTAGTGAGGGATGATACTGCAGTGCACCACTGGTCGATCGCCGTTCGCGTGAGAAAGCTGAAAAGAATTCCCTTCAAGACTCCAGTCATCGCCCACTCTGCGGCCACATGCTCGCCTAGCCAGGACGAATCCAAGCGCCCTTGAAGCAGACGAGCCAAGCGCGTCCGGTTCTCCTCGCGCGTGTTCCACTGCTCGCCTCCACTGCGCATGGTTCTAAAGAATCCGACATCGGACTCAGAAAAATGCTCGGGCGCCGGACCTCCATCCTTATCGCCGTACTGCGATCGCGACGTCAACAAGGAGATTCTGATTGCCATTGCTCCGCGGTTAGTGCTCTCGATGATCTCGAACTTTTCACTGCCCACAGATGCCATGCCCGATTCGCTTATCGCAAAAACAACACTACTCAGAAGAAGATCCATCTTCGGGGACGCAGCAGTAATCGCAGCGACGAGCCGCTTCCGCGACTCTGGGTCACTGCCACCGTCTCGTGCGAACGAGCGGATCCTTCCAAGTTCAGTCACAATGTCCGCCTCACGCCGCGAAAACTCACGCATGCCGAACGCGCACCCGATGTCTGCAAGCGCGTCGAAAGCTTCCGGCAAGACCCCGCCTGCCGCAAACGACGACATAAACCGCTCGACAATGCCATAAAAGTCCGATCGCAGCATCGTGACTTCCGAACCTGCGCCTAGCGCCTTCGCAGCATTACGGTCAGTTGTCGTACGCTGGATAGGCTTGCGCGACGCGCTTCGCGAAATCGACAAGAGCGCTTGCTCCTGCATAGTAGACTTTCGCACCTGCTCGCCCAAGAGCATGTCCCATTGCATCTCTCTGTCAAGCACGTCTCCCAGCAGATCGCTCATTATGTCCGGATGTCTTCGTTGATAGCGTCGAATTGATTTCTCGATCAACCTCAGCCGCGCCAAGTAGCTTGCATTCCTGTACGCTCCGGTGCCGCGGACGTCGGCAATTGCGACGCCGACCAGCGGGGCAGCGGTCTCTGCAATGACACCAAACAGCCGAATTACCCGTATTTCCTGGCTTGAGACCCTACCAGGCTTTCCCGTTCGCACCTTCACCCTTGCGGTCATGTATGTTTCTCGAGCTGGAACAAGACCGTTCTGAGAAACAAGTAGCACAGGAACACGCGCCTCCACGAGCCGGCTCAGCACCTGCGCAAAAGGGTGAGCGCTGTCGGTTGGGAACGTCCCAGAATGATATCCTTCGATGAGTACGGCCGAAACGTTCTTTATAAGTGATGCGGCGTCAATCTCCTTTTCCAACCGGCCGAATGACGGAGATAGCCGAAAGACCGAAACGCCAGTATCGAACTGGAGGCAATAGCACCCTTTGTATTCAGATCCCAGCGCCGTGAGCGCCGTGACCCGCAAGTGACGGAATCGATTGTGGCCCCTTGCGTCAATACGATATGTATCGTAGGCATTCGTCCGTGTAGGGTAGAAGTTATTGCACCAGAGTCCATCGATGTTCTTGAACATGTACCGGCGCTGCGGCCCCTTGTTCCGATAGCAGAACGGCTCATGCAAGCCCTCGGCAGCCAGCGGCTGATTCACTAGTGAATCATCGATCGTCACCTTGCGGATATTCACCCCGTGGTTTATCGCCCCGGCGAATGCGAGGTATACTTCCGTAGTTCGGTGTCCTACTTGTTCCAGAAACTGCGTCGCAAGCAGGAGGTTCTTCCACGCATCGGAGCGGGACGTGAGACAGTCGCTTTCGTGAGGTTCGCCCACGTCGGCAGGCGTGTTGGACCCTGTGAATACGATGGAGCACGGCAGATTCTTCAGCGTCGTTAGGAGCGACGTCATCGAGAATGCCATTGTATCCGTTCCGTGAAGCACCACGATGCCGAGAGTATATCGCGCCGCCCACTGCTGAGTGAATTGATCCGGGCTGAGCGGGGCTTCGACACGAATTCTTGCCGACTCGACTTCCTTAATCAGCTTGACTTCTTCGGCTGTCCTAGCACCCGACGTGAACGGCACCTCGACACAAGCGACCGCCAGCTTGTGAAGAAATATCTGAAGGTTCGCCCAGTGTTCAGGACCCGCGTTTTCGCTTAGAAGCTGTTGTGACTCCGGCATTTCAAACCACACCGCCTCTGGAACGTCGGTCCGTCCGTAGGGATCGAGCTGCTTCAGATCTGCTGCCGACCTTCGTGCCATCCCCATAATGAGGTCATGACGGTCATCCGAGGCGCCCGCGAGCGACCGGATGTGAGCCTTGTCAGCGCCTACTGCTCCGATGGTGCCGCCGGTGAACACGAAGATCGTCGTCGGAGTCAATCGGTATTGTGTAGTTATAAAGTCTTCAATTGTGCATGTCCTGTCTTTCGCATCGACGTTGACGGCGAGATTAGCAAGCTCTATGAGGTCGCTTATCGGTTTTCGTCCTGAAGTCATCTCGATCTTCTTTTGTCCCTCTCGGCCGATGGCCTGAACGAGGGACGGCCAGCTCGAGTTCGGGATGTCGCCGAGAAACTGCTTGCCGGTTATCAACTCATACAACACGGCGCCGAGCTGATATACCGTAACCTTGTCGTACTGCTGGTCTGTCAGGCTAACTCCGCTCAGCAGTTCCGGAGGACTATAGCGCAGCGTTCCAACGAACGAGCTACCGCTGCTCCAGTCCTGCAGTTTCTCGGTCGTAGGCTTCACGACGCCTAGATCGAGGAGCACGGCACGCGAGCCGTCATTCGATATGCGTATATTTAGCGGTTTTATGTCCCGATGGCACAGCCCCTCGTCCCTCAGGAAACGCGCAGCTTCTGCAACCTGTGAGATCAGCGTCCGCGCTCCCCGGTGAGGCCATGTGTGCTGGTGCTTTCTTATCTCATCAAGATCATTTCCGTCCAGCAGACGCATCTGAATTGCGCGATCAAACTCGCCCCGTCCCCGAACTTGCGCGTCCAGAATATCAACGAGGCAAGGACAATCGTGGCCGCGGAGCTTTTCTTGGCGCATGAGCCGTTGTTCGAATTCGAAGAAATCCGTCGATTCAAGTCGCCGTAGGAACTCGGCTTTGAATACCTTCAGCGCGCATTCTATGCCGGCGCTTGTTGCCCGATAGACTACGGCTGTTGCACCCTCTCCCAGTTTCTCAAGAAGCCTGAAGCGGCCGAATATCTTCGGGTCCTTCATAGATCCTCTTCGCTTGTGCGGCAATGTGTGTCTCCTTTCTGGCGAGGTGATGCTGGCACGCGTCTTTTCGCGTCCGCCTGAGAGCACCGAGTGCGGTCACGGAGAACAGCCGCTCCTCTCAGCACGAACAGTCTCACTGACCGGCGTCCGCCGAATCAGCTTGTGCTGTTCCGTGTCTGCGGCCGGCCTCGGGCGCAGCTCGGAGCCGCGCACACATGCGGATGAAGCCGTGCGAGGCTCCTTCGATTGTGACGCGGTCAACCCCACTTGGTTCCCTCTGAGTAGGGCAGAGTATCACCCGAGCTCGTCGTTGTCTCGGTGCCTTCCGGTGATATTCTTCGTTATTGCCGACGTCCATTTCCTTAGGACGCTTAGTGAGGCGTGTTCTCAAGTGCATCAACCACGCGGGTTGCTCTTGGGGGACACGAACTGGCGAACTTGCAGGGCCCCGCCCAACCTGTTGATTGAAGGCGGGTTAGCGCTGGGCTACGCTGCCCGCGACATCCTTAGTGAACTCCTAGCGCGCGGCCGCTTCGCGCCGAATCCCCAGCCACCTCCAAGCCCTTCGGCCCGCCCGGTGATCCCGGGCTCCTTGGAGTTCGCCATGGCACCCCACACGCCCTGCCCCGCCGGCTCGTCAGCCGCGTCTCTCCCGTCGGCCACCGGCATTCCCCTGCGGGTCATCCGTGCACCCGTAGCGTCCCTGCAACCTGACCCATCCAACGTCCGCTTGCACGGACCCGCCAATCTCGACGCGATCAAGGCAAGCCTGATGCGGTTCGGGCAGGCCGAGCCGCTCATCGTGCAAACGGGCACGCGGCGCGTGATCGCCGGACACGGGCGCTTGGACGCCATGAAGGCGCTCGGCTGGGCGGAGTGCGACATCGTGGAGCTGGACGTCGGTGGCGTCTATGCCGCCGCTCTCGGCATCGCCCTGAACCGCACTGCCGAGCTCGCCGAGTGGGACAGCGCCGCTTTGGCCAAGATCCTCGACCAGCTCCGCGCCGAGGACTCCTTGGACGGCGTGGGGTACAGCGCGGACGACATTGACGCTCTCCTCGATGAGCTGCGCGACAACTCGCCGCGGGACGTAGACGATCCGGGGCCCGACGCCCCGCCGATCAAACCCGTGTCGCGTACGGGCGACCTCTGGCACTTCGGGGATCACCGCCTGCTCTGCGGCGACGCTCGCCTCCGCGACGACCTGCGCGCGCTGCTCGACGGCGAGCGCGCTGCGTGCATGTGGACCGATCCGCCCTACGGCGTGTCCTACGTGGGCAAGACAGCCGACGCGCTCACGATCGAGAACGACGGCGCCGAGGGCTTGGCTGCGCTCCTCTCCGAGGCATTCGCCGCTGCCGACGACGTCGCTCTCCAGCCCGGTGCACGACTCTACGTGGCGCACCCCGCCGGCGCGCTTTCGGTCACCTTCGGCGTCGCGTTCCTGGCCACGGGGTGGCGCCTGCACGAGACGCTGGTGTGGGTGAAGGACTGCATGGTCCTCGGGCACAGCGACTACCACTACCAGCACGAGCCGATCCTGTACGGCTTCAAGCCGGGCCCTGCCGGCTCGGGCCGCTGGGGCCGCGGCGGCGCCGGCTGGTACGGCGACAACAGCCAGACCTCCGTGTTCCACGTGGACCGCCCCAAGCGCAGCGAGCTGCACCCCACGATGAAGCCCATCGAGCTGATCGTGCGCTGCTTGCAGAACAGCACCGCGCCGGACGACATCGTCCTCGAGCCGTTCTGCGGTAGCGGCAGCCAGCTCATCGCGGCCGAGACGTTGCGCCGGCGCTGCCGTGCGATGGAGATCAGCCCGGCCTTCGTGGACGTGGCCATCCGGCGCTGGGAGGGCGCGACCGGCAAGCGGGCGACGCTGGACGGCAAGACCTACGAGCAGGTCGCCGCCGAGCGCGGCGTGCCTATCGAGGCCACGGTGGGAGCGCCGTCATGAGCGAGCTCTACTGGGTCTGCACCGCGGTGTCGCTGCTCGCGACGTGGCTCAACATCCGCCGGCAGCGGTTCTGCTTCGTGCTGTGGCTGGCCACGAACGCCGTCTGGGCGCACGCGAGCTTTAGCCACGAGCTCCCCGCCAAGGGCTGGCTGCACGTCGCGTACGTCGGCCTCGCGGCGTGGGGCCTGTGGTCGTGGTCTCGGCAACGTTCCCACGTGGTGTCCGAGACGGTCCCATGACAGCCCGGCGCGTTCCCTACGACATCTTCGAGCGCTACGTCGCCCTCGGGCCGGGAAGGAGCTGCCGAGAGCTGGCGCGGCAGTGCGGTGTGAGTAAGCGCGCCATCACCCGCCGGGCGCGAGCGGAGGACTGGAACCGGCGCCTGGGGAAGATCGAGGCCGCAGCGACCGTGAAGATCGAGGAGAAGCTGATCGACGACCTGGCCTCGATGGACGCGCGGCACCTCAAGATGGTCGCCGTGCTTCAGAGCCGGGCGTTGGAAGCGCTCCGGGCCATGCCGATCCACAGCGCGGCCGCGGCGGCCAAGGCGCTCGATGCGGCCATTGGGCGGGAGCGGGCCATCCGCGGGGCGCCGGACACCCTGCGGGGCGCGGCGATCCAGAACAACGTGCACGTCACCACGCTCGAGGAGCTGGTCTGCGCCGTGAACGTGCTCGACGAACAGGGCCTGCTCGCACCCCCGTCCCCGGGGGCACCGTGAGGCAGGCGGGCGCGCGGCCGGCGGGGCCGGACGGTGCCGCAGTGCACTCGCGGGTACCGCGCAACGGCGCGCTGAACCGCGCGACGCGGGCCGCAGGCCAAGGACACGTCCAAGCGCGCCACGTGCCCTCACGGGGCGACACGCGCGAGTTCCGGCATGCGTCCAGCGGTGCCTGGGAGGGGTAGATCGTGCGCCACAAGATCCCGCCCGAGTCCTTCGACTATTACAACGAGCTGGGCCCCTCGCGCACGTACACGGCGGTCGCCCGCCGCTTCGGGGTCAGCCTGCGCGGCGTCACCAAGCGCGCCATCCGCGAGGGCTGGCAGGAGCGCCTGCGGCGCATCGAGGAGGGCCTGCGCCGCAAGCAGGACGAGCGCGCGGTCGAGGACGCCTCCGCCGTGGACGAGCGCCACCTCAAGATGTCGCGCGCCATTCAGGCCCGCGCCTTGGAGGCGCTGCGGTCCATGCCCATCAGCAGCGGCATGGCGGCGGTGCGGGCGCTGGACGTGTCGATCAAGATCGAGCGGGCCATCCTGGGGCGCGGCAAGGACAGCGCGCCGAGCGTAGGGACGCATGCCGCCCTCACGGAGGCCGCCGGCGCCGTCCCGGCCGAGGTCGTGCAGGCCATGCTCGAGGCCGGAAGGCGGGCCATGGTGGACCGGGCGGACGGCGGTCCCACCAGCCGAGGTCCCGGGGGCGCCCTCACCCCCGCCAGCAGCTCCGATTACGGTGCTCTCAGCATCCCTTTCTGAGGGCCCATTCCTTGGCGTGGCGGGGGCCGCCTGACCGAGAGCTAACCAGCGAAAGTGCGCGTTTCTCTCAGGGAATTCGCGGTTCTCGACTTCCCATAATGAGCCTCATCCGAGGGAGGAAAGCCTTTCCTTCCGCGCCCGGGTGAGCGTCCATGGCGGCGACCTCCAAGGACGCCCCGATGGACCTGGCCGCCGCGCTCGACCGGTACACCCAGCAACTCGCCGCCGACGGGCGCAGCCCGCTCACCGCCGACCAGTACCGGCGGCACGTGGGGATGTTCGCCCGCTGGCTTGAGACCGAGAACTGCCCCACCGACGTGGCGCTGATCGGCCCCGAGCACGTCGCGGGCTTCCTCACGTCCCCCGCGCTGCTGAAGACGGCCGCCGGGAGCGCGCGCAAGGCGACGTCGGCGAACACCGCGCGGACGTCGCTGCGGGTCTTCTTCAAGTACGTGGCCGACGCGGGCCTCGCCCCCACCAACGCGGCGCGGCTCGTGCGCCTCGCGCGGACGGGCGCGCCTCCGCCCCGCACGCTCGCGGAGGACGCCGTGAAGCGGTTGCTCGCGGCCGTGGACGCCGACGACGGCGACGCCGCGCGCCGGGACGGGGCGCTGGTCCGCCTGATCCTCGGCACCGGACTTCGGATCAGTTCGGCCCTCGAGCTGCGCGTGGAGGACATCGACCTCGACCACGGCGAGATGCGTGTGCTCCGCATGAAGGGCGACCGGCCGCTCACGCTGCCCCTGTCCCGGCAGGTCGTGCGCGAGCTGCGGCCGTACCTGCGCCGCATGGAAACCGGGCTGCTCTTCCCCGGACGGCGCGGGAGAGCGCTCTGCCGGCGGCAGGCGGCCTACCGGATCAACCGCTGGGCGGCAGCCGCGGGCGTGCCGGGGCGCGCCTGCGCCCACGCCCTGCGGCATTCGTTCGGCCAGCGGCTCTACGACCGGACACGCGACATCGCGTTGGTCGGCGCCGCGCTCGGGCACCGCGGTCCCGGGACGGCGGCCGTGTACGCGCGCGTGACCGGTGAGGCGCTGCGGGCAGCCCTGCGGTAGGACCACCGCTTCTTCTTCTCGGCAGGCCATGCGGCGCTTGAGATCCGGCTGTCGCGTGGACAATGGTGCAGTCCGAGTTCCGAGATGACTCCATGGTCGCCCCGCCGACATTCACGCCCGTCGTACCGAGCTGGCGAGAGCCAACTGCGATGGAGTTGTCGGCCATGGTCGATTTCTCCAATGCGACCGGAGGGAACCAGGTTCTGTGCCTGCGGCAGCAGATAATTGACGCGGTGCGAATCGTTGTGCCAGCGAGGTCCAAGGAAGACGTGTTCTGGTACGCCGTCGGCGTCGCTGGCCTCATGTATGGTCCGCACGTCCTCAGGCCGGGCACCTTGGGTCAGGACGACTCGGCGGCCTTGGCGACGCTGGGCATTGCAGCCGTTGCTGGGACGGTCCCCGAGCTGGCAACGGATCTTGGTTATGACTCCAACCTTCTCGTCCATCATGGGTACTTGCAGATCAGGCCGTGGCGACAGGTGGATCTCTCGCAGTATTCACGAGAGCAACTTCAGCAGGTCGGCCAGATCCACAAGGAAATGTACGCAGTCGCCGCGCCCGAGATGGGCCGTGCCATTGCGAGTCTCGACACATGGCACGAGAAGTGCCAAGCGTCCGAGCGCCAGAATCTCCGCTACACCCGTCAAGGTGAATGGATCTTCAACTGGCTCGCGAAATGCATCACGAATCTCACTCCCCCGATGGCGGCCAGAAGGAGCATCGCAGCCGAGGCACGGAGTCGCGGCCGTAAGGACCTGTGCAGCCATCCAGCCGATGCAGACGACGTTTTTGCTGCGTATCAGGCTCTGGATTGGTTAACGACCAAGACAGCGAGGACCATGGCGATCCGCCTCGGGCTGGACGGCAGATGGGGTCTCGACGCAGGCGCGATTCTCGACGCCGCCGAACTCGGTCCAGGCAGGAAACGGGCCAAGGAGATCTGCACGTCGGACCTCGTGGACAGCGAAGAGACAGCTCAGACCTTCGCCTTGATCGCAACGGAAAGTGATGATCCCTCAGTTCTGGCTGAACACCGTGAGTTGGTGGAGCGGGTACGGTCGATCCTGCTGGGTGCCGCATCTGATGACCTCGATCGCTGCGACGTCGAGCTTATCCTGGCAGGGACGACCTCACGCTCAGAGCGGGCCCGCGAACTGCGTAGAGGAGAAAGCACGCTTCGCAAGCGTGAGGCGCGGATTGCGACCAAGGCACTACGGGCCGCGTCCCATGACATCAGGCCGATCATCAAGGCATTGTTCGCCGTCTGACTCCCTGCTCCGCGAGGCTCCCGAAACAAAACTTCGGAATTCGGTGCGAAGTGGTGCCTGCTCATTCCCGTAGGGGACATGAGCATCCCTTCCATCCGTCACCTTCCGCCGCCGCGAATCCTCACGGCTGCCGACCTCGCCTCGGTCCTCGACATCAGCGTGAGCACGGCGCGCCGCTGGCTCGGGCAAGGCCGACTACCTGGTGCCCGCCTGGGCGGTCGGTGGTATGCCTCCCGCGAAGCTGTGGTCAGCCGCATCGAAGCGCTGTCCGCCGAAGAACGCGACGACAGCTTCCGACCAGGCCGCTTGCCATGAACGCGGCCCAAGTGGCCCCCGCGCGGCAGTCCCGCCCGGTTCTGGAGAGGCCCCCGACGCGTGTCCGCTTCGCACATCGATCAGAACGGGTGTTGATCTTCCTCAGGTTGACCGGAAGAGGAAGACCATGAAGTCCGAACTCCCGGTCCGAGACCGCCCAGCCAGTCGAGGTCTCGATGTCGCGCTCGCTCACGCTGGCCCACCGCAGCGCACTGGCAGCACGGAGGCCCTCTCCCGATCGACGTCAATGCCGTGCGGCGTCATTCTCACGATCGCCGTCACGGCCGGGTGCTCGTACTCCGAGCACGGTCCGAAGCACTCATTGCGCTGCCCGTTTCACCAGGACGAACATCCGTCGGCATTCCTCGACGGCGAGCGGAACATCTTCTACTGCTCGGTCTGCACGCCCGACGGCGGCTGGAGTGCGCGCCGGTTCGCCGAGGCGCTGGGAGTGCCGTGGGAGCCTGGTGCGAAGGCGTCGCTCCCATCTCCCCTACGCGCCACCGCAACGGGCAAGACTGAATCGTTCACCGCCGCCCACGCCCTCCAAGTCTGGGACGCCGCGCTCGCCCGGGCCCGCGACGATGCGGAAATCGACGCCGACCGCACGGTCTACGAGTACTTGCGCCTGCGCGGCCTGCTCGATGCGTGGGAACTCGGTGCCTTCGGAATCGTCGCCGCAGGGATGGTCTTACCGGCGGCGGTCGCCGGCTGGCCCCGCTCCGGGCATCAAGTCGTCGTGCCGCTGTATGACCCCAGCGGCGACGTCGCCAACGTCCAAGCCCGCGCCATCGGCGATGCCGGCAGGAAGACGCTGTTCCCGACCGGCAGCACGGCACGGGGAATGCTCTTCGCGTCGCGTACGGGTCTCGCCGTCCTCAAACAGCAATGGACCGGTCCGAAGTGGCTGATCCTTGGTGAGGGGCTCACTGACTTCCTCGCGCTGACCATCACGTCGCCCGTTCCCGTGATGTGCGCGCCTGGTGCGGGGCTCGCCGCGACCGGCATTGGCCCCTGGATCGCCGGGTTCGACGTTCTGCTGGCGCTCGACGACGACGCAGCAGGGGCCACCGCACGCACGCCCACCGCCGCGGCTGCCTACCAGTATGGCGCTCGAAGCGTCCGACGAGCCGTGTGGCCGGGCCACGTCAAGGATGCGTGCGACGTGCTTCGGGACCGCGGCAGCGTCGGTCTCGCCTACTACCTCCATCGCGAGCTGGAGGGCAGCCGTCATGAGTGAGCCCGAAGCAATTGGAGAGAACGGGGGCTCCATTCTGATTCCCCCGCCGGCCCACGCCGCTGGCCCGGTCCCCCTGCGGTGGTACACGGCCGCGGAACTCGCCGCCAAGGGCTCCACCGAACCGGACTGGCTGGTGCGGCCATTGATTGCGCTGGGCTCCATCACTGAGCTCTCCGCGCGAGTGAAGCTCGGCAAGACGCGCCTGATGCTCGACGCGATCGCCGCCATGCTCGGGGAAGTCATCTTCCTCGGGCAGCCGACCCGCAAGGTAGGGGTCGTCTACCTCACGGAAGAGGGCGAGGCCACCTTCCGCCAAGCGCTGAAGCGCGCGGGACTGCTCGAGCGAGTTGATCTTCACGTCTTGCTCCGGCACGACGCACGCTCGCTGGCGTGGCCCGAGATCGTGTCCCGGGCCGTGCAGAAGTGCCGGGACACGGGTTCCGCGCTCATTGTCATCGACACGCTGCCGGACTGGGCTGGCCTTCGCGGCGACGACGAGAACAACTCGGGCAAGGCGCTGGAGGCGATGCAGCCACTGCAGGATGCAGCGGCAGCGCACCTGGCCATCGTGGTTCTGCGACACGACCGAAAAGGTGGCGGCGCGGTGGGCGACAGTTCCCGCGGATCGTCCGCCTTCTCCGGTGCTGCGGACATCCTGCTGTCGCTCAAGCCCGCGGATGGAAAGAAGGCCACGACCCGCCGGCGGCTCGAAGGCGTCGGCCGGTTCGACGGCATTCCCGCCGTGCTCACCTTGGACCTCAAGGACGGCCACTACGTGGTGATCGGCGAAGGCCGTGACGCAGTCTTGCACGCTGCCGCTGACCGCATCCGGAAGTTGCTCGAGCCGGCGGGCACCATGCTGGTCGTTGACCAGGTCTTCGATCAGATGGGCGGAGATGTCTCGAAGGCCACGTTGAAACGTGCTCTCGCGGCGCTGGACGAAGCCGGCGCGATCGAGAAGGTGCCGAAGCAGGGCAAGACGAAGAAGGCCATCGGCTACCGGCTGAAATGATCGGCTCACTAAGAGATACGAGGTTGAACTGTTCATTTCAGGCTCCGCCCGTTCAGTTCGGGCGGCGGTCCTGTGACGAAGCCCGATGGCGGGTCTGGCGAAACGAACGAATCAGGTGCCCATCCCCTAGTGAGCTGATCATTCACCGCGCGCAACGCAGCGGCCTCTCGCCCGTGGCGGAGGTCCGCTATGCGTGACGACCTGCGGGTGAGCGAGCTTCGGTTCATCCCCGCCACTTCGACTGAGCGTGCGGCGGGCCTGCTCGGCTTCGTGTCCTTCCTGCTCAACGAGGCCCTGCGCCTCGACGGCGTAACTGTTCGGCGCACGCTCGCCGGACCGGTCTGCCTCTCCTGGCCGACTCGTACCGACCGCGCAGGCAAGAAGCACGCGCTGATCCGCCCGATCACCGACGATGCCCGCCGGGACCTCGAGGCGCAGGTGCTCGGCGCGCTCGGCCTCGACGCCGCCGGCACAGCCATTGCCCCGCGCAAAGCGCAAGCGGGATCCGGCCCGTGAACATCGCGGACAGGGACCCCGCCACGTTGGCGCCACGCGAGCGAGTTCGCGAGATCGGCCAGATCCTCGCGGCCGGCTACCTGCGCGCGCGTGCGGCCCACACGTCGCGCCTGGACGCGGGCTCGGCGGACGACGAGGCCGCCGCCCTCCGGAATGTACTCCAGAAAGCTCTTGATGAGGCAACCGAGAATGATCCCTCGTGTCCCCCGGCGCCTACCACCCGCGATCCCCGCGGCGCGGCGGCGCACGGAGCACACCGATGACCTCGACGACGAAAACGACCGAATCGCTCTGGTGGAGCGACAGCGGTTCTCTCAGATGCCGTAACCACTTGCCGCTTCCCGGGTCGGCCTCGTGGTGGTCCGACGGGTGGACGCTCATGCCGCCCGAGCAGCGCGAGCGCCTCGGCCGCGTGTCCGGGAAGGCTGTCGAGTGCGAAACCTGTGGTCAGCGCGCGAACGGGGCGCACGCGGAATACCTCGCAGCTCGGACGGCGGTCGCCGATGCGATCACCGCGCTGGTCGCCCGCCTCGACGATCTCGACGAACACGAGGACATCGATCAGGCCAATCGGGCCTACGCGGGCACTCTCCTCCATGTGGCCTCTGCGCTGCGCGACCTCGCGCCGTCCCCGAAGGGCGGTGCGTGATGCCGCCCATCGACAAGGCCAAGGCCGCGCTCCTCAACCGGGACCTTCAGGTCGCCATCCGCTCCGTCGCCGCGCGCCACGGGATGGACCTCCGCTCCTGCAAGCTGACCTTTGGCCCGACCTTCGCGCGCGTCCGCGCCGAGGTCGCCGGAGCGATCGACGAAGGCGCGCCCATCGCGGACACGGCAGCCCTCGACTTCGACCGCCACGCCGCGTTGATCGGTCTCGGGTACATCGCGCGCGGGGAACTGGTCAAGCTCCCCGACGGCCACACGTACGCGGTCATCGGCCTCAAGCCGCGCGCCAAGGCCCGGCAGGTCATCGTGGAGCGCGCCGGGCGGCAGTACATGGTGTCGGTCTCCGACATCCTCGCGGCGATGCGCAAGACCACGCCCGGGAACGGCGCGGGGGGCATCCAATGACCCGCGCACCGGCACCGAATGGCCCGAAGTACCCGCACATCCACGTGACGCTCACGGGCCGCGACGGAAACGCCTTCGCCGTCCTCGGTGCGGTGAACGCGGCGCTGAAGCGGGCCGGCATCGACAAGGCTGAGCGCGACGCCTTCTTCGCCGAAGCCACGGCGGGCGACTACGACCACCTCTTGCAGACCGCGATGCGGTGGGTCGAGGTCGCATGAAGCGCCCCGTCACGACGACCCTGCCGATGCACCGCGGCGACCGAGCGCGCGAAGCGGCGAAGGCGATGCGCTCCGTCGAGGGCGCGATCCGGTTTGCCGCCGACGCTCATCGAGCCGCCCGGGCCGCCGAGCGGGAATCCGGCGCGTGGGTCGATCACGCGGACCGGGCTCGCCTCGCGGCCGCGCTCGTGGACCTGCGCCGCCTCCGGCGCGACCTGCGGAACGTAGCCGCGAAGGAATGGCGCTGATGGCCACCACCGACACATCCTTCTTTATGACAAC